>Ga0154575_1093_pt2 | contig 13054 bp, 13 predicted proteins | sample RifGroF2_FD_116004 | JGI IMG/M metagenome (GOLD analysis project Ga0154575, IMG submission 116004) | Planctomycetes bacterium GWF2_50_10
TTACCAGCAATTTGTGATGCGATCTGACCATCCAGAATTTTAACCTTCAATGAAGCCCTGTTATTGCTTTCATCACCCTCCGCTATAGCGTTGTCATAATCCAACACCACGTTGAACTCATACTCGCCGTCAGATAAATGAAAATCTCTTGTCCGCTCATTCCAGCTTTTGCCCGCCTCAATAGGCCCCGCCTCATGCCATCCGCCATGAACATTCCCTGCCTCATCCATGTTCTCATTCGGTTCGCCCCTGTAATACCTCAGCTTGAATTTCCCAATAACAGCTTCGCCTGCGTTCTGTATCGATACCACAAGATTACAAACCCCACGTTTTGGTTCTAAGCGAATTTCAAAAGCCGAAGGTTTAATATCAATACTCGCCCATCCGCCCCCGCCCGCCTCTTTCTTGAGCACATAATACTCCGGCTTTCTGTGACGTATTACATAATCGCCGCTCTTCCATTCGAAAAACATATACTGCTGGCCATCAATTGATTCAATGGTATACTTGGCGGCCGTCCTGTTACCTGGGTGCAGAACAAGTCCTTTTGTCCACGTCCACGGGCCGCCGGTTGTACCGCCTTCAAAGAAATACAGGTTCTTTAAAAATAGATCACTAGGCCAATGTTGTTCACCCGCAGTGAAGTCTTCCGGCTTCTGTACAAAATCAACGCTTATCCATTTACCGATCACCTGCGCGTCATTAACGAAAGGATAATTTAGCCTATCTACAAACCTGCCTTGCTCATTGGTAGATGTTTCAACAATGAAATCTCCGTTGGCATCGAGTTGCGCAGGCGGAAGCATCGCATCGCTCTTTTCAGCTGAACTACTGGCTTCTTTCTTAAGCACATAATACTTTGGCTTTCTGTGAAGTATTGTATAGTCGCCGCTCTTCCATTCATAAAACATATACCGTGCCCCGTCGATTGTTTTGATTGTATATCGCGAAGCGGTACCGGTAACATGGTCGAGAACAAGACCTTTTGTCCATTGGTCACCGCCCCAATTCGTTGTGCCGCCTTTGTAAAAGGTGATACCTTTAAACCATAGGTCCCATTGCCATCTTTTTTGTCCTGGGATAAAATCTTCTGGGCTTTGCACAAAATCCACACTCACCCATTTGCCGATTACCTCCGGATCGTCAGCAAAAGGATATTTTACCTTATCTATATATCTGCCTTGCGGAGTTTTTATAGTGCTCACGGCAAATTCCCCCGGCTTATTCGGCTCACCCACGGCTACTCGTTTGCCATAATATGGCGCCGTGAACCAGTCCACTACTTGAACCATAACAATGATCGCTGCGATTATCAAAATGCTCACCGCCGCGTTCACCGCAAAGCGACCCCATATCCCCTTCTCACCGCCGCCGACTACCGCCTTCTCCCCCAGCAGTTCAACATAATCCGATGCCGGCCCCATCTCAGTTATGATCTTTTGAAAATTCTCCCACGTCCGCTCGCTCTCCGCAAGCTCAGCAAACTTCTGCTCCAGATGCCCGCCCACATCATCAATTATCTCCCGCCACTGTCCATGCCCCCCCGCCTTAAGCTCCGCCTCAACCTGCTCCAAATAATTCCGCTTAACTGATTCCCACGTTGAATTTTCAGCACTCATTTGTTTCTCCTTTTCTGATGCGGTCGATGCGTGCAATGAACTTCTCGTGCCATGAAGTCTTTTTGCCAATTTAACAAATATATGCCAAGCGTGGATCGCAACCCATAAAACAATAAGACCTGCACAAGCCCAGCCGATAAGCATCATTAATTTAAAAAAAAGTTCCCCAGTTATAATAACAATGAACCACGGTATGGCTGTCATGCAAAGCAGAATTATATTAACTGGGCCTCCTGTACCACTTCCATGAAACGGGTTGATCGATAACTCCACTGCCAGCATTGCAGCAACAATTCCGATTGAAACCATGGAAACTGTAAACCAGTCAAATTTCCACCAAGGCCCAGCAGTTATGTTCTTACCGGTAAACAATTTCCGACCTGTTAAATAAATTAGCTTCCCCAAAACAAAGTAGAACAATCCTTGTAATGGCAGCATCCAAAACACCCACCAACTAATTTGGTAATGCCCGCCGTGAACTCTCACAAGTCCGCCGACCGCCACCCATAAAAACACGGATATTACAACACTTGCGTTAAACCATCTTTTTAAAGTATCTTTTTGCATACCGCTGTCCTAACTTCCGTTTTATTCGTGATCCAAATTATCCGGCCGTGGCACGGTCTAGCGCAGCTAGGCCGTGTAAGTCTACCCACGCCTCACCACCAACTTGTCATACCAGCGAAGGCTGGGATCCAGCAATAAAAAAACATCGCGAAGCGATTCTACAACCTCCAACCCGCAACAGCACTCTTCGCACCTTTCACACTTTTCGCACTTTCCCTCCATCGCGCAACTCGCAACAGCTTTCTTTTACCTCTTGCCTGTTGCCTTTTTTTAAGCACTTCCGCACCTACGCACTTTGGCCCTTCCGCACTTTTTCACTTCCTCCTGACTACTGTCTCCTTCTGCATTGCCTCTTGCCCACCGCATACATAAATCTATTTTATGTAGTACCCCGAAACACGCCATTTGCCATCATTATCAAGCATCGGCGTAACAGTCTCAACCGCCCCCTCCTTATTCTCAAAAACCGTCTTAAACTGTATCACAACATATTGCCCATCCGGCGCCCCTGGCACAGCCTTGGTATATGTAGCCGAATTAACCTCCCTCGACTTCACCACCCCAAGCGGCTTTCTCACCGCCTCAAATGATTTTTCCAGGTCCGTCTTATTAACCGCACTCTTCATAAACCCCGCCGCTTCATCCCAGCTTTTACCGTATTCACCATTATCAACAATCGCCAGCCAGCCCCTCGCTGCCGTAATGCCATCCACCACATCTTGGTCGTGCTTGCCTGTTTCAATTTTCTTGTGACTTTCAGCCGACTTAAGCACATAGTACTTGGGCTTTTCGCCTCGATTAATTACATCCCCGTTTATCCATGGAAAGAACAGATACGTTTCACCGTCGACGTATTTCAAATAATAAGGCGACTTTTTTTGACTGCTCATATGAATGATAATATCGTTTTTCCATTTCACTCCCTGCGAACTGCTTCCGTCAGCATCGAAACTTGCCTCCTTTAAGAACAGATCGTTGCAGTACTTTTTGACCCCCGGCTCAAACACCTCCGGCGATGACACAAAATCGACACTGTTCCATTTGCCGACAATCGTCAACGGCTGGGCATCTATCCCCATTTTCTCCAACTCCCGCTGTGCCTTCATAGCAAACACCTTCTGCTCGTAATATTCCTTCATTACCTTCTCGAACAATTCCGCCGCCTTCTGTTTATCCCCCTTCTTCACCAGACAAACTCCATACCGATACAACGCCTTTGCCGCCTCAGGCCGTCTCGCCTCCCCGCTTTTAACTATTGTCTCATATATCCCGATCGCCGCGTTAACCTCCCCAACCGTCTCTTCCTGATACTGTGCCTCCTCCAGCATTATGCCCACAGACTTCTCCGCCCCATGCAAACTGCCGCAGCACATCCCCAAAACAACCAAAATCAACATTCTCATATTCCATTCTCCTGCTTGAAATTTCTTCCATGTATTCCATCAACCCGTATTCTTCATCCTCACCGCCGCAATCCTGTCCAACCCTAAGCGTCATCGCCGCGCCTCCAGCAACGCCCCTGTTTAGCCCCCAAGCTCCCGCTTGGGGGTCTCTTATTTTTTGGCACTTAGGCACTTACGCCCTTTGGCACTTCTTCCTACTATGTCCTCTTCGCATTCTATTTAGCCCCCCAGGCTCGCCCTGGGGGTTTCTTTTTGTGGCACGGTCTAGCGCAGCTAGGCCGTGTACCTCGCATTGTTCTCGTTTGCCAAACCAGCCCAGCATGTTAATGCTGGGGGTCTCTACTTCCCAACAACCCTTTTCAAATTTAAAAATCATCACGCCCAGCCACAGGGAGTAGTCCACACCGAAAGCTGTGAATAAGATTTCAATACTGTTTTTTTCATTTCCGGCAATCCTCGCGTCATGGCTCAAAGCCTAAAGTCCTCAGGGCATCCTTCAATTTCTCAATGCTCTTCCTCAATGCATCTGCTGATTGCTCCAGGTGCTGTACAGCAGAGTGAATCTTTTGCATAGCGATAATTATGTCTACTTTTTTCATACTGCTCTTTCCGCCTGCAAACAATTCTTTAACAGCATCACATGCTGTTTGTTCCCCTTGCCGCGCATTATCAATTGCTTCCAATGCTTTTTGTTTTTCAGCTATTGCCTGCCGTATCTTGCTCACAGCAATTTCCTCCGGCGTAGCCGGTGTAAGCGAACTGATGAACTTTTGAGGATCGATGATTTTTGCACCATTAGCATTTGTATACGCAGAGCTGAACAGAATCTCAACCATCTCGTCCGCAGTTAATTCGGGACGAATTTGCCACCCCATTGCCAGCACACCTGCACAATATGGTATTGACCAGCTTAAACCGCCACGACCCCAGTATATATAGCTGTTTCGCCCCTGGTAATCATAGTGTTGCGCAGTTGTGCGGGCCGATGACGGTGTGAGTACATCTTCTAAATTAGGTAACGAACTGCTGCCGGGAAATCCCGAAACACACTTAGTTACATCTTCACGATCGTTTGGATCAAGCCAGCATGCGCCTATAAATCCATGGTTACTGCTGCAGTCAAGGACCAGTATGTTGTCTGCTGCTGCAAGAGCGACCGCATCATTCCACATCTGATTATTATATAAGTAAGGCGATCCCGACCCGGAAGGCGCAGCCGAAACAGACACAACGCGAATCTTACTTGATGCGGGCAGTGCTTTATTTTGTGCTACAATCCAATTAAGTGCATTGGCATAATAAGCGGCGTCTTGCTTCCATGATGGCACTGCCGCAAAGTAAACATTGGCGCCGGGTGCTGTTCCGCAATTTTTCCCCACAAGCAGGCTTGTAACGGCAGGTCCATGCATGCTGCTTTGTTCACCGCCGCAACCTGTATCGTAATATGCCGCGATCTTGCCAGTATATTCCGGATGGTCGAGGTACATCGGCTGATCAATTATAGCAACGTTTACACCCGCCCCTGTAATACCCCTTCCGTGAATTTCGCGAATGCCCAAACCGGGATTCATAGCGGCAGCCATTAGTTCATTCGGCTCACAATCAGCGGGCATTCGCGCCGCCGCCGGCCAAATGGTTTCGATATTGAAAGTTAAAGTTTCAATAAGCCCATTTCTCCCGGCCAGGTTCATCCCGCTGAGATCCATAGATCGAACATCATCAAATTCTTTCATCGCAGGCACAGGCGGCGAAACCGTGTTGCCCGTCAGGTATATAGCGATTACCTTGTAGCTCGTGAAAAAGAAACGCACGTTTTCGTCGGACCTCAAATAATAACAATAGCCAACAGTTCCATTAATATCCTTATATAATATGCCGTCTTGCCAACCGCATTGCTGGCCTGTAATTGTTTGAGTCGGTTGGCCGACTACAGAAAGAACAGAGGTAAGCGGTGATCCAATCTGGATTTCACCCTTGAATAGATACCCTGTTGATGCAGACTCAAAACGCAATTCGTTAATATGCCCGTTTGCCATAACAATGCTAAAACCATTTGGGTATTGCATGTAATAAATGCTCGGCAGATTGTCCTTTGTAAAAATTTCCGATCCCCTGAAATATTTAAGAGGCTCACCAAAAATAGTTACGATACCACTGAGGGTTGTTGTGGCAAAATCAAGCTGTGCAACCTGATCATTAATATTTGCGACGGCAACTCCTGATGTTACAAATCCAGACAAAATAGAAATGATCCCCAAAACCAACAATCTGAAATATTCTTTTCGCAACATGTAAATCCTCCTTTTATAGTTAATTAAATGTTTATCATATAAGCCAATGGCGCATAGCATTGTCTGCCTCTTGCCTGCTTTTAAGCACTTCCGCACCTACGCACTTGGGCACTTCCGCATTTCTTCTCCTGTCTCCTGTCTCCTGTCTTCTGTATTCTGTTTTCTGTTTTCGTTTTCATTGAACATTAGGCGTTGGAAGTTGGAAGTTCAGTTTTTTACCCGCAACCCGCAACACCCTTCAACAGTGCATCTGTGTTAATCCGCGTTAATCCGTGGCTAAAAATTCATCTCTTCTCCGTGCTCTCCGCGCACTCCGTGGTGAATGACTACGCTCTCTTAAAATAATCAATAATCTTTAATCAATAATCAATCATTTCCCCCTGACCCTTTCAATACTCAAAACGATCTTATCCCAATGCGCATTCATTTCCGCCAGGGCCGAATTTCCCTTGGCTGTCAGTTCAAAATATTTTCTTGGCGGGCCATCCTGTGACGATTCGGTCGTACTACTCACAAGCCCATCGCTCTGCAATCGCGAAAGTATCGGATAAATATTCCCCTCCCTCATCTCAAGCCCCTCGATCCCCTTAAGCACCCGCACCATCTCATAACCATGACTGCGCCCCTTGCGCAGAAAATTGAGGATCACTATTTCAAGCAGCCCCTTACGAAGTTGTGTCTCCCAGTTTTGCAGGTTCATATTTCTCTCAATTAAACCAGTATACTGCTATATAGTATAGTTAAATAACAAACATTGCAACACATTTCCACCCCCAAACTACCCCCAAACCGCTTAACTTTCCCCGTTTTTTTGCCTTTCTAAACGCTAAACGCTCTTCCTATACGCGATTTACCCCCCCTAGACCCCCGAAAAATTCACTTTGAAGAGCACTTGGAAATACCCACAATACTCCCAAAAAGCTGAGGCCACATCCCTCCCCAACTTGTTTTTTAATTACATAACTCCTGTCATTTAAAGGGGTTGCTTTTCCGATATGCTTCGCTACAATACTGCGATGATAGAATTCTTAAAGACCCTCATCAACGCAAAGTCTACCTCCGACCGCGGCGAACTTGCAGCCGCAAATTTAATTAAAGATCGCCTCGCCCGCGCCGGCATAGATTCTCAAATAGATGTATGGGAGCACAGCCGCGCAAACCTCACCGTACACATCGCCTCGGATCGAACTCGCCCGGCTCTGTTTTTCTCATCGCATCTCGACGTCGTACCCGCAGGCGACACGCCTTGGAAATACCCAGCATTCGAAGCCGCCCAGCATGATGGCAAGATCTTCGGCCGAGGCGCCGCCGATATGAAAGCCGGCATTGTCGCCGCTGTCGAAGCCATCTGCGAAATCGTCTCATCTTCCCAAAGCCTCAAGGGCGATCTCATCTTCTCCGCCAACGCAGGCGAAGAAACCGATAGCTGCGGAATAAAAAGATTCATCGCCGCAAGCCCCCCGCCGCCCCTTGCAGGAATAATTGTAACCGAACCCACAGACCTCAAGGTCGTCAACTGCCATCGCGGCATCTTCTGGATCAAAATTACAACCAGGGGCAAAACCGCTCACGGCTCCATGCCTCACCTAGGCATAAACGCTATTGAATCCATGCGGGCCATCCTAAATGCCCTCACTGATTTTCGCTCCTGCTCATTCACCCACCCCGTCTTAGGAACCTCGACCACCAGCATAAACATGATCTCCGGCGGAAAAGCCGCCAATGTCGTACCAGATGAATGTTCGCTCACTGTCGATATCCGCACCTTGCCCGGCCAAAGCCACCAAACACTCCTGGCAGATATTCAGCGGCTGCTGGATTCGCTTGCAAATAAAAACCAAAACTTTAGCGCAGAGTTTTCTATCGCAAGAGATTGCCCTGCCCTCGAAACCCAGCCCGATTGTGATTTTGTCAAGCTCCTCTGTGACATCGCCAAACTGCCCGACCCATCGCCAGTGCAATACACCACCGATGGCCCATATCTCTCAAAATTCGGTGCACCTATCGTGATCTTCGGCCCAGGTTCACCCCAGCTTTGCCATCAGCCCGATGAATACATTGAAATTGATCAGCTCGAACGAGCAAAAGAAATGTACAAACACGCGATCCTTCGCACACTGGCCTAATCACTCCGCAGCCCGCTATTTTTTCGCTACGGAATTAGGATCATTTGCAACCGCAGCAGGCACCGCGTTACTGTCGGGCGTATTTGCATCAGCACCTGAATTACCCGCCCTTACTCCGTTAGGTTCATTAGCTTCTCTGGCCTTGGCCATTGCCGCAAGCCTTGCCGCTTCCCTGATCGCTTCCACACGCGCCTTTTCCGCTTCTGCCTTGGCCGCCTCAGCCTCTGCGATTGCCTTCTGTGCCTCTGCTTGTGCCTTGGCAGCTTCCGCCTCAGCTACAGCCTTCTCAGCTTCAGCCTTGGAAGTTGCTTCCCTGCTCGCAGCCGCTGCCTGATCAGCCAAGGCTTTAGCCTTAGCAGCTTCGGCCTCAGTGCGCTTGGCTTCTGCCGCGGCTTTCTGGGCTTCCTCAACCGCCTGCCTGGCCTTTTCCTGATCCGCTTCTTTCGATGCTCTTTCAGCTTCTGCAGTTGCCCTGGCAGAATCCGCCGCAGCCTTCTCCGCAGCGGCACGAGTACGCTGAGCCTCAGCTTCAGCCGTCGCATGCTGAGTTTTCATCTGCAGAGCCTTGCTCTCTTCTATGGCAGCCTGTTCCTTGAGCATCTGTATCTTGCGATTTTCGTTTTCGGCCTTCTCTGCTCTAGCCTTTAGCCGCTGGCTGTTTATACGATCATTTTCCGCCTGCTCCGAAACGCGCATCCGCTCCTCGGTCTTCGACTGGAACCCAAGCGGATCAAGCAAACTCTCACGCCAGGTCGGCTCGTACTTGTTCGGCTCGTGCTTGCGTATGAGTTCTTCCACCATTTGAGCCTGATCCACTCCGCCCTGCGAAAGTGTAGGCGTAATGATGAACAGCACCTCTTTGCCTCGCTCTTCGAAATCTTTGCTCGAAAACAGTATTCCGATTATAGGTATGTCCTTGAGGAAAGGCACGCCGCGCACAACCGAACGCTTTTCGGTCTTCTTCAAACCGCCTATGATCAAGCTCTCGCCCTGTCGCATGCGGTTCTCTTTGTTTTCGATATCGCGTTTGGTAATAATAGGTATCTGCTTAACGCCTTCCGGTGTGGATTTCGACCCCGTTACCGCCTTTGTCTCAAGGCCTATATAACCATCAGCGAACACATGCGGCGTTATCGTAAGCGAATCCACAACATCGACATATTCGGTAACATTAAAGAAGTTGTCGCCCTGCCGCACTTCCTTGGGCAATGGCACATGATCCGATGCGCTTATCATCGCCGTCTGCCCGTTTACAATCTCCAATGACGGACTCAGCAGTATTTTGAGATATCCTCGCGATACCAGCATGTCGATAAGTGCAAGGAATTTATGTCCTTCAACACCGCGATCAATACCCACCTTCAAGCCTATTTGCTCACGGGCGTTGTCGCGTATCGATGCACCCGGAAAAGCAGGCATCACAGCGCCCGTAGCATCCGTTTTGCCGCCCAGCTTAATCCCTTCCCCGAAGAGATTCTGTATCAGCAGCGTCGTCTCCCAGTCCATCGTCACATCCGCGTAGACTTCCGAAACCACGCAATCGATCCGCACCTGGATCGGCTTTACATCAACTTCCTGGATAAACGAAAGCACCGCGTTCGCGTCATCCGCCGTCGGACAGCGAACAATCAACTGATTCGTCGCTGGGACTTGACTGACCTGGAATGTAGCAAGTGCTGGCGGCGCCGGCGTTGGAAATTGCTGTGTTACAAGAGCACTCAGCGTCACTACCGTATGATTGCGAACAAAATAAAACAGCTTGGCACAATCTTTTTCAACCGATATTCTCGGCGGTATCTGATAGACAGCAGGCTCGATCACGTTCGGATCCGGCAAAACCCTTATCCGGCTCAGTTCCCGAAGAATGTTTTCAGACTGAATTTCAGTTGATTTCTCATCAAAAAAATCCGCGCACCCGCCAACCCCAAGCCACACCAAACTTAGTGCCGCAACAAGGAGGAGCAATATTAAAGTTGATACTTTGCCTGAATACATCATTTTAAAACCGTGGTCCGCAAATTATATTAGTATTTATCGGTCCACGTCAAGAAAGTTCTTTAGACTTTGTTGCGGCAAAATATTGTAATTAAAGGACTTGAAGCACTTCTAGTCCTATAATATCTCCCTTGAGTCCATTGACCTAACAACCCACAAAATGCACCCGCGGTTACCGCCCAAATACCCCAAAAATCGATTGGCCACATCCAGGACAAGCACTATTTTTGATCTTATTAGATACTATAATATACCCGCTTCTCTCAATAAGCATCGCCCCACACCCGGCACATTTTGTGCTCTCCCGTTTATCCCCCGGCACATTGCCCACATAAATATATTTAAGTCCCGCGGCCTTTCCGATCTCATACGCCCGCCTCATCGACTCCGGCCCCGTCATTTCGTGATCAGTCAAATGGTATTGTGGGAAAAACCTGCTGATATGCCATGGTATCTCCGGATTAACAGAGGCAATAAAAGCCGTAAGCTGCTTGAGTTCATCCTCCGAATCGTTCTCGTCCGGCACAAGCAGAGTTGTCAGTTCCATCCATATATCCGTCTCGCGCGCAATATGCCTTATCGTCTTAAGCACCGGCTCAAGCCTTGCCTTGCACAGCTTTTTGTAATACATTTCGCTGAAGCCCTTGAGATCAACATTAATGGCATCAAGCCACCCCCTCGCCTCCTCCAGTGCCTCGATCGTCATGTACCCGTTGCTCACAAACACATTTTTCAGCCCCGCCGCTCGTGCCAGCTTCGCGGTATCCGCGCAAAGCTCCATAAATATCGTCGGCTCGGTATATGTATACGCCACCGATTCGCACCCGCCCCGCCTCGCCGACTCCACGATCTTTGCAGGCGATATCGCTTCACCCTCGATCTCTTCCTCTATCACCTGGCTTATCTGCCAGTTCTGGCAGAACTCGCACTGAAAATTGCATCCCATCGCCGCGATCGAAAACGTACTCGACCCCGGCAGGAAATGAAACAGCGGCTTCTTCTCGATCGGATCCGCATTGGCCGCGCACACCCGGTCGTAATTAAGCGAATAAAGCTTGCCATCGATGTTCTTGCGAACCCTGCAAAATCCCGTCTTGCCAGGCGATATCAAACAATGCCAATTACACAGATAGCACTGCGCCTTATTCCCCTCGGCCTTGCGCCAAAGCATCGCCTCTCTCAAAACCCGTCCCTTTTCCATATACCCCCCGTAGCTATTCTGGAACTTGTGCCCTGTTAGTTTGATACTTACTCATTCTGACCGATCCAGCCCTAAAAAAAGTTGCACAAGCTTCTTCATATTAAGAACTTATAAGAAAGTTCATCCCGACAAGGTCGGGATTCCTCACTTTTGCCTTTCTCCCTTTGCCTTTTGCCCTCTCAAACTGACCATCGGTCAGTTTGAGATACTTAATATTATTACATCTATCCCAGAGAATAAAGCGCTATCGCCGCCGTGATCAGTCCCGCAGCCGCAAGCCGCCCCAAAAACACCTTCCTGCTCACTTTCTGCTCTATCGCCACATGCCCAAGCGACGATATCACCGCCCCGAGTACCACCGATATTATACCCCGTGATGACTGGATAATATTGCCGTATACAACCCCGATCTCTGCAAAGCATGCAAACAAAAAAATCATCGACACAAACCACGTCGCCGCAAAAGGCACCGAATACGCCCACATCCCAGGCTTAGGTCTTGGCAGCCATACCATCGCCGCCGCCCCAGCCGCCCCGCACAAAATATAAGTCAAACACACGCTCGTCATTGATGCCCTCATCAGCCCGGCATATTCAAAATGCTTCACGATGATCTTGATATTCAGATCTGATATACAGTAGCACAAACACGCCCCAAGCACCCAATATATCGATACATCGCTCATCCTCTCGCCGGTATAGCTTAAAAAATATGCGCCGCAGATGCTCATTACGATCGCCGCCCACTGCACAAACGTAAAATGCTGACCCATCAGCGCCACGCCGATAACCGCCAGCATGAAAACTTTCAGCCCCAGAAGCGGCGAAACCCTCGAAGCGTTTGCATGCCGCAATGCCATGAAAAGACAGAATTGCCCCGCAAGATAAAAACCCGCACAGTAAACCACATTGAGCAGGTAAACCCCCAATCCAGGCAGCTGCTTAGCAATGCAAAAAGGCAGTATAGCAAGCGAAAAGCCTGCCATAATAATGTGCGACATCGCCAAAAGTACCAGCGCCCTGCCGCCGAAGCGTGACGTAAAAAGCCGTCCGCAAATATACGAACCCGACTGGAAGATCGCCGCCCCAAATCCAAGCCCAACACCCGTCAGCATTTTGCACTCACCTTTAGCTTACAAAACAACGGGCCAGCTATTAACTGGCCCATCTTACTTCAACATGATTAATCGGTACTTTGCCGCTGCTATTCTTGAGCAGGTGCGTTAGAATCTGCAGGCACTTGGGCAGCGGGTGCTGCAGTCGCAGCAGCAGCTTTGGCAGCCTCAAGTTCGCCTGTCAATTTGCTATTAGCCGTAGTAAGTTCATTTATTTTCGCCTGCAGCTTATCCTGCACAGCCTTGTCCTTGGAAAGCATCGTCGTTATGCTCTGCATTGCCGTTGTCTGCATCTCATCCGACTCAGCTTTTATCTTTTGACTGTTAGCCTTCTCATCCGCCAAAGCCTTTTCAAGCTGCGACACTTTCGCTTTGAGACATTCATCCTGCATCTGGCACTTCTTCATCGCTGCTTTTGAACAGCAACCCGCTACCATCAAAATCCCCGCAACCGCCAAAACGCACACTAAATTTTTCATTTGGATCCATCCTTTTCTTGGTTTAATTTATTTTACCCACAACTCACTGCCACGTCTGTCTTGCACTGTTTAACCGCAACAATCCTTTGAATTAACGTAATCAGTGCAATCAGCGTTTATATCTATTTATTCCTAAAACACCAATAAGTCTAAAAAAAAAGCCGGCCATATTCACAGCCGGCTTTATCTATGTTCGATCTTCTTACAGATCAGCGGCCTTAACGGTGCTGCGTCTGTTTGCGCCTGTGCGTTCAACGG
>Ga0154575_1098_pt1 | contig 12971 bp, 14 predicted proteins | sample RifGroF2_FD_116004 | JGI IMG/M metagenome (GOLD analysis project Ga0154575, IMG submission 116004) | Planctomycetes bacterium GWF2_50_10
CCAGCTCGTAAAGAGAGCCTCAATTATATGAGGCTCTCCGTCTCTGGCTACATAGTTTCTTTTTTATTGGGGCATTGCTATAAACAGGTATGGGTTCGGTAAACATTTTTTTGGAGAACGCAAAATGGTCAGACTCTGTTTGTGGTTTATGCTCGAAAATGTGTGGGGATATGTGACAGGTTTTACAACTAAAGTTCACAGGGCGCTTATGAAAAGAGTTTTACAGGAAGTGATACGGGAAAGATGTAAGGAATTTATGAAGAAGAGATTGGAGAAGGAAAATGGCAAGGTGTGAAACGTGTGAATAGAAGGATCGGTGGGCAAAATAGGAATTTTGCCCACCCTACGGGCTTTACTTGCTCAAACATTACCGAAATCAACAACGCCACAAAAGAAATAGCCACTGCCAATAATCGAGTTAATCGTCAGCATAAGGCAATTCGGCGGTATTAAGTTTTTTGCCTCTAGCTTTTGGCGCTTTTTTAAAAGTTGTATTTACCTGCTTTGATGGCGGATAATCAATGCGTTTGCCTGCCAAGAGTTCTTCGATCGTAATTAATTGCATAAGAGGATGCGTACCCCACGGGGATTTATAAAAGCCTGCTGCCGCAGCTTCTTTGCGCATTGGTGCGGTTGGCTCCTCCATGCTGATTAAAACGCCTATTTGAGCCTTTTCGCGTTCGATAACACCACGCAAATCACGAACATAAGATGCCGTCACATGACCAGCTTTAACACTAAGAATAATTTGCTTAGTGCTTGCTTTAGCACTGTCAGTTTCATCATGAAAATATATTCTGCCATCAATGCCGCGGTCTGCGCCTTTTTTCTGTTCCACTGGGCGAGCACCGACGAGTCCCAGCGCCCACCATTGGAATTGGTACGGGTCTTGTTCGGCGAGAGCTTGTGCATCTGAAACAGAAACTGGTTCACCAACAACTTGAAAATCCGCATTTTCGGCGAACATATCTTTAAGGCGGCTTTTCATTAACGCGACAGCCAGATATGTAACGTCAATGCCAATCCATTTGCGATTGAGTTTTTGTGCTGCGGCAATCGTTGTGCCGCAACCGCAAAACGGATCGAGAACAACATCGCCTTCATTGGTGCTTACTTGCAAAATCCTTTCAAGGAGTGCTTCCGGCTTTTGGGTAGGATAACCAAGTCGCTCTTTATGCCAAGAGCGCAACGCCTCAATATCCGTCCATAAATCTTGTGCAGGCAATCCTTTGGATTCGTCTAAATAGCGTTTTAAACGCGGAATACCATTTTCGGTATAATATATCTTTCCCTCTTTATCATATCTGGCCATTGTTTCAGGCGGGCATCGCCAGATGCGTTTGATACCTTTCCATTCATAATCATAGCCGCCGCCTGAAAGCCCGCTTGCACTCAAATTATCAGACATCCATTTGCGACCATCAGTATCACTGTAGCGATAATAAGTAGTTACATAATCTGCGTCGTATTTCTGGTAGGCTTTGTTCCATGTGTATTTGTTTGTCTTGGCATAAAAAAGCAAAACATCATGGACATTGCCGAAGCGTTTTGCGTCGCTATGTCCCGAAGTTCTCTTCCAAATAATCTCGTTCTTAAAGCCTTCAAAGCCAAAAACAGCGTCCATAAGAATTTTGAGATAATGACTTGCAGTTGGATCGCAATGTAAGTAAATAGAACCAGTGTTTTTGAGGATACGGCGAAGTTCTACAAGTCTTGGAGCCATCATCGCAAGATAGGCCATCATATCGCTTTCGCCAAGAAAAGTTCTGAACGCCTGCATGGCTTGCGAAACAGGGCCGCCCGCTTCCACGATCTTCTGAAAAGCTTCGGCAGCAGACTGGTCCCAATGCCATGTATCTTCAAACGCATGTATTTGGGCAGCAGAGCGGGTGCCATCCTGCTCCTGGAAAAGCACATTGTAATTCTGGTCGCTTTTGAAAGGCGGGTCGAGATATATTAAATCAACCGATTCATCAGCAATGTATCTTTGAAGGATTTCAAGGTTATCGCCATAATAAAGGGTATTCTCAGCCATTTTCTTTCCCTAAAACAACGCAGGCATTGTAACGCCATTGCCGACCAAAACAAGGGTAAATGTAACATTTTAGCCGAGTGGTTGTGTCGCCCTGCGATGATTTCGCGGGATATATATCGCACAAATCCCCGATTGCCATCGGGGGCTGGTGAGAACACAAGCGAGGCGCTTGTGCTACATTCGGGATCGTCAAATAAGGGAAACAGGTATTTTGGGACTTTTGGGGTAGTTTTTTGTGACAGTGAGGTATTATTTGCTTGACATAATCACTTGTTTTCACTAATTATTGTTGTTTCTGAACTTTCCGGCGGGGCCTGGGTGTGGGACGGAGAGTTTTTTTGTTGCTTTTAGTCAAAATAGAATTAGGATACCACATCCCAATGCGGCATGGCTTTATGTTGATGTGCGCTTTTTTATAGGGTTAATGGTAGGTTAAGAAAGAATTATAGAAGCAAGTTCAACGTTAGTACGGAGTAAGATAGATGTTACCAGTAAAGAAAATGAGTAAGATGCGTACGCGTACGAGGCGTGCTCACCATGCAATGAAGCCTGTGAACTATTCGGTATGCCCGAAATGCGACACGGCGAGGCTTCCCCATACTGCTTGCTCGAGCTGCGGATATGTTAATCCCAAGATTACATTGAAGCTCGGCAAGGAGGAAACAGCCTAAAGATGCGTATTGCAGTAGATGCCATGGGTGGCGATAACGCCCCGCACGAGATCGTAGCTGGGTGCGTTGAAGCAAGCGGATTGCTGACAAACGAAGATGAGTTGATCCTTTTCGGGCCTGAGGGCGTGATCAAGGAGCAGCTTTTTTCGCACAAGTACGATCCTGCCAGGATTCGCATAGTGGATGCGCCGGAGATCATCGGAATGGATGAGCCGCCGGTGGACGCTTTGCGCAAGAAGAAGCACAGTTCAATCAATATAATGAACAAGATGGCCGGCGACAGCCAGGTTGATGCCGTGATAAGCGCGGGCAATACGGGTGCGTGCGTTGCCGCGAGCCAGATGCGGATGAGGAACCTGGAAGGCATAAACAGGCCGGGTATCGCGGTTGTAATTCCGACGGTATCGGGGCCGGTGACGATATGCGACGTGGGGGCCAATATTGTCTGCAAACCGATCAATCTTTACCAGTATGCCGTGATGGCGAGTTTGTATTCCAAGAACACACTGGGGATAGCAAGCCCGCGTATCGGCATTATGAGCATCGGCGAAGAGGACGCCAAGGGCAATGAGACTGTCAAGAAAGCCCGCGAGTTCATAAAGGCTGATCCTAATCTTAGCTTTGTGGGCAACATCGAGGGACGGGACATATTCAAAGGCGCATGCGATGTGGCGATATGCGACGGATTTGTGGGTAACGTGGTTTTGAAGCTGATGGAAGGCATGGTCGACGGGCTTTTCAGGGCGATCAAGCACGAGCTATTACAAGAAAATTTCCTGCTGGCATGGCGGTTTAAGTCTGTCATGATGCGGATATATAAAAAATACGATTATCACGAGTACGGCGGAGCGCCTCTTCTGGGCGTTAACGGCACGAGCGTGATATGTCACGGTTCGAGCAAAGTGCGGACGATAAAGAACGCTATCATGAAATCGAAACTTTATCACACGCAAAAGATCAACGAGCAAATCGTTAAATACATCGCAACAAGTTCGGTGAGGCCCACTGATGAGTAGTATGAATTGCTCCGCGTCCGGAGGGTATCGGGCAGTAATTACCGGCAGCGGCTCGGCATTACCAGTGAAGGAATTATCGAACGAAGACCTTTCGAAGATGGTCGAAACCAACGACGACTGGATCACTACGCGTACGGGCATAAAGTATCGACGCATAGCCGGTGAAGGTGAGACGACCGCTTCGCTTGCTACGGCGGCGGCAAGAAAGGCTATCGAGGCGGCTGGTATAACGGCAGCGGATATAGAACTTATCGTGCTGGGTACGATAACGCCTGAGATGGTGTTTCCCTCGACGGCATGTTTTGTGCAGGATGCTCTTGGGGCGAAAAACGCGTGGGCGTTCGACCTTTCGGCGGCATGCAGCGGGTTCATTTATTCGCTTTCAATAGCACAGCAATTTATCGAGACGGGCAAATATAAGACGGCTCTTGTGATCGGCGCCGAGACGCTGAGCAGGATAACCGATTACAGCGACAGGACAAGCTGCATACTTTTCGGCGACGGGGCTGGGGCAGTGGTACTGCAACGAGCCGAGGGCGGCGACAAAGGCATAATGTATAGCACGATGTCGGCGGACGGGTCGGGGTGGACGAGTTTGAACTGCCAGGCTTTTGGGTCGCGTTATCCTTCCGGCAAAGAGCTTGAAGACCCGAAGAAGAAATTCATGACGATAAACGGACGCGAGGTATATCAGCTTGCAGTACGCAGGATAGTAGAGACAGTAAACGAATGCCTGACCAAATGCGACATGAAGATCGGCGATATCGATATGTTCGTATCGCACCAGATGAACGCCAGGATAATCGAATCGGCGGCGAAGAGGCTGGAGGTACCGGACAGCAAGGTATTCGTGAATATAGATAAATACGGCAACACGTCGGCAGCTTCAATCCCCATCGCTCTTGACGAATGCCTTCGAAGCGGCAGGATCAAGAGCCCTAGCAATGTCATACTCGTGACTTTCGGCGCTGGGCTGACATGGGGCGCTAACGTAATTAAATTCTGATCGAACCAAATAATCTATGAAAAGAGCTTTTCTATTTCCAGGACAGGGCGCACAGACCGCAGGCATGGGTAAGGATGTATTCGACGCATGCCCGGAGGCGGCGGCTGTATATAAAAAGGCCGGCGAGATACTTGGGTATGATATCGCCCAGCTGTGTTTTGCAGGGCCTGCGGAAAAGCTTGATACTACGACATATTCGCAGCCTGCGATATTTGTGACATCAGCGGCGATGCTGGAAGTGTTCAAGAAGCATGCTGTCGGCCAGAATATAACGGCTGATGTTACGGGCGGTTTGAGCCTGGGTGAATATACGGCTTTGTACGCGGCTGGGGCGATAAGCTTCGAGGACGGGCTTAGGCTCGTTGCAAAGCGAGGGGCGGCAATGCAGGACGCCGCGGAGAAGAGCGAAGGCTTGATGGTGAGCGTTCTTGGGCTTGACGCCCAGAAGGTAAAAGCTCTTTGCGAAAAGGCAAGCGAAGGCGAACTGCTGGTGCCGGCCAATTTTAACTGTCCGGGGCAGGTGGTCATAAGCGGTACCAAGAAGGCGTGCGAGCGGGCTGAGAAGCTTGCGGCGGAATTTGGAGCGATAAAGGCAATCGTGCTGCGAGTGGCGGGCGCGTTCCATAGTTCGATGATGTCCCCTGCCGCTGAGGCACTTGGGGCGGCTTTGAAGGATACGAATATAACAATGCCGGCACAGGCAAAGGTGATAGCTAACGTCAAGGCGGATTACTACGGCAGCGGCGAAGAGGTTCGCAGCGGCCTTGCGAAACAGCTTGTCGAGCCGGTGCTTTGGCAGAACTGCTGCGAGAAACTGCTGGCCGATGGCGTGGATGAATTTTACGAGATCGGGCCGGGCAAGGTGCTCACGGGGCTGATGAAAAAAGTAAGCCGAAGGACGAATATTGTTAATATCAGTACGCTGGCTTGTTTTGGCGAATTGAAGTAAAAAGGCAACAGGCACGAGGCAACAGGCATGAGATGATGGAGTGCAAGAGTGTTGGTGCTTAGAGGAAGAAAGAAAAAGTTCTAAGTAACGGAGAGTGGAAATGTCACAGAGACTGGCAATCGTGACGGGCGGAGCCCGCGGAATCGGAAGAGCAATAGTTATGGCACTGCTCAAGCAGGGTCGTAAGGTGGCTGCGCTGGATGTAAATAAGGATAACCTTGCGGAGCTTGAGAAGGTAGCGAGCGAGGCAGGTTACAGCGTTATAACAAAAGTTTGCGATATTACCAAAACAGCTGAGTTTTGCGAACTGCTCGACCAGCTGGCGGAAGAAAATAACGGCGTCGGCATCCTGGTCAATAACGCGGGTATCACACGCGATAAACTAATGATGCAGATGGAAGAAATTGATTACGATCTTGTGCTCAATATCAATCTCAAGGCTGCGTTCATGGCGTCCAAGACGGTTGTCCGCTCGATGATACGGAATAAATGGGGCAGGATTATAAACATAAGCTCGGTAGCGGGCGTAATGGGCCAGAGAGGCTCGGCGAACTACGCCGCGAGCAAGGCTGGTCTTATCGGGATGAGCAAGTCGCTGGCGCGTGAAGTGGGCAAGAAGAACGTGACTGTAAACTGCGTAGCACCCGGGTTTATCGAGACGGATATGACCAAGGTACTCCATCCACAAGTGAAGGAAGCAGCCATTGCGATGATACCAATGGAAAAGCAGGGTCAGCCTGAAGATATCGCCAATGCAGTTGCGTTTTTGGCCAGTGATGAGGCTGGGTATATCACGGGCGAGACGCTGAGGGTTGACGGCGGGATGGCGATGTAAGGCTGGTTTTGGCTGTTTTTTGGGTAAAGAGGCTAATAAAAGCCAATATCAGAAAAAAAGCATTGAAAGCCGGATAAATGGTGGTTATATTACCGCCGAATATGTTTGGACGCCAAGGCGTCGTAATTGAAGTAAATACGTGAATTTAAGTTGTTTTATTAGTTTTCCTATTATGCAAGGAGGAAACACGTGGAAGTAGATGTTCAAGCAATAGAGAGCAAAGTCATTGAGATCGTAAGCGAACAGATGGGCGTCGATAAGAGTGAGATCACTCGCGAGACATCGTTCATCAATGACCTCAACGCGGATTCACTTGATACCGTTGAGCTGGTGATGGAATTTGAAGATGAGTTCGACATGAGCATACCGGACGAGGAAGCTGAGAAGATCCAGACCGTCGGTGCGGCTATCGACCACATCATCAACCAGATGAAAACCAAGAAGCAGGACTAAGTTAATTAAGTATGAGTAAAAGGCGCGTAGTTATAACCGGCTTGGGATGTGTAACCAGCCTGGCGGAAGGTGCGGACAATTTGTTCGCGGCACTGATAGCCGGCAAGAGCGGCATAGCACCTATCGAACTTTTCGATACGAGTTTATACCCGGTGCACATCGGCGGCGAATTAAAGAACTTTGAGGCATCGAAATACATTGATGCGCGAGAAGCGAAACGGCTGGACAGGTTCGCCCAGTTTTCGATGGCATCATCGATACAAGCGGTTAACGACTCGGGCCTGGATTTCTCAAAAGAAGACCCACGGCGCAGCGGTGTAATAATCGGCACGGGTATCGGCGGGATCAAGGAAATCGAAGAGCAGCACAACCGCATGCTTGAGAAAGGGCCTACCAAGGTATCGCCCTTCTGCGTTCCCAAGCTTATGGGCAACGCGGCGGCTGGGAGCGTATCGATCTACTACGGCCTGCGAGGGCCGAATATCTGCGTGGTGAGCGCATGTGCTTCGGCTGGACACGCGATAGCCGAGGCGTTTTACGCGATAGCTTACGGCAGAGCCGATATGATGGTCTCGGGCGGTTCTGAAGCCGCATGTACACCGATCGGCCTGGCATCGTTCTGTGCACTCAAGGCTTTGAGCACGCGCAATGACGCACCGCAGATCGCATCTCGCCCGTTTGAAAAAGACCGCGACGGGTTCGTGCTTTCTGAAGGCGCAGGCGGCGTGGTGCTTGAAGAATACGAGCACGCCAAGAAACGCGGAGCGAAGATCTACGCGGAACTGCTGGGCTGCGGCTCGACAGGCGACGGATACCATATCACGGCACCTCAGCCGGAAGGCAAGGGCGCTATTGAGGCTATACGGGCTGCTCTTGACGAGGCCGGCGTGGGTATTGATAAAGTAGATTATATCAACGCACATGGCACAAGCACCGAGCTTAACGACATAGCTGAGAGCATGGCTATTCGCGAGGTATTCGGTTCGCATGCAACAAAGGTACCTATCAGTTCCACAAAGAGCTGCACGGGGCACCTGCTTGGAGCGGCGGCGGCGGTTGAGCTGATCGCATGCGTCAAGGCGATCCAAACGGGTATTATCCCGCCGACGATCAATCTTGATGAGATCGACGAACGCTGCGGCAAGGATATGGATTATGTGCCGAAGGTCGCAAGAGAGAAGAAGGTCAATTACGCATTGAGTAATTCCTTCGGTTTCGGCGGGCACAATTCTTGTCTGGTGTTTGGAAAAGTCTAGCGTTTAGCGTTCAGGGTATAGAAATTAAAAGGCATCCTTTTGGATGCCTTTTTTCGTACACAGAAGCGACAACAGAATATCGCCGTTTTGATTATACATTAATTGCTTGCAGGTACGGCGACAGGAACGTCACGTTTTGCTCCGCCATCGGCTATAACACAACCTTTCTGGGCCGCAATCAATGACAGTGAGTTATATCGCTGCCTATAAGCCTGCAGTTCCACTTTTTCACCATTTTTAAAATCCATAAAGAAGAATGGGACAATGACAAACAACCCGCCCACAAACATTACTGTGTTATAACCAGCCTTATTTGCTTTGGGTGTCAATCTCGCAATTTCTGTCTGGGCTTGTGACATTTCAGCACAAACGGATTCACACGATCTTTTCTCGTCACCGGGCAAATATGCCTGAACAGGATTTCCTTCTCTGCCACAACAACCAGCAAAGAAAAATGTAAACGCAAGTAAAACACACAGAGCATTCTTCATAAATTCCTCTCTCAAAACAGATAACCTAATATGATTCACAGCACGCTGCTGATCTCATTTTATAGTTAAACAGATACTTAAAGCTGAATTAGACCGACATTATAGAGCACAAATTGTACAATGAAATGCTAAAACTTATGTTTTAAAAAAAATATTTGAGAATTTAACAGAAATGAAACCCATAGCTGAATAATGCCGTCGACGTATCCCGCATATTATTCGAACATCATGCAGTCGGCGAAGGTGGTTTGGAATTCGAGTTCGTGGGCGATCTCGATGTAGTTGATCTCGCGGGCGAGGTGACCTGCCAGTTTTCGGCAGTCGCTGCTTAAGAGCACCATCTGGGCACCGGAGCTTGCGGCGTTGCCGACGAAGTGAATTCTTTCGAGGGGCAAATTGGGGAGGAGGCCGATGCGGCGGGCGCTTTCGCGGCGGATGTAGTTGCCGAAGGCCCCTGCCAGGAGTATCTGGCTTATACCGTCATCTTCAATACCAAATTTTTTCATGAGCAATTTGATGCCCGCGCGGATGGCGGCTTTTGAAAGCTGGCTTTCGCGGATATCTCGCTGGGTGAGAATTACGGGTTTATCCATGCCATGCTTTTGATGGGCGAGGATGAAGCCGAACTGGTGGTTGCCGATATCTACAACGCGGGAGGCAAGGGCATCCGGAATTTTGCCTTTGAGATCATCGGGGCTGACGAAACGGCCGGTGTAATCTACTATGCCCTGATCGACGATAACGGCGACGGCGTCGATAAGGCCTGAGCCGCAGATCGTGCAGGGAGGTTTGGAGCCGATAGTCTCGATCTCGATGTCGCCATTTTTTATGCTGACCTTTTCGATGGCGCCATCGACTGCGCGAGAGCCTTGGCCGATGCGTGCGCCTTCAAAAGCGGGGCCGGCGGCGCAGCTTGCTGAATACATTTTATCTTTTGTGCCGAGTATTATTTCGCCGTTGGTGCCGATATCGACGCAGAGGGTCATTTCGGTCTGCTGGTCCATGGCGACAGCGACGGCGCATGCGACGGTATCCGAGCCGACAAAGCCGGCGATATTTTCGATAGTGTGGACGTTGCCGCCTCGGGCGATCTTTATACCCATCTGCTCGATAGGTTTATCATAGGCATCCACGGAATAGGCATGGTACGGCGCCTGGCCAAGCTGTTTTACGGGCAGAGCCAGGAAAATGTGGCTCATGGTCGTGTTGCCGGCCGCGGCAAGTTCGTATATGCGTGAGGCACTTACGTTTGAACTGCGACAAAGCTGATCGATGAGCTTGTTGATACATTCAATTATTACCTTCTGCTCCTGGGCGAGGCCTTCTTCGGTTTCGCCATAGGAGATGCGGCTGATGACATCATCGCCGAAAGCCCGCTGGGGATTGCCGGTAGCGGCGGTATCGAGTACCCTGCCGTCGATGAGATCGAGCAGTTTCGCTACGACTGTGGTTGTGCCAATATCGACGGCGACGCCGTAGATTTCAAGGCAGGTGTTTCCGGCTTCGACGGCGACGACCTTATCGCCGAAGAGGACGGCTGTAGCGGTGGCCGGCAGAGCAGCTTCAAAGCTTTTGAGATCGGCAAGAGCCTGGTCGGTAAATTCAAGGCTGGGGTCTTGTAAATTCTCGAGCAATCCGGCTGGATGGGCAGATTTGATCTCGATGAGCTTTTTGCGGATCATCGGCGAAATGGTGATATCCCTTTCGACGCCGTGCTGGAGGATTTTCTGATCGAAGAACCGCGAGGCCTCGGGGATCGAAATCTTTAGATCGCGATGGACTTTGCACTGGCAGGCAAGAACCTCGGAACCGTCGTGGCCGAGGGTGACCTTGCATTTGCCGCAAGTGCCGCGCCCGCCGCATGAGGCGTTTATGATTATGCCGGCGCGCAAAGCTGCCTCGAAAACCGTAGCTCCTGCCCGGATTTCGAGGCTCTTGCCATCAGGCTCAAAAACTATGTTATATGAATCCATCTATACTGTACTACTTCCCCCGCAAGATGGAAAAAAAACATCGCATGGTTACTTATTATGACGGACCTTCCAGCGTGCGTGGCGTTTCTTTGATCCTACTTTACGTCTGCGCCTGGGTTTAGCCATGAAGACCTCCAAAAAACATTATTAAATGCGTCCAACCAAAAAACTTCTAATCCGTCAATATATATGGTATTATACAAAACTTCAAGAGCAACCTTTAAAAAAGGCATTGAAAATGATCCAGTGCAAAGACTGCGAATATTTCGAGAGCGGGCCTGATGGGCGGCGGCTATTCAAATGCGACCCATTTTTGAACGTAAAAGAGCCCGAATGCGTCAACAAATGGCAGCTTATCCGGCTCGACATGCTGGTTGCGAGCTACCAATCGATGCTTTCATGGTCCGAACGGATGGCCCCGATGCAGGATAAAATCTTTAAATATATGCAAAGGGAAATTGAAGACATTAACGAGTCTGAGAACTGGAAAATCGGCCCGGATGAGGAAGAAGACACCGACGAGGAGCCGAAATTCTGAGTTTATTTAGCTGTTTTGGCAGTTTTTTCGAAATAGTACCCACAAATCTCACGGGTGAGGTGCTCATCACAGGAACGAGGGTATTTTCGGCAATTGAGGGGCCTGAGTCGCCATATTTTGCAGGAACAGAGGCCGTCTTCATCAACGGCCAGAAAAGTGCATTCTACGGGAAGCTTGCAGCAGGCTCCGCAGCGCCGGCAACGACCTTTGCGGCCTTTATCGACGGGCAAAACGCTTGTTACCGTCCTCCTGGCTCGAGCGGCCCAGGTATTTTCTTCGAAAATCCTTTTAACATCTGCCATGGGCAAAATCCGTATTAAAAACGCTGTTTATACAAATAATATGTGCCGGCCGCAATAAAATAATCGGCCCGGACGTTTACTGCTGTGAAAGCTTTATGGAAGAACCTTGCATATCACCTGAACTGATCGAGAGATGCAAGAAACAGGACGAGCAGGCATACTGTGTCCTGGTGGATATGTACGCCAAGAGGTGTTTCGGGTATTTCTACCGCATGACGGGCAAGCGGGAGATAAGCAACGACCTTTTGAGCGAACTGTTTATGAAACTTGTGACAAAGATCGGCTCTTTCAAGGGTGGTTCGTTCGAGCAATGGCTTTTTACGATAGCTTCTAACGTGTTCTACGACCACCTCAGGAAACAAAAGCGCGACGCGAAGCTTATCGAGGCCCAGCAAAAGCAAATTGCTGGGGAAGAATACCACAAGCCCAAGGATGACGACAGGAGCGATGAACTTGCGGCGCATTTGTCGAAGCTGGATGAGCCGACGCGGGAACTTATTACGCTTAGGTTTTACAGCGATATGAGCTTTAAAGAAATCGCCCAGTCCAGGGGCGAGCCGATAGGCACGGTGCTCTCGAAAGTGCACAGGGGTCTGGCAAAACTTCGCCAATACATGGAGCAGAAGATATGAGCAGAAAAGACGAAAATTTAGATGAACTGGCCGGGGCTTTTTACGGCGAGGTAAAAGATGAGTTCATCCGCGAGCTTAAGCAAGGCGAGGATTTATTCGTCGCTTTTCCCGTGGACGGGCCGGAACGCGAAATTATTGAGAATATTAAAGCGAGGATTGGCGATCAATGTCGCAGATCAAGGCGAAATCATTGGCTTGTGAGGATATTGCAGGTATCGGCTGGGGCGGCTTCGATAATAATTGCCGCAATGCTGTGGTATGGGCAAGGGCAGCAGGCTACCACGAATACACAGTCTTATGCACAGGTCTGGACGGGCGACGATTCATCGGTGCTCGAAACGCAGGTCGCGTTTATTTCCAGTAGCGATCTTAATTACCATGAGGTCGTTTTCGATACCGATTCGACAGGCCTTGACCAGGATTTGCAGACCGAACTAACAGAGCTTTCAACCTCTTTTTGGGAAGGATGAAATATGAAGAGTATATTTTTGGCCGTATGTTTATTTTCCGCGGCGATTATCGCGCGTGCCCAGCAGGCCCCCCTGCCACCAGCTGAACGACCAGAGCCTCCGGTTGTGGCACCCCAACCACCAGCAAGTCCGGAATTTTCGGCTGGGCACATGCAGTTCGATCCCAACAAGATGATCGACAGGATGGCGCAGCGAGATCCCACAAAAGCAGACGAGCTGCGCAAACTCAAAGCTGAGGATCCTTGTAAGTTCCAGGAAGAAATGCAAAAGCTATGGCGCGAGCGCATGGGCAGGCGAGATGGTCAAGGACCAGATGATAAAGGCGGGCTTGGTCGGATACACGG
>Ga0154575_1015_pt6 | contig 12763 bp, 7 predicted proteins | sample RifGroF2_FD_116004 | JGI IMG/M metagenome (GOLD analysis project Ga0154575, IMG submission 116004) | Planctomycetes bacterium GWF2_50_10
CCTTGTGATCTATAAGCGGTGGAAGTAACTACCTGGCTGCCGAAGTCGGCATATCCATTTCGCGCCATCTCCACCAGCTTATCGTACCCGGAAGCGGAATCGTTTTTGAGAATATCGGCGAAGCTATTTTGCTTGTCTGTGCCATCAAGAACGACAGCTGTTTCCTGGCCTGAGAAATCCCAGATCGCTTTATGTATAGACTCCTTAGGCTCATTGTTTTGAATATTCGAAAAATCGAGCACGGAGTCGGTCCACTGCGGAGAAAAATTGGACTCATCGATCTGGTTTTTGGCACTTACCCCGCCAGAACCTTTTTGTGGAACAAATCCCGTGACCGGCGCGACAATCGCGGCGATTACGATCAGGACACAGACAAACGATTTAATATATTTCGCCAGCGTTCTCATTTAACGTTTCCTTCCATCTCAGAGAGTTCTTCGCCTTCTAAGCCAGCCGACAATGCCAACACCTATCGACCCCAGTAGTACAGCACCGGGAGCAGGAATGATCTGGCAAGAGCCTTTAAATCCATTTTGGCCGGACAGTCCCTGGTCGAGCATAGCCTTGAAGGAAGGACTTGCGCCATTGATCTTGATAGCAAAATCAATGGAAGGATTATCACCAAGATTCTGTATCCTTCTGAGAGCCTCAGAATCGATAGTGTTGTTCACTTGAATATTGGTGATATCCGATTGATAAACTGTGTATCCCAGGCCGCTGGCACGGGAAGGAATAAGATTTCCTGTTCCGAGCGTTCCAGTTAGGTAAGTGGTGTTACCCGCGGCATCTGTGATGCTGAATGTGCTGCCGTTCTGGGGAGTAAGCTTATAAGTTCCGTTGACCGACGGAGTGACTTTAAGCTTGGGTATGTTTACATAAGCGCCCCGGAGCGGGTCTGAGCTGGAATTTCCCCAGCCTTTTGTAACTTTAATAACCGGACTAAAAGTGAAAGCCCCCCTGCCGGTGCCAGTGGGAGCATACGTCCAGGAGCCGGAGCCATCTGCAAATTGGAGCGTAGGTACGGCATTTACCGGCTGGGTCATGAACAACATTATGCCGATCGCCAGCAGGGCCGTAATATTGAATGTTTTTGTCATTGTAACTTCTCCTTAGTAGATAATCCAAGTTGCTATCTTTTGTCACGCGTGGCAAAACTTGACGAAGCTTTGCGAGAGACATCACAGTCTGAGGTGGAATTGCGGAGGGCCGCGGGGGAGCTGATGTACAACAAATGATCTTTGAATTGAAAGTGCAAAGTAATTAATGCAAAACGCGAAAGGCGACTCAATTTGCAACTGAAAGCATTTTGCCTGCGATAGTATTTTGGCGATGGCATCACCGGCGGTAAGCCTGTAGAGCAGGCCGGCGTAATCGAGTGAGATTTTAGGCGAAGTTGGAGCTAAAGAGGCGGGCAAACCACTACTTACGGAGGGCTCACACGCCTTTTTCGTTGCCGCGACAATGGGCTGGGCTATTTTCCGTGCTATTTGATGTGGGAGAGCCAAGGCAGCGAAGCAGATCAAGATCGAAAGCCATGTCGCCCGATCACGCACGAAAGAGACGCAGGCAAAACCAGCAATTGTGAGCAAAATTGCGGCCGGCAGAGCGGGTGTAAGTGGGGCAGATGCTGGTTGCGCCAGGACCTGGGGGCAGGAGAGGATATCATTTCCGATACCCCGGACAGGATCGCCAAAATTTGCATGGGCAGTTGCGTAATCGTACCCGCCAGCAAATGAGACGCAAGCCGGAGCAAGCAGAATGAACAATACAATGTACATACGAATCTGCAAAGTAGTTCCCCCCGAACCTTGTGCAAATACGAAAACGTGACCAGTCGGCCACCCCCAAATTCGTGTTCACAATCAACTATATGTTTTTGGCAAATCTTGTCAATAGAGATTGCGATTAAAAAAACACCGCCCGAAAACAATTTGTACTATTGATAAAGCCAAGCCTTGCCATACGCAACCTGATACGAATTTCGGGTTAAGCCCTGCGATCAGAAAAAACTGAATCTGTTCTTATTTTAGGAGACAGCTATAGCATTTTTCGCGAATGCGCGCGGCGCGTATGCGTGCGGCACATGACCGCAAAGGTATACACCTGCATAACCCGGCGTACGATATACGCTGATACAATCAGCTTATCGGCTGCATAGCCGGGACGGCTGTCTGCACGGGCGTATTGAGCGGCACACTCAACGTATTAGACGCCTCTACGAACCTGAGAAGCATGGCGATCTTGTTGTTGACCCACGTTTTTCTATAAATATTTCTCATATGGGTCTTGACGGTACCCTGCTGTATCTTGAGATTGTTGGCGATCTGCTGGTTCGAGAGTCCCTGGCAAACATACCTTGCGATCTGTAGTTCTCGCTGGGTCATGTTATACCATTTCTGGATGTATGCCCACTGATCTTCGCCGATAAGGACAACATCGGGCAGTTTTGAAACAACTTCTGCTGAATCGAGAGAGCTTTTAATTGAATGCGGTAGATTTGTCATAACTTTGACTCCTTTAGCAGGCCCTCGAGCAGATTTTGTGCCTCGGTCACATCCGCTGCCGAGAGGCCGCCTGTTTTACTGTTTATTTTCATAGCCGTCTGTAAGTACCGCACCGCCTGATTTTTTTCACCTGTAGCGGCATAAGCCCTGCCAAGGTGAAAGTTCGAAGCGGCAGCCGAGGGTACGTTAGCCGGATATAACTGCGTACATGTATTAAAATCAACTATTGCTTTTTGATACTGGCCGAGCCTGAAGAAAGCCATTCCGCGGGTGTCGATGAGATCGAGATATTGCGGGGATATCTCAAGTCCTTTCTGCGTGACTTTAAGCGCCTCATTGAATTTTCCCTGCTGTTCGCAAAGTATCCAGGCAAGATTGTTCATGGCGACGAGGTCCTGGGGCTGGAGTTCAAGGACGCGGGTGTAGGCGTGGGCAGCTTTTTCGGAATTGCCGATAATATAAAGCATACGGGCATATGCGCTGGCGAGAGTGTATGAATCCCTTGCCGCGGCAGAGGTATTTTCGAGAATTCGAACAGCGGCCAGCCTGGATGTATCGATATTGGAAGTACCAAGATCATTTGCTATTGTGATTATGGTTGAGGAATCCTGCGGGTGATCGCGGAACCAATCACAAGCAAGTGATACAAGCTGATCATACTTGAGTTCATCCTTCATAATCGAAATATCCGCAAGGAGAAGAGTGGGATCATTGATGTCGACGGATTTGAGCTGATCGAGCAATTTGCGGGCCTGGACTTTATCGCCGCTTTTGTAAGTGGCAATGGCAAGGGCGACACTGACGCGCTTCTGGACAGGGCCGGAGGTGCGGGGCAGCTGTTTGCGTAATATTTCGAGGGCATCTTTATAAGAATTGCTGCGTGCGTATATTCCGGCGAGATTGAGGGCTATTTCGGAATCGTTGGGATCGGTTTCGTGAAGGATCTTCAAAGTTGGTATCGCAAGCTGGGGGTTGGATGCGGCCTGTGCTTTGGCTTTATAGAGCAGCAGCTCTCTGTTGTTCGGGAGAAATACGAGGCCGTGGATAGCAGCGTCAAGAGCGGCGACGGGGTCATTCTTATCCAGAAATGCCTGCGCAAGCAATTGCCAGGCGGTGGGATTTGTGGGATTAGAATCGGTAATGTGGGTAAGCATGGAAACCGCTTCATCGAGAGCAGGACCGGTGCCGAACGAGAGCAAGGCGCGGGCTTTCGCAGCCTGGAGATCGAGATCGGCGGGGTTGGCGGCCAGAGTTGTGTTAAGCATTTTAAGGCCTCGCTGGGCAAGAGCGGGATTTGTGCTCTGAAGAAAGAGTTCGATGGCCTGCTTGATCATGTCCTGATTTTGCGGCTCGATCCTGAGTGCCTTTTCGATTGCTGAAGCAGCGTCATCGATGCTGTCGAGCGAATAATAGTATTGGCCGAGATGGAACCAGACCTGCGCGTTGTTGGGATCAAGCTGGGCAGCTTGTTTGTAAGCCACTAACGCGGCATTTGGGTCGCCAACGGCGTGGAGTGTGCGTGCCCTGAGGAGGACGGCATCGGCGGAGCCGATTTTTTTTACGATCTCGTCGCAGACCGCGATGGCCTGACGTTTATTTTCCTGACGGAGGCTGAGTTCAACGAACGCGTTTGCGACTGGCAGGGAATCGGGCTGGAGGCGGCGGAGATTTTCGAGCAATTTAGACGCGGATGCGTAATCATTTTGCCGCATTTTTATGATAGCCAGGTAAAGATCAAGGGACTGGTTATTCGGGTCAGCACAGCGGAGTTGTTCTAGAATGCCTGTGGCTGATGCAAGGTGGCCTTTCCTGAGGCTGCTTTGGAGCGAGTAGCCGGTGAGGATTGGATGGGAAAGATTATCTTTTGCGGCTTGGGTGAGGATACTGTCGGCTTTATCGAATTCCTTTGCCTTTTGCAGAAAGGCGACGGCGGGGATAATAATTCGCAGGTCGCGAGGAGATCGGGCTATCGCGTTTTCATAAGTTGAAATAGCTAACTGGGTTTGGCCCGCTCGATCATAGACCATCGCAAGGAGAAGGCGGCTTTGCTGATCTTCGGGATTTGCGCGGAGATTTTCTTCAAGGAGTGTTATTATCTGGGAACCTCTTTCGTTAAAATTTTTGAGGACGAACCAAAGTTTGGCCTGTTCATATCGCCATTGCCAGCCCTGCTGACCTTCAACTGCTTTGATCTGGCGGATAAGATTATCGGCAAGCGTCGCGTCTTCAACGACTTTTTCGAAGGTGAGGAGCTTGCGTTTTATGGTAATGTCGTCGGGAAACTGCTTATCGAGTAAAACAAGGAGCGAATAGGCCTGATCGGAGTTGAGCTTGCGGTATTGATCTGCGAGCATGAGGCCCAATGATCTTTTTGTGTCCGGGTTTGAGGCGCGGTCGAGAGAAGTTTTGAGTACCTGGCAGGCCTGGGTGTTATCGTTCTTTTCAACGAGCAGGTTTGCAAGGTATCGGACAAGAGCGACGCTGTCGGGGTGTTTGGTAATTCCTTTATTAAGCTGGGCAACGGCATCATCGGTTTTTTTCTGTGCAATGAGCAAGTCCGCGGCGGCAATGGTTACTTCGGGGTCGTCGGGCGAGAGTGTTGAGAGCGTACTTAGAGAAGATGCGGCCTGATCGTATTGGCCGCTTTGGAGGGCGAGTTGGAACTGCAGTAAAACGGAGGGTGGCGAATCGGGGCCGGTGGATTTGATTTCATTTACAAGCGCAGCTACCTGGGAGCGGGCGTAGGTGTCCTGGGCGAGTTTAGAGCCATACTGCTGTATGTATGCCTGAGCGAGCACTTGTTTTCCTTCTGTGTTGTTGGGGGAGTACTGGAGGAGTTCCTGGGCCTGGACGGCAGCCCCGTCGGGATCGTTATTCTGGAGAAGGAGTTTGGAGAGATACAGCCTTGCATCTATCGATTCGGGTTCTTTGGAAACAAGGGAACGAATCTGATTTATGGCGGATTGCTCGTCGCCGAGGGCGGCGAGGGTTTGAGCGAGGGTGATCATGAGCCTGGGGTTTTCATTTCCGAATCCTATGGATTTTTGGAAACATGCGACAGCTTCGTATCCCCTGCCCCGGCGTGCGGCAAGTAAGCCACGGAGATAGGCAACGCTTGCGGGGGCGACATCCTGTTTGTCAAGCTCGTCCAGACATTTGGAAGCCTGGGTAAAATCTTCGCCATCAATGAAAAGCTCTACGGCAACGGGCATGAAATCCCATCGTTGGGATCCAAGCTGGGCAAGACCCTGGGTTGCGACACGGAGCATTTCATCTTTTGACTGTGATCTGATTGCCCACATGGCCCAGGTCTGCCAGACATCGACATCCTTATTATCTTCTCGCTGAAGCGTAATAAGGTGAGTTTTGGCGGTTTCGAGCATACCGATATTTACGAGTTCCTGGCTTAATCGCAGACGGGTAGCAGGGGCACAAAGATCTAGCTGCTGGGCTTTGGCCAGATCTGCGGAGGCGGCGTTGGGATCTTTACGGGCGTTATAGGCGGCGCGTATTATATAAGCCATTGCGCTGTCAGGATTGGTTTCGATGGCTTTGTCGATCCAGTACTTTGGTGAGTTGTCGCTGAGTTCGGGGCGACGTTCGCAGAGCTGGGTGAGGGCTTCGTAGGCGAGGACATCACCTGGCCGCTGCTTGACTACTTGTTCGAGGCGGTTAAAAGATTCCTTAAACTTTCTCTGGGCGACGAGCGAGGCGACGAGCATGCGTTCAATATTAGGATCTGGGGAGAGTTCAAGCTGGCGTGAGGCGATGAGTTCAGATTCGCCATACATGCCCAGCTTGAGATAGAGTTCGACAAGTCTCTGGGAGGCGGCTCGATTTGCGGGATCGACGCGGAGGACGGCGCGATAGGTGGATATCGCGTGCTGGATGTTCTTGCGTTTGAGCGGTCGGATATTGAGGTGGGAATCGGCGTACTTCAGGAGTATCTGGACGTCATCGGGTACGACGACGATGTATTTGCCTAAATCGGAGGCGGCTTGTTCCCAATTGGCATTTCGATATGCATCCAGACCGCTGGTGAGACGGCCCAGGGCCATGCGGTTCTTTTGCCAGTTACGAAGGGCTACGGCGGTTACCGCGAGTATGGCGATCCCGACAACTACTATTATGACCAGTTTAAAATTAATACGACGCATATTCATCCCCATCAGAATTGTTTCAAGAACGCTTTAAAAATATATAAGGCTGTTTGCCAACAAATCCATAAATCGAGACCGGGCGAGAGTGAGCTTACATACAGTTTGTCATAATGTACCCATTCCTGGAAATCCATGCCGGGCTGGCGGGTTCTGGAAACCTGCCATAAGCCCGTGATGCCAGGGCGGACAGAGAGCCTGGCATCACGCCAGAGTGGGCACTGGCTATTTTCGAGTTCGGGTGACGGACGGGGGCCGACAATGCTCATGCGGCCGAAAAGGACGTTCCAGAACTGCGGAAGCTCATCAAGATACGTATTTCGCAGGAATCGGCCGATGCTGGTGACGCGGGGGTCGTCTTCCATTTTGAACTGGGGGCCGTCGACTTCATTGAAGCTACGGAGCTTTTGCTGAAGCCTGTCTGCGCCGCAAATCATGGAGCGGAATTTGTAACAGAAGAAGTTTTGGCCGTGGCGGCCCTGGCGGGTGTCGCCGAAGAACGCGGGGCCTTTGGATGTGAGTTTCACAATGGCGGATACGACTATTATAACCGGCGCAAAGAGAATCAGCACAGCGGCGGCAATGAGAATATCGGCGGCACGTTTAAAGAATCCAGGATATGAAAACGGGCCGAAATTCCTGAATGGTCCGGCGGCATCCGCGAAGCGGTGCTGTGATATGCCTACGGTTTTGCTGCGGCGGCGGAACTGGTTGTGGAGGACCTCTTTATCGGCTACGCGGGCAGCGGGTTCAATAATTGAATTTGCGATTATGGCATCAGGGCCGATGAATGCATTGGAACCAATGATGGCTGGGCCAGTGATGAGGACATTTGGACAGAACTTCACGTTTTTACCGATGATTACATTGGCGAGCGTACGGCAAGCTTGCTCCTGCGAAGCGGGGCGTGGCAAATCGGCAACCCTGGATAAAAGGAAAGATGCTAACTGATCATCTTTGGCGAGATCGGCAACACTGGAGCCGACAGCGACCGATGTGGTCTTAATGTCTTCAAGGCTGCGACAGAAATCAGACCAATTTGAGTTGATGCGGTAATTGAGCTGGGCGAGCGCATGGCTGGAAAGAAGAATGTGATGCGGCCATTCACAAGGCAATGGGGCGATGTGCATATTTGGACGATAAAGTCGGCGTACACCGGCGACGAGGCCTGATTCGGTGAGACGTATTTTTTCCTGATCGCGGGAGAGAGCGTGGTCGATTGTGATAATATGGACATGGGCAGAGCTTTTGGCGATGATCTCGCTGAGTAACTGTTGATCCAGGCCGGTGACAAAGCGGGCATTTGTAATAATGAGATGGCGGCTGGAGTATGGCGGGCAGAGGGTTTTAATAGCGCCTGGGTCAAGATCGTTGACAACGGTTCGGTCGGCTCGCGGCTGATCGGTTATCGCCCAACGGATAAATGGGCCCACTACCTCATCAGACAACAAGTTATAAACCCCGTTGGTTTTGAGCGAAGTATCATACAAGACAAAAATTTCTGAAAACCTGCAGTTCAATTCCGTATCCCCCCTGCCTATGAGGCTGCGTTTGTGACCTCTGTTTTTTCTTCCTGTACCGGCACGATGATCGCACGCCTGTTATGGACTCGCTTTGCGTATCCTGACTTTGCGGCACCATAGTATCCGTAGCCGTATTCGTTATAGCTTTTATTAATCCGTACACTGTTAAGTACGGTGCCGATTATTTTGACACCTGCGGCACGGAGACGTTCGAGCGATCTCTGAACATCTGGGCCCTGGGTGTGACCGGCATAACTGGCGAGAACAACCGCATCTGCCATTTTGGCCCAGATTATGGCATCTGGTACAGCCAGTACCGGCGGCGTATCGATTATGACGTGTTCGTAATGGGCGGCTATGGCTTTAAGCCTGGACGGGGTCTGGGACCTGGTGAGGAGTTCGAACGCGTCATAGGAATCATTGCCGTCGCTGATGAGGACATCAAGGCCTACGGACGGCATCGGCCAGACGGATTCATCGAGGGTGTTGTAGCCAAGGAGAACTTTTCGCAGGGCATTATGGCCGGTTTCGATATTAAGAATTTTTGCGATATCGGGCTTGCGTAAATCGCCGTCGACAAGCAAAACCCGTGCGCCTGCTTTAGCCATGCTGGAAGCGAGATTTATGGCGAAGGTGGTTTTGCCTTCCTGCGGGCGGGCGCTTGTGATTGCGAGGATATGAGGTATCTTTTCCTCGTTGAAGAGGCCCAGATTGGCACGAATGGCTTGGTAATCATCCGCTAGCTTGGCAGGGAGAAGGGCCTTATCGATATTTTCCGAGCTGACAGTTGTGCCGATTATCCGCAGGCCCAGACGACGAGTGATATCTTCGGTAGTGTGGACACGGCGATCTAGCTTATCAAACACAAGGGCTATAAGGATCGCTAAAAAACCAGAACCGAATATATTCGCCACGACGTATTTTGGGCGTTTATCCTTGGCGAGCATAGAGTCGGCATTGAAGGCAATGCTGATACGGGCTGGCCGCTTGCGTTCCATTTCAAGCTCCTGGATCCGCCGGCGAATAGTATTATACATTTCTTCTGTTAAAGCAAACTGATCCTTTTGGTCCTGCATTGCCAGCTGCTTGCGACCAAGCTCAATTGTCTGAACATTATGTTTGGAGAGCATGGCCATGAGTTTTTCTTCATAGGCATTTATGCGCTCGAGTTCGGCGCGGGATTCCTTGAGCTTGTAGACCCTGTTCCTTGCTATTTCTTTTGTGAGCATGTCGTTGAAATTCTTTGTGAGTTCCTCTTCGCGTGCGCGGAGCTTCTTTTTCATATTTTCCAGAAGCTCGGAACGTCTTTTTATCTCAGGATTTTCGGCTGTGAGGGTCTGATTGGCAACGATGAGGGCTTGCTCAAGCTGAGATATCTGGCTTGAGAGACTTTGCTCCTGGGCGTCATTTCTTAAAATCTCGTTTTTCATAGTGAGGACTTTTTCAAGGGGCAGGGTTTCTTCTTCAGCTTTTTCGAGCATCATTATCTGCGCTTCGAGGGAGAGCTTTTGCGTTTGAATTCTTGTCATTTCGCTCTGGAGCATAGTAACCTGCTGGAGCATCATATCCTGGCGGCCGGTGAGCGCGCTTGTGCCGAATTCTTCGGCCATCTGGCGGACAATCTTTCGCTGACGCTGGAGTTTGTCAGTGAGAGTGCGGTATTCATCTTCAAGGACTGACAATTTTTCATCACCGCCTCGGACAGAATTAGATACCTCGACGGCCATATAGGCGCGGATTATAGCATTGACAACCTGTTCACCTTCACGAGGATTTTTACTGCTCATTACGATTCTGATAAGTTCGCTCTTTTTGGCGGGTTCAATAATCAGCCTGCCGTTGGATGCGGCATCGCGGAGGAACGTAAATGGATCGCGGCCGACCATGGCGACATTTTTTGTTTTGAGGTCGTCGGCTGCCCGATTAAGAACTTGGAAAGAGGCGATCAACTCGGCCTGGGTATTCATAAAATTCATGTAATTGGGCATAGCCTGCTCGGAATCACGATCTGAAAATAGTATACTTGGCACGATCGGCGAGATGCGTATCGCGCCGGCGGATTCATACATTGGTTTTACTGCAAACCATATGAGCGGAGTGCCCATGCCGGCTGCGATCATAAAAGTCACAAGCAGCGCGCGCCAATGTCTGCATATAGCGGGCCAGAGATTCATGGAGGCACCTTCGGAATTTGATGCGTTCGAGGCCATGGTTCCATAGCCAGCCAGTTCAGTGCTGATGATCCGGCCTGCTGATATTTTTTCAATGTCATTCATTTTACAATTTCCCCTTGAGTGACTGCGTTTAGAGCAGCTTTCTTTACTATAATGTTATTATGGATCGGCCCAGGATTCGCGGCTGGCAGCACGAAAATGCGGCGCAATAGCCACAGTTCCAGAACAATGACGGCCAGGGCCAAAGGCATCATTGCTATTCCGCCGAAGTCATGGAAAAGTTTTTCCCAGAATTGGCCCTGGATGACGGTGAAGGCCATAGCGGTCAAGGTGAGCCTGATGGTATTGCAAAAGAAGCCTATTGGAACGGCACTGAAGAGGATAATAAGCTTTTCCCACCAAGTTCTTTCAACAAGGAGCACGACAAGAGTGCTGATGATAAAGAATGCGGTAAGCATGCGAAGGCCGTTACATGCTTCGGCAACAGCAACGGTGACGTTATTGACGTGGATCATGTTTCCTTCACGCCATACTTCAAAGCCAAGGGTTTCGAGTGAGAAAACAGATGAAACGGTAGCCCAATGCTGAAGCGGGAGCATTATGCGGGAATGGACAGATTTGGGCATAGGCAGCATCAGAATCAGAAACAGCACGACAGGGATGATCTTTTTGAAAAACTGCGTGCCGAAGAGATACCAGATAAGGCCTGCGACACTGAGGATAAGCGAGAGTCTCTGGGCGGATGCGTACATGAAGGTAAGACCGAAAAGACGCAGTAATTGCGCGATGGCTAGCAACGCAAGCCCCCATATACACGGATTTACGGCGACAGATCTGAGCTTTGGCCAGCGAGACCAAATTATGTAACCTGCCAGGAATGGAACAAGAAGCCCGCTGGAGTATTCGTCGCTTTTGGCCCATATCGTACGCAGATCTGTGATCTCCGGCCAGTACAGCCAAAGCAGGGCCAGGAATATTCCCATCAGCCACAGCACGGATGCTATTGCAGAACCTGTTTTCGCAGTCATCCAGGATGGTATGAATTTTGAAGCTTGTTTTTCGAAAGCTCCTTCGAATAGGCTGTAAAGCTCATTGAGGCGCGATTTTGCTAAATATGCTGCCTGTGTCAGGCGATCGGCGGGATTTAGCGTTGTGGCCAGACATGCCTTGTTTTGTATAAAAGCTTTTTGCGAGACCACAGCATCATTCGCCAGAACGGAATTTGAAACGCATGCGCCTTGCCCGACTTTTGAGCCTGACCAAAGGACACTTGATCGAACCACGGCGGACGGACCAACCACTGAGCCGCTTTCAATTATCGCGGGGCCCAGGATAACGGAACCAGCTTCAATGCGGGCGCCGGCTTGTATGCTTACAGGGCCGTTGATCCTCGCTGAGGGGCTAACCTGCGCCTGTGCGTGGATAAAGCCGGTATGATTTTCGGAGTTCTTTAAGTATCCGCCAATCGCATGGAGATATTGATCGATATTTCTATAGGAACCCGAATCATGATGGAGTGACAGAGCACGCGAGGAGAGGCCTTTGCGCCAGAGTATCGGGATCAAACCTTCTTTAATATCACAGTATCCGGCAGAAGGGATACATTTGGCCGCTTGTACATCAGCCATGTAGATGCCGGCAGTACGGTTAACGGCGACGCCAGTTTCGGCTGGCTGGAGGAAAACAGTGAGATTACTTTTGGCGGCTACATGCGCGTTTGTGATCCATTTTATATCGGGCGGGGTAACCATGCTTGCGCTATAGAGAGCATAATAACGGGCAGTGCAACGCGATGCGGCGAGCCTGAGGCAGCCGGCGGTTCCTACGGGAAGAGGTTCATCTATGAATTCAATGCCGGAGTGATCTCGCAAATCAAGCGACTTTATGGCACAAGGCATATCCGAATTTGAGCAGACAAGAACTTTTTTTACATTGGCGTGCAATAAGCTGTCAATGAGACGGGCGAGGACTGATTTGCCTTCGACCGACCAGGCCCAGGCCGCCATAGCTGTCGTGAGCGGACACCGTCCGAAATCACGGCCGCCAGCAAGAATGACGGCGACCACATCCTCCATGTTGATCTTTTTACCGCTTTTCACTTTACCCCCGTAAGTATTTTTATCCTGCGGCCATTTGTCTTTGCCTTGCTTGCCACCACTGGGCATTTTGCTTATACCATTGAATCGTCTGAGCGAGGCCTTGTTCGAAATCCACATCGGGATTCCAACCGAGCTGAAGTTTTGCCTTTTCGGCGGCGCCGGCGTGTCTGCGGTCGTGCCCGGGCCTGTCCTGGATGAATTCGATCATGGATTCATCCTTGCCGAAGAGGGTCAAAAGTTTCCTGGAAAGATCAATATTGGCCAGTTCCATACCGACAGAGAGATTATATATCCCGCCTTGTGTGC
>Ga0154575_1089_pt3 | contig 12759 bp, 12 predicted proteins | sample RifGroF2_FD_116004 | JGI IMG/M metagenome (GOLD analysis project Ga0154575, IMG submission 116004) | Planctomycetes bacterium GWF2_50_10
CCGGGCCGAACAAGTAGACAGGAATTAGCTGGCCTTTCTATTTCTGCTGGACCATTTCCCTGACATGAGTCGCAAATGTCCATCGGTAGCCGTCCATGTCGGCAAACTGCGCGATGCGGTCGCCCCAGAACATATCTTCAGGTTCGGAAATCACCTTGGCTCCCCCTTTTTTCGCCACCCCGAAAGCCTGGTCCACATCATCGCAATACACATAAAGGTTGATCGAGCAAGAAGTTTTTGAAGTAATCGGGGCTTTGCAGGTTTCATCCTCGGGTCCCATCATTATGATGTCCATGCCTTTGTATTTCATTGCGCCGTGCATGAGTTTGCCATCTGGCCCGGGCATCGTCTGGGATTTTTCAAAGCCAAAGGCCTTTGCATAAAAATCCATCGCCCCCTCAACATCCCGCACTGCCAGATAAGGTGTAAGCCATCCGATGCCCTCCGGTTTGGCTGGATGCTTTTCATTTACATTTGCCATTTGACCCCCTTTTTAATTGGTTGTTTGGGTTTTATATTAGCAAGTCTATAGAAATTAAAAATCAAAAGCAATGTGGCGTGTTCTGAGCATTTTTGCACCATCGCTTTTTCCAGCCCCGGATGGGGCGTAAGGGAGTAGCCCATTAGAGCATTTTAAGATATAATGCTCTGGTTATGGCGTAGCGAAAACTCACAAGACTACTTCCCCCAAAAATTCCCGATTTGATTTTACCATAAAAAAAACACCCCCTCAATCCCCCCTGCCTCCAATTTCCAAAGCACTTTTCTTCTAATAATCAATAATCCTTAATCAATAATCAATGAAATGCCCCCCAAACACCCCCCCAAAAAACCACTTGACACACTTTTTTACATGTACAACAACTTGCGCAAGCCCCCAAAAAACCGCCCTGGTTACCCCAAAAACCCATTTAACTCAAAATTTAACCCTCAAAACTCAAAACTCTCCCATTCCCCTACCCCTAAAACCCCAACTTGCGCCATCAAAACTGCCCGACAGCAACATTCCCATCCCGAACGGCTACCCTTATCGCCCCACCAGAAGCCGTAAAATACGATTTAGCCCAGCTAAACTCCGCCGCCCCTTCAACTTCCCGCCCCGCGCAACTATAAATCAGATACCCCGGCCCCAACCGCTCAATAAACCCCCGATCAAGCGTCCTGCTGGACCCATGGTGCGGCATAACCACCACATCAGCCCGCAGTTCGGGATACATCGCAAGAATCCTGTTCTGCGCAAATTGCTCAATATCCGAACAAAGCAGCACCTTCCTGCCCCCCGCTTCAAGCAGCACCACTGTCGACGAATCATTCCCCGTAAGCTCTTCCTGCCCACTAGGCCAGAGCACCTTAAAACTGCCCTTAAAGCTCTTTGCGTCCATAACCTTTGCCGCTAGCCCCGCCGTCCCTTTTATCCCATTAACATGATCCGCATCACCATGGCTTACAAAAACCGCATCAACTTCCCCAATACCTTTATAATTGAGATAAGGCCTGACAACTCTCGCCCCCACATCCGGGTACGACAGCGAACCGCAATCAAAAAGATATGTCCGTCCATCCCCCGCATGCGCAACTATCGCCTGCCCATGACCTACCGCAAACACCACTAGCTCCAGTTCAGCCCCCTGCCCAGCCTTGCCCGCCCAAACCCCGCCTGCGATAACTCCAACACACCCCAGGCTCACCCCCGCCTTCACCCATCGCCTTGGCACATATCCAAACCGCAAAAACACCAGCATAGCGCAAAACAGAACAACCGCCCACAAACTAACCGCACCCGTATAAACCTGCGTATGGTCGATATAAGCAATACCCTTGACCATCTCCCCGAAAACCCAGGCGAAAAATTCCGAAACCTGCCCCAGCAAATACCCCGCCGTGGGCGTAATTACACCGACTATTATCGCAAAAAAACCGCTCACCAATATCACTGTCACAACCGGTATCGTCAGCACCGTCCATACCGCCCCAAGCGGCGTAAAATTATAGAAATGATACGCAAGCACCGGCCCAGCCGCCGCAACAGCCGCAAAACCAGCAGCAAGTGCGGAAATTACCACCGCCCCTCCCCTGCGCACAAATCCCATCTGCCGCCGCCCATCCTCGTTCATGAACTTGTAACTTGTGATGGTGTGCAAAAACGCCTCGATATCAGGCGCAAACAGAATCATCCCAAGCACACACCCGAACGAAAGCTGCCACGAAGGTTCGTAAAATTCCAACGGGTTATACAGAATAAGACAAATCGCTGCCAGGCTAAGCGTATTTAGCGCATTGCCTCTTCTAAGCACCGCCGTAGACACGCAGAAAAACAGTCCTATTATGCACGCCCGCAGTATCGGCGAATACGTCGGAACAGCCATCGCGAAAAGAATAATGAACAATGCGCAAACAACCGCCCGCCATATCCTCCCAAGCCCAGCCGCCCGCGCCATAAAAACAATAATCCCCGCAAGTACCGCGACATGACCGCCCGAAAGCGCAAGTATATGCAATAATCCCGTCCGTTGGAATGCATCCAACATCTCCGGCTCTATATTTGACCTGGCTCCGAGTATAAGTGCTGCCAGCATATTTTCCGGCTCACTCTGCGTCTGTGATTTCTCCAGCAATAGCGCAAGCGCCTTGGCTTTGATCGTCCGCCGCAATCCATTAAATGAATTCACCTTCGCAGCCGACCTTACTTCGATAGCCCTGCTGGATTCTACGCTTGCAGCCACATAAACATTCCTCCTTGCCAGGTACGCCTGCGAATCGAACTGCCCCGGGTTGCCCGGCCCCTTTATCCTGTCAAGCCAGCAGTACAGTCGAACCTCGCTACCCAGCAAAAGATCGGCTATTTCACCCCCAGCCCTCACACGGATTCGCCCGCCGACCTGCCCCCAGCCGTCCTCTGTCTTTGCCCGCTTCAGATCCACATAAAACGATGTACTCGTAAAAAGTTTTTCAAGGTAACCGCCATCCTCCCCCTGCCCTTTAGCCACAACCGGCTCACTTACGATAACCCCCTCAATCGTCGCAAGCATGCGGTCATTAACTATAAATCGAATATCATTCACAACCGGCTGCTTATAAATTTCAAGCCGCATTGCTCCGCCGCAAACAAAGCACACCGCTGCCCCTGCCGCCAAAAAATAAAACACCCCTGCCGGCTTTCTCAAAGTAAATAACGCACAGACAGCCGCACATGCTCCCGCTATAATAACCCAGACCCACGCAGGCAAAGACAGTTTATCCTGTGCCACTACCCCCGCCAGGAGCCCCAGTGCCAAAACAAATAGCGGCGCCCTGGCCAGCAGATCCGTAACAAGGTATTTCCGCTCGCGTTCATGGCGGTCGATCAGATCAAGTTGATAATGGATGAGGTCCAACTAACGCCCGGCCCGTGCAGACTAGAGGCTCCTGCCCCCGTCGACACAGATCACCTGCCCCGTAACATAATCGTTTTCAAGAATAAATTTAACCGCGGATACGATCTCGCGGACATGTCCAAATCTTTTCAGCGGTATCAGCTTTAACTGGCGGTCGATCTCTTCCCGGCCGAGCCGCTCTCCAGGCCCTATCACCCCCGGCGCGACCGCATTTACCGTAATATTCGGCGCAAGTTCCTTAGCAAGTGATTTTGTTAGCCCCACAACCGCCGCCTTAGATGCACTATAAACCGAATAATTCGCCCACGGCCTCATCGCCGCCACATCCGCGAAATTAATTATCTTCCCCTTAGCCTTCAGATTCTCTGCGAAATATTTTGCCATAATCAACGGCGAAACCGCGTTTATTGCCAGCATCTTCGCCGCCGTCTCAAACTCCACCTCTGACAGGCTGGCCCGCTCAAACTGGGCCGCCATATTGATAAGAATATCCGGCCCCGCAAGACCTTCCTGCCCGCATTTTTCACCAATTTTGGCAAAAAGCCCCGCTATCGCAGTTTCGGAATCGATCTCGCCTTCAACTAGAAATACGTTTTGAGCCTCTATTTCCCCCGCCCTCGCAGACGTACCCCGATACTGGCAAATACACACATACCCCGCCTCAGAAAGTGCCTTGACCACGCCCCAGCCCAGCACTCCCGTCGCCCCCGTTACTATTGCTGTACCTTTTACATCTGACATGCCCAAATCTTAATACCGCAAAGGCGAGCTAGCAAGTCAAAAACTTGCTCTTGCAGGCCCCACGCATGTTGTTATAATTGCCCTGCTTTGAATAAAGGATACAAAATGCCCGTACTTAACGTGAATATAGACCACATAGCCACCATCCGCCAGGCCCGCCGAACGGATGAGCCAGATCCCGTCTGGGCAGCCGTCGAATGCGAACTTGCCGGCGCTAACGGCATCACAGTCCACCTCCGCCAGGATCGCAGGCATATAAGCGACCGTGACGTGCGACTCCTCAAAGAAACCGTCGCCTGCAAATTCAATCTTGAAATGAGCATTGCCCAGCCTATAGTCAATATCGCACTTGATACCAGGCCAGACCAGGTTACCCTCGTGCCCGAAAACCGCGCCGAACTTACCACTGAAGGCGGCCTCGACTGCGTAAAATACGCCCGCCGCATAAAAGAAGTCACCAAACGCATGCACAAGGCCGGCATACTCGTAAGTGCGTTCATCACCCCCGACCCCGACCAGATCATAGCCTCAGCACAGGTCGGCTGCGATGCCATTGAACTCCACACCGGCATGTACGCAAACGCCAAAAACGAATCAGCCGCTTCAAAACGCGTTGCCCAGCTCATGATCGCGCGAGATATCGCACTTGAGCACAGCCTGATCGTCCACGCCGGCCATGGCCTCACTTACCGCAACATCGGCCCCGTCGCCGCTATCGAAGGCCTTTGCGAATTCAACATAGGCCATTCCATAGTCTCACGATCAACGCTGGTCGGCATGCGTAAAGCCGCCATGCAGATGATAGAATTGATCGATAAATTCAGCAAAAAATAATCCATAGGAGCAAACTCGTGTTTACAGGATCGCTCGTTGCGCTCATTACCCCGTTCAGTGACGGTGCAGTCGATTTCGAAACCCTCGACGAACTCATTGATTTCCAGCTTCGCTCTGGTACCGACGGCATAGTCCCCGTTGGAACCACCGGCGAATCGCCAACTCTTTCACATGAAGAGCACAAGCAGGTTATCGAACACGTTGTCAAGGCGGTTGCGGGCAAAGTCCCCGTCATCGCCGGCACCGGCTCAAATTCCACTGCCGAGGCGATCGAACTCACCGCTTTCGCAAGAAAGATCGGCGCCGATGCCTCCCTGCAGGTAACACCATATTACAATAAACCCACTCAGGAAGGTTTCTTTCAGCACTTCAAAGCGATAGCCGAAGAAGTCGATCTGCCCGTGGTACTCTATAATATCCCCGGCCGCTGCGGCGCTGGTATGACAGCAGACACCGTCGTCCGTCTTGCCGCTGTCGAGAACATCGTAGCCGTAAAAGAGGCAACAGGCATGCTCGATATGTCCAGCGATATCGCCAGCCGCTGCGATCTCACCATCCTCTCCGGCGATGATTCACTGACTCTGCCTATCGCATCTGTTGGCGGCAAAGGTGTAATCAGCGTAGTTGCCAACATCGTGCCCGCGGATGTAAAAGCTATGACCGATCTGATCCTTGAGGGCGATTTCGTTTCCGCCCGCAAATGGCATAACAAACTTTTCGCGCTGTGCCGCAGCCTTCTGGGCCTTTCCACAAACCCCATCCCAATCAAGGCCGCTATGGAAATGCTCAATCTCGCCCCCGGCGAAATGAGACTGCCCATGACCCCGCTTGAAGATAGCCAGCGGGCAAAACTCGCGCAAATATTGAAGGATTACGGCCTGCTCAAATAATTCATGTGCCGTAAAGTTTGCGGGAATGGATATATGCGACCACGCCAGGCGGCAATAAACCGCCAACATCCTCACCCGCGGCAAGTCTGTGTCGAATTTCCGTGCTGCTTACATCCATTTCAGGATTAGGCAGCACGTTTTCTTTTAGCCGGTTCACATTCTCACGACCAAAAAATGGTTCAAGCTTTTCTATTGCCCCCAGATCAAACCCCGGCCTGTACATTACACTGATATTGCACATCTCCAGCAGTTCGCGGACTCGATACCACCTGTGCAGTTCCGCCAGGCCGTCAGCCCCGATAAGCATGTAAAAGATCGTCCCAGCCTCATGTTGCCCCCGCAACTCAAGGATCGTATCGATAGTAAAACTTGGCTCAGGTCTTTTCAGTTCGCAATCGCTCACACGCAGCCTGGCGTCACCTGCCGTCGCGATCTCGATCATATTATAGCGATCTTCTCCAGTTGCCTTTGGCGATATATGCTTGTGAGGTGATCGCTTTGCCGGAACAAATATCAATTCATCTGCATTGAAATGCTCTATCGCGTACCGCGCAACGCCGATATGACCGTTGTGTATCGGATCAAAACTGCCGCCGAATATGATTACTTTTCTGTTCATGCCATCTAATTAACAAGCATACTGTTAGGAACAAATACTTACAAATTGCTTCAAGTTTGCGTTTTCATGATAAAAAAATGGTTTTTACGAAAATTTTTTTGATCATGCACGCAGCCTCATCAAACTGCCGCAACAAAAAACATGTATTCCGTGCATTTGTCTTATTAAGGCTATAACATTATTATAATACATATGCAAATAATACACACTCTCGCGTCGCAATGCAATTACGATTCCAATTTGGTCACATAGCAAGTTATCCGCAAGAAAATTTTCTATAGTTTTGAAAAAAAATTGGACGATAAATAGATATATGATGCATAATACGCACACAGACGTTTAACAATTTGTTAGACGCAGGTGATAGAACTCTTGAAAAAGGATTGAAAGGAGGTGATTACCAATGGCAAAGAAGGCAGCGAAAAAGAAAGTCGCAAAGAAGGCAACAAAGAAGGTTGCAAAGAAGAAAGTAGCTAAGAAGGCTAAGAAGTAAGCTCGACTAAACGAGCGTCCGCCCCGAAAAGCGTCACGGAAAGGGCGGATAATTAGCCGCAGCAAAAATTCAATGCAGCTGCAACTGAAAATGGAAGATTCCAGGCCATGGCAGAATCTTCCATTTTCTTTTGGTTGTTGCTATAATCTCGCCCATGTCACTATTACGGAGGAAAGTCATGAAATTAGCACAGTTCACAGGCATTTTTCTTGTAACCGCAACTTTGATCATATCAGGCGGATGCAGCGGCTCAAAAGAGACCGGGGCGATATCAACTGCCGACCGGCAGGCAAGGCTTCAAACCATTGAATACCCCCGCCTCAAAAAGCAATTCGAAAATCTCCAGGCCAAACTGGCCGACAAACAATCTGAATTGGATAAATGCAATAAAGAAAAAGCCGGCATTGAAAAAAATGCCGACGAACTTGTAGCTTTCGTTATGGAGGAAGTTACAAAGAGCTGCAAAGAGGAATGCGAAAAGGTAAAACAGGAAAATGCCTCGCTTCGCCAGCAGCTGGGCATGCCGATCGAACCCAATGAACCTGGCCAGCTCTAGAATATCCTACTCGAAACGCCTGTTCACTTTTGTCCAGTGCTCAATATCTGATTCCGGAAACCGCCTCTTTATAGCCGCAGCGACAAGCCCTGCGAACATCGGCTCAGGCTTAAGCGGCCTGGATGTAAGACATGGATGCGCCTGCGTTCCGACGAAATAGGGGTGATCTGGAATTTCCAGTATCTGCATTATTGGCTGCTTTGGCGCCTTGCCCGAAAAAACCATCCCCGCCTTCTCCAGCTTTTCGATATACTTGGGGTCGACCTCATACCTGTGCCTGAATCTCAGCCGAACGCTATCGACCTTACCATAAAGCTCCCATGCCCCTGTGCCCTGCTTTAATATCACATCGTTGCCACCCAGCCGCATATTACCGCCAAGCCCCTCGATCTTTTTCTGCTCGGGCAATATATCTATTACCGGGTCGGCGCACTTTACATCTATCTCCGTGCTGTTGGCCCCGCTAAGCCCGCAAACATTCCTTGCGTATTCGATCACCGCCATCTGGAAGCCAAGGCATATCCCCAAAAATGGCAGATTATTCTCTCTAGCGTACTTAATGCATGCTATCTTGCCCTCTGTCCCGCGCACCCCGAATCCGCCCGGCACGATTATCCCGTCCACGCCCGCAAGCGCCCCAGCGGCATTGGAATCGTTAAGCTCCGTCGTGTCGATCCACTTGAGCTTCACATTGCACCCCAGCCCGATGCCGCAATGCTCGATAGCATGAATAATCGAAGCATAGCTGTCCCGCACCGAGGTATACTTGCCCGTTATCCCAATCGTCACATCATATTTGTTCTGGCCGATCTTATCCGTAAAATCGCACCATTTTTCCCACGCCTTCCGCTCATTGCGCAGGTCTATCCTGTCTTCAATTTTTAGCAACCGCAACACTTCAAAATCAAGCCCACTCTCGCGCAGCATCGCCGGTATCGTATAAATGCTCGCACTATCGTGCATGCTTATCACCCTGTTCATCGGCACGTTGCTGTAAATGCTTATCTTCTGTCTTGCCGTTTCGCTCACCGGGTTCTTAGCCCTGCACGCAACTATATCCGGCTGCACCCCCGTCTGCATCAACTGCCGTATCCCAAGCTGTGCCGCCTTGGATTTCTGTTCCCCCAGCGCCTGTGGCTCAAGTATATACGTCAGTGCGACAAAGCAGCATGAATTGGGCCCTTCCTCATAAGCCAGCTCGCGCATCGCTTCGATAAAGTACGCGTTCTCCAGGTCTCCTACCGTGCCGCCTATCTCCACAAAAATCAGATCAGCTGCGCTCTTGGCCGCGAGTTCGCGAAGCCTAAGCTTAACCTCGCCGGTAACATGCGGTATAAGCTGAACGTCCCTGCCGAGATAATCCCCGTGCCTTTCCTTGTGCAGCACAGACGAAAATATCTGTCCGCTCGTGCAGAAATTCGACCGCGAAAGGTTCTGTCCGAGCATCCTCTCATAAGTACCCAGGTCCATGTCGCATTCCATCCCGTCATCGAGCACGAACACCTCACCATGCCTGAACGGGTTAAGCGTTCCCGAATCAATATTAAGATACCCCTCCAGCTTTATTGGCGCAACCTTCAAGCCCTTATCCTGCATCAGCTTGGCCAGGCACGAAGAGAATATCCCCTTGCCAAGCCCGCTCATAACCGTCCCCATCACTACCACAAACCGAGTCTTGCCTTTTTTATATCCCGCCGGAACAGGAAAAAAGAATTCGCTATCCGTCGACGTCTCACTAACTGATGCAAGTAAATTGTTCTCTTCGATCATAATCTTAGATTCTTCTTAATTCTTAATTCTGACTACTGACTTCTTTCTTTATATCTTTTGACGAACTCCGCATATTGCCCAGCCGTGTCTATCCCGTCTACCCTGTGCCCCACCTTCGCGGTCAATATTTTATGCCCGTTTTCCAGAACACGCAGCTGTTCGAGTTTTTCTATCTGTTCAAGCCTGCCCTGCGCCATTTCTGTTATCTTCAGTAAAAAATCCTTCCGATACGCATAAGCTCCTAGGTGCCGCAGATAATTCTTCACCTCACCAACCCCGCCCGCCATGCGGTCATAAGGTATCGGCGACCGTGAAAAATATATCGCATACCCCTTCGCGTCCACCACCGCCTTCACTATATTGGGATCACTCACCTGGCTGGCTTCATCAAATTCCGCCACCAGCGTACCCATCCCGCAATCCGTCGTATCAATTAAGAGCCTTGCCAGTGTATCTACATTGGCTGGGTCTATTTCAGGCTCATCGCCTTGCACATTCACAATTATTTCAGCGTCAAGCCCCCTTGCCACCTCTGCGATACGGTCTGTCCCGCTGGCATGTTCGGCACTGGTCATCACGCACCTGGCACCAAACTCCGCGCAAGCCCGCATAACTTTTTCGCTATCGGTCGCGACCACCACTTCTGAAGGAATTTTTGCAAGCCTTGCACGCTCGTAGGTATGTTGGATAAGGTATTTGCCGGTTTCTTTGGCGAGAACTTTTCCGGGGAATCTTTGCGAATCATAACGAGCAGGTATTACAGCAACAACTTTCAAGACCGACAGTCCTAACCTTCCCGGCAGCAGCCTCTTTGGGCTAACACGATAATTCTATACCAAAAAACCACTGCCGAAGTATACTAGGCAAAAATCGCTCCCATGTCAAAAGGATTTCCACCTTTTTTTCCTGTCTCTGCAACAGCTTTTAAAGTGCAGCCGTCAATTCCGCCGTCAACTGTTCAACAAGCCTCTTTACAGGCACGATCTCTGTGCATTTGTATGCGTTTGACCCGGCAAAAACAAACGAATCGTCAAGATTTCCCTGCGCCGCGTTTGCAAGTGCCTTTGCAATACAATAAGGCGCAACCTTCGGCTCGCACGTCCTCAGGCATTTGTACTTGCAGTTGAACGCCGATGTCTTGCCGTTTTTGATCTGCTCCACAAAATTGCTGTTTATTACTCGCCCAGGTAGCCCCACCGGACTTGCAATAATAGTAATATCCCCAGCCGACGAATTTAAATAAGCCTGCTTGAAATTGTCATGAGCATCGCATTCGTCCGTACAAACAAAACGCGTAGCCATCTGAACCCCGCACGCACCCAGCTTCAAGAACTTCGCTATATCATTGCCGTCGAATATCCCGCCCGCCGCTATCACAGGTATTTTGGTGCTGTAAGAATCAGCCACTGCTACAACTTCCTTGATTATATCCGAAAGACAGGCAGCCGTATTCTCGTTTATGCTCTGGTGCGAATACCCCAGGTGCCCCCCTGCCTCAGGCCCTTCCACGATAACCGCATCCGGCAGCTTGTTAAAATTATTTTTCCACTTCTTGCAGATTATCGCAAGTGTCCTCGCCGATGACACCACGGGTATGAGTTTAATATCCTTGCCATTTAAAAATTGCGGCAGATTCAGCGGCAATCCCGCTCCCGATATGATCGCGTCGACATTTTCTTCCACAGCCGTTTTCACAAGGCTTTCATAATCCGTCAGCGCGACCATGATATTAACCCCGATCGGCCCGCTGCTCATGCTCCTGGCTTTTCGTATCTCCGCCCGCAGAGCCTCTTCGTTGAGCTTTGTAAATTGAGACCCCGGAAAATCCTCGAATTGCCCTATCCCCGCGCTGGCGATCACACCCATGCAGCCCGTATTAGCTACCGCTGCTGCAAGATTAGCCCTGGAAACCCGAACGCCCATACCACCCTGAATTATCGGCGGACAAATATTCAAATTCCCGATTTTGAGCACGGGTACACTGTTCATATCCATTAAAACCTGCCTATAACGGGATTAAAGAGAAATGATATTTCAATCAAGGCAGTCGAGGTGACGCTTCTCAACGGGTCAAGATTTCAGACGTAAGATCATTCCTGTTTAAACCTGATTATGTAACTTCTTTATGAAATAAATCCAAATAATATGCCCACAATACCAAATCCGACGAAAAATGCACCTGCAATCTTTGAAATCCTTTACCAAAATGGTTTTACCTCCTGACTTGACTTCATTATTTTCTAAAGCTAATCTCGGTTTATAGTTGACTGGTGGATAAAAACGCCGCAGTTTTGGCCAAATTTGGCTACCATAGGATAAAAGTTATCCACAAACACCCCTACGGCCCCAAATTCTTAGCCCCCGCGGTACACATTTTCGCTTGTGGGCACCCGCCTGCATATCCGTCTCAGTGGCCGAGGTCTTGAGGGCTGGCTCAAAACCGCGCCCCCAAATAAAAAAGGCAGCACCCGAATCCGGGCACTGCCTTCGAACAATCCATTGCTCAAAGAAAATTATATCAGCGATTTGGCAAGGTCAACTGCCGATGCTGCGTCAGCCGAATAACCATCTGCGCCGATCTTGTCTGCGTACGCCTGCGTCACAGGTGCGCCGCCGATCATTATCTTTGCCTTTACGCCGGCATCTTTCAATGCCTTGATGCTCTTTTCCATCGCGGGCATCGTAGTTGTCAAAAGTGCGCTCATGCCGATGATCTGTGCGCCTGTCGCCTTGGCCTGTTCAACATACTTCTCAGGCGATACGTCAACACCCATGTCAATAACTTCAAACCCTGCACCCTTGAGCATCATCGCAACAAGATTCTTGCCTATGTCGTGCAAGTCGCCCTGTACTGTCCCGATCATGGCCTTGCCCACCGGCTTTACGCCTGCTGCAACCAGTTTGGGTTCAAGTATTTCCATTGCCATCTTCATCGCGCGGGCGGCAATAAGAACTTCAGGAATATAAACTTCATTCTTTTTGAAACGTGCACCGATAACGTTCATGCCCGCTATCAAACCTTCGGTCAAGATCTTCTCTGGGCCCATATTCTCATTGATCGCGGCCTTTGTAATTTCAACAGCCGTCTTCTGATCGCCCCTGATGATAGCTTCACTAAGTGCCTTGAGATCTGCCATTTCGTCCTCACCTCAAAATATTAATTTTATTGCGGGTTTACATAACATCGCAATACTGCCGCAAAGAAAATACAACCTGCCCGCTTTTTTGTAAATACTTTGTTTTTTTAACACCCAAACCGCTAATAGCAGAATAGTACAAATTTTTATGCATTTTGATTACGATTTCCCCAATTGATCTTTCACGACAACCATTTTATTATACAAAAAAGCACATTTTTTTCATCTTTAAACTGGTTTTTTGCCCAATAATCAGCAAAATAATGCTATTAAATCTGGGCTGGTTTACTGCATTATTCTTTGATCGTTCTAGAGCATTTTAAGATATGATGCTCTGGTTGTGGC
>Ga0154575_1002_pt2 | contig 12758 bp, 10 predicted proteins | sample RifGroF2_FD_116004 | JGI IMG/M metagenome (GOLD analysis project Ga0154575, IMG submission 116004) | Planctomycetes bacterium GWF2_50_10
ATTGTCTGGGGCGGCTGATCCTGTTCACTTATCGGCTTTACCTGGAACGAATCGACAAACCCAGGCCCGCGCTCGCTGTTTGCAAGCACAACCACAGTAGCCCAGTTAGGCCTTATATAAAAACCCAGGCAGTTTTTCTGATCCATTAGATCTCCTACATTCTATTGCGCAATTATAGCAAGAGTTTGTACGTTTTTTCCATCCTTTAATATCAGAGCCGTATAACGCACAATCGCCGCTCCGCTTGCGGACTGTATCCTTACGGTAAAAAAGGTGCTTTTGGTCGTAAGGTAATCTTTTGCCCTTTGTATGCTGTTAGCATAGTGAAAGCATCGTTTTTGTAAATCATTAACATCCTCAAAGGGTTTAATTTTGCGCTCATCGATGATATTCTGGGCCGTTTCAACGGCATCTCCGCCGAACATAAACACAGACTCCAGCACAAGCCGCGGTGCGGAATTAACATTTACCTGCGTGGCACCGTAGCGACTCATGTATTTTAAGGCAGACTCGGTGCGACGTTGGGATTTAATATACGGCTTTGCGAGATCTTCAAGATTTACAAGCGAACTGTTCACCAAGCTTACAATATTCGCATATTTGGCATTTGGCGAACTTTGCACCGACTGAGTTTGTGGGTCATTGGTACGCTTGCGGGCACGCCTGGACCTGAATTTCTGGGCCGGCGTTGCAGCGGTGTTATTATTGGGTTCTTTGGCTGCGGTGGGAAGAACAGCAGCGCCGTTTACATCAACATATTCGCCCACCTTCGTAAGTCCATCATAGAAATCATACCGCTGCTGATAAGTGAACATAACTTCATTTCTGCTGGCTGACCCTATCCAATCGAAAAAACTGTCATAGGCCGCCTCGGTCGAACGCTTATTCTTATCATCAAGCCGCATTGCCCAGGCCATCGGCAATTTTGCGTTCTCATCTTCGATCTCTACGGTAACTTTCGCATCGCCAACTTCAAATTCTATCGGCTCCATTACAAACGGCCATGCGGCACCGTACGGGCCGGGTATTACTATTTTATTGGGATCATTGGCATCACCAAAGCCACTTACATCGAACTGGTTAAAATCGTTTATATCCTGATCATAAACATAATTTGGATCATTGAAATCGACAGGGCTAAGCGGATCACGGCTGTCGCGAGCATTGGGTTCATTGGCATCGCGTTTATACTCGTCTTCATAATTCTTCCAGTCTTCGCCGTACCGCTGCTTTAAGAGTTTTTCTCTGACGTAATCTTCGAGGAAAATTGTGTACTGCTCCTCTGTGAAGGCAAAGAGGTCGGAAAAATCAGGCTCATTTGGTCTGTCGATCAGGTCAAAGGATTTCTCCGCCAGGATGGTATTAACATATTTAAAAGCCGAATCCGAGGCATACCTGGCCTTTTGATAGTCCACGAGGTACTGGTCGCGATGTCGTGCAGCGGCGACCTTGGTGGTAAGGACATATCCTATGCCGCACATGATCACCAGTATCACTATCGTAAGAAGCAGCACAACTGCCGGCCGATTATTTTTGCTGCGTGCATTTATCATTGGGAACCTCTCGCGTGCCTGGTCCTTGGCGATCTGGGCGAACGCCGGTTATCGCCGCCGGTATCGAGCGAGCCGCTTTTATCAACACCGGAATTTTCATTGTTGACAGCCTGGGACTGATTATTAGGATCGACAGAATTTGCGTCATTAGCATCTACCGCATTTGGATCTGTCAGCGACATATAATTGAAGGTAACCTTCTTAGTGCGATCCGTAACTATGGTGCGAATGGTTTTAAATTCCTCTTCGACATCGAACCCGCCGCTGCCGGTATCGAAAGGCTCGCCAAACGACACGGTTAGCGTAAGCGCCGGCGGCATGTTGGCCTGGTTCCAACTGTCCAAATATTTAACTTCTTCGGCCAATTGATCGGACGCTACCATTGTTGCGGAATTTTGCTGGGCAACTGCGGTGTTGCGTCTGAATCGCGGAGACATCGCTATATTCGGCCTATTCCTCGCAGAAGCACTGTTTGCATCCGTGCCTTGATTTGTAAATTGAGGCACCTGTATTTTGAAAACGCTCAGTCCAGAGCATACCGGGACAAAGACATGCCTGTTGTTTGTCCAATCCCTTCGTTCATCTTCATCAAGAAGCCTGTCTTCCCAGACAATACCGGAATGGCACCGCCATAACTGGAGCCGCTTTGCGTTCATATCGTAAGTTGCCTGCCAGATAACTTCCTCAAGTATCTGGGGCTTATTTTTGATGTCGATGAATTCGCGGCAGATGCGAAGCCTTGCCGTCGGAAATCCGTTTGCGAAACTATTAGCCAACTCGATCCTCGCTCCGGAACCGGGAGGAGCGATGCGGTCGATATCCTCGGCGATACGCTGACAAATATCGCCGGGCAGCACGGTCGAATCTATCTTGTCCGTTATGGAGTTGGATATCTTCTTGGCCCGATCATAAATACTGAAAAGCGCAAGGAGCAACATGGCCGCCACTACCAGCGTCACCATCGCTTCGACAACTGTAAACGCCCTTAGCCTTTTCATTTAGCACCGCCGGTCATGTTTTTGTATTCTTCCATGATGGCATCGAACTTTGCCCTGTTGGCCGCATCCTGGCCTGCGGGATTATTTGTCCTCATATTTTCGCCGTCAAGGTTATAACTGTCGCCATTAAGTCCGTCGTACCCTTCAAGGAGCGGGTCTTGCAAGGTGCTGTTTCCAAATTCATTGGCGTCGCGCAATTCGCGATCTTTCATCATTTGCGTGGCAACTTCTTTTGATACCTTTGTGAGCCAGCATGTAAGTTCAAGTGTCTTGGGCTGATCGTTGGCATCTAGATATGTAGCTGAACTTATTGCCTTGACCCAGGTGCCTGAGCCAGAAGGATCACTAAATGGTTCGGTGCGTAATTCCCATACGAGCTGCGGATTTATTTCGCTAACTCCATACTCGGTCTGTTCCGAAACGCTGCTCTGAGATAATATTCTCTCCATGTTTTCGCGCGCAAGTTCGAATGCCTGCATATTAATGCGGTCGTCGCTGACGGCCCTCATGGCATCCTTGAATACGGTTAGTACCGTTGTGAAAATGATCGCAAGGATAACCAGTGCCGTCGCGACCTCGATGACGGTAAAACCGCGCGTTTTATTCAGATGTTTTTTAAAATGGCACATCATCTTGCGGCTGCGCGAATTTGACATCCCCATTTTTTAGCTGGGCTATGGGGCTAAGCCTGCTGATTATCAGTGAATATTCATTTCCGCCCCTGTCAACGAGAACAATTTTTCCACCGGCCTGCCAACCAGCATGGCCCGCCCTGAACATAGCTGCGCCCTGCACCGCGGCGGTGTTTTCAAAATCATCGAACATCACATATTTGATGCGAAGATCGTCGCGCAGTTTTTTTTGCGAAATGATCTCCTCCTCCAGCACATCGGCAAGATTGGCCCCGGATATTTCGCGAAGCATATAGCTCTGGTTCGAGATATCAAGAACGACTTCATATCTTCTTTCGGAACTTCTCGCCGTCGACCAGGCTTTGTTGAACGTCTCTACGAGATCGTTGGCCTGGGCCTTGAAGGTATTGCGGCCAAGCAGAGATACCGCGTTCATGGCAGCCATCGAGCAAAGTAGACCGATGATGAAGATCACCACCACGATCTCACTTATAACATAGCCGACGACCTTTTGGCTAGGGCAGCATTTAGTTGGCATCGTTGCTCTTGAGGTCGGCATTGCGTCCCTCGCCGCCCTGTTCGCCATCGGAACCGTAACTTACTATTTCAAAAGGAATACCGGGTTCCGGGTTGAGCAGGTAAACAAAATCATGCTTCCAGGCATCCTGCGGAACGGTTTTGCTGTTAAGATATCCGCCTTCAGGATAGCCCGTGACATCTGTAGGTGCTTCAACGAGAGCCTGGAGACCCTCTTCTTCAGTCGGGAAACGGCTGGTGTCCATCTTAAACTGCTGGATGGCGCTGTCGAGAGTTTTCAGACTTGCCTTGGTAGTCTGAACTTTGGCGTCTTCCACCTTTCCAAAAACCTTGATACTGACCATACCAGCCAGAAGTCCGATGATCACTATTACTGCCATGATTTCGATGATCGTAAAGCCGGCTTTAACTGAACGTGCTGCGATTTTTTTTGTGTCGACCATAACAACTCCTACTTGATTGTCGAAGAGAACTGCAATATCGGTGAAAGCGTCGCATAGGCGATAAACCCTATGGCCGCCACAAGAACTATAATTATACACGGCTCGATGGCTGCCGCGAGTCTTTCGATTACAACATCGGTAGATGATTCCAGATTTTCGCTGATCCTTTTGAGCATCAGTTCCAGCTCGCCGGATTTTTCGCCCACTGCGACCATGTGTGCCGTCGCTGGGTCGAGAACGCCGCTTTCGCGCAGAGGTGTTGCAATATCCGCACCGGAAAGTATCCTGTCGCGGGCTTCTTTAACGGCCTTGCTCATGATTACATTGCCCGTAACCTCGGCAACAACCCTGAGCGATTCAGCCATGCTCAGGCCCGAGCCTAACAGTGTCGAAAGTGTAGAGGCAAAACGCGATACGACTCGCTGTTTTACAAGTGGGCCGAACACAGGAAGGCTCAAAAACAGCTTGTCCCGTATAAGGCGGCCTCGATTGGTCTTGATAAACTTGCGATAAGCCATGCCGATGCCCACCAAAGCGGCAATGATCGCCCACCACCAATTAATGAGAATGTAGCTGAAGACCATCAGCATCTTCGTGGACGCGGGCAGTTCCTGTCCAAGCTGCTGGAGCTGATTTGTAAGATTCGGAATAACCTTAGTCGTAAGGATTATAATCGCAAATAGAGACGCTATGACTACGACTATCGGATAGACCATTGCAGTGATAAGTTTGGATTCGACCCTCTGACGCTTTTCCATGAAACTGGCCATCGTGGCAAGACTCTGGCCCAGGGAGCCTGTTACTTCGCCGACCTTGACCATTGAAATATAGATGATATCGAAAAAATCGGTGTAATCGCTCAGTGCATCGGTGAAGGATTCACCAGTGATGACCCTGTCGCGAATATCGATAATAGCGTTCCTAAGCCGCACGTCGGAGACTTGCTGTACAAGAACAGTAAGAGCCTCGGTCAATTTGATCTCCGCGTTAAGCAGGGTGGCAAGCTGCTTTGTGAATTCCAGTATGCGGGCCTTATTGCCTTTGCCAAAAGAGGAAAGTATCGCGATTTTGCCTTGTTCTTCCTCGCCGGCGTCTGTGATCCGGGTCGGATGCATGTTCCGCGTACGAAGCTGTTTGCGCGCAGAGTAAGGGTTCTCGGCGGTAACCGTTCCCTTTACTGTTTTGCCATTTGCGGCTATAGCTGTGTAGGAAAATCGCGGCATAATATAATTTCACTTGCTTATAATGTATCAGACTGGGTAACGCGGAGCACTTCGGCAACAGTCGTTACGCCTGCGGAAACTTTTCTTGCGCCGTCCATTCGCAGCGTCTGAAGCCCCGCCTCGATGGCGCGTTTCTTTATGGTACCCGCGCTTTCCTTTGCGTAGATCATATCGCGAACTTCTTCGTCGATCATCATCAGTTCGTAAATACCTGTTCGGCCGCGATAGCCTGTCTGGAAGCACTTATCACAGCCTGAGCCGATAAAAAATTCGGTATGTATATTGGCATCAGTCCCAAGGCCAAGCTCCCGCAACTCGTGCTGCGTCGGTTCGTATATTTTTTTGCAATCGGGACATATCCTGCGAACGAGACGCTGGGCCATAACGGCTATGAGCGACGAACTTACAAGGTAAGGCTCGACACCCAGATCAAGCAATCGGCTCACCGCGCCTGCCGAGTCGTTGGTGTGAAGCGTGCTGAACACAAGGTGACCGGTTAAGGACGACTGGATCGCCATGCGGGCGGTTTCCTGGTCGCGAACTTCGCCGATCATTATCACATCCGGGTCCTGGCGAAGCACATGCCTTAAAGCGGTTACAAATGTCATACCTTTTTTGCTGGCGACCTGTATCTGGCTTATGCCCGAAAGCTGGTATTCGATGGGGTCTTCGATTGTGAGCACATTTTTTTCGGCCGAGTTTATACGGTTAAGGCATGCGTACAGCGTGGTACTCTTGCCGGAACCGGTTGGCCCGGTAACAAATATTACGCCGTGCGTGCGACCAAGCACCGAGTCAAGCCTGCTTAGATCATCATTCCACAAGCCAAGTTCATTAAGACCATACACACCCGAACTTTTGTCGAGCAATCGCAACACCGCCCTTTCGCCATAGCTCGTCGGCACGGTTGATATACGAAGATCGATCTCTCGCTGACCCAGTCGCACCGAGCATCGGCCGTCCTGCGGCATACGCCTTTCGGCGATGTCCATGCCCGCCATAACTTTAATACGCGAAATGATAAGCGATATCACGTTGCGATTAAGGCTTAGCACGTCATAAAGAATGCCGTCGATACGATAGCGTATCTGAAGCTTGGTCTCATACGGATGGACGTGAATATCACTTGCCCGCAATTGCAGAGCACGAAAGAGTACATCATTTACAAGCCTGATAACAGGCGGCCGGTTTACTACGTCAAGCAGGTCGTCCGAAGAACCTACTTCGTTTGCAAGCTGGTCGATATTCTGAGCATCAAGCTCCTCGGCCACTTCCTCAATAACCGTGGCCTTTTGCTCATAAGCCACATCTATCGCGGCGGTAATTGATGTCCTTGTCGCAAGCGCGAGTTTTACCGGCATTGAAGTCATTTTGGAAACATTATCCAGCGCATTCAGATTAAGGGGCCTCGACATCACGATCGTCAGTTCGTTCTCATCCGCCTTCCTAACACCTATAAGATAATGGTGCTGGGCATAAAGAGCCGGAACTGAATCGACAAACTCCTGCGGCACCGCCCCTTGGGGAATATCAGTGAAATACTCGATGCCAAGTGCATTGGCGAACAGCTTAAGCACCGCGTCTTCTGTGAAATGCGGGTTGCCAAGCAGTATCTCGTCAAGCCTGCGCTTGTCGCCGGATATCTCACTGAGCACTTTCGCAAGCTGTTCAGCATCGACCGTCTTCGTATTCTGGGCTGATTTTAGCAATAACTGTTTCATTGATGCCTGTATTACGCCTGTTTACCTCGACTGTTCTATTTTACTGCTCTTCAAGCACATGCACCGGGTCCCATGGCTTGGATGGAATACCGGGAATAGTCTGGACATTCTGAAATTTCTTTTCTGATTTCTCGAATGCCGATCTGCTCTCACGCGATATCGCCTCAAGTTGCGGCAATCCGCGAGTCTTTTCAGAAGGCCTGAGCACATAAGCTTTCACAAACACATAAAGCTTTGTCTCCGCATCCTGATTATCCGCACTTCTGAACAGCGCACCAACGATAGGGATATCACCAAGCAACGGAATTTTTGAACCCGTCTTAGTCTGATTTAGCTTGGTCAATCCGCCAAGGATAATAGTAGCACCATCGGGTACTGTTACGACTGAATCAACATTGCTGGCCAGTTTATTCGGCGGAGGCGTAACAGGCGGGTCACCGACGGGCGGTTGATCCGGGCCAAAATCCTCGCGAATAAGTTTGATTTCCAGCAATAAAAGGTCGCCTTCACTGATGTGAGGTGTTATTTCAAGCTCGATTTTGGCATCATACGCCTGGAATGTAGTCGATTCCACAGGGCCGCCCTGATCAGGTATAGTCGTTGTAGTCTGGGCGACATAGCGAGTGTCCTGCTGTGTTATTTTTCCCGACTCATTATCATTCACCAATACCTTGGGTTTAGCAAGAACACGGCCATAGCTCTTGGTCTGGATCGCCGTAAGCAATGCCTGGATGTGCTTATCCGAATAGAAGAACTGTCCCTGGGATGCGCCTGTTGCAAAATCTCGTCTGTTCACGCCGGCATCGCTTGAGGATATAGGCGCAATTATATCACCTGATGTGCCGCCTTTTTGTCCGGCAAAGCTGCCGTCGAATGTACCTACCATTTGAAGATCATAATTGAACGCGTCATCACGCGATATCTCAACCAGCGTTGTTTCTATAAGCACCTGCGGACGTTTGCGGTCGAGCTGCTTTATAAGGGCGCCGATCCATTCCTGATTCTTCTTGGACGCGTAAACCACAAGTGAAAAAGCTTTCTCGTCGGCGACAATCGCTATATCTTCATCACGCCGCAAGGTGGCCTGCACTTTGCCTTCTTTGTCTTTGATCGTCTTTTCAATTAATTCGCTTAGAACCTTCTGCAATTCGGCGGGGTCCTGATATTCAAGAGGATAGATCGTATAAGGTATTGAAAGTTCGGCCGGTTCGCGGTCCACATGCGATATGATCGCCAGGATGGCCGCATGCTGTTCGGGAGTCGCATTGACCAGCAGCGAATTTGTCGCTTCAAGTATTGCGATCTGCGGTTGTTCAACTGGAGCTTCTGTTGTCTGGGCCTGTCCCGGCGCCCCCCCTGCCATAGCAGGAGTACTCTGAACCATCCCTGGGCCGCGCGAAGACCTGAAGGCCGATGGCGCCTCATATCCGCTTATGATGCCCAATGTATTTAGCGTTTCAACTATTTGCTGCGCATCAACATATTGAACCTGGTATTCTTTTATTGCTCGCAGATCCTGCTGGGGCACATCGAAAGTATTGAGAAGCTGCTCGATAAGTTCAAGCTCATCTTCGCCGCCGACCATCAGGATTCGATTCGTACGCTCATCGTAATCGAGGTAAACTCCCGCCCTTCCGGTACCGCCACCAGCCGGCTGGGGCTGAGGCTGCGGAGTGGGAGCCCTGGGAGTACGCATCCTGCCTGCCTGTGGCGAAGTGACTGCCCCGGTCTGAACATTGAGGGTATCGGGGCCAAGCTGCTGAGCCAGTGACTGTATCTTAGGCACTATCGCCGAAGCCAGCGTGTACTTAAGCTGGCGATACCTGAACTGCCTGGGCGTGCCCGGCTGATCGACCAATTTTAAAAGTTTTTCAATCCGATCCATTCTGTAAGCAAATTCTGTCACGATAATCGAATTGGATTCATAAAGCGGAAACACATTGCTCTGGCCGGTATTGGTCATGCCAAGGCGCATGTTATTAAGCAGGTTGATCGCGTTTTCAATGCTTATATAGTTCAGTCGAAATACACTGGTGACAATTACATCACCAGGTTTGACCGTTCCGGAGTTGACTTTGATGGCCGGATCAATGCTCTGCATTTCGGCTATTGGAACGACTGTAACAAGGTTATCTCTTCGACTCATCGCGTATCCGGCAAATTTGAGCACGGATTCCGTCAATGCGTAAAGTTCACGAACTGTAAGCCGCTCACGCATCTTAACGGATACCTGGCCGGTTATTTTGGCAGGATCATAAAGATAATTAAGATGCAGCGCTTCGCCGACAAGTTCAAGCAGCGTCGATATCTGAATAACCTCAGGCAAATCGATTTTTACAAGCTGGTCGCCATTGGGAATATCTTTGTCTATCGGCCGATAAGCATTTGGGTCTACGTTTTTTGCCGCCTCAATAGCATCATGCTGGGGCAAATTGACCCTTATGGATTTGCTAACTTCGGGCTGTGTCTGCATATCTGAAACTTGCTCGGGTTCAACATTCTGCCTCTGCTGATCTTCCCGGGCCTGCTTTTGAATCTGAGCTTCTCTTAAAGCCTGCTCTTCCTTGTTCTTCTGCTCGAGCAATTCGCCAACAACCTCGTTCAAAAAAGCATTTGGCTCGCCATCCTTCTCGGAGGCGCTTTCAACTGCTTCGTCGATCTGTTTTAGAGAAGGAACATTTGCCTCGTCAACGGTCTTTTGCTCCTCGACTTGTTTTTCCTGGGACTCCTGGGCAGAAGCCACCTCCTTAGGTGCTGTTGGAGCCTGTTCTTGTGCCTGCGACTCCTTTGAGGCACTAAGGATGATATCCACCTTATCTTGAGGCGCGACAATTATCAACCGCCCGCCATACTCACCGAATATCGCCGCCTCCGTACTTCCGGTTACAGGCGGATCACTGATTTTTCCCACCTTAATACCTTCCAGCTTCGCATTCATTGCCGAAAGATCAGGCAGCTTGTCAGGCATGCGCCCGACGATTTGGATTACATAATTCTTGTCCGAATCAACAACACTAAGCAGGTTGCGGGCGTACAGAAGACTAGTCGTATCGGCCGTGACAACAACAGCATTTGTGGCCTTTATGATCGAGACCGTCTTGCCCAGGTTGAGCTGCGACAGGTAATCCTTAGCCTGCTGCGCGCTTATGTTGCGAAGAGAGAAAACGGACGTGCTGGTCTGCTTCTCATTACCTGTCTCGGCAGCTATTGCAAATGTAACTGCAAGCAATAGTGCGACCAGGATCAATACTGATTTATATGACTTGGGGCTTCTTTCCATACCTGACTCCAGGAACTCCATTATTTACTGATTACAAAATTATTCCGTACCGGCAGCGGCTGCTGGGGGCGTTAAGTGCCTTCGCGGCCGAATCCTGCTTCTGCTTTCACCCGGCGACGGAGCGGCCTGCTGCACCGGCTCCGGGGCAGGCTCTGCGTTGACTTCACCGTTTTCATTCGCTTCAGAGACCGCCGCCTCGGCCGTTACCGACGCGTCCGCCTGTTCTGTATTGACAGCATTGGCGTCGTTTGCATCGACACTGCCGTTTTCATCCGCACTCGGCGCCATGGGATCAGCACCGCCTTCGGCATTAGCATCTGCGGTTTCTTGAGCATTAAATTCCTTTTCAACCTCATCCATGAACTCTTTCAAATCGCCCAGCTGCGCAGCTTCTTCACTGCCATTCTGATCCGCTGCGATCTGCTTGAGGAATTCCATCGTCTCTTGATGTGCCTTACGACGCTGCTCCGGAGTCAGCGGCGGCTCTGCCACCGGCTCAGCCGTTACCGGAATTGCCGAAGGATTCTGGTCCTCAACAACCACAGCCTCGGAAGCCTCCTGCGGATCGCCGGGCTTGTTGCTGGTAGAAAGTGCCATTGATTTGCCGTTTTTATTGTAAATGACCTTGCCGTCAAGTATCTTCTCTATCTTGATCCCTTCTACATTCTCATTCACCTTCACCCAGTGCTGGCCTTTGCCGGGTGAATCGATCAACGCCATGTTTTTCTCCGGCGTTTCGGGGTAGAAAGCTGTGCCTATAAGCTTGAATCTTACCTCCGGTTCCTGTCTGATGGCTGCGATGCTCACCTCTTCTCGCGGCTTGGGAGGATTGACTTTCAGCGTATATGCCTGTGCCTGCAGCACAAGCGGCGAATCTTTTTTATTGCTCACCATACCCGAGGTGCTTGTAAGCTTTTCATTATTGAACGTTGTCAGTTCAGTAATGAAATCCGCTTTGGCCGGATCGGGCTTTAACCCGAAAAACACCGACAGCGACAGAAACACTATCGCAAGGCCCGATGCTACAATACTTGTTATTCTTAGCGTATTTATCATTTTATATTTGGATCTATCTTGAACTTCGGTTTAGCGTACTTCAACTCTTTCCAGTGAACGACTTTATTGTAATATTCACTTTCTTTGCTCGAAAATTCAGGGCTTTGCTCCGGCGTATGGCAGTCCGCACATTTCATCTTGGGTTCCTGTGTTCTGGCCTTTCCCGCTGTCATCAAGTGCTTAGAACCCGGACCGTGACATGCCTCACAACCCACATTCATCAGGTCAGCTTTGCCAGGCTTCCCTTCATCTTCAGGCTTTACAAAGCCGCCCTGGTAATTAAAACCGACAACATGGCAAACCACGCATTCGGGATCATGATCGGAACCGACCTTCTCCAGCGACTCCATCGCTATAGCGTGCTTCTTTTCTTTCCATTTACCATACTCATACTCATGGCAGTTCTTCATCGTCGCAGAACCCGCGCAGCTTTTGGAGCCTACATATTCAAGCCCGCTTGGCAACGCGAATTTCGGGTGCTTGCTCAGAAGGTCCTCATCTTTCACGATCGCCTGGTAATCCTTATACAGTCTTTCGAGATCTTTATCCACCGCCAGCTTATCAGTAACAGGTATCGCTTCAAACTTCAACTGTCGACCGTTTCCGGCAAAATTAATATCAAGCCTGCCGATATACTTTCCCTTCCTCCCTGCGGTAACGACAAATGGTTTTTGCCCTTTACCGCTTTTAACCATCGGCGTATCGGTATCTTCGGCCCGAACCACCGCGATATCAAGCCGTGAACTCACAGCCTCGGGCAACTCAGTTGAATCTACCACACCGATAACGATCGTATTTGGCTCAAGTTTCGCGATCTCATCGGCTGCCGTTTTAGCCATGGCCGCGTTTATCGCCACTACGGCAAAACTAACACTCACGCCGCCGACCTTGACATTTTTTTTGAACACCGCGGGCAAATTCGCTTCATTTTTAGCGGTTGTAATAAAATTCAATTGCCCTGCCTGATCCAGTCCAAGATTCTTTGCAGTCGCATAATCTTTTTCGCTAAGCACTGCCGTATCGTAACTCAACATTGACAACGCCTGCATAATAATCTCGAACTTTATCAAATCCTGCTGGTCCGTTTTCTCAATGAACCTGCCCGTATCTATAGCAAGCCTTCGTGAATCACTCACCTGGTCCATTACCACGGGCCTTCTTTCAAATCCGCCAAGCTGCCCGCCCGAACAACCGCAAGGCTTAAGCTGACCCAGCGTATTACCCGTTATAAAGATCGTTACCATATTTGCATCCGATTCCGCAGGCTTAACTCGATCACAAACGTGGCCCTCCTCCGCGGCCGATGCCTGTCGGC
>Ga0154575_1042_pt1 | contig 12756 bp, 10 predicted proteins | sample RifGroF2_FD_116004 | JGI IMG/M metagenome (GOLD analysis project Ga0154575, IMG submission 116004) | Planctomycetes bacterium GWF2_50_10
AAGATCACGGGCAAGATCATCCGAAGGGTTAATTGATCGCTGTCCGGTAGCTTTACCAAGGTATTCGAACACTGCCATGCGAATTGATTCGGGCAACTGCTCCTGCCCCCCGCCCATTGCCGTCGTCCCTTGCCGTTGGGGTATAACCCGCGGCTTCCTGCCTGACCAGATCGAATATGGAACAAATACATTCACCTCAGGCCGGGCATTATAATAATTTTCAAGATATGCGTTAAGCTCAGCCCGCCCCTTATCACGAGGCAGCGCCTCGCCCGGCTCGTAAAACTCGATCTCCACCTCACGCTTCGGAGCAAAAAACACAAAACTGGAAAGCAGCCCCAATGCCCCATTGACAAGCACAGTCTTGATATTCGGCCGACCGTTTGCCCATCCAAACGCACTCCCCCACAATCCGCTCGTCCGCACAAGAACAACCCTAACTCCCGGACAAGCTTTCAAAATTCTTTCAACCGAGCTAGCCGCTCCCAAACTCTCCCGGTTAGTGCGGTATATCCGCCCCGCCGGCCAGATCACCATGCTCTTGCCGCCCTTGAGATCGTTTATGAAATCCCCCAGGACCTTCTGTATCTCTTCCCTGGCCCCCGCCCCGTAAATCTCTATGCTCGGCATCGGCCGAACACCCATTCGCCTTGCGAACGTCCTTATAACCGGCCTATCGATCTGATCTTTGTCCGCAAGCGCCCCTACCCCGAACTTGCGGTGCAGCAGCGTCATCATAATTACCGGGTCAATAAGCGCAGGGTGATTGGGCAGAAAAAGGATTGCACCGCGTCCCTTGGCAGCGATCTCATCAAGCCCCTTGATCCTGATCCTGTACCGCAGTGAAAGCAGCAGCCGTGTTATCCAATATACGAAAAAATCCAGCATGGCGATAAATAACACGGAAAAAAGCCAAGAAGCAAGGGAATTTTGACTCGCACGGGCCGACTACTTCTTTGCGGTCGGCTTTAAAGCGTTTTCCAGGTCTGCCGGGATCGTCGTGCCAAGCTCTCTTGCCTGCTGAACATGCGCCTTGGCAAGATCGATCTTGTTGAGCATGTAATAGCTTATGGCAACTGCCAAATGAGCATCGCCGTACTTTGGATCGACCTTTATCGCCGCCAAAAACTGAGCAACCGCCTCGGCATGTTTTTCCATCCGCGAGTACGCAATACCCAGGTTGTAAAGCAGATACACGTTTTTAGAGTCGAACTTAAGCGCCCTGCTGTACTCGGCTATCGCTTCTGCATATTTCTCCCTGGCTTGGTATGCGTTTCCCAAGTTGATGATTGCCCCTGAAAATTCAGGGTTTATAGAGATTGCCTGTTTGTATGCCGCGATCTCGTCATCGGTCTTGCCCAGTTTGTTATACACCTGGGCCAAGCCGTAATAAACATCGGCATTAAGCGGCTCATATTTCGTCGCTGCCTGGTACTGCTTAAGCGCGTCGGTCATTTTGCCCTTTTGCAGATAGGCAAAACCCAGGCTACGGTACGCCCAGGTACTGTTAGGCCGGATGTCTATGGCATGAACGAAATGTTTTATCGCGCTGTCATAATCCTGCATGGCGACGTAAACATCTCCAAGTTCCGAAAGCAGTTCATCGCTTTCAGGCTCGAATGTCAAAGCCTTGACCATCGCGAAAGCAGCCTTTTTGTAATCCTGTATCTGCATGCAGGCATGGGCCATGTTACGATAAGCTTCGTTGAGATTTGGATCGAGTTTCAGGGCAGTTTCATATTCGAGAGCCGCCAATTCAAATTTGTTCAGGTTATTGTATGCGTTGCCAAGATTGTTGTGGGTCTTGGCATCATCATTGCTGATCACAAGGGCCGTCTGGTACTGCTTTATGGCCTTTTCGGGCATATTGGCCTTGAGGTAAACATTACCCAGATTCGTGTGCCCCAAGGCAAGTGACGGGTTGATCTCGACCGCGCGTTCAAGCGATTCCCTTGCCTGGATAGGCTCGCTGATATCAGAATACAGATTGCCCAGGTTGTTATAGAAGCACCCTAGTATCTGGATGTTATTGAGATTTTCCATGTAAATGCGGTCAGGCTCGCGGCCGGTAACGCCAAATTTCTGCCTGTAATGCTCGTCAGGCGGATTAGAACCGTTGCTTGTGGTTTCGATATTGATCCTGTTTTTGCCGTCATCCCAGCGCACAAAGAAATGTCCCGGCACGACAACACCATAGATAGGCAAATTGAGGCGCTCTGCGATTGAAAGGTACAAGATTGACAAGCTCAGACAATAGCCCTGACGGCGATCTATAACGCTGTCATAGAAAAGGTCTTGCGGATCGTCGGCATACGGAACGGCTTTAAATTTAAGCTCATCGTAAAGATAGTCATTTATAACTTTTATCGCCGCAGGCTCAATGCCGATGCGTTTGCGGGCCATGCGCTGGCGGACATTCAAAGCCATATTATCGATCTTGGCCCGATATCTTATTATGCTTACATCGGGATTCCACTGCTTTGCCAATAGCAATGACGCTGTGGCGATATCGACATCCTTGGCTGGCATAACCAGAACGGCATCAATTGATCTTGCCGCAAGGCCGGCTTTACCCTCATTGGCAAAACGTCCAGGCGCAGCGGCCCCGGCAAGTCCGGTGACTATCAGGGATAGCAAAACGGAGAATAGAATGTTCTTTTTCATTACAACCTCAGCAAAAAGGACACTCAGATAATTTCCACGGCTTTACACGTGTGCCGCGGACTTTGATTAAGGTTTCAATTGGTTACAACCGGCTTGTCTCAACAACGATGTAAAAACGAGGTTACAACCTATAAACCGAGTTTTTGTCGCACTTTTTCGACCGTCACACAGCAGGCCCTTACCTGCTTTACCGGGCTTGTCTGGCCCGAAATCACGGAAAGATCGTTCTTTTTTACACCCAAACGACCTGCCAGGAAATCAATAAGGCATTCGTTAGCCTTGCCTTTTTCCGGCGGTGCGGCGATTTTTATTTTTAGTCGGCCGTCAAGAAGCCCGGAAATCGCGGTTTTGCTTGAGCCGGGGACGATTTTCAAATTGATTATCACATCCGACCCGGCCTGCTCCACAGCATCGCCCATCATGCGTTTTCCCGGATGTTTTTGCCTATGGCAAATTGTACATATTTTTCGATCTGGGCGGCTAAATCGCCCATATTGGGCAGTTGGAAATCCTCATAATGCCCCGGCACAAAGTCACCGTTGAGGGCTTTTTTGAATACCTTAACGCGAACCACCGGCGAAGGACTTGAAATGTTGGTAAAATCCGCGTTTTTATGCTCTGTAAGTTCGACGCGCCAGTCTTCACTGATGAAAACTAGGCTCCTGCCGGTAAAAACCGAGGTCGGAAAATAGTCACTTAAACGCTTAAGGGTATCCATCAGATTTATTATACCAATCGGGCCAGACCAGAAGTTAATATTTCAAAATTATTCCACAGAGCCGATCAACTGCTCAACGCCGCTTAATTTATGGCGAAGACAATAATTTTTTATGCCTTCTATAACGTTGATGCAGCAATTTGGTTCAGAAAAAGTTGCGGTTCCTATCGACACAGCTGTTGCGCCAGCCAGGATGAATTCAATTGCGTCGGAGCCGGTTTGTATGCCGCCAAGACCTAAAATGGGGATTTTGGCCTGTTTTGCGACATCATTGTAGACCTTATTGACCAGGTAAACGGCCATGGGCTTGATCGCCGGGCCGGAAAGGCCGCCGGTGCGATTGGCCAGGACGGGTTTTCGCCGCTCGATGTCGATTACCATGGCGGTGAAGGTATTTACCAGGCTTAGGGCATCCGCACCACCGTTTATGGCGGCTCTTGCACTGTCGCTGATTTCGGTTACCGTAGGGGTGAGTTTGACGATCAGCGTCTTGGAGGCGCAGAGTTTTTTGACCTGTGCGGTTATGCTTTCGATCTGGGCGGGGTCTTTGCCGAAGGTTATTCCCCCCGCTTTGACGTTGGGACAGCTTATGTTTAACTCAATTCCGGCCAAAGCTTTGCATTTGCACAGGGCCTCGGTAACAGCCAGATATTCATCCAGGGTCTGGCCGGCGACGTTGACGTAGACGGGGATAGAGAGTTTTTCAATCAGCGGCAGCTTTTCGCTCAAAAACCGCTCCAAGCCGATATTTGCAAGGCCAATGGCGTTGAGCATTCCAGAGTCGGTTTCGACTATTCGGGGGGTTGGATTGCCGAGGCGGGGCTTAAGGGTTATGCTTTTCGTTATGAAGCCGCCGAGACAGTTGACATCCATAAAGTCTGAAAGCTCATCGACATAGCCGCAGGTGCCTGAGGCGGTTAAAACAGGGTTTTGGAGCTGGCGGCCGGCGAAATTGACCGAAATATCGACGGAATTCTTCATTTCCAGGCCACCTCCCGCGAATCGAAAACGGGGCCGTCGGTACAGCAGAGTTTATATATCTTCTCCTGGGTACCGGGTTTATAGCACTCGATGGCACAGCTTTGGCAGACGCCGAAGCCGCAACCCATTACGCGTTCGGTGCTGACCTGGCAATCAACATTGAGGCTGGCGGCTAACCTGGCAACAGAGGCAAGCATGGGGTCTGGGCCGCAGGTATAGATGATCGTTTGGGCTGGATCGATGCTGTTTTTGGTAAGCCAGTGCTGGAGGAGGTCTGTTACAAAACCTTTGTAACCCACGGAACCATCATCGGTTGCGACGTGGGATTCGATGTTGTGGCGGGCGAATTCCTCCAGGCAGAAGCTAAGTTCCGTTTCGGCATGGGTTTTGACTAAATTAAAGGGCAAATCGGCTTTGGAACGCGCGCCGGCAAAGGCTGCGACGCGGATTTCGGGGTGTTTTTCGGCTAAAAACGTGCCTAAGTGCTGCAGCGGCGGAGCGCCCATGCCGCCTGCCAAAATAAGGGCAAGTTTCTTGTTTTTTGGTACCGAAAAGCCGTTTCCGAGGGGTCCTACGAGGGAAATTTCGTCGCCGGCGGTGGTGGTTGAGAGGCGGAGGGTGCCGGCTCCGAGGACGAGGTAGAGGGCGCGTAGGATGACGGAATCTTCTACAACCTCGACGTTGTAGAAGCTAAACGGGCGACGTAAGATGTTGTTTTTGCGGGACTTATCTTTCAGATCTGCGGGGATCGCATATTTTGCGGGCAAGGCGAGATCGCGGACTTCGAACTGGGCGAACTGGCCGGGTTTGAAGGCGGCGAATGCTTTTGCGCCTAAGCCTTTTAGCTGTAAGGTGATGCGGAAGATGCGCGGGCCGAGCTTTTCGTTGGAAAGCACGGTCGCGGGAGCAAGGGCCTTAGTTTTGCATGAGCAACTGTGTTTCATAAGTGCTTATTTATAAAGGTTATAGCACAGAATCGTGCAGTTGGCAAAAAAAAACTTCCGGAACATTCATCCACTGATATTCCGGAAGTGCGCCACGGCTAAAAGCCGCAATATACGTTCAAAAAAGCGGTTTTTCGTAACGGTTTGGAGTATAGCGAAGGTGGTGGTTTAAGTCAATGAATATAGGGACTGGAAAAAAAATAAATGTTGGCCTGAGGCTAATTTTGGGTTGGTGAAAAAAGTGTGTCAAGTGAATTTTTTTGGGGGGTATCAGGGGGGTACAAGGGCAGGTAAGGGGTGCGGCGAGGTGTATGGGAGGGAAATAAATAGGGGATAAAATAGCGTATAGGGATAGTGAAGAATTGTTGCGGGTTGCGCGTTGAAGATAATACCTGCATACGCGATGTGTAACGTCCAATTTAAAAAACGTTCGTCGCTGTCACGGGGAGGAAAAATTCTGGGAGGTTTTTGAGGATATGACGGCGGTGTAGGAACGTGAGGTTGGAGTAAAGGTGCGGCCGGTTTTGGTGGGGGTGATTTTGCCGGTCCATTTATAGGGGACTTTGAGGGCGTAGTAGCCGGAGGTGTTTGTGGTGGTAGTTCCCCCGCCGCTGCTTGCGGTTATTGTTACGCCGGACAGCGCGGTGCCATTGGGGGATTTGACGTAGCCGGAAATAGTCGGCCTTACATAGGCTATGAAGTTTTGTGAACTCCTGGAAGCAGTAACACCTGTATAAGATAAATAGCTGGGAACAAAGCTGTAGCCGGTTTTAGTGGGGGTGATTTTGCCTGTCCATTTATAGGGCACTTTGAGGACGTAGTAGCCGGAGGTGTTTGTTGTTGTTTTGAGGCCGCCGCTGACTGTTACTGTAACGCCGGACAAGGCTGAGCCGCCGGATGTTTTGACATAGCCGGTTAAATTCACTGTGCGTACCGCCAATGCTCTTTTATCGATTCCAACGCCAGTGTTGTAGTTGTTCGTTTCGTTTGGTTCTACGACGGTATTTTGTGAATCCACTTTCATGCCCAGATAGATCGTAGTCGCGGCGGTATAGCCTGCCGGGGGCGCGGATGGCAATGTCAAAACAGAGGACGTTTTTGCTTGATATGCGCCTGCGGCTAGGCCGGCACTGTAAAAATCTGAAGCGGCAAGCTTATAATCATCGGCATCGCCAATGGTCGAATCGTTGGAGATATAAAATGAGACGGTAAATTGCCCTGCTCGCCTGGTTCCTAAATTCTTTACCATGTACTTGATCTGTATCTGCTGGCCATATCGAATTTGTGTTAAAAGTGCTTGCGAAGCGGCATCATAGGCTTTGAAGAAATACGCATCCTGGCCAGCCTGCTGGAAGCCGGCAAGATTGATATAATATGTAAACGGCGTGCCTTCTTCCCAGGACAGTTTGGGATAGCCGTCGCCTCCGACACACATTTTCCAAATATCCTCTGTGCCGTTTGCGGTCTCGCCGTAAAAATCCCAGCCGGCGGAAGTGAATGTCGAGATGCTTTTCATCTGGGCTGTGGTTTTGCCTGTCGCACCGCAACTGGTTGGAAAGCCACTGGTCTGTATATCCCAAAAACAATTGTAATAGTCAGAATTAGTTCCCGAACTTGTAAAACCACCAGCACCATCTCCTTGTCCCACATCAACAACCCCGGTGGAAAAGCAGTTTCTCACAACAGCATCAGTTACAACACCAACTAATCCGCCAATACACCAATAATCTCCCAATTCAACATCGGCGGTAGAATATGAATTAGATATTTCGCCATCCCACATCAATCCCACCAAGCCGCCAACCATTTTATTGCCATAGACACTGCCCGAAGAGCGGCATTGATCGATGTGGCCATTATTCTCACCGACCAAGGCGCCGTAGCGTTCCTTTGTTCCGGGGGGATCCGATGGCAGCGGCCCCGTGACATCACAATCAGCGCTGCAGCGAATTATGTAGCCGTTTGCTGAATTTCTGCCGACCAGACCGCCGAGATTGGCTTGCGCCGAAATAGTGCCGTTTATAACATGGCAATTCATTATCTTTCCGCGAATGTGATATCCTGCAAGGCTGCCTACACATTCAGCCCCTGGCGTGATTATTTGGGGATCACGAATTGTAAGGTTCTGGATTACTGAGTTGTCGGAATCTACAAATCCCCAAAGACCCAAAAGATATTTGCCTTCGGTGTAATTAAAGCCGCTAATAATATGGCCGCGGCCATCAAAAGTGCCGGTAAATGAAAATGAAACATGGTAGTGAGCTCCGATTATGTTGTAGCTGTTGGCGTCCAACACGGAGAGATCAATATCGGCCATCAATTTAAAATGGTTATCCCAGTGGTTCCAGAACAGGCCTATGGTATTGAATTGCTGGGCTGTGTATATAAGGTATGGGTCTTGTTGTGTTCCCGTTCCACCGCCGTATAATTGGCTTGGCTGGGAATCGATGATATTTTCCCCATCGCAGCTTTCCCATATCAACCGCGGATAATCCGAACCGGCATCAAGTTTCCATGCGTTTTCAACGCCCCAGCCCAGATATATATCTGCTGATTTCAACTGGTCGGTGGTTTTGCCGCGGCCGCCATCACTGGTTGCCTGGCCGCTTGTCAAAACATCCCAAAACGAATTATAGGTTACACCTCTGCTGGTTTTGCCTATCAAGCCGCCTGCGTCTGAAACGGCAGTAACTTCTCCTGTACTGTAGCACCGTGTTATCAAGCTATAATTATAGCCAACTAAGCCGCCGACAAACTGATTGCCACTGACTTTTGCCATACTATAACAATTCGATATTATTTCCGTATTCTTTGCAACAAGCCCACCAACGAACTTGTCGCCTGACACAGTACCAGTCACATAACAATTTTGTATATGGCCGTAATCGAAATTACTCCCAACCAGTCCGGCTACATAATCCCCATCGCCGGCATTTATATTACAATCGACAACTCCCAGATTCTCGATCTGTCCCGAACCCGCTAAATACCCAAAAAGCCCCACATAGTTAGCGCCGGGCATATTGATATCGGCATTTCGGATGACATGATAATTGCCATCAAAGATGCCGGTAAATCTTGTATTGCTGTTTCCCACCGGCGTTAAATTTACATCGGTCAGGTCAATATCGGCGGTTAGGATGAATTGTTTGTTCCACTTGTTGGGGTCATTTGTCAATAACAACCAGTCGTTAGCGTCGGCGATTTGATATGGGTTGTCGGCTGTACCATCGCCGCCGCTGTACGCCAATGCACCAGAGGTTAAACACAGGCAGAGGCACAGCGTAAAACGCACAATGACGTTAAGAACCGTATCGAAATTATTCATCTGCTCACCATTTGTATAGGTATATAAAAAGCTTGTATTTACAAACTTTTTATATAGATGGCCTGGGAGTCTCTTTTGTTACACAAAATTTAAAAAATCTTATGGCCAAAGAAAAATGCGGGGCTTTTCTCCTCTCAATAGACCTATTATGCTGGTTTTGGTGAGAATTTCAAGGAAAACTGGTAGTCTGTCAGCCTTGAATTATATAAGTGGCTGGATTGGAGAGCGTGAGAACACGGCCAAAATGGCCGTGTCACAAATGGCAGACTAACAGCACCCTAAATGAATCCAGAATTTGCAAAAGTCGGAGTCTAAACCCACGATTGCCATCGTGGGCTAGTTCTACACAGCCTAGTTGGCGGGCTGGGTTTTGGTTTCGGGTCAGCTGCGATCCTGCTGGCCTTTTGCGAGTTCATACATGCCGTGGCCGCTGCTGCGAAGTTTTCCCTGGCGGACTAATTCTTCCCAGACTTCGCGAGGGAACTGGTTTGGCGGGGTTATCGCGTAAATACCGCTGTGGCCGCTAGAAAACGCGCCTTTGCCCAGGCGGGAATCGTCGTCAAGGGATGTGAGCTTGAGCCGTTTTTTGAAGGCCTTGAGCGCACTTTTGAGGGTTTCCGGCGGAATCTGCGATGCCTGGGGATCATTTTGTGGATTTTGCTGTTCTTGCATGGATTTTCCTTTGTGAGAGCTTGAATACTTTTCCCCTGCTCACCTTTGTAAATTCACCTGCTCTGATTTTGCTAAAGGCAAAATCGGGGAAACAGGATTCGAACCTGCGACCTCTGCGTCCCGAACGCAGCGCTCTAGCCAAGCTGAGCTATTCCCCGTAACCGGGCACAAAACTGATATTTTACCCCCAAAAAAAGCAAATGCAAAAGTTTTTTTCACAATTACTGCCAGCCAAACAAACCATGCAAAACTATTTATCGCCTAGAGCCATTATATAAGCGGTTTCTCACCTTTTTCCGAACTATCGCAAAAGGCAACAAACACACTAAACCTGCAAATTTAAACCACCACCATATCCAGAACAAAAGCCATGCGGCAATCAGCCAAGGTAATTTATATAGTGGGAATATTATCTGCCGTTTTTCGTGAATGTAATATGAAACATTTTTCCCATTCCAAGCAACAGAGCCCTGGGGCTCATACCTTATTGCACTTAGCTTTGGAAGTCGCATTCCGATATGCGCTGCTAATGGCTCTAAAATAAAAATTTTTTTATCTTTGGAAAAGGTTACCCATGCATGCCCTTCCTGATATTTGCCACAGAGGCCTACTACATAACGCGCATCATAACCCATCTCTAGCAATTGCCGCCATGCATATATGGAAAAATCGTCACAATCACCTTTCATGATTTTTTCGAAAGTTTCTGGAGGCATCCAAAAATCTTCGACCCCGAAAAGCTCTTTATCGGAAACGTACTTACATCTACTAAGAAATTTCCGTAACTCATTTAAATCATTAAATTTATTTACTAACGGCTCAGACAAATATCTTTCCACGGGGAAATGCGGAATAAATTTATGCTTTCTCTTCCTTGATATAGGCTTGGCTATCTGCTTGCCAATAGTATCATAAATTTGTGGTATTATTTCGGTTATCATATAGGGCTAAAGCAAGTTTACGGGGTCAACATCTACAATGATCTTTGTCTGGGTCTTGAAAACGACTGAGCCGCGGACGCAGTAAAGCAGGTGTTGTATCTGCTGGGGCGAAACGGATTCAAGTATAATCTGCATGCGGTGGAAACGTTCTATTCTGCTGATGATGCAAGGCATTGGGCCACGCACCTTGATCTTAAGAGACTGGCTGGCGATCGCGGCGTGGATATGCTGGGCGAACGAGTTAAAATTCTTTGTGAGCCTGTCGTAAATCGTGTCTTTGGCCACGATATACGCAAGCCTGCCGAACGGCGGCAGCGTACAGGCCTGGCGAACTTTCAATTCCTCCGCTATAAAATTTTCGAAATCATATTTTACGGCATATTTGATTGCGCTCTGGCCGGGGAGCAATGTCTGAATCACAACCTTGCCCTGCTTATCCGACCGCCCGGCCCTGCCGGCAACCTGGGTGATCAGCTGGAACGTTCGCTCGTTTGCCCGGAAATCCGGCACATACAAGCTGGTATCGGCGCTGATAATGCCCACGAGCGTGACGTTGGGAAAATGCAGACCCTTGGCGAGTATCTGCGTGCCGGCGAGTACCCTAATTTTGTTATCGGCGAAATCTTTGAGCAGGTCGTAATATTCACGAGGCTGGATTGAATCGCTATCAACCCTGGCTATGGCGATATCGGGGAACTTGCGGGACAATTCCTCTTCAAGCTTTTGAGAACCAAGGCCGAGCATGATCATTTTTGTCTGGCAAAGAGGGCATTTTTCCGGCACGAGCGTCTGGCTCATGCAGTAATGGCACAGGGCGTAACCGGAGTTTATATGCTTGCCGGCGAAGGTCTGGAATTTTCCGGCACGACCGGCGGTCAGGGCTTTGTGGAATGTAAGCGTAACGTCGCAGTTGCGGCATTGGAGGCTGTGCTTGCATTTGGGGCAGAAAACGTAATTGCTGTATCCGCGACGGTTGAGCAAAAGAATCGCCTGTTCGCCGCGACCAAGCACGGCATCTAGCTCTTTATGAAGAACGGGGCTTATCAGCATAGGTTCGCTTGAGGGCAGGTCCTTCATATCCACAACCCGCATTTCGGGCATGGGCAGGTCGAGGATGCGTTTTTTGATCCGGACGATCTGGTAGTGATCCCTGGTTGAGGCGTTTTGGAGGCTTTCAAGTGAAGGAGTCGCTGAACCGAGTATGCAGTGTACCCCCTCTAAATGGCAGCGTTTGACGGCGACATCACGGCCATGGTATCTTGGGGCGGTATCCTGTTTGTAGCTTGGTTCATGCTCTTCATCTACGACAACCAGGCCAAGATTTGGCAGCGGCGCGAAGATGGCCGATCTTGCGCCGATTACGACATCCGCCTGGCCGGCGCGAATTGTCTGCCATTGGCTGTTTCGCTGCGCACCGCCAAGGCCTGAGTGCATAACGGCAACCCTTTTGAACCTGGCGGAAAAACGATTAACTGTCTGGGCGGTAAGCGCGATCTCCGGCAGAAGCACGATAGCACTTTTACCGGCGGCCACAACGTGCTCGATGGCACGAATGTAAATTTCGGTTTTGCCGCTGTCGGTTACGCCGTGAAGAAGGGTAACGCCGAACTGGCTGGTATCTATTTTGGCATTTATGGCCGTAAGCGCATTGCCCTGCTCGTTGTTGAGAATAATGTTTTTAGATTCATTTACAAATGCCTTGGGTATGGCTGGCAGTGCTTTTGTTATCACACGGCAGCACATTTTGGTAAGGCCCGCGGCCATAAGATTTTTTACCGGCAAATTTGTACACTGGGCATGGTTGCAAAGTTCTTTTAGATCCATCGCGGATCCTTCGTCCCTGCAATGATGGGCTGTGAGGATTTCGATGAGCAGTTTCTGCTTTTTGCCGATTTTTTTTTCGCCGGTGTTTGTTTGGGCGAGATATATGAATTTTTGTTCGCTTGTGCCGACGGCCTTTTTGACGGCAGAGGGTAAAATCGCAGCTAAGACCTGTCCCAGGGGGCAAAAATAGTAACTGCTGATCCAGCCTGCGAGTTCCATGAGTCTGCAGTCCAGCAGCGGCTGGGCATCGACGAGCTTTTTTACCAGCTTGATCTTGTATCGACCTGGCTTAGGGACTTCATCAAGTACCTCGATGCAGTAGCCTTGGGTGGGCTTGTTTGCCTTGCCAAATGGGACTTCGACGCGCTGGCCGGGGATGACGGGCCAGATTTCGTCGGGAACGAGATAATCAAACGTGGTATCGACGGCTGCCTCAAACGCGACTCGTATCGCATGTGAGCAGCTTACTTGCGGCTGATCGTCGCGGGCGAACAAATTACCTGTTGAATCTCTCATTGAAGCGGGGATTTTCGCACCAGATTTGAGGCATGTCAAGCCGATAAGAATTTAATGTAAGCGGCTTGTATTCCATTAATTATAACCTATAATTGCCGCACGAACCAAATTTGTAACCTGTCTGCGAGAGTTTTATGCACACAAAAATACTTTGGGCCTGCCTTGTAA
>Ga0154575_1100_pt1 | contig 12712 bp, 15 predicted proteins | sample RifGroF2_FD_116004 | JGI IMG/M metagenome (GOLD analysis project Ga0154575, IMG submission 116004) | Planctomycetes bacterium GWF2_50_10
GAAATGACCGGTCTTTTTTTAACTATATATTTTCATAGAAATCCTTTCCTGCCTGCTATAAAATATTTTTGATTCGTAGCTTAAACGTGAATTTGGAATTTTCCTAAAACAAAGGGGGTTTTATGAAATACCCGATCTTCCTGGAACTATCAGGCCGAAGAGCCGTTGTCGTCGGCGCCGGCCAGGTCGCAGTCCGCAAGGCCAAAAAACTACTTGATGCAGGTGCCCGCGTCGCGGTGGTGGCCGAGCATTTCGACCCTGCCCTTGACCTGCTGGCCCAGCAGGATAAGAACCTCGAACTCGTAAAAGGCCCCTATTCATCACAATATCTCGCCGAAACTACGCTGGCCATCGCCGCAACTAATAACCGCGAAGTAAACAAACAGGTCTATCGCGACTGCCAACAACGCAATATCCTCTGCAATGTCGTCGACGACCCTGAACTGTGCGACTTCTTCGCCCCTGCCGTCATCCATCGCGGCGATTTATGGATTGCCATCGGCACTCAGGGCTACTGCCCCGCATACGCAGGCCACATCCGCAAAAAGCTCGAATTGCTGATAACCGAGGCTCATGGCAAGTTCCTTGGAGAACTTGAGGACATGCGGGTCAAAATACTTGAGGACGTAACCGACCCTGACGAACGTAAAACTGTGCTGGGCAGGCTTGTCGACGACGATTCCATGGAATATTATACCGCCAATGGCCCCCAAAAATGGCGACAATGGGCATTAGACCTAATTACCAGCGGGTCATCGGCGACGAGTTGAGATTCATTATCGTCAGGATTATCCTTTTTATAAAAATAAAGCTTGCCAAACCCGCCCCGAGCCATATAATGCTCGTTTTGCTGATTTTAGAGAATTTGTACTTGCAGGAGATAAACTGTGCAGAACCATCGTATTAGTAAGATAAAGAAAGCCAGGAAATCCGGTTTTCTCGTCCGTATGAGCACCAAAAAAGGCCGCGCAACCATCAACCGCAAAAGAAGGGTTGGCCGCAAGGTACAGGTTGTCTAAAGCGTTTTTCTGCATGAACCCAAGCCCGGCCAGGTGCCGGGCTTTTTTTTAGACTTTTTGAGACGAGGCTTTCTGTGCGTCTGCTGCTTTTAGTCTTATTGCTTTCCACAACCCCATCATGGGCTATTTATGTAAACTCCCTTTCTTCGCATGACAGAAAAACTCTGTCCTCCGCACTTGCCAAACTCGATATCCTAATCCGAAACGCCCGAACTGATAACCGAGCCGTTACCCTGACCTTTTCACAGTTATATGCCCCACTTTCAACCGATCAGCGGGCACTGCTCGATTCGATCCGCAGTCTTGATCCCGCCCAGCTATCAATTAAAACACCGGCCATGAACTGCGGCCCAGAACCCAATGATCTTGTCAAAATGCCCTCGCGTAAGGTCATTATCTCCGGCAAAGACCACTGGCTTACAACACTGTACCTCCCAAAAGACGCCAGCACCGATCTTTCCGCCATGCTCGAGACAATGCACAAGCAGATCGGCAAAACGCTTTACGTTGAATCCGGCTATCGCTCCCCTGCGTATCAGCTTTATCTTTTTACAGCCGGAGTTAAACGCCGAAGCTACAACATAAAAGAAACCGCCCGATGGATCGCCCTTCCCGGCTATAGCGAACACGGCTGCCCCACAATGCAGGCTGTGGATTTCATCAATGAAGACGGAATAAACTGCAACAGCCCCGCTGCCAAATTCGCCGCCCTGCCGGAATACGCTTGGCTCAAAACCAATGCCGCTCGTTATAACTTCCAGCTTTCATATCCACCGGATTCAAATACGGGCATAACTTTTGAACCCTGGCACTGGCGGCATGTTAGAAAAACCCTAAAATAGCATTTTGCCAAGGAGGGCATCAATGATACGGATGTTGAAGAGCTACGGCTTTACTATCGTGCTAATATGCTCAATTATTGCCGGCTCGGTTATCGGCCTTGTACTAAAGGAAAAGGCCGCGGTACTCAAACCTCTCGGCGACATCTTTCTAAACCTGCTCTTTACGATTGTCGTACCAATGGTCTTCTTTTCACTTTCCAGCGCCGTCGCCTCAATGTCCGACGGCAAACGACTCGGCAAAATACTCGCCGCGATGATAACGATATTTCTTATCACCGCCATTATCTCAGCTTCTCTTATGGCATTTGTAGTTCAGCTTGTCCCGCCCGCTCAAGGCGTCAAAATAGACCTCCCCGCAGCGCCAGATACCTCGAAAGGCTCACTCGCCTCACAGATAGTTGGCGCTTTTACCGTCGAGGATTTCCCCCTGCTTATTTCAAAACGAAATATGCTCGCGCTTATCCTTTTTTCCATACTCACCGGCCTAGCCGCTTCGCAGGTGCGCCAAAAAGCCAAACCTTTTATTGATTTCCTCTCAGCCGGCAACCTCGTCATGACCCGCCTTATGGGCATAATCATGCGCTACGCCCCCATCGGCCTTGGTGCCTATTTCGCGTATCTCGTCGGCGTCTTCGGCCCCCAGCTTCTCGGTTCATACTTTAGAACCGTCGCGATCTACTACCCCGTCGCCCTTGCCTACTTCTTTATCGGCTTTACTCTCTACGCCTTCATTGCCGCCGGCAAGCGCGGCGTTGTTTCATTCTGGAAAAACATTATCCCCGCAGCTCTTACCGCATGGGCAACCGGCTCATCGATTGCCGCAGTACCCACTAATCTCGAATCCGCCCGCCGCATCGGCGTACCAGAGGACATTCGCGAAGTCGTAATCCCCATCGGCGCGACCATCCACATGGATGGCTCATGCCTTGCCGCTGTACTTAAGATAGCATTGCTTTTCGGCCTCTTCGGAATGGATTTTTCAGGCATCGCCGCCATCACAGCGGTCGGCGCTGCGATCCTCGCTGGCATCGTAATGTCCGGCATCCCCGGCGGAGGCTTCCTCGGTGAACTCATGATCGTAACCCTTTACGGCTTCCCACCCCAGGCACTGCCGCTTATCTCAATGGTCGGCCAACTTGTCGATCCCCCCGGCACAATGGTTAACTCCTCCGGCGACACTGTAGCATCAATGCTCACAGCCCGCGCCTTGGAAGGCCCAAACTGGATGAAATCACAGCATCAATAGCTTTGATAAAACTTGCATTCTTAACCATTGCGAGTAAGATGCGGTTATTACACCGTGATGGGGTTTGGCCGAAATGGTTTTGGGACACAATATCTCTATTGAACTTATAATAATCGTCGCTTCGGGGCTCTTGCTCCTTAGCCTCCTGGCAACTAACGTCTCGGGCAGATTCGGCATCCCTGCCCTGCTTGCATTTCTCGCACTGGGCATGCTCGCCGGCTCCGACGGCCCGGGTGGTATATACTTCGATAACCCATGGCTTGCCCAGGTTATTGGCGTTATCGCATTGATCTTCATAATTTTCGGCGGCGGCTTTGATACCCGCTGGAATGATATAAAACCGATCCTTCGCCCCGGCCTGATTTTATCGACCCTGGGCGTATTGCTCACAGCGTTGATCGTGGGGATTGTCGCACACCGGCTTACCGATCTCACATTCAAACAGGCACTGCTGCTTGGCGCCATAGTCTCGTCCACAGATGCAGCCGCGGTCTTTGCCGTCCTGCGATCGCGGAACGTGAGCCTGAGACCTTCCACAAAATCGCTCCTCGAATTCGAATCCGGCTCCAACGACCCGATGGCCATCTTCCTCACTATTGTTATGACCGCTGTGGTCGCAGGCAAGGAGACTACCGTCTTCGATTTCGCTATGGTTTTCCTCCGCCAGATGGTTTTTGGATTAATTTTCGGCTTTCTCGCCGGCAAAGCACTGCTCTATCTCATCAGGAAGATAAAATTCGACTACGACGGCTTATACCCCGTCCTCACCATGGCCGCCGTCGCCTTGACATACGCCCTCACATCATACCTCGGATCTAGCGGCTTTCTCGCCGTTTACGTTATGGGGCTCTACCTGGGCAAAGCCGATTTCATCCACAAAAGAAATCTCATAAGCTTCCACGAGGGCCTCGCCTGGCTCATGCAGATAACAATGTTCCTCACGCTGGGCCTTCTGGTCTTCCCATCGCAACTGCCCTCCATAATGTTCGCCGCAATTGCTATCGCATTGGCCCTGATCTTTATTGCCAGGCCCCTAAGTGTCTTTGCTCTTTTCGCTCGCAGCAGATTCTCACTGTCGGAAAAAACCCTCGTGTCATGGGTCGGCCTACGCGGCGCTGTCCCGATCGTACTGGCCACCTTTCCCCTTATAGCCCACGTTCCACGCGCAAATATCATTTTTGACATCGTCTTTTTCGTCGTACTCACTTCCACACTCATCCAGGGCCCCACCATCCCATACCTAGCCCGCCTGCTCAAACTGGACTTGCCCATTCAGCCCAAGACCCAGCCGCCCATCCAGTTTGAACGCACTGAAACAATGAAAGCTGACCTCCTCGATATCCTCGTCCCAAAAGGCTCCAATGTCATCGGCAAACAATTAAAAGATTTGTCCCTGCCCGAAGATGTTCTGATAGTGCTGATAAACCGCGATAATATCTACCTCGTGCCCAAAGGTTCGACCACGCTTGAAGAGGCCGATATAATTTTTGCCCTTGTCGACAGTGATGCCGCCAAGATCCTCAACGCCATCGTTGACGAAGGCGTTCCCAGGAACAAATGATACTTGGCAGCCGTTTAAAACTGTTCAAGGAATCTTAAGTCGTTCTCGAACAACAGCCTTATATCCATGATCCCGTACTTTCGCATCGCCAGTCGCTCGATTCCAAACCCAAACGCCCATCCGGTATATTTTTCGCAGTCGATACCCACCGCGTCAAAAACATTCGGATCCACCATCCCGCAGCCGCCCACTTCGATCCACCTGCTGTTGCCTTCCTTATCCACCCACAGCAGATCAACTTCCGCGCTGGGTTCAGTGAACGGGAAAAAGCTAGGCCTGAATCGCCACTGCATATCCTTGCCGAAAAATGCGTGAATAAACTGGTTGATCGTCGATTTCATATCCACCATGCTCACGCCCTCGTCAACAACAAGCGCCTCGATCTGGTGAAACATGAACATATGCGTCGCGTCTACTGTATCGGGCCTGTACACCCGCCCCGGCGCAACGACTCGTATCGGAGGCTTTTGATTTGCCATTGTCCGTATCTGTATAGTCGAAGTCTGACTTCGCAGCAGCCGCGATTCATCGATGTAGAAATTGTCCACAGGGTCTCTCGCCGGGTGCTCAGCCGGGATATTGAGCGCCACGAAATTGTGCCACTCATCTTCCACCTCCGGCCCGTACGCAACCCCAAAACCCATCCGCCCGAATATCTCCAGCAACTCATTTACAGTCTGTGTTATCACATGGCTCTTGCCGATCTTGACTCGCTGGCCCGGCTCGGTAACATCCGCCAGCGCCGCGGCTTTCGGCTTGGAAGTCTGCTCAAGATTTTTCTTAAGCAAATCGAAAGCCTCGCTCACCTGCTTCTTTATCGTATTGGCAAGCTTGCCCGCCTGCGGCCTAAGCTCCGCGCTCACCTTGCCTACCTGGCTCAATAGCTCGGTTATCTCGCCGTTTCGGCTAAGATATTTCACCCGCCACTCTTCAAGGGAGCTGCCGTCACGCACTTTACCCAGGTCCTCGATGGCCTGCTTTGCCGTCTGTTCAAATTTTTCAAGCATAAAAAAAATGTCCTCTGCTGTAATAGCAAAGGACAAATATTAAATCGTAACACGCAAATAGTAAACAGCTAAATTAACTTCCCGCCGTACTACAGGTCGCGTGTACTAATCAATAATCATTAATCAATAATCAATTCCTAAAGCGCCGCCTTGGCCGATTCCACTATCTTATCGAATCCTGCCGGATCGGCTATTGCGACTTCGCTAAGCATCTTACGATTAATGGTGATATTGGCCTTCTTAAGCCCATTGATGAATTCGCTATAACGGATTCCGCAAAGCTTGCAAGCCGCGCTCAAACGTGTGATCCAAAGACCCCTGAAATCGCGTTTCTTCAGCCGCCGGTCGATCCTGGCGTTTACCTGCGCCCTTACCAATGCTTCTTTGGCCAACCGGTACGTCTTACCCGGCCCGCCTCTAAACCCGCTTACACTCTTAAGAACTCTCTTGCGTGCCTTCCTTGTGGCGGCACCCTTTCTTACTCTGGGCATCAGCTTTCCTTTCTATGTCTGTGTTTTCAATAGCCCGCTGCGGCAGCTGATAAAATAATAGCCGGGAAGCTGGGCTTGTATCGTGCTACTTTGCACAATACTGTTATTGGGTTGCCGGCTTAGCCGAGCAGTGCCCGCGTGAGCGTCTCGACAAAAGCGCTGCCCTTTACGGTCGTCGCAGTTCCCATTTTGCGGCGCCATTTAGAGCGTTTATTGCTCAACAGGTGGCTTCCACCCGTTTTTCCGCGTTTGATCTTGCCTGTAGCTGTGAGCTTTACGCGTTTTTTCAAACCCTTATGGGTCTTATGCTTGGGCATCGATACTTCCTTTCTAAAGGACTCTTACCATCCAAATTAAACAGACCGATAAGTATAACCACATGCCCCCGCCTTCGTCAAGGCCCACTTTTACCTCTTTTTTACCTTCAGGCTCATTTCAGGCCCACATACCTCTTGATTCTACTCGCCGTTTTCATTTTGTATCACTTTCGCCGCGTAAAGTTCAAAAAAAGATAACGCCAATTGACTTATATATTCATTAAGATAAACTACCGCCAGTGGATTCAGGATATTAAAATTTTTGTAACATTTTAGCCAAATGTAGAAAAGCCCTCGTTAGAGGGCGACAGCTTAATAGCCCCAGGCGTGAGCCTGGGGAAAGCGGCACAAAAACTTAAAAGCCCCTGTAAGGGGCGACACAACCACTCGGCTAAAATGTTACAAATTTTTATGGTAAGAATTATGGCATCAGCACTTACACGGAAAATCGTTGCTCCATCAGGCGCAAGTATGACCGACCAGCAGTACCGTGATTTCCTCGAATCCTCATACACTCTTATGCGCAACTGCGGCCAGTATTTCGCTCCAGCGGAAAACATAAACTCGATGGAACTGGCCCATCTGATCCCCCAGATACCCGAAACCGTACTGGCCATCTATGTCGGTATCAATGATGCTGTTTGCAACAAGGGCCTGGTAACCCCCTTCCTCGTCCGCCACGGCCATAATAACGTATTCGTCTTCGACCCCCAGCTTTACAGCGGGGCCAAAAACGTCCCATCAGGCACCATCGACGCAAAAGCCATCCTCGCCGGCTTTGAAGCACCAAATTCAAGCTGGAACCCCGATTGGACCTATGTAATGATCGAAGACCCATCACGCACCTTCCATAGCCTCTGGCAGGAAAAGGGCTATATAGACATGATCCCAGCCAAGTTCGAGGATTTCACTGTCCTGACAAGCTCGGCAAAAAGCAAGGCCTGTGTCTTCATTGACCCCAAAGCCCTCGAACACCCGGTAAACGCATCGCGCCCGTATCTCAAAGCCGCCCTCGATCGCGGCACAAAAACCGCCCACCAGTTTACCATCCCTGCCGCCATCGAAGGCGAAACCGCCGGCCTCGTGCCCCTCGTCCTAGAACAGGGAGAAAAGCTTTATGTCGCCCGCGCCGATTTCGGCCCATGCACCCACTGCTGGAGCAATATCCACCCGGACAACTCCGAGCTGGCAGTTATAAATGAAAATTCCGCCGTCCCGCTGGATCTTGTTATCGCAAAGCCGCCGGTTGATTCAAAATTTGCCAAAGGCCTCGTACCTCCAAAGGGCAGCGCCGACATGACCACCGACTGGTTCTTCCGCGGAACACGAATCGTCCGCTCGCCACTGCTTGCCGGAATGTTCAAGGGCTGATTCGTTTTGAAGATATAACACTATAAACTTAGAACTTAGAACTTGGAACTATCATGTTAAAAACTCTCGCTGATAAACGCGTAATGGTCGCCGGGCATATCTGCCTCGATATTGCCCCAAGCTTTCCTGCAAACATTAGCGGTGATATACACACGATCCTCACCCCCGGTAAACTCGTCAACGTCGACCAAGCTATCCTATGCACCGGTGGAACAGTCTCAAACACCGGCCTTGCACTTGTGAAACTCGGCGTCGATGTCGTCCTCAACGGCAAAGTCGGCGACGATCATTTAGGCACAATCGTAAAAAGCTGCCTCGGCCAAAAACGTGCAGCTTCCTTCAAAACCGTCGCCGGCCAGAGCACTTCTTATAGCGTCATCATAGCCATCCCCGGCATAGACCGCATCTTTCTCCACAACCCCGGCACAAACGACACCTTCGGCTTCGAAGACATCGATTACGCCGCCGCCGAAAAATGCCTGCTTTTCCACTTCGGCTATCCGCCTCTTATGAAGCGAATGTTCCAAAACAATGGTGCCGAACTCATCGAAATATTTAAGCGTGTCCGCGAGATGGGCGTAACCACCAGCCTTGACATGACCCTTCCCGACCCCGCCTCCGAAAGCGGCCAAGCCAATTGGGCCGTTATACTCAAAAAACTTTTGCCCTACGTCGATATATTCCTTCCCTCTGTCGAAGAGATCGCCTTCATGCTTGATCGCGAACTTTTCACCAAACGCAAAGCCCAGGCCGGCCACACCGACCCCGTTCACGTTTATCAAACCGCCGATTACCAGAAATTCGCCGATATGCTCCTCGACATGGGCGTTAAGATCGCCGCAATTAAAAGCGGTATCCGCGGCTACTACCTCCGCACATCCGCCGACATCTCAAAAATTGGCAAAGCCGCCCCGCAAACTTACGCCCCGTGGTCAAACCGCGAACTCTGGGCACCTTCATATAAGGCCGCCAAATTCGGTTCCGCCACCGGCGCGGGCGATGCCACCATCGCCGGATTCATCTGTGGCCTGCTCTCCGATTTCAGCCCCGAACAATCACTCTGCCTCGCAAATACCGTCGGTTGGCAGAATGTCCGTAATGTCGATGCCCTAAGCGGAATTGAAGATTGGCCCGCGACACTGAATTACCTGGCCGATAAAACCCGCCCCCAAAACGACCCCGCCCTCGACTCCTCCTGGACATTCAACCCCCAAACAATGGTCTACCACACCCCCCGTGACCCAAAACCATGAAACTAACCCTATTTTATCTTGCTATCCCTAAATCAAGCCTACAAGGCTTATTTTAACCTTTGCTTAGTTTTGGATTTCGAAACCAAAAACAATTGCATTTCGGATGTAGACAAAAAAAATGAATTTAAGACGATTTCTTTCTCTTGAATAAGAACATTCCGATTATTGCGACAATCGGAAAACCACCAAGGAAACCTCCTGCCCATAATATCCCGTTCAAAATACAATATACGCCAAGAGACAAAGCAAGGACACATATTGCAAACGCAAATATTTGACCGAACACGGTGATAATAAACTCAGATTTTTGATACTGCTTTTCTAAATGTATCTTTGCTTCCGACTCAGATTTTTCAACTGACTGCCGGTGGAGTGATTGCAATTCAGCCATTTTGATAATTCGATCAGCACTTCCTGGGAGCGCATCCTCATACTTTATAAGCATATCAGGGTGAGGAAGAGGGCCACTGTATTGCTGAACCATTAGCTCGGCCTGAAGAGACCGTTCTCTTTGTTGACTAAGCTTTCGTAGAGGGCCTGACACCACAATTCCCTTCGTGGCTTAAAAGTGCGCGGCTTATATCGTGGCCGATAGTTTCCCAATCTTTACGTAACATATCGGCATCTGAAGGACGGCGAACAGGTTTGAAATGGGATTTGGGTATATAATATCCCCCTGACAGATCAAATACTGATACTGCGCCACGGAAGAAAGCATATCCAACTCTTTTAACAAATTCTGCCATATTTATATAATATAACATAAATATGTATCGGCTCAATATAAAAATTAGCTTAGTAATTTTAATAAGAAGGCATTTGTGTTCGCAAATTGCCTAAAATCTTTTCTGCTGGTAAAAAACTCGCCTCGCATACTATATCCCTATCTTATCTTAAGCGTCGCCAGCGCCAAAAACGCAAACCCTATTGCCAGCAGCCAGAACCGCACCACAACCTGCGGCTCGCTCCACCCGGCAAGGTGAAAATGATGGTGTATCGGCGCACAGCGGAATATCCTCTTGCCGCCCGTATAGCGGAAATATCCCACCTGCAGCACCACCGAAAAAAGTTCCAGCATAAATACGCCCCCGATGATAAACAGCAATACTTCGTGCCTTGTAACAAGCGCCCCGTAACCCATCGCCGCCCCAAGCGGCAGGGATCCGGTGTCCCCCATGAAAGTCTGGGCAGGATGACAGTTGAACCACAAAAAACCCATCGCCGCCCCGAATATTGCAGAATAAAAAATCGCCAGTTCGCCCGCTCCCAGGATGTGCGGCAAAAGCAGGTAGCTCGCCCATGTCGTTTGTGTTACCGGACTCATCACCTCCGAAGCGAAAAAGCACAGCAGCACAAGCACCGCCGAAACTATCCCGACGCACCCCGTAGCCAGCCCGTCCATGCCGTCGGTAAGATTGACCGCGTTGGACGTCCCCGTCATATACATGATCGCGATAAGTATAAAAAGCCACTGCGGCAGCTGTATACCGTATTTATAGAACGGCAGCCAGAACATCCGCCCGTCGGTGATATTTGTAAAATCGCTGAAAAGAAAGACCGCCACCAGTATGCCCCCGCCGAACTGGAACGCAAGTTTTTCCCATGCCTTTAACCCGTCGCGCCCGCTCTGCCTCTGCGCGCGTGTAAGCTTTAGCCAATCATCCCACGCCCCTATCCCGCCAAACCACATCAGCACAAATATGGCCTTGATCACGAACGGATTATCCACCCTCGCCCAAAGCAGCGTGCTCGAAACTATCGAAAGCAGAATAATAAGCCCGCCCATCGTTGGCGTATTGGCCTTTTCCTTCGTCAGTTCATTAAGTGCGGCATGATTGAACTCCGGCCTGTCGCCTATCTTCTTCCGCATCAGCCAGCGTATTATCCGCGGCCCGGTGAATATCGCGATAAGTAGACTTGTCAGCGCAGCAAGTATGCAGCGGAACATCACGTCCTGGTATGCGTGAAAGCCCGACTCATGGGCTTTGAAAAACCAAAGTATATGATAGATCATTTCTTATGCTTGAAACTAAAGTTCAGTACCGCTATTTAGAACCAAACAGCTCTTTTATCTTCTCTACCGCGACCTCAAGCCTCGCGCCTCGCGAGCCTTTGATCAATATTATATCGTCATTTCGAAGCAAATTGGACAATTTATTGCACAATTCGTCGGTGTTTTCAAAACAATATGCCTCAATTTCCCCCGCCGATGCCTCCCTGGCCGCTTCCGCAACCATCTGACCCCACCGACCACTAGCCATCACCACACCCACTCCCCCCCCACCTATACGCATTCCAAGCTCAATATGCAGCCTGTCGCTATGCTCACCTAACTCCAGCATCTGCCCGCAGATAAACACCGTACGCCTGTTTTTTTCAGCCTTTCCAATGGTTTCCAGCAGCTCCACCGCGTTTTTCATCGACGCGGGATTGGCGTTATAACAATCACTTATCACCAGCATCTGCCCAAGCCGTATCTGCTCAAGCCTCATCGCCACGCCTGCAAAATCCGCTATAGCCTCCGCAAATTGCCCCGCAGAAATTCCAACACTCTTGCATAACGCCCAGGCCGCCAACGCATTATCGATATTCCCCTTGCCCGGCACAGCGAGTTTTACACACTGCCCTTCTATCCAGAACTCGCTCGAAAACGCGTCCACCTTTATATTGCTTGCCGAAATATCCGCATGCCTGCTCTTGCCGAAAGTCGTATAATTAAACCCGCTTGCCAAACAGTATTCCGCAAGCCCCTCGCTGTCATCGTTTACGATCAGAACCCCGCCCTGCCGCAAACCCGCCGCAATCGAAACCTTCTCCTTGATTATCGCCCCCACCGACCCGAAGTTTTCGATATGCGCCTCAAGCGCATTGACCACCACCGCAACATCAGGCTCCGCTATTCTGCTAAGGTATTCTATCTCCCCCGGATGATTGGACCCCAACTCAATTATTGCCACTTCATGGGACGCCTCGATCCCCATTATCGTCAGCGGCACACCTATATTGTTATTAAAGCTCTTTATCGCCGCGTGACATTTAAAAAATTTGCTAAGCACATGATAACTCATCTGCCGCGTCGTCGTCTTGCCCGCCGAACCCGTTATGCCGATTATCTTTGCCCCAATCCGCCGCCGGTATGCCCTCGCCAGTTCCCCCATAGCGACCACCGGGTCCGCAACCCTTACAAGCACCCCACCCAAACCCGCCGGCATATCAAAATCTCTATTAACTATCGCGCAGGCCGCTCCCTTCTCAAACGCAAGCCCCACATACTCATGTCCGTCGAAGTTCTCGCCTTTAATAGCCACAAAGCACTGCCCGCGACCTATCGTTCGCGTATCCGTGCTCACGCCGGCAAACACCGCATCACTATTAACTTTAACATCCGCCCTGACTATCTTCGCCAGTTCACTTATTGAAAATTCTTTCACTTCCTGCCCCTGATAAACGCCTCTGCGATCTCAACGTCAGAAAAGTGTATCTTCTCCTTGCCGATGATCTGGTAATTCTCGTGCCCCTTGCCCGCGATAAGTATCACATCCCCCGTCTTAGCCTGCCCTATCGCAAGCCCGATCGCCTTTGCCCTGTCCGCCTCAACAGTAACC
>Ga0154575_1047_pt4 | contig 12334 bp, 9 predicted proteins | sample RifGroF2_FD_116004 | JGI IMG/M metagenome (GOLD analysis project Ga0154575, IMG submission 116004) | Planctomycetes bacterium GWF2_50_10
TATCCTGAGCTTTTTTGGCGAGTGTTTGCTCGACTTGTTCTTTGTATTCGAGGGCGTTGCTTGCGCCGGCGGCTACGGAATCTTTTGAGGCATGCGTTGAGAGCAGTTTGCCTGCGCTATCCACTACTGTGACGTTTTCGTTTTTTAGGCCTTCGACGGAGCCGGCGACGAGATTGGTTATGGCAGCGATGTTTGAGCCTGCAAGGATGATGCCGGGCTTGAGTTTAAGGACGACGGAGGCGGTGGTTTTATCGGCGGAAGCTCCGAAGAGCGTTTGTTCGGGTCTGACGAGGTGGACGCGGGCGAAAACGACGCCATCGATCATCTGAATGCTTTTTGCGAGTTCATCCTGGAGTGCGCGGTTGAGATTAACGCTTTGGACGAAGGGGCTGATGCCTATCTTTTCGTTATCGAAGAGCTTGTAGCCGCCTTGATCCTGGGCGGGGAGACCTTCGCGGGCCATGTCGAGCCTGAGCTGGTAGACGCTATCTTTTGGAACATAAATGGATGTGCCCGCGTTACGCAGTTCATAGGCGACGCCTTTTTCTGTGATCTTTTCGGTAACCTTGGATGCTTCTTCTGGTGAAAGATCATTATACAGAAGCTTCATGTCGGGTGTGCGGGCCCAATTAGTGAGCAGCACACCGCTGACCGCAAATGTAATAACCATAGCCAGCAGCATGGCTCGCTGCATCAGCGTGGTTTTTTCCCAGATATTTTTTATATTTGCCACCGGATCCATCCAGCTTTTGTAATTTTATGAACTATATCTGCATCTGCATGGTCTGCCTGTAGGCCTCGATGACTTTATTACGTACACCGACTAGGAGTTTGAAACTCATGTCGGCCTTGGCTACTTCCGCGACGACGGAGTTAATATCCGCGTTTTTGCCGCTGAGGAGGTCTTGTATCGAGGTTTGGGAAGACTGCTGCTGGCCGTCTACGTTTTCGATGTACTTATCAATAATTTTGCCGAAGTCGCCTGATCCGCTGACCTGTGCGGGTTTTGCTTCCTGACCGGCCGGCTGGAGCGGCTTTGGTGCGATCGGCATTGACGGCGAGGTCGGGCTTAAATTTATCATCAGTTTCTCCTGTTTGAGCTTTTATGAGCTAATTACCTAAGAAGTTCCAACGAAGTATCGACCATCTGCTGGTATCTTTTGAGAACGGCGGCGTTGGCCTGATAGGCCCGCGATGCGATCTGAAGGTTCATCATTTCAATGGGCAGATCGACATTTGGCATAGAGACGTAGCCCTGCGAGTCCGAATTGGGGCTGCCTGGGTCAAGAATACGGTAGAAATCGCTCTTGTCGGGAAGGACATCGGCGAGGCTGACGGTGCCGACTTCGCCGGGCTTGGAATCTGATTTGAGCACCGCTTCAAGACGTCGGTACGGCTGGCCATTGCCGGCGTTGTTTGTGCGGGAGTTGGCAACATTTGAAGAGATCACTTCCATGCTTCGGCCCTGGGCTTTGAGGCCGCTTACCGCTATGTCTAAAGGTCCTACGGAATTTACTGCCATAGTTTAACTCCTGCTATGAGTTACTTTACTTATTAAAGTTAGTGGCCAAATCTATCTGGCGGTACTTCATTGCCAAAATACGGGTGTAGGTCTTGTGTTTAAGACTGTTTTCGACCATTTCTCCGACTTCATTGTCGAGCGAGACGTCGTTGCCATCATCCCTGGGCTGGGTGTCCATCGGACTGAAGAGTTCGATGCCTTCGTCGCCAGACTCTAAATCCTTATCAGAGCCGATCTTATCTGCCAGAACCTCGTTGAATTTGACTTCGACACGTTTGTAGCCCGGGGTATTGAGGTTGGCAATGTTCGAAGCGATCGCGGTCTGGCGGGCACTTTCGGTTTTAATGCCGGCCTCCAGGTAACTGATAATCTGCATGTCGCTGGCCATGTAATCTCGCTTTCACAATACCTATATTTATCAACAGGTAGACAAACTTTGTCGTGCACTTCGGATATGCAAAAGGGGTGCCAAGACTGACGAAAGCGATTTAAGGCTCAGAAATGGGATGGAGTAGGATTATCTGTTCGGAAATTTTGCGCGCGATTACATACCCAGTGCGCTTCTCTGGGATTGGAGCAGGGCGAGGGTTTTTTCAAGGCGAGCGAATTTTTGCTTTAAGCGTTCCTCGGCGCGGGTGAGGCGGGCTTCTTCCTTTGTTATCTGGTCGCCGATATTTTCAATGCTGTCTGAAGTGTTTTCCTGCTCGATGGTGAGGGATCCGTATTTTGTGCGAAGAAAATCATCAAGGACGTTTTCTAACATGCCGGCGAAGCCTTCCTTAACACGGACTTGTGCGGTTATGGTTGCTGTTCCGGTGTATTGGGCGGTGAGGCCAAGGCCTGCTTCGGGGTAAATTGTCTTTCCGGAGTCATCGGTTTGGCTGGATGCCAGAATTACGCCACCAGTGACGGTAGCTGTGTGCCAGGTGGTGGTTCCCAATGTCCTGGTGCGAGCGGCTGTGAGGACGGAATCAGTGAAGGTGGCTTCGACTTCGTAGGTGCCACCCTTTGTTTTATCTGAGGCGCTGTAGAATTTAATATCCTTGCTGTCGGAGGAGCCAATTTCACTTGCGCCGATGAGTTGAAGGACATCGGAATAGTTGCTTGAGAGGGCGTTGTCGAGGATAGCGGTATCCAGTTCGAGTTTGCCTGTGGAATCGACGGTAAGGCCGATCTGGGCGGGCATGATATAGGTGTCGGTATCTTTCGAAAAGCCGGATGTTGTGGAGATCAGTGGGCTGTTGATCTTTGTTCGGATAGCAGAGACGGTGAAATTCGAGATAAGGATGCCGGCGGTGCCAGTGGCGGGGTCGTATTTTGTGTTGGTTTTGATGAAGTCTATTATTTTGTTATAGTCCTCGACAAATTCCTGGAGCTTTTCCTTGAGGGTTTCGGTGTCGCGGGTGATGGTGAGGGTTACGGTTTCATCGATTGATGTAACGGAGTTTAAGTCTATTGTTACGCCGTCTATGACGTTTTCAATGGTATTGCCCGAGTTTTCGAGCCAGCCCGCAGCGGGGTAGCCGTCGACCCTTATTTGTGAATCCTGGGCGGACTGGGTTGTTGTCCAGTTGGCGGTGTTCGAGAAACCAGCGAGGGTCGCGGCGGTTGTGCCATCGTCTGTGATCTCAAAGCCGGGCAAGGTGAGGACTGCAGAGCCGGCTGGGTCTGCGGTGAAGCCGAGGTTTAATGTCGAAAGGGATGCGCCCGAGGTATTATCGACGAGCTTGATGCGGCCGTTTTCGAGGATGGCGGTTGCGCCGTTGGCATCGGAGCCGAAGGCGTCAGTTATTGCGGAGAGGAGTCTTTCGACGGTAGTCGTGTCTGTGATGGTGAGTTCGGCAGAGACAGGGGTGCCATCGTGTTTGGTGCCTGTAATGGTTATCTTGTCAGTTGTGCCAAGAGTGCCGGAGAAGGAATCGAGGTCTTTTATTTTGGTGGCCAGGCCTGCTTCAGCTCCGCTGGTTTTGAGTTTTTCGAGGCTGGAAAGCTCGAAAGTTGAAAACGGGTTTATGGAGATGTCGAAATCCGCGCCGGTATCTGTGCCTGTGAGGACCAGGTGGTACTTGTCGTTGTATTTTAATAATGAGGCGCTTACGCCGGGGTTTTCGTTGTCGTTATTGATCGAATCGACGAGGTTCTGCAGGGTGGTGGTATCGGTGGTGGTTATGATCCGCTGCTGGTTGTTATAGCTGTATATGAACTTTCCTGCGCCGATTTTTTCATCGGGGTAGCTGTACTCGGTATTGTAGACCTTTCTTTCAGAGGCAGCGAGCTGGTTGACTTTTATGCTGTGGGTGCCTTCAAAGGCGGAATCAGAGGCGGTTGCGGAAATAATGTCCTCGTCGGAGGATTTAACTTTGAAGCTTTTAAGCTCGGTAGTGTTGGATATGGCTTTTGCGGATTTTTTGAAATCCGACAGGAGGTTATGGAGTTCCTTGAGGGCGTCGAGCTTATCGTTGCGCTCCTGCTGGCGGGCCTGAAGTTTGAGGAGCTTTCGCTGCTCGATCTGCATAAGTTGCTGGATGAGCGTGTTTGTGTCGAGTCCGCTGTTAAGACCGCCTAGGCTGATGGCCATAAATCACCTTTTCTGCAAATGCACAAATGCGGGCGAAAGGCCCACATGTTATTTTCGTTGAAAAACATGTAATCTTTAGATGGATTTGGCAAACCAACAATTTATTAGACTCCTTTTGCGCATTGGTCCAATAAATTCTTCGCGGGCAGGTTTGCGGGGTCGTTTTTGAGGCAAACTGTAAGGCTCTGGCAAGCGAGATCAAGGGCTATTGTCGCGGCGAATGGGGTTTGTTCCTGCATTTGGGTCTGTGCCATGGCTTTATAGGTTGCACCCACAAGAGTTAGAAAATACGACGGGCGGTTTTGGGGTGAGATGGCGGCCCAGTTGATGTCAGGGAAAAGCTCCTGGGGGGTGAAGGAATCGACGAAACGCTTAACCGCTTTGAAATGCGAGGCGGCATTTTCGGTATCTTTTATCGGCGAGGCTGGGTTTTCGAGCCTATGGCAAAGCGGCTGCTTGAAATGCACGGCTTTGAGATCGGCGAGAATGAAGCGGCGCATGAAATCGTAGGTGTCGCCGGCGGAGAGGGATTCATCAAATAGGCCAACGGTGTCGCAGGCGGATTTTTTAATGATGCCGCGGGGTTTGATGAGGGTGCGGCCTGTGCGGAACATGTCGCGGATGAGGAAGCGACGGTCGCCGTAGTCGGGTTGAGCTGCGGTTCGGATACGGTTGCCCAGATCGTCAATGATGTGGTTGTCGCAATAGATCAGGTCGGCATCGGGCGTCTGGGCGAATGTTTGCATGGAAAGACGGAGGAAATGGGGGTCGAGAATATCATCGGTATCGAGCAGGGCGAGGATTTGGCCTTTCGCTTGAGCGACGGCATAATTGCGTGCGGCGGCGGTGGTTGAGTGTGCCGCGAGTTTGAAGTACTTCAGGCGCGGGTCGCTACTGCCAGCAAGAGCAGAGGCGATGTAGGTGGAAGCGGTGTTGTCGACTACGATGAGTTCAAAATTATCGTGTTGCTGGGCAAGTGCGCTTTGGATGGCTTTTTCGGCAAGGTTAAGGATTTTGCCGGGGACCATGATGATGGACACGAGGTGCCTGGAGAAGTCGACGGCGGCGAGCGGCTGAGCGGAGGTGTCGCTGAGAGACAAATTATAAAAGGCATCGTTGTCGGCGCACCATTGGAGGACGTCCTGGGTAGATTGAGCATCTATAAATTGCGATTTGAAAGTGACGGCGGCTTGATTGTTGTGGAGCCGAATTTCGTCTTCGAGATACTTGCGGGCGTGCTCTTTGAGATCGAGCGACCATGACGCAAGTGCTTTGAGGAGTGAGAAATTTCTCAGTCGGGTAGTGGCTTGCGGGTCGAGGGATTCGACCTGAGAGAGCCTGATGAGGCAGCTGACGAATTTTCGCGTATTAAGATGACCTATGGCGCCCTGGGCGTATTCGAGAATTTGGCCTGGCTGGAAGGGCTGTGATTCGGATGCTTTGATCGAATCTGCGCATTCGGTTAGGAAGGCGGAGCAATCGCAGGCTCTGAGGAGTTGGCCTGGATCGGCGGAAGGGTCTGCTTTTATAACATCGAAGGTGTTTTTAAGTTTTGTAATTGAGTATTCGACAAAAAGTTTTCGGCGGCCTCGGGAATCGAAAGGCGGGAAAGCTCCCATTTGCGAGGCGGTGTGCATGCGGCGGAGCATGAGAATATCCGGAATCGTAAGGAATTTGAAATGCTTTGTAAAATGCGAGTAAATGGCGGCTTTGGCCAGCCAGACGGAATCTGAGCCGAACGGATTTGTATCGTACGGACCTATAAGGTCGAAAAGGTCTTTTCGTATTATAGCGGCGCCGTGGACCATGGCGGGTTCACGCTTCATGAGTTTATCAAGGACCTGTTCGTGTGTGCCTTTATAGGGGATTTCCTCGGTTTGGGCGAGGGAAGTGAATTTTTCGAGGAAGGCGCGGTAGCTGTGGCCTATGATGCCCAGTGAGGGGTCGGCATCCATGTATCCGGCGAGTATTTCGAGCTTGAGGGGCGTCATTATGTCGTCGGCGTCCTGGATGACGATGTATTTGCCTACAGTGCGTTCTATGGCGAAATTGCGACGCGTGTAGGGGCCTTTGTTGTCATCGAAGTAAAACGGTTTGATACGGGGATCGCGGGCGGCGTATGATTCTATTATCTTACGCGTGTCATCGGTTGAGCAATCATCCAGGAGGAAGAGTTCCCAGCTTTGATGCGTCTGGGCGAAGATGGAATCAATTGTTTCGTGAAGGAAATCTTCGCAGTTATAGCAGGCTGTTACAATCGAAACGAGGGGCTGATCTGGTTTTGTGACAGGGCGGCTGGGCCGGGGCGTTTTGGATTCCAAAACGGCGAGCACTTTTGGAGCAACAGCGGCAGGGCTGTATTTTTGGGCGAAATTATCGCGTATGCGCGAGGAGAAGTCCTGCCAGAGCTTGGGATCATCCAGGAGGGTGAGGCATTTTGCGGCGAAATCGTCGGCGGAATCGGCGATGAAACAATCTGTGCCATTTGTTAGATCAAGGCCTTCGGCGCCGATGGAAGTAGTAACAAACGGGGTGGCGGCGGAGGCGGCGGAGCCGAGTTTTCCTTTCATGCCTGCGCCGTAGAGCATGGGGCAGACGAAGAGGGCATATTGCGATATTGTTTGCTCGGCGTTTTCGACAGAGCCAATAGCCTTGATATTCGGATGTGTTTCAAAGGCGTCTTTGAACTGCTGATTCTGGTAGCCGAGGATGTGGAACTCTATAGCAGGCTTGGCCGCGTGAATTTTTGGGAATATTTCGCGGATGAACCAGTCCACGGCATCACGGTTGTGGTTTGTTGCGCATGAGCCTATGAAGCAGATGTTTTTTCTTTCGGAAAGGGGCGGTACGGCGGTGAGCGGCTGGTGAATATTTGGTATTACCGCGACCTGGCAGTTGGGAAGTGTTTCGAGTATGTTTGCGCGTTCGGCTTCGGTTACAGTTATAACGCAATCGGCGGCTTTATACAGGGCTGTTTCCGCATGGAGGATTTTTTGCGCAAGGGCAAGGTCCTGGGGGTCGCGTGAAATTTCGTATTTACGGCTGAGTTTTTTGTAATGGAAGTCCATTGTATCAGCAATGATGCGGATCGAGGGGTATCGAGCAGCGACCATTTGTGAAGCCATGGCGGCCCATGCGATATATTCAGGGTTCCATAAATTTGTGAACCAGATGCAGTCGGGTTTTTCGGGGGCATAAAAGAGATGGTTATAAAAACCCGCGAGACCTTTATCCACTTGTTCAAATGAGATGTTTTGTTGGGCAAAACCGGCGATGTATGATCCGTCCGCTTGTGTTTTGACTGAATAGAGGAATTTAATTTGATGGCCATGAGCGAGGAGGATGCGGAGTATCTGGGTGACACGAACGTTGGAGGAGCCGCGGTTTTCGTTTGGAAGCCGTTCGCAATAGAATAGTATTTTTGAGGTATTGGCGTTGCTAAAGCGCGTGGGTTGTGTATCGGGCGGCGCGGGCGAAGGGGAATGGGCTGTGCTTTCTTCGAGATAGCCCTTGAGGAAATATGCGCGAAAGCATAGTGCCCATATCTTGTGGACGGACTGGGTTGTCGGGTTTGAAGCGTTTATGAACTGCGCGGGGTCGGCGTTTATAGTAGGCTCATATTTGAGCATTGAGCTGTGCCATTTATCGAGATTGGGGGCGTGTAGCTGCTCGAATTCTGCTGCGGCGTTCTTTAGGCGGTAACTGTCGAGTGCGACGGCGGGATGTTTTTGGGCCAAGTGGAAGAGGGATCGCCCCTGGTTGCGGCATCGCTTGCAGAATGTTTCAAAATCGATGGGGCGGAGGATCGTTTTTTTTGCGTTTGCGTTGTAAAGGATTTTAATATCGCGGTCGAGGAGCCGGCAGATGAGTTCTGTGTCTTCATGGCCGAAGCGGAAGATGGGGTCGAAGGGGCCGTTGAGTTTCGCAAGGAGAGCTTTTTTTGCGGAGATCAGGCCGCCCCACCATTTCCACGGTACGTAGAACTGGCCGTCGGACATGTGAGTAAAGCCGAAATACTGGCCGCCGGGGCCGGTAACGTAGTGCATGAGCGGGGTAACGGTGAGGCCTGGGTGCCAGTCGAGGTGGCCCAGGACGGCGATGTTTTCGGCTGGGTGCTTGGTGTGGCTTTTAATGTGCTCGGCGACTAGATCGGGGCCGGGCATATCGTCGTCATCGTGGAAGAGGATTATATCACCTTTTGCTGCGGCGATGCCGGTATTGCGGGCGGCGGCGAGGCCGGAGTTTTGCTGGTAGATGTAGTTGATATTAAGTTTGTCGGCGAAAACATCGGCTACTTGCTTTGCGGGTGGGGTTGAGCCGTCGTCTACGAGTACAATTTCAAAAGAATCTTTGGGGGCACTCTGGGCGGCGAAGCCTTCAAGCACCTGGGGGAGGAGGGCGGCGTGGCTGAAGGTTGTGAGGACGACGGAAAGTTTATATGGGTTGCTGGATATCGATTGCGGGATAGGGGTTATTGCTTGTGAGGACGGCATAATGTTTCGGCGGTAAAGGATCGCGATAATTTCGTCACGAGAGAGCAAGCTTTTCCGGGCTGGGATTTGGTTAAGGTAACTTAACGGAACATCATTTATCGGGCTTGAATCCCGGAAAATGTAGTATTTGTTTTTTAGAAAATGAACAAAACTCAAAAGTTTTTCATAGTTTACGCGTTGATCAAATGTTGATGAGATACTGGCAGCGAGTTCCTGGGTGAGATGTTGGGCCAGTGTTTTATTTACAAGACCTACTTTGGACAACACGCCATCGCCGAGGAGTACAACTTTTTTGCGAGCAAGCAAGGCCTCAAAAGCGGTAGTGGAGTTTATTGAAACAACAGTATCAGCAATTTCGATCATGTCCCAAATATTGACATCTTTTAAAATGTGAATATTGGGGTAAGCTGAAGGCAGTGAACAGATTTTTTCAGTTCCGGCCTTTGATGCTTTGGGATGGGGTTTACAGATCAGGTGAGTGTTTGCAGGCAGTGATCGGGCAGTAAGTTCAAGGGCCTGGGCCACGTCGGTAAACGGCGAAAAAAGTCTGATATTGGTGTCTCTATCGACCTGGCCCGGGAAGAATACGACTGACGCTTCATTCGGTAATCCGAGTTGTTTTCGTATTGAGTTGTTTGCGCGTTGGGGCTGCTCCCATGCGCTTGCGCCGGAGGTCATTATTGTTCGCAGATATTTTTCTATGGCGGCTTTATCGACTGAATCACAATTAAGGTTTTCTGGTGTGAGTGAGCAATTGGCGTTTATGCCAACAGGGTCGAGATACCAGCTTTCGGGGAGCATGCCTTTTTCGGCGTACAGGAAGGGGATATCAAGCTCATTGAGTGTTTCTCGAATAAAGCCTCTAATATCGGCCATGCCATTCCATACAATTACTACATCGGGCTGGACGATCGAGGCGCTATATCTGAAAAACGCCAGTTTATCACTGAGTACCTGAGGTTTGCTCCATACAGATTTTGATAATAGTTGATTCGTTGTATAGCGATAGCCGGCGGTTTTTAGGTAAGCTGAAAAATCTTGATGTTTGGATATCCGCAAGTAATCAATGACGTTGTTCTCAATAAGTTCGTCATCCGAAACTTCGAGGTTGTATGATGTACAGAATAATTCAATGCTGGAATTATTGCGCAAAGCGGCTCGTAAGGACTTATAAGATTGATAAATCCAGAGATCGTAGCCTTCCATTGATACAAGTATTCGCATCTCGCCTCGAAAAAAAATTAAGTCTGATGATTCAATTCATAGGGCGGCCTTTTGCTGTATGTTTGCAGAAGTCTGCGGGAGTTTTGGGTGGCGGTGAGGTCGGCGCGGGTTTGGGCAAGCTGGGTGTTCAGGATGGCGGCGAGTTCGTCCATCAGGGATCGCAGGGGGTCGCTCGAGCGGAAGAGGTCGGTGTCGGCGGGGGAGAGTAAAGCGATGGCGTCGGAGATTTGCTGTGAAATCTCAAGCGCGTTTTCATCGCGGCCGCTGCGGAGGAGCGCGAGTTGGTCCTGGAGAAGGTTTTCGAGCTGGGGCATGCTGATATTCGGCTGGTTCATTGTGCTTTTACCCCGTGTGTTGAAGCAATGCGGTGCTCGACTTCTTCTAGGAGGTTGGCTGCGTCGGTGTTATCAGGCGTAAAGGTGAGGATATCACTTAACAGGGTGCGGGCATTGTCAAGGCTGCCATCGCGGTAATAAAGCGTAGCGAGGCAGAACATTACGGCTAAGTCTGCGGGGTGGGTTTCGAGATAGAGCCGCAGGTAATGGATGACCTTGGCGAAAGAACCCATCTGGATGGAGGTCTGGAAAAGGCCAAGGAGGGCGGTGAGGTTGTCGCTGTCGATATCGAGGCATTTGAGATAGAAATCCAATGCCTGGGGGAAATTCTGTTTTTGCTGGTGTACCATAGCCAGGCCGCAGAGGGCACGGGCGCAGTTGTTATCGAGGCGTTTTGCGACTTTGAAGGCGAGTTCAGCGTCGTCAAGTTTGCCCTGCTGGAGGGCGATGACACCAAGTCCGACATATGGCATGGCTTCATCCGGGGCAAGCTGGGCGGCTTGCTCATACTGCTGCTGGGCACGGGGATAGTCGGCCAGCGATGTATAGCAGTCGCCGAGTTCCTTGAGTACCTCGTAGTGCTGGGTGAGGGCGTTTTCGGGCATATCCGTTGAGCGTTGATTATTATGCATTGCAGAGAGTTCCTTGCAGTATTGATTTTGCCTGTTCGAGGGCGCGGGATGCTCGTTCGAAGTCGTTCATCTTCTGATAGATGCGGGATTCGAGGACGAGCGTATCGATGATCGGCCGGTTGTTGTTGATGGCGGAAATAATTTCAAGTGATTTTGAGTACATGCCGGCTTTGAAATAGCAGTTTGCGGCGGCGGTCTCCATCCAGAGCGTGTTGCCGCAGTTTGCGCCGATGTGCTGATAGATGCGGGCGGCACTTTTGCAATCGCCATCAGCCTGGTACTGTTTGGCTTGTTCAAGGAGGTCGTCGAGTTTGAAGGGCAATTCTTCCCTGATGGGGTTTCGAACGACAATACCTGCGGCCTGGGCGCTTTGGAGGATATCGAGATATGGATATGCCTTGCGAGCTGCGAGCAGTTCGTTCGAACGGAATACCGCACCGAATGAGCCGGGCGGGAGATTATCCAGGAAAAAGGCCTGACTGAGCTGCGCGTTGCCGATCAGTGCGTAGAGAGGGTCTTCGACCCAGGCGTGGGTGACGGGATGATTGGTGGGGACAACGGCAATATATTCACCATCACAATGCGCCAGGGTGGCATCAATACGTTCAATACGGGAAAGGGCTTCGTCAACCGGCAGGCGGACGAGATTGGACATTGTAAGCTTAAATGAATCAATCTGGCTGCGCGGTATAGGAACAACGACTTTAAAAGCATGGAACGTGAAGACCCAAATTTTAGTAAGTATTTCGACGGCGGAATGGTCGAATAAATCCGGGGCGTAGATGATCGAGAGGTCTTTCATTTTCGGCCAGGGTTTTGGCGGTCTGGCCATGCGGATAGACATTATATTCTGAAGGTATTTGGCGGGGTCTTTTCGCTGCTTGACCGAGATGCGGTCGCAATCGCCGACTGGGCCGTAGAATTCGCCTGTAATATCATGAATATGTATGAAATCGGTAAAGAACGCGAGACGGCGGGTCATATCCCAGTCGATCATGACCTGAAGGTTTTCATTGTAAAGGCCTGTTTTCTCCAGCAGGTCACGGCGGTGCATCAGGCTTACATGGAGGACGTGATTGAAATACATAAGGAAATAGCGGTCGAAATCGCGGCTGATCTCAACGGTTTTGCTCAAAGCCGTGCGGTTGCCGTCCTGGTCTATGGTACAGTGCACCTTGTACAAGTCGCTATAGGCAGCCTGGTATGAGGGCTGTGATTCGAGGGCGTTGACAAGCTTTTGGACATGGATTGGGTAAAACATGTCATCGTCGTCGAGATAACATACATATTTGCCTTTTGCGCGAGCCAGGGCATCGTTGAGTGAATAAGGTTTACCTCGGTTCACTTGGCGATTTATAAAAACAATACGTTCGTCGGCAAAAGAATTGACGATGTCTGAGATGTCCTCGCCGCCGTCGTTGACGACGACAATTTCTATGTTGCGATAAGCTTGGTTGACGGCGCTTGCCAGCGCAATAGGAAAGTACCTGCGCCTGTTGAATGTGGGCATCAGGATTGTAACTAGAGGGCCGTTATTTCCAGTATATTCA
>Ga0154575_1054_pt2 | contig 12217 bp, 18 predicted proteins | sample RifGroF2_FD_116004 | JGI IMG/M metagenome (GOLD analysis project Ga0154575, IMG submission 116004) | Planctomycetes bacterium GWF2_50_10
ATCGCAATTTAATAACTCTTTTTTTTAATGGAGGTATGTATGAAAAAGTGGACGTTGGTACTGGCGGTTTGTGTGCTGGTGGGCGGATGCGTCGGCTGCGACAAGGAGGATGTCGCCAAAGCTATTTCACAGACACAGCAGAAGGCGGAGGATTTCAAAGAGCAGGCGGCAGATCCAAACAGCGGTTTCAACAAGGCCGTCGATACTGTCGGCGATGGCGCAAAAACAGGCAATGACCTGATAAGTTCACCTTTGGGTGTGCTTATACCAGAGCCTTACCGTACGGGGGCATTGCTTGTTTGCGGTCTTGTTGCAGGCACAGCGGCCTGGTGGCAAAGAAGCCGAAAGAACCTGGCCGTAAAAACGCTTGGAGCTACTGTCAATGCGATAGAAAGTAGCGGCGCGGGCGGTTCGATAAAGCCGGTTGTCAAAGCCAATCTTATCCAGCAAAATGTATATGTTCCGGGCAAGACGCTGATAATGTCGGTCAAAAAGTAGCCACAGATACAACAGATTTGGGATGATTTACAGATTTGGAAGGCACTTGAAAAAGTGCCTTTTTCATTTGTGCCGCTCAAGTATTCGTTTGATAGTTCCGTGATGCCATTTACGATTTCGGCACGGGATGCCATCGGATTTAAGCTGGCGGCAAATCCGGCAATAGCCGTAGCCTTTGTTTTTGAGTTCAATGATGTAGTGGATATTGGCTTGTTCGGTTGGATCGGCGACAAGGCGTTTGTGGTTATCTGGGTCGCGCACACAACCGTAAGGTGTTTTGTCGCTCATTCGTCTGCCTGCTGCCTGATGTCGGAGCATGGCGGCTTTGGTTCGGGCGGCGATGACTTTTCTTTCATATTCGGCAAGGGCCTGCAATATCCTGCGTACAAGTTCATCTTCGGGACTATCCTGCCAAGTACCTTCGCCGCTGATGGAAATTATCTTTGCGCCGTGTTTTTTAACGGCCTCCTCGATTATGTACGAGAGATACACGCTTCTGGCAAGGCGGTCGAGGCGATAGACTACAAGCACACAATCACGGGCCAGTGCCTCGATAGCGTTCCATAAGCCGGGCCTGTCCTCTTCATCGCCGGATAGCACCTTGTCATCGAATTCCCCGATGATCTCATAGCCTTGCCTTGTACAATATGCCCGGCAAAGTTCAAGCTGGGTTTCGATTGATTCGCATTGCTCGTGATTGCGCCGGGGGCTAAATCGCGCATAAATAACGGCCTTCATTGTTTAGTCCTAAAATAATTCCAGTTGTTTATTGGTGAGAGCTTCAAACTCTAATCTTGCCTGACGCTGCCATAAACGAACGCCGATAGGCTCGCCATTAGCACAGTAATAAAAATATGAGGCGTGTGTGCCATCACTGCGGACGATATGTGGAAAGCCGTTGAGCATCAGCCATTTGGCTGGATAGCCTTCGTAGAATTTGCGGTGCGATAGATGTTCACTTGGCCAGTGGGCCTTTGCCTCTTCGAGCGTAAGGGGTTTGCCTGCGTACATATCGGTATTCATTCTAGCATTTCTCCGGCCTCTATGGACTGCAATACCGCGCGCATGTTGTTGCGGTGTTTTTGGACAAGGGTTAAATAGGCGGCTATGGGCTTGCCGTCAAGATTTTCTTTTTGTGCTATTTCCATTGCCCTTTGCGCAAAGGCCTTGGCCAGATCGCGGCGGGCCAGTTCTATCTGTATGCAGCGGGATAATAATGGCGCGGTATCTTCCTGCTCTGCAAATAACAGTTCCTGTCCTTCGACTGTCGTAGTAAAAATTATTGCGGCATGGCTTGGCAATCTATCGAGCATGACAAGCAGTTGCCTGATAGCAGTTTTATTTAATCCATGCGCCTCATTGATTATCACAACCCTGCCATTCTTTTGGCCCAAGCCAAATACGGCAAGCGATTGCTCTATATCGCGCAGCTTCGCAGCGGATAAGTCGGTAGCGTCGAGTTCTTCAATGTACATAGGCTCTGCTAGTTGAGAGCCTAAGAGCCTTGCAATGGTCGTCTTGCCGGTTCCGCTTTGCCCGCTGATCCAGTAGGCCCTTGCCCCAAGCCCACGTTTGGCAAGTGCCTTGATTTTAGCAGCGGCCTTGTCCTGGCCCACGAGTTCATCGAAATTCTTCGGTCTGTACTGTTCGTGTAACTGCATTTATAAACTCCCATTAAAATTGTTCATCTTCAGTTGCATCGCCGAAGCAATTCTCAATATCGCAGACGATGGTTCTCTTGAGGACTACGTTTGTGCTCTTGCCTGTCGATGAATTGCGAGTTACTATCTCCCACAACTCAACTGCGGCGTTATGCAGTGCCAGTTCGACCTTGTGGGCATCACACAGCGAGACTTTGAGCAGGATAAAATCGCCTGCTCCCTTGAGCGGCCTGATGCACACATCCGCATCGTGTAATACCTCGATTGCTTTTTGAACATCTGTCGATTTGATTTTATAGAGCGGCATAAATTTCCTTTCGATTGAATTGGTTGATACGCATAAGATAACATTGTTGAGCTACAATGTCAATGATAATGTGAAGAGTAATATACATTTGTTTTCGTTGCGGCAAGTTGTCCACATACTCACATATTTTCCACATCACTTTGCTTGCATCGCAATCTTTGCAACGCCGCCAAACACGCCCGACTTAGGCCGAGCCGATGGCTACGCGCGCGCACGCGCGAGGGAAGGCATCTTCAACATGGCTCGATAAGGCACTGGTTGGCGGATGATGGCACGTTATTGCACAATTGTTTAGGCATTGTTTGGGGCTTGTTTGGACGTGTTATAGGCGTATTTGGCGCAGTGCGTTCCCACTGCGCCAAAAAGATAACGCAAACACACGCACATCAAGCCCTGCCAAAACTGCCGAGCAAAAACAAAAAGCATTCTTTTCCCAGCCGCACCAAAATCTTTACCACGCCCCCGGCCCCCTTGCCATCGCCACCACCACTTATCTCAAAAATCGCCAGTGCATTTTAGACTTGCGACCTTTTAGCTCCTGTATTGCATGTACATTTATCAACACTAAACCTTGCACTATGAATTTTTGCCGAATACAACAAATCGAGGACAGCATGGAAAGCAGGGATGAACTTAAAAAGCGATTGACGGATGAGGGACGCTGGGAGGCGTTTAAGGCCAGACGTGATGAACTTAAATCGCAAGGCCTTTTGCCCAGGCAAGCATGGGAGCAGGCACGAAATGAGTTTGACAGTCAAACAAAGCAAGATGACAAAATCGAAAGCGCTGGCAGCGGTAATTCTTCTAGCGACATTAAGCCTGTTTTGCAAGGCGGTTCTCTCAAGCCACGGCGCGGCAGTATCACAAAAGATTTTGAGTGGGTGTACTGGCATATCGGCGATGAGTGCGCAACCGCCGAAGATGCCCCAAGTTCAAGCGCGTGGTGGATGCTGGAGCGTGTGCGGAGCAACCCCACAGTGCAGATCGAGTTTATCAGGACGCTTCTCCAGCGATTGCGTCCCGACAAGAACGAGAGTGAGTCGGAGCGGTTCAATGACGACGGCAGAGCACAACTTGGTCTTATCGAGCGGGTCAGGGCAGCCAGCAAGAACGCCGTACTATCACCTGGTGCCTAAAGACTTCATGGCCAATCTCCAGTTCCGCCAGGAGATGATAACACTTGGCTGTGAGGACATAGAGAACGCCCGCGAATTGTGGATCATGTGCGCAAGAGACCCTCTTTTTTACATCAATACCTTTGTCTGGACTTATGACCCCCGCAAAGAGCCGTCCGCACTTCCGATGATAACCTACGACTATCAAGATGAGGGGATTATCGAGGTGCTTTCGGCCATCGGTAAATACGATCTTCTCTCTGAAAAGAGCCGCGACATGGGTTTGTCGTGGATTTATATAATCTGCACCGAGTGGTGCTGGCATTTCAAAGATTTGCAGTCATTTTTGTACGTCTCGCGCGTACAAGACCTTGTTGACAAGACCGAAGACCCGGACTGCCTGATGTGGAAAGTGGATTTTATCCACAAAAATCAGCCCCGCTGGTTACTGCCCGCCATTAACCGCAACAAACTGCACATTTACAATATCGACAACGGCTCTACCATCGACGGCGCATCGACAACGGGAGAAGTAGGCCGAGGCGGACGGCGCACGGCGATACTTCTGGATGAATTTGCGTCCGTACCGGAAGGACACGCCGTATTATCGGCGACGCGCGATACTACAAGGTGCAGGTTATTCAATTCCACGCCCAAAGGTATCGGCACCGCATTCTACGACATCAAGCAGACCGGCATTAAAAAACTACGTTTCCATTGGTCGAGCCATCCTGAGAAGAAACGAGGCCTCTATTGCTGTGATAACGGTAAACTTGTTATTCTCGACGAAGGCTACGGCTTCAAATCGGACTACCCCTTCATCCTCGACGGCAAGATACGCTCACCCTGGTACGATGGCGAGTGCCTCCGAGCCGCTCATCCGATGGAGATAGCGCAGGAGCTTGATATTGATTATCTTGGCAGCGATTTTCAGTTCTTCGATATTACAGTAATTGACCGCCTATGTGCTGAAACTGTGCGCCCAGCCTACCACAGCGGCGAAATTCAATTTGCCGAAGATCTGGCCCTGCCGGAATTTCTGGAAATAGCCGGGGGCAGGCTTTCACTTTGGATTCACCCCTGTATTGACGGCCATATAAGCGACGATATTGTGTGTATTCTTGCCGTCGATACCGCTACCGGCACAGGTTCAAGCAACTCATGTATCAGCGTCGGCAACAAACGCACTTGTGAAAAGATCGCCGAATTTGCCTCCGCAACGATCAAACCTCACGAACTTGCACGCTATGCGGTCGCAATGGCCAGATTCTTCAACAGCGGTTTTATGATCTGGGAGGCCAACGGGCCGGGGCGTATTTTCGGAGATACGGTTATCGAGCTTGGCTACCGCAATATCTATTATCGGGCCAACGATAAGAGTATCTCCAAAAAGGTGTCTGATGTGCCGGGCTGGTACTCGACAAGAGATACCAAACTTGCGCTATTGGGCGATTACCGCAAAGCTCTCTCCACCGGCGAATTTATCAACAGATCATACCCCGCTCTTCGAGAGTGCAGGGAGTACATCTTTACCCAATCAGGCACGGTCGAACACGCCCGCAGCATAAATACCATCGACCCGACGGGCGCAAGGGAGAATCACGGCGACCGCTGTATAGCCGACGCTCTGCTTTACAAGGGCATGAAATCAATATCCACACTAAGGCAGGAGACGGTGGATGTGCCTGCCGGCTGCCTGATGGCCAGGAGGCAGGAAATTGAACGCAAACGCAAAGAAGCTAATTACTGGTAAGAAATGAGTATAAACCCGTTAAATCTCAAACAGCTAACCAAATTGCGTGAGGCTGTAACTTACAGCCGTCAAAAGCTCCAGCCTTTCCGCGATGCGCGTATCAATGCCCTGCGCCAATATGTCGGGCGGCATTATTCCGACAATGGTGCAACCGACAAAGTGCCTGTTAATCTGTTGGAACTGGCTATAAATATCTACATGCAGCAGCTAGCGGCAAGACCGCCGAAGGTTCTTGCTACCACGCCATTTTTTCAGTTAAAGCCTTCTGCCCTCAATCTTGAACTTGCGACCAATGCCCATATAGCGAAGATCAAACTGGCCAATCACCTCCGCCTTGCGGTGATAGACGCCATGTTCGCCCTGGGTATTATCAAGACCGGCCTCACCAGAAGTACACCCATCGAAATAGACGGCGTAATGCGTGACCCAGGCAAAGCGTTTGCCGAGGTGGTACATCTTGACGACTGGGTGCATGATGTTACCGCGCGGATATATGAAGAATGCCAGTTTGCAGGCAATCGCTACCGCATAGGCTATGAGCTTGCTATGGAATTATTCTCCGGTTCCGGTCGTGATGAACTCAAACCCGATGAAGTAACCGGCCTCAATGAAACTGGCGACGAGCGGGCTGAGAGTATTTCCAGAGGCGGCGATAATAACCCTGCGACTTTTAAGGACACTGTCGAACTTTGGGACTTGTGGCTGCCCGATGAAAAACTGCTTGTAACAATGCCTGTCGAGGGTAGCGGTAAGGCGCTTCAAATCCTCGAATGGTCTGGCCCTGAAAACGGCCCTTATCATCTTTTGTCATTTAGCCCTGTGCCGGGTAATGTCATGCCTTTGCCGCCGGTAGCTTTGTGGATGGACTTACATGACCTTGCAAACCGCATATTCCGCAAGCTGGGCAGGCAGGCCGAGCGGCAAAAGACGCTTTTGGGTGTGCGCACTTCCGGCCAAAAGGATGGTGATAATGTCATTCGCGCCGATGATGGTGAGGCGATCACAATGGACGATCCCAAAAACGCCCAGGAATACAATTATGGCGGCATTCGTCCTGAAAGCCTTGCGTTTTTGATCCAGCTTAAAGATATGTTTGCGTATTTTGCGGGCAATCTTGATTCTCTCGGCGGCCTCTCGCCGCAAGCCGACACGCTCGGACAAGATCAATTATTAAGCGCCAATGCCTCCAAGCGTGTTCTTGTGATGCAAGACCGCATGATAGAGTTTACCACGGAAATAGTTACCGACATCGCCGGTTACATCTACGATGATCCCATTACTCCCATACCTGTAATTAAGGCCGTCAAGGGCGCAGATGTCCAAATTCAAGGCTCATTCGAGCCGGAAGAGCGTGTTGCTCCCTTTAATAAATATAATTTTGAGATCGAGCCGTACTCGATGCAGTATCAAGGCCCAGCGGCGAGATTGCAGGCTCTTACTCAAATCTTTACAAATTTCCTTGTACCCTTTGCCCCCATGCTGTCGGAGCAGGGAATAGCGATAAATTTCAGGGGATTGCTTTCGATCATTTCACGCTACGGCAATATGCCTGAACTGGATGAACTGCTGGTAATGCAGGAACCGCTGTCAAATTCACTGCCTGGGCCTGTCGGTATGCCTAAATCTCCTGTGACGCGCCGTACTTACGAGAGAATAAACAGACCAGGGGCTACAAGACAAGGAAAAGATTCGGCAATGGTTAATTTACTTATGGGTTCAAAAAACCAGCCTGCGCAAAACGCGCAACTTGTAAGGTCAATAGGATAGACTAGAGGAGAGATATTATGGATGAATCAATTATGCAGCCGATCATTCAATACGGTTTTGCCGGTATGTGCGGCATACTTCTGGGGATACTGGTGTGGCTGATAAGTAAACTGCTGGCCATCCTTGAAAAGACCAACTCAGTTATTGCAGCCAATACGGAGGCTATCAAGATCGTTGAGGGCCATACCAGCGAAACTATCACACTCTTAAAAGACCTGCGCGACCGGATATTACAGCTTAAATGCGTAAAGGATAAATAATGCCTACCTACTGTTACAGACGGATGGATAATGGCGCACCTGTCGAACTTACAATGACTATCATAGATCGCATTAGTCGAGAGCTTTCTGACGGTACGATTATTTTGCCCGATGGCGGATATGGCAAGCGGGATTTTAAGGCCGAGCATGGCGGTTTTGTCAATACACCGGGCGCATGGCCGATGTACTCCGATGCCGCCGGCGTTGGAGAACATCAAATACCCGAAGCTGTTGAACACGCCAGAGCCATCGGTATCCCGACTGATTTTACCTCTGATGGCCAGGCGATATTTACAAGCCGCGCGCACCGCAAACGGTATTGCGAGGCGATAGGACTTTTCGACAGGAGCGGCGGCTACAGTGATCCGCAAAGGTGCCACAGATAGCACAGATTTTAAGAAGAGATTTCACAGATAAGAGAATTTTTGACGTAGATTTCGCAGATTAACGCAGAGATAAAAGTTTTAAGTTGAGGAGATAAAAATGGCAACTGAAAAAGATGCACCAGCGATAGACGCAAGTGAATTATCCATGCAGGATAGCCAGGCCCAGGAGATACCGGCCACCGAGGATATACAGACTCCGCAAGATAACGCAAAGCCCGAAGAAATTTACGATTTCGACGATGAGGGTGGTAATAGCGGTACTGATGGCGACGAAAAAATTGAAGATGGCCAGGATAAGGGGCAGGAAAAAATCGAGGACGGTGCAAATGGCAAGCCTGCCAAAAAGAAAACACCGGATGAGAACGAATTTACAGACGAGCTTTTCAGCCGTGGCGAAAAAGCGGGTCTGACCCGTGATGAATTGCAGGAATTCGGTTCACCCCAGGCAGCGGAAAAGGCGCTTACTCTTTTGGAGAAGCGCGGCGCACCTGCGCCCGCAGCAGGCAAAACACAGCAGGCCGACGGAGGTGATGCCACTAAGCCCGCCTTTGAGAAATTCAAGATCACGCTCGACCCGGAAGTGTTCGACCCTGAGATACTCGAAACTGTAAACGGTATGAACGAACATTACGCAAAGCAGTTCGAGCTTGTAATGGGACAGTTGACCGATGCGAGACAATCGCTCTCAAAGCAGCAGGCCCTTCAATTCGAGGCACAGTTCGATAGCTGGATAGGCCAATTAGGTGATGGATACAAGGATGTACTCGGTGAGGGCAACGGGGCGGATATGGACAAGGCGGGCGATCAGTTTAAAAACCGTGTCAAGGTGCTTGACGAGATGGAGGCAATTGCCGCCGGTTACTCCCGCCTGGGCAAAGAAGTACCGGCCTATAACGAACTATTCAATAAGGCGCTTGGGGCCGTATTCAAAGACAAGCAAAAAGAGATCGTCAGGAAAGAATTAAGCTCCAAACTTGGCAAGCGGCAGATCATCGCTCGCCCCTCGCAGCGAAGAGGAGGCAATGTTGACCCTGAAGCGGCGGCAAGGTCTTACGTCAAACAGTTCTTGGAGGAACATGATACGGCAGAACCCAGCACGGATATTGACTTTTAAATTTTTGCCGCAGATAAAACAAATATCGAGAAATGACAGGAGGTATGAATATGCTTACCGATCAGGAATTAAAGGATTTGACAATAGGGACATTAAAACATCTCGGCAAACTCAAGTTCAATCAGATCGCCCAGAACCTTGTTCGCTATGAGGTAATGGGTCGTATCATGCGCCGGGACAAGGTGCAGTTCGACAGCGGAACCGGCATTCAGAGGACGCTGATGGTAGATCACTCCAATGCCGCCCGCAACGTCGGTCTGTATCAGAAAGATGCGATCAACGTCGGTGATGTGCTTGAGACTATCGAAATACCCTGGCGGCATACAACTACCAACTACGCTTTTGACAGGCGTGAGCTTAGTATGAACGGCGGCGAGAGCAAGATAGTCGATCTCTTAAAGGTGCGCAGAGTTGACGGGATGCTTTCTCTTACCGAACTGATGGAGAGTAATTTCTGGTCTGCTCCGCAAAACGAGACTGATAAAACTACACCCTGGGGCGTTCCGCTGTGGGTCGTACCCAATATTACAGAGGGCTTTAACGGCGATAAATTCGGCACATGGGCAAGCGGCCCCGGCGGACTTACCCATGCCAAATTCAAAAACTGGACTGGCCAGTACATCGCCATCACAAAGGACGATCTTATCAGGGGTATGAGGCGTGCGCACAGACAGACCGGCTTTGAAAGCCCCATCAATATCCCCGACTATCGCAGCGGGCGCGGCGATCAGTTCCGAATCTACATGAACGAGCGAACGCTTGAATCTATGGAGAACCTCGGCGAGAGCCAAAATGAAAATCTTGGCCGCGACCTTGCTCCTATGGATGGCACGATAACATTCAGGCGTAACCCTATCATTTGGGTGCCGTTCCTTGACGACGTATTAACCGATCCCATCTACATGCTCAATTTCGCCTACTTCCATCCGGTCTTTTTAAAAGGTGAATATCTCCGTGAAACCGACCCCAAAGAAGCGCCCGAACAGCACACTGTAAGCGTCATCCATATCGACCTTACATGGAACGTCATCTGCACCGACAGGCGCAGACAGTGTGTTTTGCAGAAAGCAGCATAGGCCACAGATGGCACTGATTTTAAAAAGAGATTAACACAGTTGGGAAAGGATTGACGATGGACGTAAATCATAAAAATAATCCTGCCGAGCAGCCTGTTCGTGTGTGGCTGGCTGAGGATGTATCGGCTCTGGCAAGTGACATCCCCGAAGGAACAGGGCTTGTGTTTGATTATTCGTACACAAGCACCGCTAAAGGTGAGGCGGCAGGCGACCCATGCGGCTTTCGCTCAAATCGCGTCAAGCTCGTTACCTCCGCCGGCGGTGATTTCGCGGGTGTGCTTGCCCAACCTGTTAAAAAGAAAAAAGGCGCTACCACCGGTCTCTACGTCTATGTCAACGCTCCCGGAAGCATTTGCAAGATACAGGCTAGCGACGCTGTGGCGGCACTCGGCACTAAACTTGTCTGCTCAAAAAATGCCGCAAGCCTGGGCAAATTTGTTGCCGCCACAACTGAAACAGGCGCGGGGGTAGCAGCCGCGCTTCAGACCTCTACCGGAGCGGGAGTAATCCTTGCCAAATTGTACGGCGGCGATCAGAACGGGCTAAAGGCTTAAGGTAGATTTTTTTGGAGAACTTAAATAATGGCAGCACACAATTTACCTGTAAAGTTGCAGGATCAAAATGCTGTTTTTCCAGTATCGGGCAAGGCGCTATATGTCCAGGGCAATGGCTTTATGCTCGCATGGGGCAATGGTATTCCATCTGCCGGTGTCGCCGGATACGGCAAGGGGTGTCTCTATCAAAATACAAGCTTAACCGGCGTAGGCGACTGCCTGTACGTCAATATCGGTTCGATCAGCGCATCAAGCTGGAAAGTAATAACGGTAACACCGTAAGGAGAGATAGTCTATGACAGATCAAGTAAAAGATATTTATACAAGGATGCTTGGAACTAAAGAACTGCCCGACAAACTCGTAAAACTTTATGAGCGAACTAAATTTTTGTCCGACAGAATAGCGCCGGGACCGATGCCTGTATCGACTATGGCGCTGGTTGCGATAATCGCAGGTGCAGCAAAAACCGAAGAAGTGTCTAGTGATACCGCCTCTCCTAAAACAAACAAGTGGGATTCTGTTAAAAAAGATACGCCTGTTACGACTTTCCTGGATGGTGCTTCTCGCGGCGGGATATTCCTCGGCGTTTGCGGCAATAAGAATAAAGGTATGCTCCGCATCAAGATAGACGGCGATAGTGAGAATTTCCGTGAGATAGCCCAAAGCGAAGTAAAGCTCAAGGAATAACGTATGTCTGAACCAAGCCTTACGATAACTTATTTCGACCTCTTGTCCGAGATCGGGCGAATGCTCGGCTACGGGCGTGATAGCGGTCAGTGGTCGGATGAGGAAAGAAGCGATATCGATTCTGTTATTAACAGCGGCCTGCGCCAGTTCTATGTCCCGCCGCCTGTTGACCCCAGCCAAAACAGCCACTTGTGGAGTTTTCTCAAACCCATCGACACGATTACTACAGAGGTGGGAGTGCGTACATACGATCTGCCGGATGATTTCGGGGGTATCGAGGGCGATTTGACTTTTGAGACAGGAAGCGGCAAACAGTTTGTTCGTCTTGCCAATGAGGGCACTGTTCGCAATCTAGCCGCTTACAATAATTATGTCGGTACGCCAAGTATGGCTGCGATAAGACCAAAGGCCTCTGACGGCACTAGCGGCCAGAGATTTGAGATAATCTTCTGGAAAAGTCCCAACGATATATACGTCCTTAGTTATCGCAAGATAGTCCTTCTCAATAAGCTCAGTGAAACAAATCCCTATCCATTGGGTACTATGGCTCACGGTGAAACCATACTCGAAAGCTGTCTCTCTATTGCGGAGCAGCGCCTAAATGACGGCAACAAAGGTACTCACTTTGAGCAATTTAGAGTAAGGCTCGCCGCAAGTATCATGTTCGACCGCCAAAGCACAAGAGCGAACTTTTTAGGTTATAACGGCGACAGGTCTGACTTAAACGCATCTGACAGCGGACGAACAACAATCGTAACCTATAACGGAAATCAGCCGTGAGGTAAGAATGTCTGATCTATCAATACCACTGCCATATAGAGGTATCAACTTAAATCATGCGGCCAGTAAACAGCCGCTTGAAACAAGTGCTCATATAAATAACGTCCGGCCTTACGACACTATAGACAAACGCGCCCGCCTGGGACAGCGGCCCGGTCTTGTCCGCAAGTATGCAACCGATCTCGGCGGCTCGGTAGTGGCTATATGTTCTGTAACAGTTGTTGAATGGGCATAATATGTCAGTAACCAGCTATAATA
>Ga0154575_1047_pt13 | contig 12154 bp, 9 predicted proteins | sample RifGroF2_FD_116004 | JGI IMG/M metagenome (GOLD analysis project Ga0154575, IMG submission 116004) | Planctomycetes bacterium GWF2_50_10
GATTTTTATCAGGGCAGCGAGTTGTGGGATTTGAGCCTCGTCGATCCGGATAATCGCAGGGCTGTGGATTTTGAAAGGCGCAAGGCTATGCTTGAAGAGCTTGAAGGCAGGCTGGGGCGTGACAGGGAGGGGTGCATAAGGGATATGCTGGCGAATAGCGAAGATGGGATGATAAAGATGTTTGTAACGCGGGAGGCGCTGGGGGTGCGGGGGCAGATGCGGGAGGTTTTTGAGCGGGGTGAATATGTTCCGCTGTATGCGCAGGGGGACTCGGCTGGGAGTGTGATAGCATTTGCGCGGGTATATAAGGGCAGGTGGGCGGTTACTCTCGCTGGGCGATTTTTGACGAGGGTGGCGGGGGCGGATGAAGTGCCGGTTGGGGGTAAGTGGGGGGATACGGCGGTTGAGATACGGCGGGGTGTTTTTCCGGCGGAATTTACTGACGCATTTACGAAAAAGAAGATAAAATCAGACAGGCTTTTGCGGCTTGATAATGTTTTTGAACAGATGCCGCTGGGGCTTTTAACGGGAGAGGTTGGGGAAAAGAAATGATAAAACGGAGAGGTTCGGGGATATTGCTGCATATCAGTTCGCTGCCGTCGGTGTGCGCGATCGGGGGATTTGGGCCGTGGGCGTACAAATTCGCGGATTTTCTGGAAAAGGCGGGGCAGAGCTACTGGCAGGTGCTGCCGCTGACGCCTTCGGGGCCGGGGAGTTGTAATTCGCCGTACAGCAGTTTTTCGGCGTTTGCGGGTAACGGGCTGTTTATAAGCGCGGAAATGCTTGTGCGGGACGGGCTTGTTGGAGCTGATGATATAAAGCTGGATGATGCGTCGGCGGCGAAGGTGGATTATGCAAAGGCGATTGAGTTTAAGAACAGGATACTTGCAAAGGCGTTTGAAAAATTCAAAGTTAAAGGCAAGGATTGTTATTTTGAGGAATTCTGTGAGAAGAACTCTTACTGGCTGGATGATTTTGCGCTGTTTGTGAGCCTGAGTGAGCACTATCACAATAAGAGCTGGGATCACTGGGATGTTAAGTTGAGAGACAGGGACAAGGGGGCGATGGATGAAGTCAGGAAGACTTTTGCCCAGCGGATCGAGCGGGAGGAGTTTTACCAGTACACATTTTGGAAGCAGTATCTTGAACTCAAGGCTTATGGCAACGGCAAGGGCATTCAGATAATCGGCGACATACCTATTTATGTTGATTATAACTGCGCGGATGTGTGGGCAAGGCCGGGGCTTTTTAAGCTGGATGGTGCGAAACGGCCTGTTTGCGTGGCGGGGGTGCCGCCGGATTATTTCAGCAAAACGGGGCAGCGGTGGGGAAACCCTGTTTATGACTGGGGCAAGCTCAAAGAGAGCGGCTATGACTGGTGGGTGCGGCGAATCGGGCACATGCTGGAATTTTATGACTGGATGAGGATAGATCATTTCAGGGGGTTTGTGGCGTACTGGGAAGTCGAGGCAAATGAGAAGACGGCGATAAACGGTAAGTGGGCACAGGGGCCGGGGGCAGAACTGTTTAATGTGCTGCTGAAGAAATTTTCGTCGCTGCCGATCATAGCGGAGGATCTTGGGCTGATAACGGCGGATGTACGGGAATTTATACGGGAACTGGGGCTGCCCGGGATGAAGGTGCTGCTGTTTGCGTTTGATGAGTCGCTGGCGAAAAATCCTTATGCGCCGCATAATCTGGAGCGAAATGCTGTTATGTACACCGGCACGCATGATAATAATACGGTGCGGGGGTGGTTCGAAAATGAGACGGATGAGGCGATGAGGAACAGGCTTGCGGTGTACCTGGGGCACAAGCCGGCGGCGGAGTGGATACACTGGGATTTTGTGCGGATGGCGATGAAGTCGGTTGCGAGCACGGCGATCATACCGATGCAGGATGTGCTGGGGCTTGGCGGGGAGGCGAGGATGAACATGCCTTCGACGTGTGAGGGGAACTGGTCGTGGCGGCTGGATGGGAAACAGTTGACTGATGAGCTTGCGGGGAAGCTGCGGGAGCTTACGGGGATAACGGGGAGGATTTAGAAATTGGTGGCGCAATATCTGAGTCATTCTGTTTGAGACAGGCATTTTGACCTGTTCTTTTCCACTTGGAGTTTCTTTTTTTCAGTGGTTTAAAAAAAGTAACAAAAGTAAATTTTAATTATTGAAATATCATAAAATCGGCAATATATTGGTCACTCATGAATAACCTCAAGTATAAACATGCCTTAGCTTTGAACCCCTACTTCGGTCACGGAACAGCTGCAATGGGCATTTTCCCACCCACCGGGCTTGAATATATTGCGGCAAGCATGAAGGGCCTTGTAGGAAAAATAACACTCATGGACCTTCGAGGTGAGAAGCAATATCAAAATCCAACAGCCCTTAATGAATTTATAAATACGGAAATTGATCTGCTCTGCATCAGCATAAGATGGGAAACTCAGTTTGACAGGATATGTGATTTTGTATGCCAACTGCCTTCCCATATAACAACAGTTGTCGGCGGTTACAAGGCAACGCAGGAGGTTGATTATCTTTTCGAACGCTGTCCCAATATCGACATGATAGTACGAGGCGAAGGCGAAGAAATCATCGGGCAGATCGTAAAAGGTGTTCCTTATAAAGAGATCCTCGGATTGTCATATCGTGAGAACGGAAAGGTCATTCACAACGCCAATCAGGTTCTGCCTGATGTCTCAAAGATCTCATTTCCCGACAGGTCCATGAGGCGGCAGGAGTATTTCATCTCTCATAACGGCATTCGCCTGAGCGGACAAACATTTGACACGGTGCTCACAACGAGAGGCTGTCCTTTTACATGTAAATTCTGCACTTTCAGTCTCAATCCTCTTGGACAAAAGAGGACCTACACCGAAAGACCTGTGGAATCGGTAATAGAGGAACTAAAAACTGTTTCAGCAAATGTAGTGCTTTTCAGTGACGACAATTTCTTTACGAACCTAAAAAGAGCCGAGCGTATTTGCGATCTGATAATTGAGAACAAAATCAAAAAGACTTTTATTGTTCAAGCCAGGATCGATATAGCCAAACACCCGACAATTCTGGCAAAGGCACAGGATGCGGGCTTCAAACTCTTCCTTATCGGCGTGGAATCTCCACACGACCGCATACTTTACCAATTGCAGAAAGGCATCACTCAGAAGCAGATCCGTGAAGCATTTGCTGTGCTTACAAAATACGATATTTTTCTGCATGGATATTTTATCTACGGCAACATCGGCGAAACTGAGGAAGAAATGCTGTACATCCCGAAGTTCGCCAAAGAAATCAAAGTCGATTCAATCAGCTTTCAAAAACTCAGGATCGAGAAGTTTTCTCCTCTCAAGGAAGTGGTCGAATCGACCCCCGGTTACTACTACAATCGTATCGGCGGACCAGTGTATTCGGACAAGTTCGGGCACGAAGAACTCAAAATAATTCGTAATCGTATCCGCTCATCGTTTTACAATTTTTTACAGGCAGCTCATATCGGTCATAAGGCATGGCGAATAGGGCTTTGTCGCCCCGGCGATCTGATTGTTATTTTGATAAATTTGCCACGTCTGGTTTTTAATTTATTGACTCATAAGAAGCCCAAAAAAGTTCGAAAGAACAAACATATTGCTTCAAAACTTCAAAGCAAAAAGCCTCTGGAACCGAGCGGAACATAGCAAGATCCTTAAGACGAAGACAGAAGTCAGAAGACAGGAGAAGAAAGCACCAAGCACGAAGCTCGAAACAAATTCGAATGACAAGCATCAAATCTCAAACAAATTCAAAGTGGAATGGCTGCGCGAGGCTGATTTATTCTGAATCCGGAGCCTTCGCGGGGATGACAAGTCGTATTTTGAGTACGGTGTATATTGCGGTGGGCAAAAGGATTTGCCCACCCTACGATTGCGTCAAAGGATATGGGGTGCTATGACAAAAACGCATGAAATTGTTCGGTGCCCGTGGGTTGATCTTGAGAAGCCTGATTATGTTGCCTACCATGATACGGAATGGGGTGTGCCGGTGTATGACGATAACAAATTGTTTGAGTTTCTCACGCTTGAGGGGGCGCAGGCTGGGCTGAACTGGTACACTGTGCTGCGAAAGCGGCAAAGCTATCGTGTTGCGTTTAGTCAATTTGACCCTCAAAAAGTTGCTCGCTATGCCGACGGCAAGATCGAGGAGCTTATTGCTGATGGCGGCATTATTCGTAATAAGGCAAAGATACTTTCGACGGTCAATAACGCGCGGCAATTTCTCAAGGTGCAGCAGGAGTTTGGCAGTTTTCATTCTTATATCTGGCGGTTTGTGGGCGGCAAGCCTATTGTGAATACTATTCGCCAACTCAAAGATTACGCGGCAAAGAGTCGCGAATCGGACGCCATGAGCAAAGATCTCAAAAGCAGAGGGTTTAAATTCGTCGGCTCGACGATTTGCTACGCTACTATGCAAGCCATAGGCATGGTTAACGACCATGCGTTATCATGTTTCCGAAGACAGCAGATCATTGATGGGTATTGAGAGGCAGGAGACAGGAGATTTGTTGCGGGTTGCGAGTTACGTGTTGCGGGTTAGGAATATCGGTGGGCATACCCTACGAACGTTGAAAATTCAACATCGAACGTTCAACGTCCAATTAGGAGAAGAAAAAGAAAGTGCGGATGTGCTTACGGGTGATTTGATGTGACGATGCGGATGGATCATGGTATGATTGGGCAGGCGGAGGTTTATCGAGTATTGATATTATTAAAGGGGCAATTTGTATGATTATCAGAGAAGAAGCCAAAGAGGATTTCGGGCAAATATATGATTTAGTTAAAGTCGCGTTTGAAACTGCAAAAGTTTCGAACGGCAAGGAACAGGATTATGTCAATCAACTGCGAAACAGTGAAAATTATATTCCAGAACTTGCGCTGGTCGCAGAAGAAAATGGGAAATTGATTGGCCAAATCATGTTGACCAAGATGCCTATAATCAACGGTGAAATCAAGCATGAAACACTTTTGCTGGGACCGATTTCTGTAGTGTTAGAACTTCGAAATAAGGGAATCGGCTCACAATTAATTAAAGAGAGTTTCAGGCGGGCCAAACAATTGAAATACGGTTCCGTGGTTCTCGTGGGCGATCCCGCTTATTACCATCGGTTCGGATTTAGGCCATCCGTGGATTTTAATATCAAGTATGCACATTTTATTCCGGATGAAAATGTAATGGCTTGTGAGCTAATTCCAAACGCATTGCAAGGAGTATCTGGAACATTTTGCTGCTGAAGAAAGTACTAAGCACGAAGCTCGAAACAAATTACAAATACCTAAGAACCAAATCACAAACAAAATACAAATCGAAAAACCAAGAAATGACAAAGATCAGCATGGGCAGAAGTTGGCCATGTTGCCAATTATAGCAACAAAAGAAATCTATTTTGTTTTTAATTGAATTGACATTTCTGTCTTTGGGGCGTATAGCAGATGTAGGGAATGTCTAAAATGGCTCACTGATATTCTAACACTCTTTTACGTTTATTGTTTATTACCAGGAGAAATGATGGCAAGTGTACTAAAGACTTCGGCTGAGGGCAGAAAATGCACGTTTCCCGGCTGCACGCAGAAATTGAGTATTTATAACCATGAGGCTCACTGTCATTTGCACCGAGATCAAATAGCTGCAAAGCAACACCGCGCGCTTTCAGCAACTGCACCGTTTGTAGTTGGAAAAGATGACGTTTCGAAGTTTTAGAGATGCAGGGGCAGGAGTACTTTTGCGGCTACGGTTATTTAAGGGAAAGCACTAAGCACGAAGCTCGAAACAAATTGCAAATTCCAAGCGGCAAATCACAAACAAAATACTGAAAAATAACCCAGGCTCATTGGGGAAAGACAAGCTTTAATAAGACGGTGGGGTGGGGTATAATGGGGGCAGCGGCGGGGGTTAGTCGCCAGCGTTATATATTCGGGGGGAATAATGCGTACGCAGGTGCAGGGAAGGGTTGTAATTGAGAATTTGCAGCCTGAGATAGGCGGCGGGGAATTTTATACAAAGTGCGGGGCGGGGGATGAATTTCTAGTCGAGGCGGATATATTCTGCGATGGGCATGATGCGATATGTGCAGACCTTTTGTGGAGGTTTGAAGACGGAGGGGAGTTTTATAAAGTGCCGATGGGGATGGTCGGCAATGACAGGTGGCGGGGGAGTTTTAAATGCGAGGCGGTGGGGTTTTATGAATACACAATCACAGCGTGGGTAGATCACTTTAAAAGCTGGCAAAATGATCTCAAAAAGAAAAACGCGGCGAGGCAGGATATCGCTACGGATATTGTTATCGGGGTTGAAATGATAAGGACGGCGGCGAAAGAATGTCCGATGCTGGAGAGGCTGGCGGGGGTGCTGGAGAAGACAAAGGACCCGGAGAACGCGACGCTGATAGCGACTAACGAGGAACTTAGCGGGCTTATGCGAAGATACGGGCAGCGGGTTTCGGTGACGGAGTATGGGAAAATTCTCAAGGTGCTGGCGGAAAGAGAGAGGGCGGTTTTTGGCAGCTGGTACGAGGTGTTCGCGAGGTCGACAAGCCCGGAGGCGGGGAGGGCTGGGACGCTGCGGGACTGTATAAGGCTGCTGGGGGATGTGGCGAAGATGAATTTTGATGTGCTGTATCTTGCGCCGATACATCCGATAGGGAAGACCAGTCGAAAGGGGAAGAATAATGCGCGCGTAGCGGGGGAAGGTGAGCCGGGGAGTCCGTGGGCGATAGGGTCTGTGGAGGGAGGGCATAAGGCGATCGATCCGGATATTGGGACGATGGAGGATTTTGAGGAGCTTGTGAGGGAGGGGCAAAAGCTGGGTATTGAAATAGCGATGGATGTCGCGATACAGTGCTCGCCGGATCATCCGTATGTGAAGGAGCATCCGGAGTGGTTCAAGTGGCGGCCTGATGGGACGATACAATTCGCGGAGAACCCGCCGAAGAAATACGAAGATATTGTGCCGATCAATTTTGAGACGGAGAACTGGCGAGAGCTGTGGGAGGAGATAAAGAGCATATTTGATTTCTGGATGGAAAAGGGGGTGCGGATATTTCGCGTGGATAATCCGCATACGAAGTCATTCGCGATGTGGCAGTGGCTTATTGGCGAAGTTAAGGCGGCCAATCGCGATGTGATATTTTTGGCGGAGGCGTTCACGCGGCCCAAGGTGATGTACAGGCTTGCCAAGATAGGGTTTACGCAGTCGTACACATATTTTACATGGCGCAATACAAAGAGCGAGCTTACGGAATATATGCGGGAGCTTACGAGCGGACCGATCAAATATTTTTTCAGGCCTAACTTCTGGCCTAATACGCCGGATATTCTGCCGGAGTATTTGCAGCTTGATTCGAGGCAGGGGTTTATAGCACGGCTTGTGCTGGCGGCGACGCTTAGTTCCAATTATGGGATATATGGGCCGGCGTATGAGTTGTGTGTGAATAAGGCGATGGACGGCAAGGAAGAATATTGCGATAGTGAAAAATACGAAGTCAAGCATTGGAATAAAGTTCAGCCGGGGAATCTGCGGGAAATAATCAAGCTTGTGAACCTGATAAGACGGGACAATGCTGCGCTTTGGAAGACGAATAATATTCGGTTCTGCAATATCGAAAACGAGTATATGCTGGCGTATATCAAGAGCACGGCGGCGGGGGATAATATCATATTGACTATTGTGAATCTTGATCCGTTCCATAAGCGGGGCGGGTATATCGATTTGCCTATTGAGGAAATCGGGATCGATGGACGCCAGCCTTATCTTATGCGGGATATGCTAAGCGAGGATAAGTACATCTGGAGCGGCAGTCGGAATTATGTAGAGCTTGATCCGTATGTGATGGGGGCGCATATTTTCCGGCTGCAGAAACGACTTAAACGGGAGTATGATTTTGATTATTATATGTGAGGAGACAGGAGTCAGAAGACAGGAGTAAGAAGTTCTAAGTTCTAGGTTCGAAAATGCGGGTGGGGAATGGCGAAAAGATATTTTGAGGAAAATCCGTTTTGGTATAAGGATGCGGTTATTTATGAGCTGCATGTTAAGTCATTTTTTGACAGCGATGATGACGGGATCGGGGATTTTGCAGGGCTAACGCAGAAGCTGGATTATTTGGAATCGCTGGGGGTGACGGTTTTGTGGCTGCTGCCTTTTTATCCGTCGCCGCTTAAGGATGATGGGTATGATATTGCGGATTACACGGATATCAACCCGGATTTCGGTACGCTGCGGGATTTTAAGGAGTTTTTGAAAGAGGCTCATAAACGGCAGTTGCGGGTAGTTACCGAGCTTGTGATCAATCATACATCGGATCAGCACGCGTGGTTTCAGAGGGCAAGGCGGAGTGAGCCGGGGTCGGTATATCGAAATTATTATGTATGGAGCAACACGCCGGATAAGTACCAGGATGCGCGGGTTATTTTTACAGATTTTGAGTCGTCCAACTGGGCTTATGATAATATTGCCAGGGAGTATTACTGGCACAGGTTCTATTCGCATCAGCCTGATCTGAATTTTGATAATCCTTCGGTGGTGCGGGAGATATTCAAGGTGCTGGATTTCTGGTTCGAGATGGGTGTGGATGGGCTGAGGCTTGACGCGGTGCCTTATCTTTTTGAGAGGCAGGGTACAAATTGCGAGAACCTGCCGGAGACGTACACGTTTTTGAAGAAGCTGCGGGCGTATGTGGATTCAAAGTATAAAGACAAGATGCTGATCGCGGAGGCGAACCAGTGGCCTCAGGATGCGGTGGCTTACCTGGGTAAGGGGGATATGTGTCACATGGCGTTTCATTTTCCGCTGATGCCGAGATTGTTTATGGCGGTGCAGATGGAGGATCGGTTCCCGATAGTTGATATAATCGAAGAGACTCCGGCGATACCGGCCAATTGCCAGTGGGGTTTGTTTTTGCGGAATCATGATGAGCTTACGCTGGAGATGGTGACGGATGAAGAGCGGGATTATATGTACCGCATTTACGCGCTTGATCCGCGGGCGAAAATAAATCTGGGGATACGCAGAAGGCTTGCGCCGCTGCTGGACAATAACAGGCGGAAGATCGAATTGATGACTTCGTTGCTGCTTTCGCTGCCGGGGACGCCGATAATTTATTATGGTGATGAGATCGGGATGGGGGATAATTTTTACCTGGGCGACAGGAACGGGGTGCGTACGCCGATGCAGTGGGGGCCGGATCGTAATGCTGGGTTTTCCAGGGCCAATCCGCAGAAGATAAATCTGCCGGTGATCATCGACCCGGAATACCATTACGAGGCGATAAATGTTGAGAACCAGAGCAAGAATCTTTCGTCTCTGCTTTGGTGGACGAGGCGAGTGCTGGCGATACGCAAGAGGTTCAAGGCTTTTGGGCGGGGCGATTTTAAAGTGCTGACGGTGGATAATCCGAAGGTGCTGGCGTTTTCAAGGAATTTTGGCGATGAACATATCCTTGTGGTGGTGAATCTTTCGAGGTTCCCGCAGGCGGCGCAGCTGGATACGAGCGATCATAAGAATTCGAGCATGCGGGAGATATTCAGCCAGAGCAGGTTCGGGGTTATAAAGGATTCGCATTACGGGCTTACGATCGGGCCGCACGGATTTTTTTGGTTTGAGTTGATGCCGAGGGAAGTGCCCAAGCTTGCTGAGATATCGGAGAAGGTGGCGCCGCTGCATGTGGCCCAGGGGTGGCAATATTGTTTGCAGGGCAAATATGCTTCGATACTTGAGGAGCGGATACTGCCCGCGTATCTGGGCAGGTGCAGGTGGTTTGGGGGGAAGGCGCGGACGATCCTGCGGACGCGGATAACCGAAGCGATACCGATGTTTGTAGATGATATTTTGAGTGCTTACATTTTGATACTGGAGGTGGGGTACGCGCAGGGGCAGCCGGAGCATTATATGATTACATTGTCGTATTCGCCGATAGAGCAGATACGGCCGATATTGAATAAACACCCGGAGGCGATGATCTCGTCATTGTTGGTGGATCAGGAGGAGGGTGCTCTGTATGACAGTGTGTTCAATAATGATTTTCGTGCGGCGATGCTTAATTTCATAGCACACAGGCGGCGGAGCAAGGGGGCGGTCGGGATGATGGTAACTGCGGCGGGAAAGGCGCTTAAGGCAGCGTTGGGCGAGCGTGGGGCACTTTCGTTTTCGTCGGAGGTGGTTAAATCCGAGCAGAGCAATACGTCTTTCGTATACGAAAACAAGCTGATACTTAAATTATATCGCAAGCTTGAAGACGGGATGAATCCCGATCTGGAACTGCAGGCGTTTTTGAGTGATAAGGCGGATTTCAAACATGTGCCGGCGTTTTGCGGGGCGGCTGAATATATCGCGGGTGAGCGGGAGCCGGTGCTGATGGGGCTTTTGCAAGGTTATGTGGTGAACGAAGGGGACGGGTGGGCGTTTGCGCAGAACGCGCTTAGTAATTATATAGAGGCGGTGCTTGGGTCTAAGGCGGATTGGGAGGAGTTCTGGCCGCCGGTGGATATGATCGGGGTTGAAGGTTCGCACGTGCCGGCTGGGCTGCGGGATATGGTTGGGCATTTGACGCTGCAGATGATCGAGCAGCTTGGCAGGCGAACGGCGCAGATGCATATTGCGCTTGCAAGCAGTACGGAAGAGGCGGCGTTTAAGCCGGAGCCATTTACGCAGCTATACCAAAATTCGATCTACCTGGCGATGCGGTCGGATGCGAGGAAGGCACTTAGGCTGCTCAAGGAGAAATTACCTTCATTAAATGACGACAGCAGGATACTGGCACAGAGGGTGGTGGAACTTGAGCCGGAGATTCTTGAGCAGTACCAGCAGTTGCGGCTTGGCAAGATCGAGACGATAAAAATTCGTATTCATGGGGATTATCATCTTTCGCAGGTGTTGTTTACGGGAAAGGATTTTGTGATAATCGATTTTGAAGGTGAGCCGGCCAATCCGCTGAGCGAGAGACGGCTCAAGCGTGCGGCGCTGCGGGATGTGGCGGGGATGATAAGGTCATTCAGTTACGCGGCTCACAGTGCGCTTCTGAAGACGACGGCAATAGAGGCGCATCAGAAAGCGGAACTGGAGCCTTGGATGCACCTGTGGTACCATACGGCGGGGGCGGGGTTTATGGACGCATATATTTCGGAGGCGAAGGGATCGAAGGTTGTGCCGCCCAGTGCGGAGGGGCAAAGGGTGCTGCTGCGGACGTTTATACTTCAAAAGGCGCTGTATGAACTGGGTTACGAATTGAATAACCGGCCGGGGTGGGTTATGATCCCGTTAAAAGGAATACTTAATATAATCGAAGGACACACAAATGTCTTCCAAAGTCAGCGATAGCAATGTGACTTATGATGTGAGTACGCTTACGGATTATGATATTTTCCTTTTTAAGCAGGGCAACAATTTTCGCATGTATGAAAAAATGGGGGCGCATCCGCGGAATGTCGAAAGCATCGAGGGGATGCATTTTGCGCTGTGGGCGCCGAATGCGAGAAGTGTTTCGGTGATCGGGGATTTTAATGAATGGAACCGACAGTCGCATTATCTCAAAGCACGCGCGGATCAATCGGGTATTTGGGAAGGGTTTATAGCGGAGCTGGCTCCTGGGACGATGTACAAATATTTTATAGTATCACAGCATGATAATTACAGTGTTGCCAAGGGTGATCCATTCGCGACGAGCTGGGAGAGGCCGCCCAGAACCGCCTCGATCGCATGCGATCTTACATATCAGTGGCATGATCACGAATGGCTCAAGGAGCGTTTTGAGAAGAACGGTCTGGCCAGTGCTGTTTCGATCTACGAGGTGCACCTGGGGTCGTGGCGGCGCGATCCGGCCAGGCCGGGGGAGTTTTTGTCTTATAAAGAAGTTGCGCCGATGCTTGCGGATTATTGCAGGGAGATCGGGTTTACGCATGTTGAGTTTATGCCGATAATGGAGCATCCGTTTTACGGTTCATGGGGGTATCAGACGCTGGGGTATTTTGCGCCGTCGAGCCGATTTGGAGGGCCGACGGATTTTATGGCGATGGTGGATCATCTGCACCAGGCGGGGATAGGGGTGATACTGGACTGGGTGCCGTCTCATTTTCCATCAGACGAATACGGGCTGGCATATTTTGACGGGACGCATCTTTTTGAGCATG
>Ga0154575_1054_pt6 | contig 12129 bp, 6 predicted proteins | sample RifGroF2_FD_116004 | JGI IMG/M metagenome (GOLD analysis project Ga0154575, IMG submission 116004) | Planctomycetes bacterium GWF2_50_10
CCTTGCCTCCGGTCTTATGGAGGGCAAATTCCCGACAGTGCATCGGAGACTAAAGATACATAGAGGTCGTGCGGCTGGTGTTTTTTATCCGGCCCAGCCGGTCGGCAAGATCGGACTAAGGGCTGATATTGCCATTGGCCCAATTATCAGGCAGGCAAGGGTAAAGCGAGGCACAGAAGAGTTTGCCATCACCGCTATAATGGCAGAACTGCTCGACACCGGGTTAAAAACAAGCGATATACATATTGCAAAGAATAGGGATAGATCCAGCGGCAAAACTATTCTGAGCTTTTACAGGAAAGATCTGCAATATGCCGCCAAAATAATCGCCCATGAGATTGGACACTTAATCGACTGGCTGCCCGACCATGTTACAACCAGAGGCAATATCTTGGGCAAAATCGCCACACTTCGCGGGTACCTCAAACACATAATAGCGGCTCTGCCGGATCATCCCGAAGATACGCTTGAGGATAGCATTCGGAGGCGGCTGAAAAGGCAGGCTAATACCTCGGCCAGAAAACAGAATCCCAAAGCTTCGAGCGAGGACTTAAAGAAAACCGCCAGCGAAATCTACAAGCAACTCTTAGAAAAGGAACTTGCAAACCGCAATCTCATCAGCAAGCAGCAGATCACAGAAGAACTCAAAAACCTTACGCTATGGTGGAATCCGTTTAACCCCCAGCAGAATGACAATTATGCCAAATACAGATTCAAGCCCTCTGAACTCTATGCGGAGGCGATGAGTGTTCTTCTAACCAACCCCGCTGCGCTTCGGCTCAAAGCTCCGAGATTCTATGATGCTTTCTTTGCGTACCTCGACGAAAAGCCCGCCGTCAAAGAACTTTACGAAAAGATCAATGACGAACTTCGAACGGGAAGTTTCGAGGATAATAACGTCGCCCGTGTCCTTGAATCTTTCAGAACCGCTGATAACCAACTCCGTAAAGAGTGGGCCGGTGAAAAATTCAGTACCTCCGAAGCAATGCTGGCATTCAAGGTGCTCTTAATGGATACTCATGCCGCCATCAAGGGCAAGGCGGCGTTGTCTCGGCGCAGGGGCAAGCTTGACCCTGCCCTCGACCCGGAATATGCCATCGAAGCGGCCACATACAGCGGCGCAGAGCGAGAGTTGTATCTTGACCGTCTGCGCAACGAAGTTGCAGTCTTGCTTGAAAAGAATAACGTCGATTGGGATTTGTTCGATCTGTATCTGATGCACAAGCGTAATATCCATGACCGCGCGGAAAAATTAAATCCCTGGGGCTACAACGCCAAAACTTCAGCCGAGGCGATTGAGAAGATGCGCCAGCGCCTTGGGCCTGTAAAAATGGCCGCTATCGAGCGGGCGCAAAAATCTTTCTGGAAACTCAGGCAGGAGCTTGTTATCAGCAAAGTCGAGGAAAGTAGTGTATTCAGTGATGATCTTCGCAATAAAATAGCCGATAACGAGCATTACGCCCATTTCAGCGTAATAGACTACCTCGATGCCCAGTACGGCAAAGGCAATGGCATTCACATCTACAAGGCCGTCGGTACGGTAAAACCGATCATGGGGCCAGCGACGGCAACGGTAATGCAGGATCTATCGCTTATGACTTCTATCAACTGGAATAGTGCCAAATTATCAGTGATGGATTTCCTGCTGTCTGATTTTGCCGACGAGATCGCAGAAGCCGACAAAGTTTGGGCTAATGGCAAATACCAATTTATCCCGCCCAAAGACAAGGACAAGGTATTGCTTGTCGGAATGTTCAAGGGGCAGTTTCAAGGATACTACGTCAATAAATGGGTTGGTGAGGCCTTTGATCGAGGCGATTACAAGGCTATAAAGGTAGCGGCTTCAATCGCTCGCGCTATCGGCGCGCCTTTTAGAGCATTATTTACGGGCATGCGCCCGGGCTTTTGGTTATTTAACATGCTGCGCGACTATATGCGGGCCGTCAAAAACCTGCCCAAAGCGAATCTTCGCAGGTTCGGCGGCCACTGGCTCCGCGCCTGGATACCGGCGGCGCAAAGCGTTTGGGGACATCCCACACCAATAGTTCAGGAAATGCTGCACGATCAAATGCTAATATCCATAGCCGACGTTGACAGGCTCGCCAGTGAAGATCGCCAGATAAATCGCCTCTTAAATATGTACACCGGAGCGCCGCTAAAATTCTATAACAAGTTCACAAGGCCGTTTGTGGGACTTTTCAGGAACTTTATGCGGATCAGCCAGACTATTGAACGTGTGCCTAAGATAGCGGGATATACTTATCTTCGGGAAAACTTCCCGCAAATGTCCGATGAGCAGGTTGCCCATATCGTCCGTAATCAGGTGGGTTCACCATCATTTATTACCAGAGGCAGCGCAACATGGTTTACCAACAACCTGTTTTTGTTCTCCAATGCCATGATACAGGGCTGGCGTTCTGATATAGAAGTCATGACACAAAGCAAGGGTGAGGCTGTTTTCAAACTCGCCAAGTACACCATCCTCCCCAAAGCGATCATGTGGGCATTATCCAGCGGAGCGGTTGTTAAACTCATGGGGCTTATGGGCGGCGGCGACGATGATGATACCGTTAAATGGTTCAAGGCTATACAGCAGTTATATCTGAATATTCCCGAATACGACAAAACCAATTACACCTGCATACCTTACGGACGCACATCCGGCGGTAAAACAAAATATCTGCGTGTGCCAACCGATGAGGGACAGCGGTTCTTTGCAGGCGTGTTCTATAAAATGATGAATCTGCCCCAAAACGGCATTGATACGTTTCCGCAAACCCTCGACTATACCGCCGGGCAGCTTCCGGGCCTAAATCCCGCTTTCAAGATCGCTTCCGTCGTCTGGGACTATATCGCCGGTCGAAATCCCTATGATACTTTCCGCAACCAGTATGTCATGCCTGAAACGCTCTTTAACGCCCGCAATACAAAATCTCACATAGCGATGCTCAAGTGGGTTGCCAACGAAAGTGGAGCGTCGATTATTCAGCGTTTCAACCTGGACACTATGGATAAACCCGCTACCGCCACCGAAAAAATAATATCCATGCCGGTTTCCAGCGACATCATCGGGCGTTTTATCAAAGTATCCGATTATGGCCGCAGGGAAGCTCTCAAAAAGGTAAGCGGCGATACCGAGCGAAAACGCGCACGGGAATTGCTTGAATTAAGGGATATTGCCATCAAACTGGCCAAAGGTGAAAAACTCAGCGGCAAAGAGCAGTCCCTTGCAGATAAAAATCAGCAGTATCTGAAACATCGCACCAAACTTGCCCAGGCAAAAGTAGAGGGCGATACCTACGCCAACGAGCTGCTTTATGCCCGTTCCACTGCCGAGCGATACGCCATGCAGAAACGCATTATGGAGATCGAAGGGCCTGGCTTTGACATCACCCCGTACATCGAGAGCGATATAGTAGATCATTCGCAGGTACTTGCCCGCAAGATACCCATCAAAACAGCCGAGCGGCACGCGCATGATGCACAGGTACAAGAGGCTTTGGAGTGGCTAAGAGAGCGGAACGTGCCTGATGATACCGTGTTGAAACTCTACCGCCAAAGCGTAAGTAAAATGAAAGATAAAAATGCCGCCGGCCATAATATCCAGCGGGTTAGGGTACAGCTTAATAAACTCGGCATCACCTCTAAAAAACGGTCAGCATAATTCGAATTTATTCAAATTGATCCCAGTTTTGAAGTTTTTACACACTTAGGGATAATACAGGCTTTGTTTTTGGCTCAAACCCGCTGTTCTGGACATTCTAAAATAAGGCATAGAATTTAGTCTTGTTTTGGTCGGCAATTGGAGTATAATTTTCTGTTTAGCATTGAAGCTTACTTCAAAGATATGTGAACATACATATTTTGGGTGGGTATTAGATGCCGGAGTTTTGAAAATGAAGTTGCGCATTTGGAGTTGAAGAGAGATGATTTCGCCGCTGATAGTTTACGAAGAAATATAAAATGTGAAAATGTTTAAGACAGACCATGCAAGAATTTGGTCAACTCATACAAAGTCTGATGTTGAAATTCTTGGGAACATACTTCGCTTGTCTTGGTGAAAATCTCTGTCCAACATTTTTAGGATTATCTGTGAGATATTTGAAAACAAACATTAATAAATACTATGTTCACGATGCACGAACTGTCAGTCAGCTTCTACCCGACCGTGAACTTATTAATGTAACTATCACTTCGCCTCCGTATTGGAATATCAAAGATTACGGCTGTGACAAGCAAATAGGTTTTGGCCAAAGCTACCAAAGTTACCTCGACGACATTCAAGCAGTATTTTCACAAATATATAAACGAACTAAAAAAAATGGTTCATTATGGTTGGTGAGCGATACTTTTAAATATGAGGGAGAACTGCGGCTTTTGCCCTTTGATATTTCAGAACGATTAAAATCTTGCGGCTGGATTCTTCAAGATATAATAATTTGGCAGAAAGATAGAACTCTTCCTTGGTCGCATCAAGGAAAACTCAGAAATATTTTTGAATACATTGCCTTTTATTCCAAGTCATCGAAATTTAAGTATCATGCATCTGCGATTAAGGACATCGCAGACATTAAAAACTATTGGATAAATTATCCTGAAAGATATAGTCCTGAGGGAAAAGCCCCTTCAAGAAGTTGGCACTTTGCAATACCAAAACAAGGTAGTTGGGGAAAAAATAATTATGTTCGCCATGCTTGTCCTTTACCTCCTGGTTTAATAGAGCGAATTCTCAAACTAACTTCAGATAAAGGCGATTTGGTATTTGACCCATTTGCCGGGTCTGGCAGTGTATTAGCAACGGCAAAAGCTTTAAACAGAAATTATATCGGGATCGATTTAAATAAAAATTATAAGGACATGTTTTTAAAAAGCGTACTACCATCAATAAAGGCACAATTTAATTCTCGCGTTAATATTGCGGACGAGAACGCTCTTACAATGAAAAAATTTCGTGACCTAATAGTTCAACTCAGATGCTTGAAATTTCCGAAAGAACTGTCACGTCTTTATTCGAAAACTGGCATACCTGCTTGCCTTGGTGTCCTTGTGATCAAAATTGCTCGGCAAAATGAACTTAAAATTCAATTCATATTTAAAAACAAAAAGGCTACTCCCCCGAATTTTTGCAAAGACTTGATGGCTATCGCAATTAAATCGCCGTTATCGAAATATGGCATTTCAGCAACTATTGAAACCACTGAAGTAAATAAGATTGATCGCTCGATAGGGCATATGAAATCTAAGACATTTTTTTTGTATAAAGGATCGATATTTTACAGATGGCATATGACTATAAGCAAAGCTGACTTAAAAGGAAAATTGCAGGATTTAAGTAACGACGAGCTTCGTTCAGATCGATTTCCTCCTATCATTAGCAATATTAAATTAAAAATAGATACCCGTAATCCTAGCAAATCTTTGGAGATTTAATATGAGGATTATTAAAGGCAAAAAAAGGCAGACCAAGAAAAAGTGGTCTGTTGAGGAATTAAAGCAACGCCGTCTTGAAAGAAAATTTCTAACCGACATTCGGACAACTTTTGTTAATTGTGGGTTTGAACATATACCCACAAGAAATCAACAAGTTACTATTGCTGGTATCACAAGTGAATTTGATTCTGTTTTTGCTTATGAAAATATAATCGTGTTTGTTGAAGATACTACATCAAACAGTGCTGGAATACCTGACCATTTACGCAAAAAATGCGAATTTTACACTCATTTAGAATCACATCGCCCCGAATTATTTGAATTTCTCTTCAAAACCTTTTCCAAATTTAAGAGCTATATGCACTCGCATAGTTATGCACCAGAAGAACTGAGATTTATATACGCCTACTGCTCCCGGCAAGATGTAGAAAAACAATACAAACAAAGATATGGCGACATTTGCCATTTTTTCGACTATGCATATTTGCAATATTTTTTAACTCTTTCGAAAACAATTCATCGCTCCGCTAGATTTGAACTTTTCAAATTCCTGAAACTGGAATTGAAAGATATAGGTTGCAAAAGAAGTGCAGACAATCTTTCAACATATCATGGTCTTTTACTGCCATTCCCCACAAGCGGTTTTCCTACCGGGCACAGAATAGTTTCTTTTTTGGCCGACCCAAATATGTTGCTTGAACAAGCATATGTTTTAAGAACCGATGGCTGGAGAGGTGATACATATCTTTATCAACGATTGTTGATAAAAAGCAAGATTAAAGATATGCGGTCATATTTAGCAAATGAGAAAAGAGTTTATATAAACAACATTATTGCAACGCTTCCACCAGAGACAGTCCTTAAAGATGAAACTGGACAATCTATCAAAACTTCAGAAATTGATATAAAGCCCGTTTCAATTCAAATGCCCAAAAAGTTCAATACTATTGGAATCATTGATGGTCAGCATCGAGTGTATTCCTACCATGAAGGTGACGACAATTTAGATAAAAAGATTAAAACATACAGAGAGAAACAGCATTTACTAGTAACGGGTATTATTTATCCTCCCGACTATCCTGCTCTCAAAAAACAAAAGTTTGAAGCCCAATTATTTTTGGAAATCAACGACAAACAAAAACCAGTTAAAGGCGATCTGAAACAAGCGATCGAAAGAATAATTAACCCGTATTCGGCCATCGCTGTCTCCAAAGCAGTGATCGCAGGTCTTGCTTCAACAGGCCCACTGCATGGTTTGCTCGAAGTGCATTTCTTTGATGTTGGTAAGATTAAAACCACATCCATTGTTAGTTATGGGCTAAAACATATTGTGGCATTAGATGGCGAGCATTCATTATTCAAAACTTGGCGGCGTCCCAACAAAGCCAACATTAAATCAGATCGTGTCGCGTTGGATGAATACGTTTCATATTGCGTTACTGAGATAAATATGTTTATAAGCGGTTTCAAGACAGCACTGACAAATGATATCTGGAGTACCGATCAAAAAGTGAGTCGCGCTCTAACGATTACCACTATAAATGGGCTAATTTATTGTATCCGCAAATTGATTGAAACAAAACAACTTGGAAATTTTGAGTATTATAAGGCGGCTTTTAAAAATCTAAAAATTGATTTTAAGCCAACAAAGTTTACGTACAAATCAAGCCATTGGAAAGATCTAGGAGATAAAATTTTCTCTGAGTGTTTTGGTTCGTAGTGTTGCTAATGGTCGGTCAGCACGAAAACCGGCCGATTTTTCATGAATTTCGCTATGGAAATCCGTAAGATATTACTATATATGCTTATTTTCAACGCTGCAAAAAATAATATTTCGACTTTGTGAACGGCAAAACAAAAAGAGCCCAACGTGAAAGCGGACTATGAAAACACTAATCGCAATAAACGACTTGCAAACCATTAAATTGCTGTGTCTACGCTAAACGGGATAGTCCTTTATGCCACGTTGAATGATTTCTTCGTAGGTATTCAAAATTATCTCAACGCAATCCTGTGCCTCACCTAAGCGCATTTTCTCTATCGTGGCCACCATGCGACCCTCGCAGCCAACCGACTCATTTTGACTAACGTCTTTTAGCAATTTATCAACCCTCTCTTGCAAGTCAGAAGGCAAACGTTTCGGCCCAGTCTGCATTACAAAAATCTCTACACAAGCCCCTACTAACCTGCCTTTGAGAGACTCGTCACTTTTTGCCAAGATATCTATTGCCTTACGGAAAGCTTCATTTGGTCCAGCCATAATGAATCCCCCTTATTATTATAAGATCACGCTAACGCAATCGCACATTCGAAGTCAATCATATTATACATACCGTGCTGCGGCGATTGGTGCTGGAATAATTGGCGAGCGAGGCTCAGTTAAACGTAAAGTCAAGATCACTGGTGAAACGTAACTGCACTTGCAAAGAGATTTCATTTAAGTTCTTGTACATCCGGTAACAATCCGGGTAACAATCACTGTTTTTTTGTAGTATTTGCTGGCATTCACTGGCACATAAAGGTAACATAAACACTTATGTCAATAAGAGATATGTTTGTAAGCTGTTTTTTGCAAATAAGTTAAAAATTCGTCGCAGAGATTTCTAATCCGTAGGTCAGGGGTTCGAATCCCTTCGGACGCGTTTATTTTCATCCCAGCCTCCCCTTTTCTTCGTTAAATAACGCAAAGTCACGCGATTTTCACGATTTTTCGACAATTCAAAGTGCCAATAAGAACTTGCTTATACACCGCTCGTAAATTAAAATGTCGCGAAATTCCTATTCAAAGTATTGGAGTACATAAATGGCTAAGAATCCTACCACCAGTGGTAGACGTGAGATATGCAGCTTCTGTGGTCGTGCGCGCCGCCAGAGCGATTCCTTCGTTGAGGGGCCAAATGGCGTCTTCATCTGCCCGGAATGCATAGACCTGTGCCACAACATCGTCCGCCAGAGCAAAAAACGAGTTGGCACAGCTGGGGTCAGTGCCCCCAATGAAGTTCCCAGCCCCAGGCAGATAAAAGAATACCTCGACCAGTATGTCATCGGCCAGCTCGAGGCAAAAAAACGCATGGCCGTAGCCGTACATAACCACTACAAACGCCTCGTCCATACCGAGACAAAAGATACCGAGATCGAACTCGATAAATCCAACGTACTTCTCATCGGCCCAACAGGCTCCGGCAAAACGCTGCTCGCCCGCACCCTGGCCAGGGAACTCAACGTCCCCTTCGCCATCTGCGACGCCACAACCGTAACCGAAGCCGGCTATGTCGGCGAGGATGTCGAAAACTTCCTGCTCCGGCTCTTACAGAACGCAGATTACGATCTTGAAGCCGCCCAGAGGGGCATCGTCTACATCGACGAGATCGACAAGACCGGCAAAACGAACCAGAACGTCTCGATCACTCGTGACGTGTCCGGCGAAGGCGTCCAGCAGGCACTGCTTAAAATGCTTGAGGGCACAATAGCCAATATTCCACCACAAGGGGGTCGCAAGCACCCGGAACAGTCCTATATACAGATGGATACATCGCAGATACTCTTCATCTGCGGCGGCACGTTTGTGGGCCTTGAAAATATCGTCAAAAAACGTCTTGGCCGAAAGATGATCGGCTTTGGCCAGCAGGAGAACGTGCCCGTCGACGCGCAGACCGATTACAGCAGCGTCATTCGCCAGGTAACTCCGGAAGACATCATCGAGTACGGCATGATACCTGAGATGGTCGGCCGACTTCCTGTTATCACAACCCTCACCGCATTGGACGAGGAAGCTTTGATCGATATCCTCACCAAGCCGCGCAACGCCCTCATCAAGCAGTATAAGAAGCTATTTGAAATGGAAAACGCCTCGCTTGATTTCACCGAAGGCGCCCTCAAGGCACTTGCCAAAAAAGCCATGCAGCGTGATACCGGCGCCCGCGCCCTGCGTTCCATTACCGAGGAGATCATGATCGACCTGATGTACCAGCTCCCCGACGAGCCAAAACCCGCCAAGTACGTCATAAACCGCTCGATTATCGAAAGCTCATCCTCGCTCGAAAGTGCCAGGCAAGATTCCGCTCAAAGCAAGAAGGAATCCGCATGACCCGCAAAAACGCGTCCTGATTTGTGATTGTGGCACGGTCTAGCGCAGCTAGGCCGTGTTCTTGTTTTGGTCATTTGCGTTTAGAATTTTGGATTTGTTTCGGATTTAGTGCTTTAGATTTTGATGCCTCCGTGGCACAGCCATCTTGGCCGTGTTTGGCGAGCGTCAAAGCCCATGTCAAATTCCAGCCGCCCCCAAAAAAGGCCTACCGGGCTGCCCCCCGCTGGACAGCCCGATAGGAGAACGAAGAAACTGCCCGTCATAATATGTAATCTTAAATATATAACCACCCCGCAACCTGCCCCAGTGCCAACAGTATGTCACCCGCACACAAATAAAAAAGGGCACACAAATGTATGCCCTTGGCTGCCAAATAACCTGTTTACCCTCTAGGAACACAGAAGTCTTATTTTTGTATTTTCAGCTTTTCTTCTCTTTTAGATTTGTTTGTAATTTGATGCTTGTTTTTTGGAATTTTCCTAAATAGCTTGCCTCATGATCTTCGCCCCTATCGCATTAAGCTTCTCCTCGATCTTTTCATACCCGCGGTCAATATGATATACGCGGTTGATCACTGTGGTACCTTCCGCCGCAAGAGCCGCCAGCACCAGCGCCGCCGACGCTCGCAGATCCGAGGCCATTATCGGTGCCGCAATAAGTTTCTTCACACCGGCCACCACAACCGATGCACCCTCTTTGCGAAGATTTGCCGCCATACGGTTTAGTTCCGCCACATGCATGAACCGGTCGGGAAATATTTTTTCGGTGATAATGCTGTTACCCTCCGCCAGGGCCAGCATCGCCATGAATTGTGCCTGCAAATCGGTAGGAAAACCCGGATAAGGCTGTGTCGTAATGTCGGCCGCCTTTATTTCGCCCGTCCTTGTGACTATGCAACCACCGTTATTATTTTCAACGCAAACGCCGCAGTTCCGCAGCCTGTCCACCACAGCCATCATGTCGCCAAGCGCACAATTATCCAGTTCCACTTCGCCGCCGGTTATCGCGGCCCCGACCATAAACGTGCCTGCCTCGATGCGGTCTGAGATTACCGTATATTCGATTCCATGAAGTTGCTTAACGCCTTCGATCGTGAGCCTCGGCGAACCGATACCCCTGATCTTCGCGCCCATCGCATTGAGAAAATTGGCAAGATCGGCCACTTCCGGCTCGCACGCAGCCATCTCGATGACCGTCGTCCCTTTGGCCAGCACCGCCGCCATCATCACGTTATCCGTACCCAGAACCGTCGCACCGAATGGCCCGCCCAGAAATATATCTTTGCCCACCAGCCCGCCTTGGGGCGCGGTAGCGACAATATTTCCGTTCTTAAGACTGATTTTTGCCCCAAGTTCCGCAAGCCCGCGAAGATGAATATCCACCGGCCTATCGCCAATCGCGCAGCCGCCCGGCATAGATACCTCAACTCGCCCGCATCTCGCCAGCAGCGGCCCAAGTATGCACACGCTCGCACGCATTTTGCGGACTATATCATACTCGCCGACTGGGTTATCAACCACCGTGGCATCAATAATAATATCGCCATTCTCAAGCCGCTCAACTTTCGGCCCAAGTGTACTTAGAAGATTTTCCAAAACCGCTATATCTGATAGTCTCGGAACACCTTTTAGCACTGTTTTGCCAGGCGCAAGCAGCGCCGCAGCCATGATTGGAAGTGATGAGTTCTTTGAACCGTTTACTTTGACTTTACCGGCAAGACGGGTCGGTCCTTCGATGCTAAAAATATCCATAAATCGCAATTCCCTTGAAAAACCTAGCTCAATGTAATACAAATCGGCTAAACGGGCAATATTTAAAGAGTGCTTTTATGCTGTTAAGAATAAATATTTTGGCTCAAATCGCCGCCGACGATCTGACACCCTTACAGACCGGTGCTGTTAATATGTTCATACTGGTTTTGACCATGTCCGCCATCACGCTGCTGGTCTATTGGCTAAGCCAAACCCGCTTTGGAACCGATGCGCTTATCGATTCCCGCCCCCGCAGAAATTCCATGTCTTTTTATATGCCTATAATCCCCTTTATGACCTGGATGGCAATGGGCGTCCTTTTCGGAGCCATCTTGCACGGCCTCCCCAAAAACATTTCCGACTACCACATCGAAATACTCCAGCTCCTCGCCACACTTGCTATTTACGTTATCATACTGTCGATTTGCGTATTTATAATTAAGACAAATTTCGTCAGGGCTTTCAAAGGCCTCGGCCTTCGGCTCCGCACCATCAAAAAAGATATTCCCATGGCGGCACTGCGGCTTTTCATGGTCTATCCAGTCGTCGGCTTGGTGATGCTTTTAATAATCGGCATCGGCAGGCTCTTCCTGGGGCCTGATTGGACTATAACTCCCCATGAAAGTCTCCAACTGCTCGACAAATACCCGGAATTGTTTTCCCGGATGCTGCTTGTATTTGTCGCGGTTATAATGGCCCCGCTTGTTGAAGAAATTCTCTTTCGCGGCCTGTTTCAAACCATGCTTCGCAACTTCATGCCAGGCCCTTGGGCCGCTATCTTCGCCACCTCCCTAATTTTCGCCATGGCCCACCCCGACCCCGTCCACATCCCCATCCTTTTCACCCTCTCCGTCGGCCTGG
>Ga0154575_1081_pt1 | contig 12082 bp, 11 predicted proteins | sample RifGroF2_FD_116004 | JGI IMG/M metagenome (GOLD analysis project Ga0154575, IMG submission 116004) | Planctomycetes bacterium GWF2_50_10
CTTTGCTCATCCGCGGTGAAAGCGGTACCGGTAAGGACCTTGTCGCGCATGCTATACATTATAACAGTTTGCGGGCGGAGAAGCCTTTTGTGAAGGTAAACTGCACTGCTCTGCCTGAAACCCTGCTTGAATCGGAATTGTTCGGGCACGAGAAAGGCGCCTTTACAGGCGCGATAGAACGCAAAACGGGGCGTTTTGAATGGGCGCATGGCGGAACGATATTCCTGGACGAAATAGGGGATTTCTCACTGAATTTGCAGGTTAAGCTATTGCGGGTAATTCAGTCGAAGGAATTCGAGCGCGTCGGCGGCCGCGAGACGATTAAATCTAATTGCCGTATCATTGTTGCGACGAATAAAAATCTGGAAGAGGCGATCAAGACGGGTGGGTTCCGCGAGGATTTGTATTACCGCATAAATGTGTTCCCGATTTTTCTGCCGCCGCTGCGAGAACGCAAGGATGATATCATGCTCCTTGCGGATCATTTCCTGGAAAAATTCGCCAAGGAAAACTCCAAGCGCATCACGCGAATATCCACTCCGGCCATAGAGATGCTTACGAGTTATCATTGGCCTGGTAATGTTCGTGAACTTGAGAATTGCGTGGAGCGATCCGTATTGTTGTGCAATGAGGATGTGATAAGGTCTGAGCATCTTCCGCCGTCGCTGCAGATGAGCAAAAAAAACGAGAGCGAATTCATCGGCAAGATGAGCCTGACGCAGATAATCGAAAATAAAGAGCGCGAGATAATCATCGACACTCTCAAGAAGGTCGGCGGTTCGCAGCGAAGGTGCGCAAAGGAACTGAGCGTTACAGAACGCATACTCGGCTATAAGATTAAGAAGTACAACATACAAGCGAAGTATTTGTGATTTCAGTAGCTAATTTACAAAACAAAAATGTATAAATTTTAATCAGGCCTACATAGATGTAATGGCATGTAATCGAATTACATTTATGTAGAATAGCGCAAGTCTTGGTTTTACTTAATGTTAAATAAATTCATCAGCTTTTTCATCTCTGGCACAGTAATTGCGATAAACTCCTTTCGAGAATGAACCATTTTTTTAAAAGGAGTTAGTTATGTTCTTGAGAGCAGGTTTGGCAGCGGTATGGGTGACGTGCGTCGCTGGTATGAGCGCGGTAAGTTCAGAGGGGCAGAAAGAGCCGATTGGGGTTGGCATTTCGGCGGATTATTTTACGAAGTACGTTTGGCGCGGCCAGCTTTTGAACGATGAGAGCGTATTCCAGCCCAGCGTCTTTTTGAGCAAGTACGGCTTCACCGGCGGAGTGTGGGGCAACCTTGATATGACCAACAGCAATGGTGACAGCGGCAGCTTCACCGAGTTTGATACATTTCTGGACTATACCGCTGCGGTACCCGGGACGGACTGGCTTAATTTTTCAGTCGGCGGTATTTACTACGATTTCCCCAACACCGATTTTGAAGATACAACTGAAGTTTACGGCGGGCTGACACTGACAAAAATGCCGCTGACGCCTTCGGTAAAGATATACCGGGACGTGGATGAGATCGAGGGCAGCTATGTTCAGTTCGGCGTCGGGCACACGTTCGAAAAGCTCAAAACGTGGTCTGATACATGTTACTGCAACCTCTTATTGGGTGCAAGCGTCGGCTACGGCAGCGAAGGATACAACAAGGGCTATGCATTGAGCGACAGCGCGGGTTTCAACGATCTTACGCTTACAGCCGGCCTGCCGATATGCATCGGGTCGTGGACGGTAAAACCCAGCGTAAACTACGCGATGATGCTTGACGGCGATATCCGAGAGAATACGGCCGAGAGCGACAATTTCTGGGCAGGTGTTGGAATTTCAACAAGTTTTTAACGACTGAATAATCGAAAGAGAACAAAATATGAGAACGGTTATAATGGTTTTGGTTTTAATCTTCGGGGCTGCGGCGAGTATCGCAGATGAATCGCCGGTGGTGATTGAGGCAATTGCGCCCGCTGTCGTGGCACCGGCTGCGACAATTGATACCGGCGACACAGCGTGGGTCTTGATCTCGGCGGCGCTGGTAATGCTGATGACGCCCGGGCTTGCGTTTTTCTACGGCGGACTTGTGCGCCGTAAAAACTACCTTAACATTCTGATGCAATGCTTTATCATACTTGCTGCCCTGAGCATACAGTGGGTGCTGTTCGGATATAGCCTTGCATTTGCACCAAATACATCATCAATAGGCGCCTTTATCGGGTCGCTTGACTGGATAGGGCTAAAGAATGTGGGCCTCGAGCCGTTTTCGGATTATTCCGCGACCATACCGCACCAGGCTTTCATGATATTCCAGGGGATGTTCGCTGTGATCACGCCCGCTCTTATAATTGGAGCGTTCGCGGAGAGGATGAAGTTCTCGGCTTTCCTGGTGTTCGTACTCTTATGGGCGACGCTTGTTTATGACCCGCTTGCACACTGGGTGTGGGGCATAGGCGGGTTTCTGCGGAATATGGGCGCGCTGGATTTTGCAGGCGGAACAGTTGTGCACATCAATGCCGGTATTGCCGCACTGGTCACGGCCATAGTCCTGGGCAAACGCAAGGCATATAACAGTCATCCGACCCCGCCACACAGTCTGCCTTTCAGCGTCCTTGGTGCGGCCCTGTTGTGGTTCGGGTGGTTCGGGTTTAATGCCGGAAGTGCCCTTTCCGCCAACGGCCTTGCCGCTAACGCTTTTGTGGTGACAAACGTCGCTGCAGCGGCTGCAGCTCTTACATGGGCTTTCATTGACTGGAAAATAAACGGCGCGCCGACTATGCTTGGCACGATATCCGGTGCGGTGGCAGGGCTTGTCGCGATAACCCCGGCTGCGGGATTTGTAAGCGTGATACCGGCAATAATAATTGGCATTGTGGTTAGCATAATATGCTTTTCCGCGGTGAGCTTTGTGAAGATCAAGCTTGGCTACGACGATTCGCTTGACGCCTTCGGCATTCACGGCATAGGCGGTATCTGGGGCGCGATCGCCACAGGGCTTTTCGCATCAAAAGCTGTGAACTCAATGGGCAATGACGGGCTGTTTAACGGCAATGCGAAACTGCTGTGGATTCAACTTGCCGCGGTCGGAATCACCATTGTGTATTCGCTTATCATGAGTTATGTATTGATAAAGATCGTGGATAAATTTATGGGCGTGCGTGTCAGCGATAAGGATGAGGCAATGGGTCTTGACCTTACGCAGCACAACGAACGTGCCTACACGATGCTTGAGTAGGAAAATTTCAAATAACAAGCATCAAATAACAAACAAATAGAAGAAAGGCAGTAAAGATGAAGCTGGTGATAGCGATAATACAGCCGCACAGGCTTGAGTATGTTAAGGAAGAGTTGTACAACGTGGATGTTAACCTCATTACCGTAAGCGAGGTGCTGGGGCATGGCAGGCAAAAGGGCGTTACGGAGGTTTACAGGGGCTTTAAGGAGACAGGCAACCTGCTGCGGAAGATACGCCTTGAGATCGCGGTCAACGACGATTATTTAAAGCAGACCGTGGATGCGATAACGCGGGGAGCCAAAACAGGCGAAACCGGCGACGGCAAAATTTTCGTCCTTGATCTTGAAGAATGTTACAGGATACGCACGGGCGAGACAGGCTCGACGGCGATCGGATAAAACGATAATCAGCCTGAACCCGTATGGTTGATTAGAAGCCCGGTATAAAAGCCGGGCTTTTTTTGTTGGCAAAATTAGCAAGGAGGGGCGCGGAGGCGCAAGTTTTTTGGGGGATAGGAATCGAAGGGGGAAAATCGGAAAATTTGGCGGTTTTTGGGGCTGTTAGGGCCTATTTTGGGCAATTCTGGATATTGAGGATTGATGTTTTTTGCGATTGAACTGGGGGGGGATCCGGGGGGGTACAGGGGTGGTTTTGAGTCGTAAGTTATGAGTTTTGAGTTAAAGACGAGAAAAATCTGGGTGGTTTGGGGGTGATTTGGGGTGTTTTTCAACAAGATTAAACAATTCGGGAATTTTGGGTGGTTTGCTTAAAACTTTCAATGACAGACAGTTATGACAATTTTTTAGATGGGGATAAGTTGGGTGGGTTTTTGTTTTTGCAAGTTGGAAATTGAAGTATTGTGCTAAGAAAGGAGGCAGAAGGCAAGTGCGTAGGGGCCAAAGTGCGTATGTGCGGAAGTGCGAGGATTGGAGGAGGGGAAAGTCTTGTTTGTTGCGGGTTTCGAGTTACGGGTTGGGCCACGGATTTCACGGATTTTGAAGAAGATTTCACGGATTCTGGAGAATGTGTTTTGGTTGCGGGTTGAGGAATTGCGAGAGTGCAAAAGTTCAGGCTCGGTTGCTGGTGCCATCCTTGAGGATAGATAATTGTATTTAAATGGGGGAAGTGGGGGTAGTTTGGTATTTTATTCTTCTTTGGCGGGATTGGGGTTATAATTCATTTTAGTATTGAGGAGTGAGTATTGAGCACACAGGAAGTTGCGATTCTAAGGACTAATTTTCGGAATATGGTAGCTATGAATTACATAAAACCGGACATAAGATTTTACGACAAGTTTGATGAGCTAGATAGCACACAAGAAATGTATAGCTATTTTCGAGACAAGACCAAATGGGAGGATATTTTTACAAAAAAACGAATTCTTGTTCTTGCTGAACCGGGGTATGGCAAAACAAGGATGCTTAAAGAAATTGTAATAGAAGCAGCTGCGCAGAATAAACAGGCTATTTTTGTTGATTTGAAAATGGTGACTGACACCGTTGAAAGTTATTTAAAGGAAAATATTAGCAACTACCACACGCCAAAAAGCTCAAATTCTGAAGAAGAGATAATTCAGTGGCAAGCTTTAAAAACCGAAAAATTTGTATTGGCAAATTTAGAAAATATCCTAATTTGTTTTGACGGGCTGGATGAAGTTCAAGTCGGCGAAAATTTTGCCAAATTGATCGATGAGATTAAAAATTTCGAAAAAAAATATGATTATTGTACAATTATTATCTCTTGTCGCACACATCACTATAAAAGATATAAAACAGTTTTTGGGCAAACAGATTTTAAATTTTGCAAGATATTTGATTTTGATAGCAATCACATCGAGCACTTTTTACAGCAGCATATCTCTGAAGCGGATATACAAAAAGTGCAAGAGAATGTATTGCGAGAAAAGTGCAAAGATATTCTGGGAGTACCACGTTATCTTTACATGTTCGCCAAACTGGTAGAAGAAAAAGGAGTAGATGAGATTGTAAAATTAAATAGAACTGACTTATTTGAAGCTTTTATTTATGAGAAGCTTGAGAAAGAAAAAAGTAAAAGAAAAAGAATTCAGCTCGACAATGATATTATAAAAAGAGTACTTGAAAAGCTTGCCTTGATAATGGAAATATATCAGACAAATGTATTAAAGAAAGATGAATTGCTTACTTATTTCGACAATATAGATTCAAATCTAAGCAGGACATTTAGAGGTTTCGAGCTGGCAGGCATTAAGAGATGAAAGCCTAATCAAAGATACCATCGATCATGTTCAATTCGAGAACAGGGAATTTCAAGAATATCTTGCAGCCAAAGAACTTACAAGGATAGCTAAGAATGAGCAGGCACTTTATGATTTGGTCGTTGATGCAGAGTTAAAAGAAGTAATACCGTCCTGGTTTAATTCATTGGGGTTTTTCATAGAACTAGATATTTTAAAACTAAAGCAATTTTTAGAGCTTGGGAGACACAAATTTGATTCGGTACAGGACACTGAATATCACAAACTTTTAACCAGTGTTCATATTGACAAGCTTGCTAGCGAAACAAAACTGGAAATTTTCGAATATGTCTTTAATTATTATCAAAAAGAAAATATATGGCTTGATCACGATATTGCAGAAAAATTAGCCTTCTACTACGATGACTCGTTTGCGCAACAACTCCAAAAAAGTTTAGCCCAGAATACTAATAATGCTGTGGTACAACAAATAAAAAGTATAAATGCCATACGAGTCATAGAATATCTATTCAAGTATAAGCGAAGCAGTGAGCGAGATAGCTTTAAGGATGCTCTTGTCGAACTCATAAAATCTTGCAATAAGTCTGCGCAATACGAAATACTTAGTGCATTAAAATATTATGGAAGTTTTGAGGTAATAACAGACGTTCTGCAATATTACAATACGGATGACACGACAAATCTTGAACACCTGGTTTACATATTAACCGATATGAAGCCTAATACAGGAATATCTCTTAAGTATTTCATAGATGGCACGAGACGTGAAACGATATCGTCACGTTATGGGCTTTACAAGATTATTGATAGTAATTTAATTGAGTTGATGATTCGGCAATTGATAAGTGACAGTGCGTTTTTGAAAGGGTTTTTCTGGCTAAAATCTGTTTTTAGTGATCAAGACCATGTGCTGATTGATAATATAAAGAATGCAATTACTCCATCACTTCTTGATGCTATTGAAGATTTCATTATCTTTGCCTATCAGGACTATCACTATGACATATATGATTCGCAATATGTAAAAGAGGTGATCAATATCTTAAAGATTGCAAGCCCTAATACTTTAATAGGGATTATTTTAAAAATTAAAACCCGAAATATCAGCTTGGATTATTCGATGTTCGATGATTTGTTCAGAGTGCTCATTAATAAGCTAAATATTGAACAGTTCATCAAAGAAATCGAATTGCTGAATAATGGCCGGCAATTTGCAATTATGATGTTTTGGAATTCACCATCTGAATCAGAACTTTATCAAAAGGGGACAGAAATCTTTAAGCATGAATTCGCAGAGTGCGAACAAAAACGCAAGGAGCATGCAACTAAATATAAAAACAGAAATCCGAAGACGATCGATACTTATGGTCAGTTTAAAAAAAAATTAGGTTTAAACAAGGTATGGTACACGGATATTTTTAGATTCTATATCAACCATGCTGAAATAATAAGTAAGTCATTGACAGATACTGATGCGAAGCGTTTCGAGGAAATTGCCTTTAATATTTTGAGAAAAGACCCATTACAAGGCAAAGTAGAAATTACTAACAAGCAAGGTTCCGGCATGTCCTATACTATGACTCAGCACATGTCTCTGTTCACAGAATGTCTGGGTGTGGCTAAAAAGTTCAATTGGGATTTGTCACATGTGCAACAGAATATCCTCAACTGCATTCCTTTTGCATATTATCAAGAATTAGAGTTGATATTCGACAACATCATTGATGTCGGCAGTTTAAATATCGAGCCTATTATGGAAGTGTATACAAGCCGACAGCAAGATGATCTTCAAAGGTTCAGACGAGAAAGTTTTATCAAAGCTTGTGAGAGATATAATCTCACCTCTGCAATACCAATACTTGACAAGTTCATTGATGATGGCGAGATGGAAATTCAAGATCGTAGATTGGCCTTAGAAGTTTGCATAAAGTTGAAACATGACCAGGAAAAATTAAAGGTTTATTTTGGCAAATGGCGAGATGAGCCTCAGAATATACAACTCGCTGAAATGGCTAACAAGCTGTTGATAGAGTTGTTTGGTGATAGCAATGCAATTAAATGGCGAATTCAAGAAATAAAAAACAGAGCAGTGAAAGTTACGACTCATGAACATGGGGCAGCAAGAGCTATAAGTAAAGATGAAAGCGAACTGCACCATAAGTATTTCGCTGCACCGCTACTAAATATTAGTGATGCAAAGTATATTGATCAATACCGAGAGCTACTTTGGGATTCCTTTGAAAAAGCAAAAGAACACAATGAGTATGGGACATATGTGAGCTATGTATGGGATATTGTGTGCACATATTTTTCAAATCTGACTGTCCACAGAAAATATGATCCTATTTTAAAACTTGAAAAAGATATTTATGAAAAAACAGGAGAAGAAGGAACAAACTGGTTTAAATATCGCATACAAAAACTCAAGCGGGAGTACAGTTCTTATATAAGCAAGCCAGATGATATTTTAACATGCATCCAAAAATATAATAAAATTGTGAGTAGCATGTATTTGTTCCTAAAAGACCATCAAGGCCTTATTAGCTTTATAAAAGATGCCATTGAAAAAGATTTGAAGAGATTTGTTGAGGAGGAAGGATATTATCGTCAAATCGAGAAGGCGCAAGGCTATCAAGAAGATTTGATACAGACTACATTAAAAACGCAAATTGAAAATATATTTTTAAAAAACGGTATACGAAATTCAGATATAATCAGAGAGCCACAACTGCTTGATAGCAAGCGGCCTGATTTTAGGATTTCATATGGATTTTTAGGCCCGGTTCTCATTGAGCTGAAAACGACCAGTAATAAAGAAATTAAAGAGAAGAAAAAAAGAGACGCATACAAAACAAAGTTGCAACAATATGTTAACGGATTTGATGCGATTCATGCATACTTTCTGATTCTTCAGGTGTCAAAGGAGCATCCAATCTCAAAATTCAAGCCAGCGTTAGTCAAATTATATGAGGATTGTGACAAAATCAGCGTTCTGGATTTAAACTGCATTAAAGGAATTAGATTATTAAATTGAGGAGACCGTGGCCGGAGGTTTTTTGAGGGACGGAAAAGATACCCCCAGGGCGAGCCTGGGGGCTAATCAATAACAAAGAATTATTTGCCGGCTTTTTTGTGGAGGATGTCGATCTTTTCGCGGATTTCCTGGGCCATGCGGGTGTTGGGGAAGTCGGCGGCGATCTGCTGGCCTATGGCTAGTGCGTCGTCCCAGCGTTTTTCGGTGACGGCCATTGAGAACTGCACGCCCAGGCCATGGAGCTTGTTGCGGAAGACATCTCTTGCGGCGTCCTGGAGGGCGAGGCCCTCGCTGGGGGACAGGTATGTATCGAGTTCGCGGAGCAATTCTATGCTCTCGTCGGTGGACTGGCGTTTGACGGCGTCGTCCCAGGCGGCGAGGAGTTCTTTTTTGCGATTCTGGCGGCGGTCGGCGATGTAATTTACGAGGGTCTGGACACGGTGGTGGGTGGGGTAGGCCTTCATGAGTCGCCCGGCCTGGGTGTTGGCTTTGACCCACTGGTACTGGTCGCAGAGCTTTTCGACGTGCTCGATGGCCTGGTTGATCTGCTCTTCCTGCGAGGCGGAGCGGTAGGAATCGGCTTCGGCACGGAGCTGGAGGGCGAGGTTTTCGTAGCCGGGGCGGTGGCTGATGTTTTCGATTATCGCGTATGAGGCGTCGTAGTCCTGCTGATGGAGCTTTTCGATGGCGGCTTCGCGGAGGGACTGGCGGTCCATGTCGCGGAAGACGATGGTCTTGGCCGCTTCGGAGAGGCGAACGCCATGGCTTATCTGGGTGAGCAGAGTGGTCTGCTTGTTGATGGCATCGAATATGTTTTCGAGCTTTTCGTTGCTGTCGACGGTTGTGGAGGTGAGTTTATGGGCAAAAAGCAGCAGTGCGAAGACGGCCATCAGGCCTGCGGCGACGATTAGGAGCTGGCCGAGGCTGAAAAAGATGCCAAAAGTCTGGGTGTTCCGCAGTAAGAACTGGGAAGTAACGGTCAGGGCCAGGGCGGCTATGAAGACGTAAATAAACCAGAAATGGAAATTGAACTGCCATAAAGCTTTTTTGCTCATGTGAGAATCCTTAAATATTATAGCCAATCATACTTTGGGATGATATAACTGTCAATTAGCGTGCCACAGATACACAGATTTTAAGAAGATTACACAGTTAGAGAAGGGGGGTAGGGCAAAGATCGTTAGGGTTGCGGGTTACGAGTTACGGGTTTAAAAGGGGTGAGTAGAATCTGGGGCGGGGTGTATATATAATAGAACTACATTATGGGAGGGAAAAGGTATGAACATTTTTGAGCAGGCAATCGGGCTTAAGCAGGAAAAGGAAGAATATTACCGGGGACTTAGCAAGAAGTGTTCGAGCAGGGGGGTGCGAAAGCTGTTTTCGATGCTGGCGGATGAGGAGGCGGCTCATCGCAAGGCGATAGAGGATCTGGCGGCGAAGATACCTGCCCACTTGGCCCAATCGACGGTACTTGCGGACGCGAAAATTGCGTTTAAGGAGATCATTGCAGAGGGGTTTGGGTCGGTGTGTGATGCGAAACAGCCGGAGCTTTATCGCAAGGCGCTGGCGTATGAGGAACGGGCGGAAAAGTTTTATCTGCAAAAGGCCCAGGAATCCCAAGAGGAGTACCAGAAGGGGATATTTAAGAGGATAGCAGAGGAAGAAACCAAGCACAGGGCGGTGCTCCAGAGCGTTCTAGATATAGTGCAAAGGCCTGAGAGATGGCTGGAGAACGCGGAGTGGTATCATGTGGAAGATTATTGAGAAAGTCACAAGTCACAGGTCATAAGTCACAAGCAGGGAAAGAGAGTGATAAGTGACAAGAAACAAGTGCAGAAAAGGAGTGCTCAGCTCAGTGCGGAGAAGTCACAAGTAATAGATAAAGGCGAAATGGGAAGATATGGCTAAGATAATTGCGGATATGACGGTTGGGGAGATTGCGACGAAGTACCCGATGCTTCGGGAAATTATGGAGCGGATGGGGGTTGATTACTGCTGCGGGGGTAAGCATGATCTGGCGACGGCGGCGGCGCAGAAGGGGCTGGACCTGGATGATGTGCTGCTGTCGCTTAACGCGCATCTTGATAGGGGCCCGATAGCGAACAACAATCATCGTGACTGGACGACAGCGAGCCTGACGGAACTGGCGGATTATATCGAGCAGAAGCATCATGCGTTTATGAAAGAACAGCTGCCCAGGATCGGCGGCAAGATCGCAAGGATCAAGCTGATGCATGGCCAAAAGCATGGGCGGGTGCTTGTGGAGCTTGAGGATGTTTATATCGGGTTGCGGGATGAGATAGAAGCTCACCTTAGCAAGGAGGAGCAGATATTGTTTCCATATATTCGGACGATCGAGGCGTATGTCACGCGCGGCGGGGAAAAGCCGGAGGTGCACTGCGGGTCGGTGGGTAACCCGATACGGCAAATGGAAAGTGAACATGAAGACGCCGGCAGGGCACTGGAACATATTCGCGAGCTTACGGGTAATTACACTGTGCCGGAGGATGGGTGCGCGAGTTTTCGGGAGGCTTATGAAGGGCTGGAGGCGATTGAACGGGATCTGCACGAACATATTCACCTGGAAAATAACATTCTTTTTCCGCGTGCTAAAGAATTGGAGGCAAGAGCGGGGATCTGCAAGTAACCGGCTAATTTATTAGCGGAAAAGGTCAAAAACGCAGGCATTCAATTGTATTTTCTTTTAGATAACCCCGGATATAATATGCCGGAAGCTCCTTGATAAGGAAGTTGTGCAATGAAGAAGTCGTTGAAATCGGTTATTAAAGGGGGCAGGTTTGCCGTGGTCGCGGAGCTGGTGGGCGGGCCTGGGTTCAGTTTTGCGCCTGTGGAAAAATTTCTCAAAGCATACAAGGCCAGCGGATGGGCTGCGCCGGGCGGGTTTGAATTTACGGGAATAACGCTGCCGCAGAATCCGGGCGGGGTAGCGAGCCTTGAGCCGGCGGATATTTTATTTTATGCACAGAAAAACGAGCTGTTGGGGGATCTTGATGTAATACCGCATGTGACGTGCAAGGATCAGAATGTTGATGGGATATTGAGTTCACTTGCGGGGCTGCGCGGGATGGGGGTTGATGGATTGCTGGCGCTGACGGGTGATAAGCCGGTGCGGGCGAAGGGGGTTTTTGAGGTTGAGTCGGTGGGACTGCTGAGCTTGATCGAAGATGTGAATAATGAGCAGTATTTAAAGGCCAGGCCTGAGGCGATCGAAGATGTGCACCAGTTTTTCGCGGGGGCGGCGGTGTCGCCGTTTAAGTATACCGAGGCGAGTTTGCTGGGGCAGTACTATAAGATGGAGAAGAAGGTCGCGGCGGGGGCGAAGTTTCTGGTGACGCAGGTTGGGTGGGACTGGAAGAAATCTGTCGAGCTGTTCAAATACATGAAGGACAGGAATATAAATGTTCCGGTGATAGGGAATGTTTATTTGCTAAGTACGACTGGGCCTGCGCCGAGGCTGATGAATGAAGGTAAGCTGGCGGGGTGTTTTGTAAGCGATGATCTGTTTGCGATGGTGAGGGTGGAAGGTGTTGAGGCGCATATCGAGCGGGCGGCGCAG
>Ga0154575_1099_pt2 | contig 11834 bp, 9 predicted proteins | sample RifGroF2_FD_116004 | JGI IMG/M metagenome (GOLD analysis project Ga0154575, IMG submission 116004) | Planctomycetes bacterium GWF2_50_10
CCAGCGTTTGGGCATAGGCATTGCACATCTTTCTTACGGCTGCGCAGTGGATAATCTGCTGCAATGGCAATATTCATATGGAACAGGTTATAGTTTTCAGTACCATGTCTAACATTTAAGGCTTTCAGGCTGTTTTTTAATGTGTAGCTAAGTTGCTTTAAATTCTTAAGTTCAAGTTTTCTATTGACAAATTAAATTAGCTAATTAAACTATGTGATAAAGATAATGCAGTATACGAAAGGTATAGCTATGAAAAAACGGAGAGCTGACGGACAAGAAACACGGCAGAACCTGCTTGTTGCAGCCGGTGAGGTTTTTGCACGCAAAGGGTTTTGGGAGGCCACGAATGCAGATATCTGCGAAAAAGCCAATTGCAATAACGCTTCTGTGAACTATCACTTTGGCAGCAAGGAAAATCTCTATATAGAAGCATGGAAATATTCATTTGAAAAGTCCATTAAGGCGTATCCGCCGGATGGCGGGGTTTTGCCAACGGCGAGTATTGAAGAAAGACTGCGAGGCAGAATTCTTTCGTTTATGCAGCGTATTGCTGACCCCGCATCGCACGATTTTGAAATGATACACAAAGAAATGGCCAATCCGACCGGCCTCTTAACTAAAACAATGGAAAAGGTCATAGCACGCATAGAGCAGGATTTCAAATCACTTCTTGCTGAACTGCTTGGGGCTGGAGCAAGCGAAAAGCAAATACGATTCTGCCATATGAGTATCATGGGCCAATGTTTTGGTCCAATGCTGCACTTACGGCATAAAAAATCTGAGCATGCATTGCCTCCGCCAAAAGATATGGCACTGCATTTTGATATTGAGGAATTGGCAGATCACATTACCCATTTCTGCCTGGTCGGAATGAATGGTATTCGCAATGAAATCAAAAGAACACAAAAAAACAAGTAAAAGATCATAACTAAACTCAGGTGTGCATTATGAAGTTTACATGCAGTATATTTGGAAAGTTAATTTCAGCTTTTAGGATAACCGCCATATTTTTGTTCATGTTATGCCTGCTGCTTAATGGCTGTGCGCCAGTAGGCCCAAATTATGCAGCCCCTAAAACGGCCGTCTCGCAACAATGGCAGGAACCGCTTAAAGGAGGACTGATCGGATCAGAGATAGATCCCAACGCTCTTGCGGCATGGTGGACGACATTTAACGACGCGGAGCTATCGAGCCTCATTCAAAGGGCCGTGGCAGGCAACCTCGATGTCAAGCAGGCACAGGCGCGTGTTCGTGAGGAACGAGCCCGCAGGGGCATTGCCGAATCGGCGATGTTTCCTACTCTCAACTATTCCGGCTCTGAGACATGGGCTCACAGCAGTGAAAACAGCGGCACCGGTAAAACGAACAATCTCTATTCTTCCGGTTTTGATTCGAGCTGGGAAATCGATATTTTCGGCGGCATTCGACGTTCTATTGAAGCTGCGCAGGGAGATTTAGAGGCCGGTCAGGAAAATTTGCATGATGTCCTTGTTACCTTAGTTTCGGAAGTGGCATTAAATTATGTGGAAATACGCACACTCCAGAATCGGCTTGACGTGGTTAATAAAAATTTAGCTACTCAGCAGGAGACGTATCAATTGACCCTGTGGGGTCAAGAGTCGGGTTTAACGGACGCGCTTTCCGCGGAGCAGGCAAAATACAATCTTGAAAGCACTCGTTCTGAAATACCGTCCTTACACACCAGTCTGGAAAAGGCAATGAACCGTATTGCAGTACTTCTTGGCGACCAGCCTGGAAATATCCACAAGGAACTGTCTGCAAAACCGACCGTAACGGAACCTCTCCCTTGTGTTCCCCATAAGATAGCGGTCGGCATCCCTGCCGACATACTGCGACGCCGTCCTGATATACGTCAGGCTGAACGGGAACTTGCCGCCCAGACCGCTCGGATAGGAGTGGCTACTGCGGAACTCTACCCATCATTCTCATTAACCGGCTCTATCGGGGTGGAGGCGATGTCAGCACATACATTCACACATAATCTTGGCTCTCGTGACGGCTATAGCTGGAGCGGCGGCCCCGGGGTCAACTGGGCACTATTTCAGGGTGGAGCCATTCGGCAAAATATAAAGGTGCAAACGGCGATTCAAGAACAAGCCTTGGCCATATACGAAACCACCGTTCTGATCGCGCTGGAAGAAGTTGAAAATGCACTTGTCGCATACGCCGATGAGCAGGAACGGGCAGATACGCTGCAACAGGCAGCACAGGCCGCTCAGGCCGCCGCGACATTTGCCGAGTACGATTTCAGGGCAGGTCTTGTCGATTTCAGTAGTGTTCTGGATGCACAGCGGTCCCAGTTATCATTTCAAAATCAACTGGCCCAAAGCAATGGAACGGTGATCTTGAACCTTGTGCGGCTCTATAAGGCACTGGGCGGAGGATGGAATTCCTTTGCACTTGCCGCACAGTACAATCAAACACAAAAATTAAATCAGGAGAAGTAATATGAAAGCTGATAGTAGTCTTGATACTTGTAGTGCCGGCAACATAAAAACCATGAAACTTTTTAAGAAACCAGATCATCCCAGGCGATGGATAGTTGCGGCCATATCGATGGCAGTCATTACAGCAGGTATTATATTTTGGGCGAAGTTAACAAAGTCTGATTCTGTACAATGTAAAACTCAAAACGCCAGTCGAGGAGATATTACCGTTATCGTAACCGCCACCGGTACCGTCAAACCAACTAAGACGGTTGATGTCGGCAGCGAGTTATCAGGCATTCTCAAAAGTGTCGAAGTTAATTATAATGACAAAGTTAAAATCGGTCAGGTATTGGCGACCATTGATCCCACCAGATATGAAGCTCAGGTAACACAATCCAAAGCGGCGCTCGATTCTGCTAAAGCTAGGATATTGCAGGCTAAGGCTACCGTAAGTGAAACCCGCAGTAAACTTGAAAAGTATGAACATGTTCGTAAGTTGAGTAATAACAAAGTACCATCGAAGAGCGAGTTTGATGCGGCACAGGCGGCGTTTGAAAGGGCTAAGGCCGATGAATCCAGTGCTATAGCCGCCCAAGCACAGGCCCAAGCTTCTCTTGACGCTTACCAGACCGATCTATCAAAGGCCGTTATTTACTCTCCTATTAACGGAATTGTTCTGACCCGCAGCATAGAACCCGGTCAAACCGTAGCTGCATCTTTTACAACTCCGGTGCTGTTCACGTTGGCGGAAGATTTGACTCAGATGGAGTTACATGTGGATGTCGATGAGGCCGATATCGGTCAGGTAAAAGAAGGTCAGGAAGCCACCTTCAGCGTGGATGCGTATCCGAATCGCGAATTTAAAGCACAAATCATTCAGACACGTTATGGCTCTAAAACTGTTGACGGTGTGGTAACGTACGAAACAGTTTTAAAAGTCGATAATTCTGATTTGTCACTGCGGCCGGGTATGACCGCTACGGCCGACATTGTGGTGCAAAAAGTTCAAAATGCGATGCTGATACCAAACCCTGCCTTGCGTTTTACAATGCCGACCGAATCCCAAAGCAAGTCTTCACGCGGCTTAGTCGGAGCTTTGCTGCCCCGCCCGCCTGGCTCTGAGCCAAAAAAACGCGAAAATACAAACGACAAGAAAAATCAGAAACAGGTCTGGGCCTTGAAAGAGAGGCAGCCAGTTGCAGTTTCGATCACCACAGGTGTCGAAAACGGCGTCGTCACCGAGGTGCTCAGCGGTGATATTACAGAAGCAATGCCATTGATCATTGAGCGTGTTAGTGAGGGCAAATGATCATGATCGCAACCGACCAGCAGGAAAATCAATTGCTTATAAAATTGCAGAGTGTCAAAAAGATATACGGCAGCGGCCAGGCTGCTATGGAGGCCTTGCGCGGCATTAATTTGGACATTGAAGAAGGCGATTTCGTCGCGATAATGGGACCAAGCGGCTCAGGAAAATCTACCTGTCTCAACATACTCGGTTGTCTGGATACGCCAAGCGAGGGAAGTTATTCATTCAAAGACATTGCTGTTGAAAAGCTCAGCCGAAGTCAGCGAACACAGTTGCGTCGCCATTATCTCGGTTTTGTTTTCCAGGGGTACAATCTTCTAAGCCGCACTTCGGCATTAGAAAATGTCGAACTGCCGTTAATCTATCGAGGCGTCCATATCAAAGAACGGCAACTGCTCGCTTGTCAAGCTCTTCAATCCGTGGGTCTTGGCGGATGGGAAACACATACGCCTGGTGAGTTATCAGGAGGACAGCAGCAGCGTGTTGCGATTGCCCGTGCTATTGTCACCGAGCCTGCGGTACTGTTAGCCGACGAGCCGACCGGCAATCTGGACACAGTGCGCAGTCATGAAATAATGGAGTTGTTGACACAGCTTAACAATGATGGTATCGCCATCATAATGGTAACCCATGAGCCTGATATGGCAAAATACGCAAAACGTGTTATTCATTTTCGGGACGGCTTGATCGAGTCGGATAAGCAAAATGGAAGGAAACAATAATGCTGTGGGACACATTCATACTGGCACTGCGTGAAATCAGACGCCATATATTACGTTCATTCTTAACAATTCTTGGCATCGTGATCGGTGTAGCATCTGTCATTACAATGGTGACACTGGGCAATGGCGCTACCGTTCAAGTAACACAGCAAATCGCAAGTCTGGGCAGCAACTTATTAATGGTCAGTCCGGGCAAAAGGCTTGGTCCCGGTCAGGCAAGTACTGCTCCGCTTTTTAAGCTGGCCGATGTTGAAGCGATCAGCAGAGATGTCAGTTCAATCGCCGCCATTGCTCCGGCTTCCAGCAAGGCGGCAACGGCAGTCGTCGGCAATGAAAACTGGTCAACAACAATTACCGGTACCAATAATCAATATTTCAAAATAAGGATGTGGCCCATGCAGTCCGGTCGTCAGTTCAGTGACAGTGAATTGCGTGCCGGTGCGGCTGTATGTGTTATCGGAAATACGATTCGCAGCAAGCTGTTTGGCGGGCAAGACCCTTTAGGAAAAAGAATCCGTTTGGCAAAGCTCTCTTTCGAGGTAATCGGCTTATTGGAGACCAAAGGCCAGAGCACAATGGGACAAGATCAGGATGATCTGGTGCTGATTCCTTTGCGTGCGTTTGAGCGACGTATTTCAGGCAATCAGGATATCAGCCTGATTCAGGTCTCCGTGGCGGATGGAATTTCCACAGAAAAAGTTCAGAGTGATATCGCGCATCTGATGCGTCAGCGGCGTCATCTGGCTCCAAATGAGGATGATAATTTTAATGTTATGGATATGAAAGAAATCACAAAAATGCTGACAGGAACCACACAGGTGCTTACCGCCTTGCTTGGTGCTGTAGCGGCAGTGAGCCTTATTGTCGGAGGCATCGGAATCATGAATATAATGCTGGTATCAGTTACTGAACGAACTCGAGAAATTGGCATTCGACTTGCCATAGGTGCTCTTGAACGTGAAGTATTGATGCAATTTCTGGTGGAGGCAGTGGCATTGTCATCTACAGGCGGCCTGCTTGGTATTTTATTAGGTTTGTTGGCATGTATGGGCCTCAAAAATGTTCTCCAGGTACCTTTTGTGTTTAATCCAACTATTGTTTTGGTTTCATTTTTGTTTTCCGCCGCAGTTGGGGTGATATTCGGTTATTTTCCAGCTCGCAAAGCAGCGCGGCTTGACCCTATCGAGGCACTGCGTCACGAGTAAACTATAGGTATGCTATGTCTGATAGCTATTCTCCATTCCTATCCTATATATTGACGCACCCAACAAAGCATGTTCAAATAGCGTATGCCGTGAGTATTAAATTTTACAATGCTCTTCGGCAAAGTTATTGATGGACCTTTCTAAAGACAAGGTTGTTGCAGGCGTAATTTCCCGTCTCAAAGCCGCCTCCCCCCAAGATGGGCCGGTAAAAATTGAGGGGAACTGGGGATCCTTTGCGCGCCTTCTGGCCGCAACCGTCTCTAAAAAGCTAAAAAGGCCGATTCTGTACGTCTGCCCGCATATAGATGATGCCGACTTGGCCTCCGATGACCTCCACACATTTTCACAAAAACCCGTCCAGGTCTTTCCCGCCTGGGAGGCAGAACCAGAATTTTCCGACGCAACCGACGAGATCGGCGGCGAACGCCTCAAACTCGTCCTCCAGCTCTGTGCACCCCAGCCAGCCTCCGACCGGATCATAGCCGCATCTATTCAGTCATTGTGCCAGCCGATCCCAAAACCGTCCAGCCTCGCAGCCAACTGCTTTGACCTGCAGGTCTCAGCCACTATAAACACTGAAAAACTGCTTAATTGGCTCGTTGAAAACGAATTTGAACGCGTCGACCGCGTCGATATGCCTGGCCAGTTCGCCCATCGCGGCGGCATAATCGACATCTACGCCCCCCTCGCCGGACACGATATCGCCGCGGCAGGCCCATCCTCACAGCCCATAAGGATCGAATTCTTCGGAGATGAGATCGAAAGCATCCGCACCATCGACCTCGACACGCAGCGGTCAAGCCATAATATCGAATCCGTCGCCATAATTCCCCCCTCCCTTCCCCGCACCACCGGCGAAACCGACCTGCTCATAAACCTTTTGCCGCCCGACACAATCATAATCTTTGAAGAACCAGCCGAAATTCAGGAAGTCGCCCGCGTTTTCCTCCAGCGAGTGTCTAACCCTATCGGCCTGTATTCCTGGGAAGCTATCTCAAAAGCCTGCGCAGCTTTTACCCAGCTTGAGGCATATCGCTTCTCCGCCACGAAGGACGATTTCACAAAAATTGATATCCGATCCGTCCAGCAGTTCGAGCAAACCTCCACCCCACTTGTCGCCGGCAGCCGAAACGCCATCAATGAACTCCTGACACAGGCCAGCCAGGGCAAAAAGGTGATCCTTTATTGCGACAGCATCGCCGAGCACCAGCGCCTCACCGAAATACTCAAGGAATCCGGCCCGATCCCCGCCGCGATCGAGATGCCCATCGGCTTCATCCACCAGGGTTTCATAGTCGAATCGCTTAACACCATAGTCATCAGCCATCACGAGATATTCGGCCAGTTCGCCGTCCGCCGCCGAATCCGCTCAGTCCGCGCCGCAAGCCCGCTTGAATCTTTTCTCGATCTCGAACCCGGCGACTACGTCGTCCACGTCTCGCACGGCATCGGAAAATTCCGAGGCATCCGCACGCTCGAAAAGGAAGGCAAATTCTCCGAATATCTGACGCTCGAATACGCAAGCAAAACCATCGTCCATGTACCCGTCCAGAACATCGCTCTCGTACAAAAGTACGTCGGAACGATGCAAAAACGCCCGCAGCTAAGCACCATCGGCTCCAAAAAATGGCTCCATCAGAAAGAAAAGGCTTTCCAGGCTGTCCAGGATCTCGCCAGCGAACTTATTGAGCTTGGCGCACGCCGCCGCGCAATGGGCGGGATAGCTTATGAACCCGACACCGCATGGCAAAAGGAATTTGAAGAACTCTTCCCCTACCAGGAAACCCCCGACCAGCTCAAGGCCGTCGACCAGATCAAAGCCGATATGCAAAAGAACATGCCCATGGATCGCCTCCTCTGCGGCGATGTCGGCTACGGCAAAACAGAACTGGCCATGCGTGCCGCATTCAAAGCGGTCGAAAATGGCAAACAAGTCGCCGTTCTCGTACCAACAACCGTCCTTTGCGTCCAGCACGGCCGCACGTTCGCCGAACGCTTCGCCGATTTCCCGTGCACGATAGAAGTCCTCAACCGCTTTCGAACTCCATCGCAGGCTCGCGAAGTTGTCGCCCGCACTAAGCTCGGCAAAGTAGATATCGTCATCGGCACCCACCGCATCCTTAGCGACGACATCGGCTTCAAAGACCTCGGCCTCGTCATAATAGATGAAGAGCAGCGTTTCGGTGTCGAGCACAAGGAAAAGCTCAAAAAATTCCGCGCTAACGTCGACGTTCTCACAATGACGGCAACGCCCATACCCCGCACACTTCACATGTCGCTGCTGGGCCTCCGCGATATAAGCTCTCTCGAAACCCCCCCGCTCGACCGCCGCGCGATAACCACAACATTAACCCGCTATGACCAGGAACTTGTCAAACGCGCCATCCTCCGCGAACTCAACCGCAACGGCCAGGTCTTTTTCCTGCATAACCGCGTCCACAGCATTTTCAAAATGGCTGATGAAGTCCGTTCCATAGTCCCCGATGCCCGCGTCTCCGTCGCGCACGGCCAGATGACAAAATCCGAGCTTGAAAAAGCCATGCTCGAATTCGTCCTCGGCAGAGTCGATGTGCTCGTATGCACTACCATTATCGAATCAGGCCTCGATATACCAAACGCAAACACGATCTTTATCCACAACGCCGACCGTTTCGGCCTCGCCGAACTCCATCAACTCCGCGGCCGAGTCGGCAGGTACAAGCACCGCGCATTTGCTTACCTGCTCCTGCCGCCCGACCGGCCAATAAGCCCCATCGCCGCAAAACGCCTCAAGGCCATCGAAGAATACTCCGAACTCGGCGCAGGTTTCCGCATCGCACTTCGCGACCTCGAAATCCGCGGCGCAGGCAACATTCTCGGCCCCGAACAATCCGGCCATATCCACGCCGTCGGCTATGAAATGTACTGCAAGCTGCTCTCCGACGCCGTCGCCCGCCTGCGGAACGAACCGATTTACGAACCGCCCACCGCCGTCATCGACCTTGGCTTTGCCACCTTTATCCCCAAATCCTACATCCCCTCCGACCGCCAGCGCATGGACATCTATCGCCAGATAGCCACCGCCCGCGGCGATAAAGACCTCGCCCGCATCGAAAAGGACCTCGCCGACCTATTTGGCCCCGTCCCCGCGGATGTGAGCCTGATGATCGACGCCGCCGACCTTCGCATCAAGGCCGCCAAAAATAACATTAAAACAATCCTCGCCCAGGGCGACGACCTCATCTTCACCTTCGAAAAACCCGACAAAATAACCAGCCTCTTCGCCAGGGCCCCCGGAGTAATCCGAATCCCTGACCCCAAAACCGTCTACATACGACTCGAAAAGAACTATTTCGTACCCAAAACTCTCACAGCCCTCTTACGCAAGCTGCTCAAATGAGTACTGCCCTTTGCCCTTGCAATTTAACCCCTCCGCCGGTACTTTAGGCGTCTGTTTTAAACCGTTATGGAGCAATTACATGCAAGCTAAAATATTGTTACTGATCGCCTTATTCGCCTTTGCCACATTTAGCGGCTGCGGCTGGTGGGATTCCATGCGCGGCATAAACAAGGATGCCATCCCTCAAGGCCCAGAACCCAAAAAGATAACAAGTCGCCCCACAGTCTCAGGCGGCATCGTTTTGCCCGTTAACGGTGAACTCATAACCATAGATGAAGTCATCACCCCGCTCATGGAGGACCTCAAACCCCTGGCCGAAAAGGGCGATTATCTTGATTATCGTCGCAAGGCAAGGCCAGTCATCGAACAGGCACTGGATAACCGCGTCTCGAACATCGTGCTATACCAGAAAGCCAAAAAGGAAGCCCGCGAAGGCATCGATGAACAGCTCGACAAGGCCGCCGATAACGAGATACGCCAGTTCGTCGCCGGATTCGACGGGAACTATGCCCAGGCCGAACAGGCCATACAAAAGATGGGCATGAACTGGAAAACCTTCCGCGATTATCAAAAACGCATCCTCCTCGTTCAGGGCTACCTCCACGAGGAATTCAAAGATAAACGCCCCATCACCTACTCTGATATGCGCAACCACTATGAAAAGATCAAAGACCAGCAGTTCTTCAGCCCCGGTGCGATCCAGTTCCGGCTCATAGATATCCAGCCGCTAAAAACCACGCCAACAGACCCAAATCTCTCCCGGCTTGAATCCGCCCGACTGCTGGCAAAGGATATCGTTGCCCAACTCAATAGCGGCGGGGATTTTGGCTTAATGGCCAAAAAATACTCACAGGAAAAAACCCGCGCCGAACTTGGCGGTCTCTGGAGTCCCGTTTCCAGCGGTTCGCTTGCCAAGCCCTATGACATCCTCGAAACCGAAGCCGCCAAACTCCAGTCCGGCCAGATCGCCGGCCCCATAGAAGCGGATGACCATATCTTCATCATGAAACTCGAAAGCAGACGAGAAGCCGTCTATGAGCCGTTTGACGCCGTCCAGCACAAGGTCGAAACCAGCCTCAAATTCCAGCGCCGCCGGGACGCCATTGACGCGCTGACCAAAAAGCTCCAGACGCAGGCCGACATCGGCGACCAGGCCACCTTCGTCGAACACTGCATAGAAAAATCCTTCAACCAGATCGAAGGCTAGCATGGAAATTATCGCCCACGGCATAGATCTTGTTGATTGCCCGCGGATAGCCAAGATGCTCGACGACCACGGCCAGCGCTTCCTCGACCGGGTCTTCACGCCAGCCGAACAGGCCTACGCCCGCTCGCATAAAAAGAACATGGTCGAAAAACTCTCCGGCAGATTCGCCGCAAAAGAAGCGATTCTCAAACTAATCGGCACCGGCTGGCGCGGCAAGATCGCCTGGACCGACATCGAAGTAATAAACAACGACCTCGGCCAGCCCCAGGTAACCCTGTGCGGCGAGGTAAAAGAACACGCCACCCGAATGGGCATTACAGCCGTAAGCGTCTCAATAACTCACGCCGCCGATTTCGCCATCGCCTCCGCCGTCGCAATCACTCACAAGTAAATTTGAACTTTTTACCCAAAGTGGACTAAAGCAGTATATGATCGCCCAGTTTGACATAATAGTGATCGGCTCAGGCCATGCCGGCATCGAGGCCGCCCACGCCGGGGCAAGGCTCGGCGCGGCGACTTGCCTGCTCACGATGGATATCGAAACCATCGGCAAAATGAGCTGCAACCCCGCTATCGGGGGGCTGGCCAAGGGGCAAATCGCCCGTGAAGTTGATGCTTTGGGCGGCCTGATGGGCCTGGCTACCGATGCGTGCGGCATCCAGTTTCGCATGCTAAACCGCTCAAAAGGCCCTGCCGTCCAGTCCCCCCGCGCGCAGGCGGATAAATACCAGTACCAGGAATGGATGAAACAAAAGCTCTTATCCACCCCCAACCTAAAAATAATCCAGAATACCGCCGCTGAGATATTAACCGAAAACTCCGCCGTTACAGGCGTGGGTTGCACTGACGGTTCAATACTCAAAGCTCGTGCGGTCATTATCACGACCGGTACATTCCTTCGCGGCCTGATGCATATCGGCCCAGAGCAATTCCCAGGCGGCCGACTCGATGAACCGGCAAGCAATGAACTTTCAAAAAGTCTCGAAAGGCTCGGTTTGAAACTGGGGCGGCTTAAAACCGGCACACCCGTCCGGCTGGATGGCTCAACCATCGATTTTGATAAATGCGAGCGTCAAATGGGCGACCCCGACGCGGTGCCCTTTTCATTCCTTAATAATCGTCTCGACCGCCCCGATATTCCCTGCTGGATCACTTACACAAACCACCAGCTCCACGAGCTGCTTCGAACCAATCTAGACCGGGCGCCGCTCTACACCGGCCAGATAAAATCCGCTGGGCCGCGGTACTGCCCAAGTATCGAAAGCAAGATACTGCGCTTTGCGGATAAGGCCCGGCACCAGTTATTCCTTGAACCCGAAGACCAGGCTGTAACCTCTATCTACTGCAACGGCCTTAGCACCTCTTACCCGCGTGACATACAGGAGCAGATGCTAAAGCTCATTCCCGGTACCGAAAACTCCCGGATAATCCACTATGCCTATGCTATTGAATATGACTACGTCCCGCCTGTCCAGCTAAAGTGCAATCTCGAGACAAAAACCATATCCGGCCTATTCTGCGCGGGGCAGATCAATGGTACAAGCGGCTATGAAGAAGCCGCT
>Ga0154575_1042_pt2 | contig 11791 bp, 7 predicted proteins | sample RifGroF2_FD_116004 | JGI IMG/M metagenome (GOLD analysis project Ga0154575, IMG submission 116004) | Planctomycetes bacterium GWF2_50_10
TTCATTACGGGCTGCCCAACTCCCGAACCGCCGCCAATGATCCAGCCGCCGGTTGTTACTCCCCTGCCAACTCCAAGGCCGACGCCGCGTCCGCCGGTTCCGACACCCCAGCCCGCGCCTACGATTCCGATATGGAGCGCGGTTAAAGGGAAGGTGATCGTAGTTGATGCAGGGCACGGCGGAAGTGATCCGGGTACGCTTGCAAACGGGTTAAGTGCAATGGCAGAAAAATCGGTAAACCTTTCCATCGCCGGTGAACTAGCAAAACAGCTAAAAAACCGGGGCGCGAAGGTGGTTATGACACGCTGGGGTGATACATACCCCGACCTGGAAGACCGTGCCGCGATTGCGCAGCGTAATAAGGCGGACCTGTTTATCTCGCTGCACTGCAACGCATCGCATAAGGCATGGGTGAACGGGGCCACGGTTTATACCTGCCGAACACCGTCGCAAAGGAGCCGGTGGGCTGCTATGGCTGTGAACTGGGCATTGACGAGCAACGGTATCGAATCCAATGGCGTAGACCAAGGAGACTACAAGGTACTGGTACTGCATTCGCGGCCGTCCATGCTGATCGAATGCGGATATTTGACAAATTACGCGGAGAGAAAACGCTTAAATACTTCTGTGTACAGGGTTAAGGTTGCCACCGCGATATCGCAAGGTGTGGCGAATTATTTTGCCAAACACCCCTAAAGTCTTGAACCTGGCAGGCCATAGCTGATATACTTCGGGGGCGGTCAGGAATTCAAAACAGCATGAGAAAGGGGGTGTTCCATGTCAGAGATACGGTACATCTGTACGGGGCCTTGTGGTACTGAAGTAACCGAAGACCAGTTTTTGGCGGGGCAATCCACTTGCGAGGATGAAACTTGCGATCAATATGGAGAACCGCTGGAAAAGGTAATGTACTGCGGGGCTTGCGATGTGTATTATAAAAGGGAAGCGGAGCACGCCGGGCATGAAGGATAAGTAGAGCCTGGCAGCGAATTTGAACGTAGTAACGGGGGTTTGCAGTGGCAGACCCCTGTTTTTTTTATGTTTTATGGGCTTAGATTGCGGGTTTTAGATGAAGTTTGTTCTTAAGTCGTTTGGCTGCCAGATGAATAAGCTGGATTCGGCGTTGGTTACATCTGCTATGAAGCAGGCTGGTTTTGAGGTTAGCGACTCCCCTGTCGAGAGTGATGTTGTGATAATTAATACCTGTTCGGTGCGGCAGCATGCGGAGGAGCGGGTGTTATCTCACCTGGGGCATTTGAAGCATATACGCAAAAGCAGGCCGGGGCTGGTGGTTGCGGTGATGGGGTGCATGGCGCAGCGGATGGGGGAAGAACTGCTTGCAAATGAAGCTGTGGACATAGTTTGCGGGCCGGGGCAGATCGATAAATTGCCAGAATTGATACAGCAAAGGTTGGAAAAGAAGGCAAAACATTTGGCGGTTGCCGAGAAGATACGGGCGAAGGTGGAGGAGAGTGAGGCGCAAGGGCTTGAGGAATTTGAGGTTGCGAACGATTTGACGGAGGATCAGCTGCCGGGGCAGGCGTATGTGCGGGCGATGAGGGGGTGTAATAAGTTCTGTACTTATTGCGTGGTGCCTTATGTTCGAGGGCCTGAGGCGTCGAGGCCGCCGGAGTCTATCATTAGTCAAATCAAGCACTTACGGGATCAGGGTATCAAGCTTGTTACGCTTTTGGGGCAGACGATAGATTCGTATTCTTATACGGAAAACGGGAAGAAATGGGGGCTGGCGGAGTTACTTGAAGGTGCTAGCGCGGTAGAGGGGATAGAGTGGGTGCGGTTTATTACAAGCTACCCGACGGACTTGGATGATTCGATTTTGGCGGCGATGGCGGGCAATCCTAAAGTGTGTAAATACCTGCACTTACCTGCGCAGAGCGGGTCGGATAAAATCCTTAAGGCAATGAACCGGACATATACGAGCGGGCAGTATTTGGAGCTTTTGACGAAGGCGCGGGAGATGGTGCCGGGGATCGCGATCGCGGGCGATTTTATTGTCGGGTTTTGCGGGGAGAGTGACGAGGATTTTGAGGCGACTGTAAGTCTTGTGCAGAAAGCACGTTATAAGAGTTGTTATATTTTCAAGTATTCGCCCCGGCCAGGGACGACGGCGGAAAAGAGGCTGGAGGATGACGTGCCGGAAGATGTTAAAAAGGCGCGAAATACGAGGCTTCTTGAGGTACAAAGCCTTATCAGTGAAGAAGATAACGGCAGACTGGTGGGAAGGCGGATGCGGGTGCTTGTTGAGGGGCCAAGCAAGAAGGCACATTTGGATAAATCATCGCAAGATGTTGATCATAAACAACTTATAAGCAGGACGGGTGAGGACTATATTGTGGTATTCAACGGCCCGGCCCAGCTTGCGGGGCAGTTTGCCCAGGTGAAAATCACAAAGGCAAGTGCGCTGACTTTGTTTGGAGAGCTTTAGTCAAAGTGAATTTTTGGGGGGGTGCTGGGGGGTATTTTATTGATTATTGATTATTTGAAGAAAAGACGGGGCGTTGGGGGGTACATATCATACTTACGCCTGATTGGCCTGTCGGAACTGGGGGTTCGTGGGTTTTAAACACGGCCTAGCTGCGCTAGACCGTGCCACCGGTCTTGAGAGAACAAAAACATGGATATGCGCCGTATGTGATCGCTGCATTTCGATTATTATCCTTTCGCCCCATCCGGGGCTTTGACCTTAAACATCTTTTAACCCACAGCTTGCGCTGTGGGCTACTCCCTGACGCCCCTACCGGGGCTATAAAAACAAATACTTCTAAATTTTAGAATAAGACTGGATCCTCGCCTGCGCGGGATGACAAGTCAGTCGTAAGCACTGTGAAATTTTAATACAAAGTTTTCATGTTGCTGTTGAAAAAGAAATCCCCAGGCGAGCCTGGGGGCTAAACAAAATCTGATGGGCGGGTGTGCGACACGGCCTAGCTGCGCCAAGCCGTGCCACTTACACTTTGCGGGTTAGTTTGTTGCTGGTGAGGTACGGGGGCTGGCCTCTGGTTTTTCGATTTTGTCGGGGGTGGTTCTGCCCAGGTATTCGGGGAGTTCGACGCCGGCGAGGCCGGCTATGTCGTGGAGCGGGGGCAAGGTCTTTATGAGGTTCGAGACGAAATTGGCGGTCGATGAGGAATCGCCATTGCCGGAATCCCAGACGGTGATCTTGTCGATCTTGATGTTCTTGATGGCCTCGACCTGCTTGGAAACGATGTCTTCGATCTTTTCGACCATGAGCAATGTGGCTGCGGATTTTGCGTCGTTGTTGCAGCTCTTAACGAGGGATTCGTAGCCGGCGGCTTTGCTTTCGAGTACGAGGCGGATACCCTTTGCCTCTGCTTCGTATTTGAGGAAGATCGCGTCGGCGGTACCGGCGGCTTCTCGGCGAAGTTTTTCGGCTTCGGCATCGGCAGCGATCTCGATGGTTCGCTTCTGTATTTCGTTATGGACGATCTCTTCGGCGATGAGGCGTTCCTGCTCGGCGAGGTACTGGGCTTTCTGGACTTCTGCGATGGCCTGGCGCTTGGCGACTTCGCCCTTCTGCATGGCAGCGGCCTGCTTGGTGGCGAGTTCGGCTTCGGCATTTGCGATATCGGCTTTGGCGGTGTTTTCGCCGACGACGGCCTGGGCTTCCTGCTGCTGGATGTAAATGCGGCGGTCGGCTTCGGCTTTCTTTTTGCCCTTCTCGGCCTGGGCGACGTTTTCGGCAACCTTGATCTCGCGATCCTTATAGGCGACGTTTTCGCCGATGATGGCTTCAGCTTCCTGCTGCTGGACGTAGATGCGTCGGTCGGCCTCGGCACGCTTTTTACCCTTTTCGGATTCGGCGGTGTTTTCGGCGACCTTGACTTCCTTGACCTTATTGGCTTCGGCCTGGCCGATGGCGCCGAGCTTTTCCTGTTCGGCTACGTCAACGCGGGCGCGGTTGATGGCTTCTGATGCGGCTTTTCTGCCGATGCTTTCGATATACTCGGAGGTGTCGGTGATGTCGGTTATATTTACGTTAATAAGATAGAGGCCGATCTTGTTGAGTTCGGGTTCTACATTTTTGCGGATGGAGGCGAGAAAGCTTTCGCGATCCTGGTTGATCTGCTCGATGGTGAGCGAGGCGACGGTGAGGCGGAGCTGGCCGAAGATGATTTCGCGGGCCATGGCTTCGATCTCCTGCGAGGTGAGGCGAAGGAGACGCTCGGCGGCGTTGTTCATTATGCCCTGGTCGACGGAGATGCCGACGGTGAATGTGGATGGTACATTGATGCGTATGTTCTGGAGGGAGAGGGCGTTTTGGAGCGGGATGCCGATGGTCATTGGCGTGAGGCTGAGGTAGGAATAGTCCTGGATGAGGGGCCAGATGAAGGCACCGCCGCCGTGGATGCAACGGGAGGATTGGTCTTTGCCGACCTTGCCGAAGACGACGAGGATCCGGTCTGATGGACAGCGTTTGTAGCGTGAGGCGAGGAACATCATCAGCGTGGTCACGAGGAGGACCAGGGCGATTATGACGTAGACCCAGAGGTTCATTGCGGGCAATTGCATTGTTAACTCCCTTTTAAAATATCAAAAATAAAATATCAAATATCAAAATTGAGGAATCCCGACGTAGTCGGGATGGCTCTTCTATACTGGATCCCCGCCTGCGCGGGGATGACAGAGTCGAATTCTAATCACACAAGTGATTCTGGTGGGCAACAGAGTTGCCCACCCTACAAATCTGAAGAAAGCTCTAATTCCGAAGCACGAATCAAATTACAAACGGCAAATTCAAAATACAAAAAAAATGTCGCAAATATTAAAACACTGGTCACACTGATTTTTCTACTATCAGAGTGTTGCCGATCACTTCTACTACTTTAACGCGGGAGCCGGTTTTTATTTCGGTTTTGTCTTTGGCGGAGGCGTCGTAAATTCGGAGGCGGTCATGGATCGTAAGTTGGACCTGGCCTGTGGAATCGGCGGGGATGTTGGCGTAGACGGTGGCGGGAAGGCCGACGGCGTGTTTAATGTCTATGTTGCCGGAGGACTGGAGGCGTTTCATGGCGGTGAAGATTTTGGCCATGATGTAGACCATAAGTAAGCCTGAAGCGGTAGCGCCTGCGATGGACAAGAACGGGCCAACGCTGCTTTGGCGGGAGAGGGCCAGGCCGACGAGGCCGAACATGAGAAAGAAGGCGGTGAGGCCCTGGAGGGAAAGTATTTTAAAGCCAAGTTCGGAGGCGTTGTGGCCGTGGGCTGCGCCGGAGATGTCGGAGGAATCGACGCTGGAGAAATCGTGTTCGGCGGTTAGGCCGAGAAACTGGAGCACGATGCGGACAGAGAGCAGCGCGCCGCCAAGGATGGCGCATATAACAAAAAATTTATCAAGACTGGAAAAACCATCAAACATTGCCAGCATACGAACTCCTTGAAAAACAGGTGTGCATTTTAGGTCCGGATATTCGGTTTTACAAGTGCAAACCGAAATACGTTAAAAAATGTTGATGGAAGAAGTGACAAGGGACGTTATGGGGTGGTCGGCAACTCAATGCAGAATCTGGTCCACTGGCCATAGACGGATTCGACCCAGATTTTACCATTTAGACGATTGATTATACGCTTGGCTATAGCAAGGCCCAGGCCCGGGCCAGGGGTACGTGAAGGGTCGAGTTTATGAAATGGTTCGAAAATATGCTGAAAATAATTTTCGCGGATGCCAATGCCGTTATCTTCGACGCAGTAAACGGCGGTTTGGTCTTTTAGTTTTGCAGTGATCCTTATTATGCCGGGTCTGGATGGGTCCAGGTATGAGATGGCGTTATCGACGAGCTGAAAAAATACATCTGCGATCTGTACGCGGTCTGCAACACATTCAGGAAGTGAGGCAACTTCAACAGCTATGTTCTTTGATTTTATCCTGTACTCAACAGCCTGCAAAACAGATTTGACGGCTGCATCAATATCAACGTGTTCAAGTCGAACATCTATCCTGCCCAAACGCGAAATCTCCATGAGACCGTCCAGGATGGTCCCCATTTTTTTGACTCCGGAAGATATAAATTCAACGCAAGTTGGAATTTCGGCATCAATGACCTGGGTTATCAGATTATTTCTTTCCGGCGGTATATTGCAATCTATTACCAATTTCTTAAGATTGGAACAGGCATTGATCAATTCCATCGCAAAGCCCTGGACGTTGACCTGTGGTGATTTCAAATCATGTGATCCCACATATATGATGCTCTCGAGTTCTTCGTTTTTAGCCGCGAGCGATTGAATTAGTTGTTCACGTTCCAGTTCCAATCGCTTACGAGACGAAACGTCCATTACTGTAAATACAACATTGTACGGGTCTGCGGGATCAATAGCGCTTACGGCAACAACAACATCAATTACACGACCGTCTCTGCTCATGAATTTTGTCTCAATAACGCCGACACCGCTTTGACGTACCTGGTCATAAAGTGATTGGCCGGCATTTTCGAAATCCATGTCGCTGCAATAAAAAATTCGTGTGCTTTTTCCGAGTAATTCAGAAGGCGCATATCCGATGGTAGCTGCAAATTTTTCATTTATATAGCTTATAATTCGATTTTGAGCCAGACCAATGCCAACGGGCGAGGTACGGAATATGCTATGCAATTTGGCTTCGCTTTCTTTGAGATCTGCCATTGCTTTTGCGCGTTCATCACGTATTCGTAAAGACGCTATGCCATATTCCAGATCATTGGCTAATTCTGTAAGGAGTTTTACCTCTTTTTCGTGAAATGCATCAGGTATTGAGGTGAATACAGTTAATGCGCCAAGTACCCGGCCGTTACTATGTAAAGGAATTGCTATAGCGGATATGTAACCATGTCTAACTGCGTACATTTGCCATGGGTCTAACTGGGCAGTGGCAGGCCTTTGATTCAAGACGCAAGGGCGATCCAGGCGAATTGCGGTGCCGGTGGGCCCGCGCCCGTATTCATCATCTGCCCAAGAAATCTTGCGATCATCCAGATCGTCACCGCCCAAAGAGGATCTAGCCACTACACTCACAGTTCTGGCCTCATCCTGCTGAGCGTATCCGACCCATGCGATGGGATAACCGCCAATCTCAACAATATGACGGCAGATTTCCCGCAGGAGGGTATTTTCGTTTGTTATACGTACAAGTGCCTGGTTACATGCGCTGAGTATCTGGAGCATGCGGTTATACTGATTTAAATCTTCTTCAGTTTTTTTCCGTTCGGTAATATCTTCATATATTGCACAAAAACGCTGCGGTGAATCCCATGGCCTATACGCAGTACAGGCGAAATACGTTTTAATGGGGCCAAAGTATGCCTCGAAACTTTTCGATTTACCTGTGACTGCAACTTCGCCAAGATTTTCGAACCACTCTGGCTCAATTCCAGCCCAGATATCCGATACCGATTTTCCGCGTACATTTTCAAGTTCTATTTTTGCCAAATGTGCATAGGCATCATTGAAGTACCAAAACCTGGCATCAACTAATCGCTTGTTTTCATCAAACACCGACTCGAAAATTGCAAACGGGCTTGCCATGCTTTTCATGAGCCATTGCCATTCATTGGCCTGTGCTTTGATCGCCTCCTCGGCCCGCTTTCGCTCGGTGATATCGCGAACTATCGCCAATATCCGGTGTTGGCCCCCTATTGATGCCCGCTTCAAATTCACTTCCACCCAGAAGGTTCGGCCTGCCTTGTTCTTCGCTTTCCATTCAAAAAGCTGAGGTTCTCCTAAAGCCGCTTTTCTCACCCGCTGCAGCGCATCTTGCTGAGAGTATGGAGGTTTTCCCTCACTAAAGGTTTGTATGTCAATTTGCCGGGCTTCGTCGGATGTGTAACCAAACATTTCAATCATCTTATGGTTGACGTCGAGTATTTTTCCAGTATCAATATCATGGACAAAAATGGCATCGTTTGCCGAATCGAAAATCGCCTTGTAATTTGCTTGTGAGGCTCTTATTGCCTCCTCCGCTTTCTTGCGATCTGTTATGTCCTCTCCGGAACTGATGATGGAGACTGTTTTACCATACTCATCCCGTATCACTGTATTTCGCCAATCAATGACCCTTTCTTCCCCGCCCTTTGTTACGATCTGATTCTCGAAGCGTTCAGCAGATGCTGCATTTCCAACGAGCAATTCATTAAAAACAGCTTGGACGCTATCTCGCAAGTACTCGGGGACAGCCGTATCGAGCCAATTCTTTCCGATAATCTCATCTTTTGAGTATCCCAAGACCTCACAGCCTTTCTGGTTGATCTGAATCACTGTTTGATCGGGTGCCAGGACCAGCATTATAACTCCGGCTACATTAAAGTAGTCCTTTGCCTTATCCTGCTCTTCCCTAAGCGATTTCTCAGTAAGCCCGGTGAGCACCACATGAGAAGCGGTATTAGCTATGTCCTCCAGCAAGAACTGTTCATCAGGTCCGATGACATGTTTGCTGAAAATCGCAATAACACCGACAGGGCCCCCTTCCGAAGAAACAAGCCGGTAGCCCGCAAACGAGACCAGGCCAAGCTTTCTGGCCCAGTCATGATCGTGAACTTGCGGATCATTTGTAACGTCATTGGTGATAAACATGGTATATTCGCCGGATGCGATGCGTCCTATTTTGAAAGCGCCCAAAGGCACCCTGCGATGTTCACCGTTAATGCGGGTATACCGCCCGGAACTTGCATAAAGATGAAGGCAACGGCTTCGATCGGGACACATTGGTGCATTAATGCATCCTTGCCGGCAAATATCGCCCTTTTCTATGACCCAGACGCGGGCGAAATCGGCATCCAGTATTTCAACGGTACCATCGGTAACGCGTTTGAGTTTTTCGCTGAGGCTGCCAGGAAGAAGGAGCTGTTCCTTTAATCGACTGAGTTTGGCAAAACGCTCCTGGGCCTTTTTGCGTCTTGTGATATCCCGCACGATAGCCCACATCGCAGCGGGCTTTCCAGAATCGTCGCGAATCAGACTGGTGCGCAGTTCAACGGCAATAACCGAGCCGTCACTACGTATATATTCCTTTTCGTAAACATCCGAATACCCTCTCTCAATTACTTGCTCATTGATAATCTTTGCCTCGATGGCGTGCCATTTTTCGGGGGTGATATCACTATAATTTAATTTTGTGATATCCTCCTGGGAGTATCCAAGCATGTTCGTAAATTCATTGTTTAATTCGACTAGCCTGCCTGACATTTCAACAACAGCAAAGGCATCTCGCATATTATCATAAAGGTTGCGGAGCTTTTTGGCAGCCTGTAGAATCGCATTTTCTGACTCAATGCGGGATGTTATGTCCAGGACGTAGCCGTGATAATGAGTGATCACTCCATGAGAATCTCTCACTGCTGACGTATAGTCAAAGAGCCACCGATATACCCCATCAGCTCGGGCAATTCGATATTCCTGCTCGAAATATGCAACGCCTGAATTGCTGAAATTTGTAACTTCCTCAGTGACCCGAGGCAAATCGTCTGGATGTATGATGCCGGCGTAGAGAATTTTTCCGCTGGTCAAATCGTCAGGCTGGTAGCCGAACTGATCCCTTACGTTTGGCGATACATATTCAACAGGCCAACCCGGGGCAGCCTTCCATTTGAAGATCACCATCGGTCCGCCAACAAACAACTCATGCTGTTGCTTTATGGGATCTATCGTATTATCTCCATAAATGATTATGAGCACTTCAATTTTAGTATGTGGAATGTATTTCCGCAAGGTTAAGAACGCAGATATGCTTGTAGCTAAACCAAAAGAGTTATACTGGAGCGTGCAAAATGCTGCTGAGAGATGATTTGTGGAATCTCTTGCGGTATTGATGCTGTTGGAGATGTGATATCGCGCATTTAAACGCGGGACTGGACTAATTGCGAAGCGGGGGTATAATCTCTGTTTTAGTTTTGGGTGTTAAATTCTGAGATTTTGTCAGGAGGCTAATATGAAGGCGGCGAAGATAGCGGGATGGGTTTTTGGCGGGATAATTGCGTTATTGATCGTTTTGCTGGTGGTGTTTCTTGTTGCGGGGAATTTGCTGATAAAAACCGGTATCAAGAGCGGGGCAAGCGCGGCGATGAAGGTGCCGGTTGATGTGAATAATGTGGATTTCAGGATGCTGCGGGGGAGCATTGAGCTGGAGGGGTTGAGGGTGGCGAATCCTGAGGGCTATCAATTGCCGACGCTGCTGGAGATGGGGAAGATGAAATCGGCGGTGAAGGTTGGGTCGCTGCTGAAGGATACGGTGGTGCTGGATTATGTGGTTCTTGAGGATGTGCATGTGACGATTGAGCAGAAGGGGCTGGGGACAAATTTGCAGCAGATTTTGGATAACCTGCCCAAGAGCGAAGATGAAGCCAAGACGCAAGAGCAAAAGCCGGGCAAAAAGATTCAGATAAAGACGCTGGAGCTGACGAATCTTTCGGTGACGATGAAGCTGATCCCCCTGCCGGGCAAGACAGGGTCTGTGACGATCAAGCTGGCACCGATAAAGATGGAGAACCTTGGTACAGATGAGCCGATGACTATGGCGACACTTTCGGCAAAAGTGCTGGCGGCGATAGCGACTGGGGTGGCTAAGCAGGCGGGCGATTTTTTGCCGGGTGATCTTTCGGGAAAAATGGGAGAGACGCTTGGGAAGACGAAGGATGCTTTGACTGGAGCTGGTAAGGGGATTGGGGAAGGGGTTAAAGGGATTTTTAAGAGGAAATAGGGTTCAGCGTTTAGGGTTGAGGGTTCAGGGAGAGCATGAACGTCCAACTTCCAACGTCGAACGCTCAACGTCCAATTTAGAAAACTCCGATTAGAAACAGGATGTATTTAAAGGAATTTGAAAATGGATGTGCTAAAAAGAAAACGGATTATAGCTACTATTCTGACAATTGTTGCTCTTGCGAATTTGTGGGCGGCATTAGTTTGTATTCCGCAAATGCATAATGCTTTTGCCCAAGGTGCTTTTGCAACGTGTCCTGTTATCCTTATAGGTGCCAGTATTGGGCAATGGTCGGGCTTCTTAAAAGAGTATATAAGGTTTGAAGTGGCGAAGCATAAGGCAGAATGACCGTATCAAGTGAGCAACACACAAGGAGCCTGGATACCCGCCTGCGCGGGTATGACAAGTCGGTGGAGAGAACTGAAGTTCTAATATAGTGCAAGAGTACATAGTGCAAAAAAGTGCAAAGAGGAATACATAAGATGAGAGTTGCGGTTGGGTTTTTAGTTTTCGCTGGGATGATAAATGGCGTCTTTGGGGCGAGTGTGGATGTCAACAGCGCGGGCGGACTGGGGGCGTTTTATGGATTTGGGGAGATCGAGATAGTCAAGCTCAACTGGGGGCTTAGGTGTTTACGGACGGCGGATTTCAATGGGGATGGGCTCGTTGATATCGCGGCGATAAATAACCGTGATTCTAAGATAGAGATACTGCTGCAGAAGGAGAAGGCTTCTGTAAGTACGGCGGGCGGGGTGAGCGATGATAACGAGGCGGATATAAACGAACTCAATCCGGCTAGCAAATATAAAAAGGCGGCGCTGCCGATATCGGTGAAGGCGGCGAATATGGTTTGCGATGATCTCAATGGGGATGGGCTGGTGGATATCGCTTTTTATGGGGATCCGGCGGGGCTTTATGTGATCTTGCAGGATAAAGGGGATGAGAAGAAGAGCGAGAAATTGAGCTGGGGGCGGGTGCGGAAGATAAAGATCGAGGACGGGATGCCGCTGACGACGACGCTGGAGGCGGGCGACTTGAATAACGACGGCAGGAGCGATGTGCTGCTGGCGGGTGTGGATTGCGTAT
>Ga0154575_1085_pt2 | contig 11791 bp, 9 predicted proteins | sample RifGroF2_FD_116004 | JGI IMG/M metagenome (GOLD analysis project Ga0154575, IMG submission 116004) | Planctomycetes bacterium GWF2_50_10
CAAACTGGCCAGGGATAATGGGATAGCGGGGTCGCTGACGTACGCAAGCGCGTATTTTATGAAGCACCCGCCGGTGCAGTTTTCGGATTCACATGCCCTTGAGCAACTTGAGAACTTTCTTGCGGAACTGACGGTTTGCAAGCCAGGAAATGATCAAATGGATACTTTTCAAGCTCAAATGGCTGCAAAATAAGAAAAAAATAACCCGAGGCGTACCATCGCATAGACCTTTTTTGCTTTTCAAGCAAAAGCAGGCGCGTTAGTATATTCCGGTTTAAATCGGTCTACGGCAAAGGTGCGCGCGTGGCCGATTAGTTTTTTGGAAAGAAGGCAAATGGAAATTAAAGCGTTCAAGGCGTGGCGGTTTGATAAGAAGGTTGTTGGCGATGTGGGGAGTTGTATCGCGCCTCCTTACGATGTGATAAATGAAAGGCAGCAGGCGGCCCTTTATAAGAAAAACCCCTTTAATATAGTTCGGATCGATAAGGGTAAGGAAAAGCCGTCTGATAATAAAAAGAGCAATGTTTATACCAGGGCGGGCGAGTATCTGAGCAAGTATATCAGTGAAGGGGCATTGAGGCAAGATGAGCAGCCAAACCTTTACGCATATATTCAGAATTTTAAAGCCGGCAAGGCGTCTTTTGAGCGGAGCGGCTTTATTGCGCTAGGCAAGCTTGAGAAATTCGGGACGGGGGTGCGGCCGCATGAAAAGACGCTGGATGGGCCCAAGGCTGACAGGCTCAAGCTTACTATAGCAACCGGTTCGCAGTTTGGGCAAATATTCATGCTGTACGATGATCCCAAGCAGGTTGCGGACAGGATCATCAAGAAGGCGGTCAAGGGCAAGGCGCTTGTAAATGTTGTAGATGACGAGAAGGTGCGGCACAGGCTTTTTGCGATAACGTCAGCGGCGGAAATCGCGGCGATCACGAAGATGATGAAGAACAAAGCGACAGTTATCGCAGATGGGCATCATCGGTATGAAACGGCTCTGAATTATTACGAGCTTACGAAAAACCCAAATGCTCAGTGGCAGATGATGAGCTTTGTCAACATGCGTAACGAAGGGCTTGTGATATTGCCGACGCACAGGCTGGTTGGAAATTTAAAGAAGTTCAGCCTGGAGAAACTGCTTAGCGGGATGATGGGCGACTTTGCTTTGGCGAGGATGAATTTTGATAATGCGAAATCAAAGGCGAGTGCAAGAAAGGCCATGTTTGAGCTGATGGGGCAAATCTTTGAAGACGGCAAGACGGCTTTCGGGATTTACGCGGCTGATGGATATTTTTATGTGGCGTGGTTTAAAAACGCTAAACTCATGGAAAAGCTAGCAGGCAAGATGAGCAAGGCATGGCGCGGGCTTGATGTTTCAATACTGCATAAGGTGATACTCGAAAAAGGTCTGGGTATCGGTGAAAAGCAGCTTGCGGCTGAAAGTAATATCGAATACCTTAAAGATGTTGGCGATGTTGTAGATAAAGCTATAGCCGCTGTGGATAAGGGTGACAAGCAGGTTGTGTTCTTCATGAATCCGACCCGTATCGAGCAGGTGCAGAAGGTTGCGGCGGCAGGCGAAAAGATGCCGCAGAAATCGACGTTCTTTCATCCAAAGATTTTTACTGGTTTAACAATCAATATAATTGAAGAAGAAAATTCCAAAAAACAAAGGAGATAAAATGGCTGACTGGAGAAACCCACCTAAATTGTACATTCCCGGGCCTGTGTATGTTCGGCCTGACGTGCTTGAGCAGCTTTCGCGACCGACGCTGGGGCACAGGGATAAGAATTATGCTCAGCTTCATGGCGAAGTTGTGGATATGCTCAAGAAAGTGCTCTATACGGAGCAGAACGTATTTTTGAGCACGTCTTCGGCATCGGGGATATGGGAAGCCGGGATGCGGAACTTGGTTGGCGAGAACGATACGGTGCTTTGCACGATGTGCGGAGCGTTCAGCGATAAGTGGGCCGATGTGGGTAAGGCATGCGGGAAAAATGTTGATGAACTCAAGGTTGAATGGGGTCAGCCCGTCACGACCGAGATGATCGATAAAAAGCTTGCCGCCGGTAAATATGCTGCGATCGCTCTGGTTTACAACGAGACAAGCACGGGCGTGACGAATCAGCTTTATGAAGTAGCTGAAATGATGAAAGCCAAATATCCGGATGTTCTTGTGATGGTCGATGCGGTTAGTGCCATGGTCGGGCTGCCGATACATTTTGACAAGCTGGGCTGGGACCTGGTACTCGCTTCGGTGCAGAAGTGCTTTGCGATACCGCCGGGACTTGCGGTTGCGGCTGTGAGCAAGAGGGCTTTGGAGAAGGCCAAGACGGTAAAAGGACGCGGGTATTACTTTGATTTTGTGGAATTCGCGAAAATGGCGGAAAAAAATCAGACGCCTACAACGCCTGCTATCCCGCACATTATGGCCTTGCATTACCAGTGCACAAGGCTCCTAAGTGAAGGAATGGAAAACGTTTGGAATCGCCATGCGACAATGGCAAGTTATGTGCAAGGCTGGGCCAAGGACAGGTTTGGGCTTTTCGCAGAAGAAAAATATGCATCCAAGACCTTGACAACTGTCAAGAACACGCGTAATATCCCTGTCGGCGATGTGATCAAGTCGATCCAGAGCAAGTATAATGTCGCGTTCGGTAACGGTTATGGAAAACTTAAAGACGTGACATTCCGTATCGCTCACATGGGTGATATAACGCTCGAGGATATGAAGCAGCTTACCGGCTGGATAGATGCAGAGATCGGAGCCCAATAATATAAGAGGAAAGCCGCTGTTACGCGGAGGATGTGGAAGGATTCCATATAAGGCCGGCAATACAAACGCCGGCCTTTTTTAATTTACTATTTACTATTTAATATTTACGATTTGCGGGCGTTTAAGTGTCCGGCGGGTTCAATTATAAATAGTAAATCGAAAATTGTAAATCAGGTTAGTCTTTCCATTTTATCAGTTCAGGGTTTAGCTTTTCGATGGTCGGGTCAGCGGGGAGGACTCTTACATTTATGCTTTGGAGGCCGTAGCCGAGTAGGTTGAATGCGCATTTGTAGCTTACGGTTGCGCCGTCGCGAGACGCTACTTCCATCGGGATGGCATGGTATTCGGTGCTTTCTTTTGAGGAATAGAAAAGTTCGACGCGGACAAGCTGGGGGTCAAGGTTGTCGATGTAGATTGAGCAGGTGGCCTCGACGGGGTCGCCTTCGGTGAGGCGGACTTTCTTGTCTATGCTGGTCGCGAACGCAGTGAACTTGACGGTATTCCATGCCTTGGTGAGCTGGGTCTGTTGGGTAATCGCGTTTTTGAGCAGGGCGTTGTTATCGGCGACGAGCTTGTCTGTCTCTACCTTGCTTGGTAAATAGAACTGCTTAAGATAGCCCGACAGAACGCGGTTCATGTTGAATTTCTGGCAGACGGAGAAGATGGATTCCTTCATCATGCGTACCCACTGCTGGGGTATGCCGGCTTCATCGCGGTTGTAGTAAAGCTCAGTAATTTCTTCTTCGAGGAGGTCATAGACCTGGTTGGCTTCGGCCATTTCCTGGAGGTCTGAGCGGGTGTAGAACTGGCCTGCTGTTACGGCCCATCCATTGCGGCCATTATATCCTTCTATCCACCAGCCTTCGAGCGTTGAAAGCTGGAGCACGCCGTTCATGGCGGCTTTCATGCCGCTTGTGCCGGATGCTTCCATATCCTTGATAGGAACATTTAGCCAAATATCAGCGCCCCAGACGAGGTGGCGGGCGACGTTTATATCGTAATTTTCAAGGAATATGACGCGGTCTTCTAATCCGTAATCTCGTGCGAAATCAATGACGTCCTTAATGAGGTTCTTACCATTAAAATCGGCAGGGTGGGCTTTGCCCGCAAAAATAAGCTGTACGGGTTTTGTGGTATTTGTGAGTATCGCCTTGAGGCGTTCCTTATCGGCAAGGAGCAGGGTGGCGCGCTTATATGGCGCGAATCGCCTGGCAAAGACCACGGTGAGATATTCCGGGTTGAAGAGCCGGGATAATTTGAGAACCTTGGCTTGCGAGTAGCCTCGCGCGGCGATGTCGTCGGCGAGTTTCTTACGAATAAAGTTTATAAGGTCCTGCTTGTTACGGCGGTGAGCCTGCCAAATCTCCTCATCGGGGATGTTGGAGACGGCGTTCCAGACTTCTTCTTTTTCTCCGCTGTGAATATAATTTGGCCCGACGTAGCGGGAGAGTATCTTTGTGAATACCTCGCTTACCCAGCCTCGATGGACGCCGTTTGTGCAGTAGCTTATTGGTATTTCGGGGATACTGCGCTGGGGCCAGAGGCCTGTCCACATGCGTTTAGCAACGTCTCCATGCTGCTGGCTTACGGCGTTGACGTAATTTGAAAAACGTATGGCAAGGGCAGGAAGCCAGAATACGTCACGGGAATCGTCGACATAGCCGGCTTTTGCGAAATCGTCGAAGGTCATGCCGAGGCTTTTGATCTCGGGGTCGATATATTTTTTGACCAGTTCGGTGGAAAAATTTTCATTTCCGGCGATTACGGGGGTATGCGTGGTAAATACGGTGGAAGCCTTTATTATGGCTTTTGCTTCCTGGAAAGAAAGCTTCTTTTCGATCATGAGTTCGTGGAGGCGGCCGAGGATCAAAAACGCTGAATGGCCCTCATTGAGATGATATACACGCGGCTCGATGCCGAGGAGTTTGAGCATTTTTATGCCGCCAAGGCCCAGGATGAGTTCCTGCTGGATGCGTCTTTCGCGGTCGGCGGCGTAGAGTTCATTCGTGATCTCGCGGTACTGAGGATCATTTGCTTCTATATCAGTATCAAGGAGGAGCAGCTGCGTTTTGCCTACGTCGATTTGCCAAATTTTGCAGATGACATTTTTTGAGCCTAAGCGAATTTCTATTGTAGCAGGTTCCCCGTTTTCAAGATGGCGCTCGCGAATCGGGATGAGATGGTTTTCGAACTCGGTGTAGATCTCTTCCTGATAGCCGTTGAGATTTATTCGCTGTGTGAAATATCCGCATCGATATAGCAGGCCTACGCCTATGACGGGCAGGCCCATATCAGATGCGCCTTTGAGGAAATCGCCTGCCAAAACGCCAAGGCCGCCGGCGTAGATAGGGATGGATTCGTGGAGGCCGAATTCCATTGAAAAATAGACTATAGGCTGCTCTTTGGTAAACTCGGTAGCTGAGCCGTCTTCTTTGGCGGAGGGGTCGAAGGTCATATATTCTTCGAATTGCTGCCAGACTTTATCAAGCTCAAAGAGAAAGCCTCGATCCCGCGACAGTGCCTCGATGCGTTCGCGGGGGAGGGTGTGGAGCATCTTGATGGGATTGTGGTTTACCTCTTTAAATATCCTGGAATCAATACGGTAAAACAAGTTTATCGCGTCATAGTTCCAAGTGCACCAGATATTATGAGCCAGCTGGTAGAGGCGGTGGAGGTTCCTGGGATATCTCGGATAGACTAATATGTTCTTAGTATTCATTTAGAATCCTTTGCTTACAGACCCCAAGCACACAAGTGCCCTTCAATTCCTATTAGGCATACTGTATAGGGGTGCGTAGAATTTTTCAAGCTATTTCGGGATTCTTCGCCCGAAACATCTTCTCGCAGTTGACTTTGGGGGGTACTAATATATAATAATTAGGAGTCTCTGGGGGAACGTAATGGCCGAAATATTCAGACCGCCTTCTCAGGAAATAACCAATGTTATTGAAGATGTTCGCAAAGAGTGCGAAACCTTCAAGAGCGAGGTGGCTGTTGCCGGTTTTTGCTCATCCGAAAGGGCCAGTTTTGCCCTGGACCAGATAGAAGCAAAGATAGAGTACATGGGCGAGATACTTGATTTCCTCGCGGGAGAGCTAAATGCTCAAGCACAGCGGTTTAACAGCGTTTTAGGCCAGCATACCGAGCATCTGCAAAGAAATCTGCAAAGCTGGAAGGTGCACGCGATCAAAAACAAACGTGATTACCTTGTTAACGTCCGAAAACTTCGCGTCAAGCTTAATGAACGGAAAATATTTGAGAATGTAGTTCAGGGTATACCTTCCGGGATAGCTGTCCTTGATGGGAGGGAACTAATTGTCAAATGGGCTAATCCAACTTTTATGGCCATGGTGGGCAGAGAAGATGCATTTGGTAAAAGATTAACGGAACTGATGCAGGTTAACTGCCGTCAGGAGGTTACTTCGCTTTGCTGGAAAGCGCTCGACAGCAGGCAGTACATGGCGGAGCCCGAATTGGAATGCCGGTATTCAGATGAGAGGGTGTGCTGGCGTTCGGTTAACATTTGGCCGATTTTCTTTGGCAATTCGGCAAAAATAATAGTGCAGATAACGGATATCACTGAACAAGTCCAGCGGCGTAAGCGATCCGAGGCCCAGGCTGAAAAGGAAATGACCCAGAGGTCGATGCTGGATCTGCTCATGCAAAAAGCCCCGGTTGGCATAGGCTTTCTAGATAAATCGGGCAGATACATAAAGGTTAATGATGCGCTGGCAATGATGAACCATGTTCCAGCAGCTGAACACATAGGCAGAACCCCGCTTGAAATTATACCTGATATGGGGCATATTTTGACGGAAATGATAGAGGGCGTATTGCGAAGCGGGGAGACGGTTTTCGAGGAAAATGTATGCGGTGTGACGCAAGCTGAACCAGACGATTTTCGATGCGGGCTGGTGAGCATGTACCCTGTGTACGGCGAAAACCAGGAAATACTCGGCCTTGGTGTGATTGTTATAGATAATACGCAGCGAAAGATGATGGAGAGGCAACTGCGTGAACGTGAAGAGGTACTCAATCTATTTATTGAAAGGGCGCCTGCTTCGATAGCCATGTTCGACACGCAGATGCGCTATATCAAGGCAAGCAGACGGTGGATGACGGATTACAACATTGGCGATATTGATGTTACAGGCAAATGTCATTACGAAATCTTTCCGGAAATAGAAGAAAGATGGAAGCAGATACATAGCAGGTGTCTGGCGGGAGTTGTGGAAAGATGCGAGGCTGATCGGTTCGAACGGGCCGACGGCAGGGTAGACTGGGTGAAGTGGGAGGTAAGGCCATGGTATAAAAACTCATCTGAGATCGGGGGCCTTATCATGTTCACCGAAGTTGTAACGGAACGCAAAGAGGCGGAGGAACGCATAAAAGCAAGCGAAGAGCGATTCCGTTCGCTTGTGGCAAATATTCCAGGGGCGGTGTACAGGTGCGCATGCGACTCTGATTGGACTATGGAATATATAAGTGATTACATTAGAGAAATAAGCGGTTATGAACCGGAAGAATTTATAAATAATAAAATACGTTCGTATAAAAGTATAATACTTGAAGAGGATCGCGAGAAGGTCTGGGATGTGGTAAGCCAGGCGATAAACGAGCATAGGCCGTTTATGCTGGAATACCGGATAACAGCTGCGGATGGTTCCATCAGATGGATAAACGAAAGAGGCCGGGGCATGTTCCGTAATACACACTTATGCGGCCTGGATGGTGTGATTTTTGATATAACCGAGATGAAGAATTACCAGCGCCGGCTTGAACTGCTTCGTGATGAACTGGAAGGTAAAAACAGCGAACTTGAATCAATTCTCAGCGCAGCGTCGCATGATCTTCGTTCGCCGCTGGTAAATATAAAAGGGTTCGGGAGCGAGCTTACCGAGAGTGTGGCAAGGCTAGCTCGTGAATTTGAAAACGTGACGCTTGAGTCAAGGCTGCAAATTGCCCTGAAGCAGGCGCTTGAGGATGAAATACCCGAGTCTGTCAATTACATTCAGAACAGCGCGGAAATGATCGATCACGTTCTGTGCGGTCTGCTTCGGCTGGCACGCGTGGGGCTTTCGGCGACAAAGCCTGTAAAGCTCAATATGAATAGTTTGCTGGAATCTGTTGTTCAAAACGCCGAGTTCGCGGCCAAAAAGGCAAACGCGGTTATCACTCTCGAACAAGTCCCATGGTGCTATGCGGATGAGTCGCAGGTAATCCAGATATTCACAAACCTTATCGACAACGCGATAAAATATCTTAAACCGGGCACAATAGGTGAAATTAAAATAACAGGAATGGTCGAAAAAGATTTTTCAGTTTACTGCGTTGAGGATAACGGCCAGGGTATAGCGCCTCAATTCCAAAAGAAGATTTTTGAGCTATTTTTCCGGGCTACGCAGGCCGGCAAGGCTAATGGTGAGGGACTGGGATTGACATTGGTAAAAAGAATGATCACTAGAAACGGGGGGAACATTTGGTTAGAATCAAAGCAGGGCGTGGGAAGCAGATTTTTTGTCGCGCTGCCATCATGACAGGGGAGAATTATGCATAAAGAAAAAGTGCTGATAATTGCCGATGATGATATGGGGCATTGCCTGCTGATGACGCGCAATTTTCGTCGGGCAGGTATTACGAATGAAATACTGACATTTACCGATGGGGAAGAACTCCTGGATTTTTTGTTTGCCAGAAGCAGCGGGCGCAGCCTTGATCCTGAAGTGCCTTACCTGTTGCTTCTTGATATACGGATGCCGCGAGTAGACGGAATCGAAACGCTGCGCAAACTTAAAGCACATCAGGATCTCAAGAAACTTCCGGTTATCATAATAAGCACCACTGACGATCCCAGGCAGGTGGATGAATGCTATAAGCTCGGATGCAATTTCTACCTGGCAAAGCCTACCGATCACACGCAATTTACTGATGCGCTGGATAAACTGGGCAAGTTTATCGCGCTAGCCTGGATAAAGGTGCCTACTATAGAAATATCATTCGAGCGCGAAAAGGTCGTGCAGGAGAAATGAAATGATCGAAACTCAGACGCATAAAATTCTTATCGTAGAAGATAACGAAGGCTTGGCCAAGCTCATGCAGATCACTCTTGAAAGGTCTGGCTATATTACCGTTATCGCAAGGACCGCCTGGCAGGCGCGTGACCTGGTACAAGCCATGACGGAGCGAGTGCTCATGCTTTTGGATTACCAGATCGGTGATACGCCTGCAAGTGAACTTCTCGATCAACTCGAAAAAATGCAACATCCTGTTCCGTTTATCATTATTACAGGTAAAGGTTCTGAGCAAGTCGCTGTGGATATGATGAAACGTGGTGCACGAGATTATATCGTGAAAACGCCTGACCTTGTGGATCAGCTTGCGCCGCTTGTGGATAAGGTCGTTGAGGAAATCCATCGTGAACAAAAAAGGAAGTTATACGGCACGCCTGATACTCATGGAAGGCAGGTGTGATCTGGTTAAATTTAACACAATGGAAAGGGGGATTTAAAAATGCCTGAATTTACCCAGCCTTTTATAGGTGTTGTGCCGGGGCGGAAATTAACAAAAACCGAACTTGAAAGGGCGATGCGGCTCAATATTGCCGCCGAACTTGAAGCTGTTCATATTTATCAGGCGCATGCGGACGCTACTGATAACGAATTTATAAAAAGAGTGCTGCTGGATATCGCTGATGAGGAGCGGGTTCATGCGGGGGAATTTCTCCGAGCGCTAAAGTATCTTGTTCCTGATGAACAGGCTAAGCTTGATGAGGGTGCTATGGAGGTGGAGGAGATGGCGCGGCAGCAGGGAGGCGCGGGTGAGCAAACTGCCGCGGCTGAATCAGTTAAAACGATAGGCGATCTTAAAAAATAAATGGAGGGATATATGTCGAAGTATCTGCATAGAGAAGATGCGCCATTTGGGCCGGCCTTGTGGCAAAAAATAGACGACACGGTCGTATCAGCGGCTACCGCGCAATTGTCGGCACGGCGTATTCTAAAGGTGGAAGGTCCATACGGCCTGGGTTTTAAGGTGCTGCCCCTTGAGGACGGGCCGGTGAATGAAGATGGCTCTGTTACAATCCCAAACGTCATGCCGCTGGCAATGCTGAAGACGGAATTTACATTGATGGTGCGCGATGTTGCGGCGTTTGAAGAGCAGAATACGCCTTTACCTGTCAACACGATCGCGCAGGCGGCAATAGAACTTGCACAAAAAGAAGATGACTTTCTTTTCAACGGCGTTAAAGCCATGCGAATGGGCGGGCTTCTGGATTGGGCTTCGAAAAATTCCGTAAAGCGATCCGACTGGGCTAAGGTAGGTTCGGCCGTAGGTGATGTGATAAAAGCAGTTACTGCTCTCGACGAGGCGGGCTTGCATGGTCCGTATGCACTTGCTGTGCCGCCAGCCTGGTATAACCTGCTCTTTAGGCGGTACGAGCAGGGGTTTGGGACTGAACTTGAGCACCTGCGGCAAATCGTAACCGACGGCATCGTGAAGGCACCTGCGCTTAAGGATGGGGCTGTTATCATTGCGATGGGGCCGCAGTTCGCAACCATTGTCCTGGGACAGGATATGATGACGACGTTTGTTGGGCCGGAACCGGGGTCTTACAGGTTCATCATATCGGAGACGCTTGCACTTAGGCTTAGACAACCGAAGGCGTTGTGCCTTATAGGTAAATAGCTTTTGTTATTATTATTTAAGGCTAGTCGCAATTAAGCCGAATAGGAAACTATGTACATGTAAGTATAATATACATGGTCCTATAAAGGCTTCGGCGATGGATACAACAACACAGCACAGAATAGCCGCAGCGGGTTTGACGCTTAGCGAACCGGTTGATGTACTTATTTTAACCAATAAAAGATCAGCTCCCGCCCAGGTGGAGGAAATGCTTGAAGAGCGGGGGCTGACATTTTCACAATTCGCACTAAAGGACTTTGCGAATCTTACAAGTCGCTTGGAACTGGTGGGCACTGCTATTATCGATGCCGCTGGGATGGCTCTTTTTGAGCAAAAAGACATAATTGCTGTCGTACAAACCTTCGAAGCGAACAACATAGCTGCTATAGTACTTAACTGCTGGATAGATCTTTCCGACCAGAATTTTGCTATTTCAACAACGCTGTCATCTACTACCATTGATGAATTATGGGGCCGATTACAGGCAAATCTCGCGCACAGGCGATTTGCCGCAGGCCAGGCAGCAATAGCTGAATCCAGGACTATGATGACGCAGGCAGTTTTTGAACAGCTTAAAATGGCTGGGAAGGTGCAGAAGGATTTCCTGCCGGCGAATCTTCCGTCAAGCCCGGCTTTATCATGGCACATACTTTTTGAGCCGGCCGAGTTTGTCAGCGGCGACATTTACGATGTTGCCAGGCTTGATGAGAATCACATAGGTTTTTATCTGGCCGATGCGGTTGGGCATTCGTTACCAGCAGCGCTTTTAACAATGTTTATAAAACAGGCCGCGGTGATGCGTGAAACCGTGGGCAATTCGTACCGAATATTTGATCCCGTCGAGGTCGTTTCCAACCTTAATATGCGTATGGCAAGTCAGAAACTTTCCGGTTGCCAGTTCGCGACCTGCTGTTATTGTCTGCTCAATACGAAGACCCTCGAAATGACATATGCGAGGGGCGGTCATCCTTATCCAATTGTGATACATGCCGACGGCAGTATCGAGCAACTCCAGGTGCGGGGGCCGCTGCTGGGTGTGTTTGACAACGCGGAATTTCTGCAGGGGCGTTTTCAGCTTGTTTGGGGCGATAAACTCCTGCTGTATTCTGATGGAGTTGAACCGGTAATCGGCAAAATGGATGCCAATGCCGGTTTCCAGTTCACAGAGGAATTCCTGTCCGCCACAAGCCAGCCTCTTGGCCAGATGCTCGAATCGATCAAGTCCTTCATAAAAGACCACAAATTCAAGCAAGCCGAGATCGACGATGTTACTATCGTTGGCCTGGAAATTAAATAAGCCAATTGTGCTTGTTTACCTTCAAAATCTATTTAGT
>Ga0154575_1095_pt1 | contig 11712 bp, 11 predicted proteins | sample RifGroF2_FD_116004 | JGI IMG/M metagenome (GOLD analysis project Ga0154575, IMG submission 116004) | Planctomycetes bacterium GWF2_50_10
CGAAAAGCAGAGTGCTGTCGAGGTTTCTAAGGCAAGGCTCAGACGAGAAATGGCCCGTGTTAACCAGCTTGAAGCAAGGCTTCGCACATGGGAAAGCCGTTATATTGGCGCAATAGATAGTTTGTATGATCTTATAAGCGACGATACTACGCGATCGAGCTTTCTTATGCAGAAGCTCACCAGCGATGAGCGCACGGTGCAGATATGGGCTTTGGAAAAAGTTTCGCAGTGGCGTTTGAGCGAAAAGACACTGCCGGACAGCTTCGGCCCAGTGCTTATTTCGCTTGTATCCTCAAACGAAGATGCTGTCAGGCTCGCTACGGCAAGACTGCTGGCATTTACAAGCTATTTTGAACCGTCTGAAAAACTGCTTGCCCAGCTTGAAGTCGAAAAAAATGAAATCGTCAGGCTGGAACTTTTCTCGGCCCTGGGTGAAGCGGTGAACTATTCTGTGGCGTCATCGGAGGATAAAACGCCTAGTGCTACATATGTTTCAACGATAAATTGGGCGGCGAGGTATTTGGCAGACCCTGATGGTTTAAAGTCCCTCAAGGGAGCGCAAGTGCTCTCTAAATTGCTTATAAACGACGGCCTGGGCAAAGAGGAGACATGCAAGTATTTAACCCAGCTTGGGGCAAGATATTCGGCGGAAGCCGCGGGCGGAGATGACAAATTTCGCGGAGCATTGCTCAATGAAATGGCTGATCTGTGCGGCGCAAAAACATACAGGGCAGAATCGGCGAGGATTTTTGAGCCTCTCTTTATGTCGTCCGTCGCTGAAAAGGAAGATTCTGTTCGTCTTTCTGCTGTTAAAGGCCTTATCAATATCGACGAACCCAAAGCGCTGCAGATCATCATTGCGAAATCGCTTTATGATGATCCAAGCCCTGACATACGCCAGAGTGTTATAGCTCTTACCGGCAGGGTCGGGGCGGAATCGGACCTCAAATGGCTAAGTGTGCGGCTGGCGAAAACCGATTCGGAACAGGCTTGGGCCGCCATGCTTGATATTTTTAAGCGATCTGGTTCTTCTACCCTTGCTGACTGGATAGGTAATATCGAGGCTGATCCGAACGTTTCTATCGCCCTTGAAAGAAAAATAACGCTGCTGGAAATGGGTGAGCAAAAGGCACAGGTTGAAAATCAGCCGGCTGTGCTCAAGGCGGTCCGTAAGAGGCTTGCCGTGGCGTATTCCCAGGCAGGGAAGGGCGAAAAATCCCTGGAATACTGGGGCAAGATCGGCGAAAGCGCATCCCAGAACGAACGTGAAGAAGTTATCGCGGCGTTATTCGGCGAGCAGCTTAAGCAAAATAAGATCGGTGCGGCTGTACAGCTGATCGAAAACAGGCTTATCGAAAAGGATATGGATGCCTCTGACACCATTGTCATTAGGATCGATAACCAGTTGGCCTCCGGCGGGGCGGCTTCGAATCAGGCTCTGATTGCGGCACTGAAGGCTATTAAGACAGTCACGGCCAGAACTGCCTGGCTTGAGCAAGTAAATCGCTGGAATGCAAACGTAAGTGATCCAAACAAGGCTGGGGCGGTACCCGCTAAATAGTGCCGCAACGCTTAAAATCCGAAGCTCGAAACCCGAAATCCGAAACAAATTCAAATTCTAAACACAAAATGACCAAAACAAGATTGCAGTTGGGGCGACTGGGCTATTGAATTTGCCCCTTCAGTGCTGAAGGCGAAAAAAATGTAAATTTACGTTTGACTGCCAAAATCCTTATGGTATAGATATATCCCGATTGCTCTTTAAAAATTGAGTGTTGTCAGTTGCAGGTCCTGGGAGCCTATCCCGGGATAAGCAAATGGGAATGCGGTGAAATTCCGCGACGGTCGCGCCGCTGTGAGCGTCCGCTCCGAGAAATCGGAAATCCGAATGGGAGATTGTTCCACTGCTTGCGTTATGCAGGCGGGAAGGATCCGTTCGGTAGGGTGCAAGTCAGAAAACCTGCCTGTAGCTGTTAGCGTTTGTGTTGTTCTCGCGTTTTGGAACACCGATGCAAATTCTCCGGCTTCTGCTGTCTTTTTCCCGGGAAAAGGCTCAGGCTGTAAAAATTTGGTATCGTTAATTAACCGTCGTTCCACGCGTGGGAACGGCGGTTTTTTTTTGTTCCAAATTTTTTAACAGCCTCCGCGATTGAGGCACAGAAGGGAGAATTGATGCGATTTGTAATGTGTTTAGTGATTCTGGTTTCGGTTACATGTTGTGCTCAGAGCAGTCCATTTGCCGCGTCTGTCGTAAATTCCGAGGCGTGGGCAGGCGATGGTCTTTACAATGATCCGGCTGCGTCTGTAGTCGGCAAGCCTTCCACATGGATTTATGACCCTGGATATGATGATCCTGTTTACGGTTATCCGGCTTCAACCACAGCATCTTCGGTTGTGAATTCGCCGTTCAATACAGACCCCGCGGGTAATAAACTTATAACGGCCCTGGGCGACCAGGATGAGTTGGTCGTTGCCTTTGATCATTTTGTCATGGATGACAGTTCGAACCTTTACGGCATGGATTTCACTGTCTTCGCTGCCTATGCGTTTACGGGCGACGGTTGGATCACTGAATCAACGGATATGGATACTTACTCCATCGCTGATGGGTCGCTGTCGACATGGGACAATTTTGAAATGACTGTCAGCATAAGCCCTGATCTGGTGAACTGGTACACTTACGCCACTACGATCAATAACGACAATCTAATGCCTGCCCAGGCGTTTGCGTGGAACAATAATCAGTGGGGAGCGGAGCAGGATTGGACAAAGCCGCTTGACCCATCGCTGACCCATGCCGATTTTGCCGGTGCGACTGTCGCCGAGGCCTTGGAATTGTATGCCGGCTCGGCTGGAGGAATGTCATTTGATCTTGCTGGGAGTGGTTTTTCGGCTATCAAATATATTAAGCTTACCGGCCCGGGGAAAATAGACGGTTTTGCCGATGTCGCCGCGGTGCCGGAACCTTGTTCGATACTCTTGATCGGTCTTGGTGCGATCCTTATGCGTCGAAAATAGAATTTCGTTCACCTCAAGCGGGTGGGGCGACTGCCATCGTCCCACCCGCGAATATGTTTGTGCTGGATATGAAAAAAATAGCTTTTTTAATAGTGTTGACCTTCTCGATGACGCCGCTTTGTGCGGGGCAGCTTTGGCAGTCGTTAGGGGCAAATGCTTCGCACACATCCATATCTGTGGACGGTCCTTCGATGCTTGATGCGCAGCACGTCGTTTGGCAAAACGATAGTGATCCGCAAAACCCCCAATACACGATCGAGTTTGAAGGCCCGGCAAGCATAGTTGCCTTTAAGAATAAAATTTTTGCTTACGCGCGATATTATGATGTGTATGAAGCGTACACAAACAGCCAGATCGTGGCCTATGACGCATCTTCAGGCGAGATATGCTGGACGGCATTGACGGAAAAATCGAATTCGGATTCATGGTCTACTCCGGCCATAGATGCCAAAAACTCATGCGTGGTGGTTGGTTCCGGCAATATGATATACGCCTTTGACGCCAACACCGGCTCTACGCGCTGGAATACCGCGCTGCCAGATTTATTACGAAACATAATCAATGCTTCGCCGGTAGTGGCTTGGGATATCCCTCATGCCAGGGCTTTCATAACTGATTTTAGTACCGGCGCGACCGGTATGCTTTACTGCATTAACCTCGATGCGCAGGATGTGAATAATCCATATCAACCCGGTCAGATCGTATGGTCTGCCTTGCTGGGCAATACCTGCGGAAATACACCTGCTTATGCCGATGGGGTGGTCTACGTCGCATGTATAAACGACGGCGACAACAGTACCGGCACCATTTACGCGTTTGACGCAATGTCTTCAACGTCTTGTCAGCTATGGAAGTCAACGGATAGCCGTCTCAAAGGTTTTTTTGGCGGCTTGACAATCACAAAATCCGGATTTCTTTATGGAGCCACATATTACTCAAGTACCTCATCAGGCCAGAACAATTCTCAGCTTGTCAAGCTCCGCGCATCTGATGGCCGAATTGAATGGATAACTCCATGCGAGCGGACCGATTCAATCCCTGTCGTAGTGGGCAACAACATTTACCTTTCAGCAGGCATAGGCGGCACTTACGGTTCACGGCCCAAAATCCAGGCCTTTGCGGATAACGGCTCGTCGGCGCAAATGTTATGGGAGACACCAGCCGGCTCGCCGTCGATGGGCGGATGGAGCTATCACCCTGTTTACGCCAACGGCAAACTTTATGTAGGCGCTCAAACCCGGCCCATTACGGAATTCGCCGGGTATAGCGATCTGTATGTGCTGGATGTTACCAAGACTCCGCAACAGAGCGGTTTTGTTATCTCGCATTTTAGCGGTTGCGGCAACAGTCCGGCGGTATTTCTGGACAGCCTTTACGCCGTTGGCGCCGACGGTATTTACAAATTCGTCGAGCCAAAGCTGCTGGGAGATGTTTCCGGTGACGGCTGTGTTGATTATGTGGATATTAACTTGTTTTCACAATCATGGCTCTTTGACGGCGCCCTGGGCGTTTACAGGTCTGACGTGGATTTAAATGGTATAGTCGATTTCCATGATTATTCGCATATCGCAGGTCAATTTGGGATGCAGTGATATGAAAAACTACTCAAAAGGCTTTACATTAGTTGAATTGCTTGTTGTTATAAGCATTCTAGCGTTGCTTCTTTCAATTCTTATGCCTGCCCTGGGCATGGCCCGCGAACGAGCGCAGAGCACAATATGCATTGCCAACCTGCGTCAGATCGGCTTTGCGGTACAGCTCTACGCAAATGATTACAGCCAGTTCTTCCCGCCTGCTTATGAATCATCTACTGACACCCACTGGTGGGGCCAAAAAACGCCCACAGGTATTGATCACCAGAAGTCATTTACGTGGTCATATTTAACATCTACCCTTAAAAGGAACGGCCTTTTTGAATGTCCCTCGCAAAAGCTTGGTACATACAAGTTCCAGGGCAAGCCCGACAACATGCCTGACGGCCCCAAATGGATCACCAGTACTTACGGCTATAACGGCTATTATCTTACTCCAGCAAAGACATCAGGCTGGGCAACCATGATAGGCAACCGTCCCTGGCAGCGCAGCCAAACGGTTATCCATCCCGCGCAGGTTTTCGTCTTTGCCGATACGATGCTTGACCGTGACCCCGGTGCCGGCTCAGCTATCGAAAATTGCGCTCTTCTTGATCCGCCGCAATTATTTATGAGCGGCTCATGGCAAAAAAATGACTACCCGACAACATCCTTCAGGCACAATTTGCGGACCAACGGTTATTTTGCCGACGGCCATGCTCAGTCAACTCCGCTGCCGGCATCATCCGCATATCGAGCACGGCAAGTTATATCTTCAGTTGGTCATGATAATGACTGTTATGTTCCTGATTGGCGTAGCTGGGTGACCGGCAGACGCCCGCGTCAATAAAGCTATTTTTCAATGTCATCTGTGCTTTTAGACGAGCTTGATTTCCGACTGCCGCATGGTACAATTTCGGCATGGCTTCCATCGGTAAAAGCAGGGTTAGTGTTGTCAAGATCGCCGGGGCGGCAGCGCAGCTTCTCTGGCCGGCGAGTTGCGGGACTTGCGGCGCTCTTATCGAAAATCATGTTGACGATCTATGTGAAAAATGCTGGCAGGATCTCCGCGCGTGCTGCGGCGCGGATTATTGCCGAAGGTGCGGTCTTACGGCGAGCCGATTCGCTATCTACGATGGAGCCTGCACGCAATGCCGAGACAAGCAGTTTAATTTCGATTCCATTGCTCGAGCAGGGATATATACGGGGGTGCTATCAAAAGCTGTACTCGCGTTTAAGCATGGCCGCGATGAAGTGGCCCCCATATTAAAGACGCTCGCAAAAGCTGCCCTGGCCTCCGCTGGTTTCGAAAATCCACCCGATCAATTTGTTCCTGTGCCGCTATATTGGTTTCGTCGTGTGCAAAGGGGTTTTAACCAGGCCCATATACTTGCCCGCGCCATCTGTCCCCAACTAAACCTGATAAAATGCGATCTCGCCCGTACACGAAACACGCCCAGGCAGGCCCTCCTTGATGCCAAAGATCGTTTCACAAATGTCCGCGATGCCTTCGCCATTAGACGAGGCCACAGCTTTAAAGGCAAAACCATCTGCCTTGTCGATGACGTGAAAACCACCGGTTCGACGTTAAATGAATGCGCATCGCTTCTTAAGACAGCAGGGGCCGTCAACGTCTATGCCGTGGTGATCGCGGTGGCGGACCCTAATTTTAGAGACATGCGCTCATGAAAATAAATGTGGTGATATTCGACCTTGACGGGACTATAACCGAGCCGATACTGGATTTTGATCAGATCCGAAAGGAAATAGGCTTTGGCCCGCATGCCGGCACGATACTCGAAGAAATGGAGCACATGACCGAGCTTGAAAAGAAGCGTGCTTTCGCGATAATCGACGCGCACGAAACCGCTGCCGTCGAAAAATCTCGCCTCAATGCTGGTGTACGAGAAACTCTCGACTATCTCGCCGTTAAGAAGATACAAACCGGCATAATCACCCGCAACACAAAAGAGAATGCGCTGGCCGTTGCCGCCAAGCACTCTCTTAATTTCGATCACATCGTCGACCGCTTTGACGGACCTGTCAAGCCGGACGCCTGGGGTGTTCTAAGATTGTGTGAAATATTCAACACCCCGCCCGAACAGGTAATCGTAGTAGGGGACTTCCTCCACGACGTCCAGGCCGCCCGGGCGGCAGGGGCGGTCTCAGTACTGCTGAAAAACCACAAAAATGCCCATGACTTCTTGCCCTGGAGCGATTACTCTATTGACAGGATAGACGAGCTTATCTCGCTTATCCAAAAACTTTATTCGCGCAAAGTATAAAGGAGTCTATATGTTCGAATTTGCCACCTTTATGATCATTACCTTGGTCGGTATGCTCACATGCCCAGACCCCAACGCCCTCAAACCCGACCGGGTCGATGCCATCCTTGCCCGTCTCAATGAGACCAGCAAGGATCTCAAGACCTACCAGGCCAAAGTCGTATATATTAATGAGCAGCCTATTCTGGAAACAAAGGCACTACGCACTGGCACGCTGTTTTTTAAAGGCGACGGCCGCTCAAAGATGCGTGTCAGCTTCACCACTTTAAAGCAGGATAATGAACCCGTCGCGCCAACCCGCGAGGAGTATGTTTTCGACGGCGTGGACATGACCCGCATAAATTACGATCTCAAATCAGTTGAAATACGCCAGCTAAGTGAGCCCAACCATCCCCTCGATGCCTTTGAACTGGCCAGCCGGTATTGGCCTATCATCGGTTTTGCCAAGGTGGATGAGCTCAAAAAAGATTTTGACGTTTCGCTCGTTTCAGATACCAATACTGTCGTCCAGCTAAGGCTCAAATCCCTGCCTTCATCCCGTTATGCCCAGGACTATGCGTTTATCGATTTTTGGATAGACACCGGTAGTTACCTGCCGCTTCGCATGTCCGCCCAGTCCCCTGATGACATAATTTCCGACTTCAAGCTCGAAGATGCCGTCGTAAATAAAAAAATGAATGATGACGTTTTTGATATTGAAGTACCGGAAAACTTTGGTAAAAATATCATCCCGCTCGAAAAATAAGCAAAAATAGATGGAGGTCTTATGCCAAAAGGTCTGGTCGTGTATTATTCCCGCAGCGGCAATACGAAGCAGATGGCTGAGCTTATTGCTAAGTCCATGAACGATGCCCAATTGCCAACGCAGTGCAAATCCGTCCAGGATACCACCCTTGATGACCTCGAAGAAGCCGATGCCATTGTAGTCGGCTCCCCGACATACTATGGCCATATGGCTGCTCCTATAAAACAGATGTTCGATGATGCTGTCACGCGCCACGGCAAACTGGATGGCAAAATCGGCGGGGCTTTTTCCTCTTCTGTCAACATCGGCGGAGGCAATGAAACAACTATCATGGGAATCCTTGAAGCCATGCTTATCGCCGGTTTTATCACCTGGGGCGACCCGCAGGGCGACCATTACGGCCCAGTCTCAATAGGCAAACCTGACGACAGGGTAAGTGCCCAGTGCAGGCGAAGAGGCCAGAGGATCGCTGAACTTACTTGCAAGTTGTTTAAGTAATTGACTTTGTGTCCAATTACGCTTAAATTTTTGCCTTTGACAAAAATAACCGGTGAAGTTAGACTTCTATTTTTGAAATGAATTCTGGAGGTTTTTAAATGCAAGAGTACGAGAAACTCAAGACGTTGGTAGCGGAAATCGAAGTAGACATTAACAAAGCCATGGGCGGCAACAAGGCTGCCGGCACACGCGTCCGCAAGCAGATGCAGGATATCAAGCAGGCTGCACAGGTCGTAAGAAATAAGGTGCTTGAGATCAGGGCCGTCGAAGAGTAGTACGTCAATTGTTGTCGCTCTTTGATATGTTGCTGCGCATCAACTGTGCTTAAAGAAGTAAACTGGAGATAATATGCCCCCGGCACTGCTGTTTGATATTTCACAGATCGATCTTACAAAAGTTGAGTACGACCGTAACGCCGTACTTGAACATAACCCGCAAAATTTTGAAATGCAGCAGCTTGACGGTATCGTCTGGCACAGCGTCGATCCCTGTCGCATCATCGGGTTTAAGGATGTCACTGATAACGAATTCTGGATCAGGGGGCACATCCCCGGAAGGCCCCTGATGCCCGGTGTAATAATGATCGAAGCCGCCGCGCAGCTTGCCAGCTTTTATGTGAAGAAAATCAAGGAAGCAAAGGGCTTCGTCGGTTTTGCAGGGATCGAAAGTGCTAAATTCCGCCAGACTGTCGTGCCGGGCCAAAGGCTTTATCTGATCGGCGAAATGACAAAGTACACCCCGCGCATGTTCGGTTGCGCTGTTCAGGGTATAGTTGATGGCAATATGGTTTTCGAAACCGTTGTTTCAGGCATACGGGTGTAAATGACTGAACTCCTGCGCAGCTTGTTCGAAAGTTGTGTAGAGATACATCCCGAAGATGACATTCTCAAGATTTTCAAGGCCCTTCCACATTGCAAGGGCCTTTTGCTTTTTGCGGACGAGTCCTCTCGGCCGATCCTGCTCATCATCAGTGCTGATATCCGCCGACTCGCAGTAAACAGATTATCCGAAGATGCCACCGTCTCAGGCCGCCGAGTAAAGCTCAAAGAGATCACCCGCTACATTTTGAGCAAATGTACCTACAATGATTTCGCAAGTACGTTTGAGCATTATAAATCCGCCAAAGCTCTCTTCCCTTCTCGGCTGGCAGACCACGTTAATCTTCCCGCCATAAATTTCATCAAGATCAACACCGGGGCCAAATGGCCTGCTTTTACAGTTGCCAATGATATTTCCCATGATTCCAAAACAAAATACTTCGGCCCATTCCAAAGCCGTAAAAGCGCTTCAGATTTCATCGACATTCTCGAAAACGCCTTTGCTCTCTGCAAAAAATATTGTCTCATCGATGACCCGCAAAAGGCCGCAAGCTGTCCGTATTACCAGATGGGTACCTGCAAAGCTCCGTGCCTGGGCAAGCTTTCAAAAGATCAGTATCTCGAACAGGTGAATGATGCCGTCGCTGCAGCTTCAGGTGATTGGCCCAGACTTGTCATCAAGCTTCAGGGTGGTATGAAGAGTTGTGCCTCGCAGATGCAGTTCGAACAGGCGCAGCTCATAAAGAAGCAGATCGAATCTCTCTCGCAGCTCTCAAAACCGGAGTTCGATTTCGTCAGCGAATTGTCTCAAATGAATCTTCTGCATCTCGATATCGGCCCGAAAATTAAAGTGCCCGGCAAAAAAACAAAAGACCAGCTTTTCATGCCATTCATGATCCTCGGCGGCATTATTCACAAGCTCCCCGATATCGCCGCTGGCGAGGTCCAGCAAATTTTTGATTCCCCCCTCGGCCCCGCCCCCGATATTGACCTTGTCCATCAGATGTCTATTTCGGCTTTTTCTCTTTACCGCCATTGTCGCTCGGGGCTCTGGTTGAATCTGGCCCGCCTTTCTGGGCACGAAGCTCTCGAAAAAATCACCCAATATCTAGCCGCTCCCAAGCCATCCTCTGAACATGAATAAAATATGTTTGACAAAATCCGCTTTGTTATGGTATAAAGTAATTTATGCAAAGTGATCGCGTAAATATTATCAGCAATGTTCTTGGTTGGTGGTGGCCTGTCGAATACATAGCCGACAGGTAAACGGTCAGTTTACATATAAAATCTATAAAAAAAGCCTAACGGCCTGTCGGATAAAAACGATGGGCCGTTTTTTTTTGCCTTTAAACAACGAGAGGATCGCATGAACGACTATAAAGAGATAATAAGTGGTGCAAAACCCGGACAGATCGTCCCAATTGTCAAACGCATCGACATAGACGACCCCGTCGACTTCTTTGCCAAAATAAGCGATTACGGCCGAGCCAAGAACTGTTGCCTGCTCGAATCCCGCGAGTACCTTGCCGACAGCGGCGCGCTCAGTTTTGGGACTTCGCGACCAGCCCTCTATCTCACCGGCTGCGGCTCCGAATTCACGATCAAAGCCCTAAGCCGCACCGGCAGGGCGATGGTGGAGTATTTAGCCGCTGACTGCAAAGACCGCTTCGCATTTTGCCAAAGTGTAAAATTTGGTCCCGATTCCATTACGGGCACTATAAAGCTGGCCCAAGGCCCAATGGATGAACAATCCCGCCTCAAAAGCACCAATCAGATGGATGTCATCCGAGCGGTCGCCTTTGCTTTCGAACTTGCCTCTAAACCCTTTCGCGTAACCTGTGGTCTATTGGGCGCAATAAGCTACGACTTTGTCGACCAGTTCGAAAAGCTACCCAAAAGCAAAAGCGACAGCCTCGAAAATCCAGACTACGAACTCTATTTCGCTGATAACATCTTCATAATGGACCACCAGGCTGGGGCCGGCTATGTCGTAGTCAATGTCATAATCACATCCGAAGACCGCGACGCCATTATTGCCCGCGCCCAGGAAACCTTTGATTACTACTACAACATGGCCCGTTTCGAAGCTCCCGTCTCCGGTGCAAAACACCAGCACCTTCCCCAATCCTCAACCGACACCGACAAAGCTGAATATGAAAAAATGGTCGGTATCGCCAAACGTCACATTCTCGACGGCGACATTTTTCAAGTCGTCCTGTCCCGCACCATCGTTGAGCCATGCCCTGATGAACCGCTGGATGTTTACAAACGCCTCCGCAAACTTAACCCCTCGCCGTATATGTTCTATATAAATACTCCAGCGACAACCCTCATAGGGTCGAGTCCTGAACTCAATGTCCGTGTCAGCGGCAAAAACGAGCGTTGTGTGGAAATCCGGCCGATCGCGGGTACGAAACCCAGGGGCCGGATCAATGGCCAGGTCGATCCTGAAACAGACTTCCGCTACGAAGCGGAATTAAAGCTCGACCGCAAGGAACTTGCAGAACATATGATGCTTGTCGATCTTGCCCGCAATGATATCGCCCGTGTTTCAAAGCCCGGCTCACGCGTAGTCAACGAGCTTCTCACCGTTGAAAAATACGCTTCCGTCCAGCACCTCGTATCCAACGTAAAAGGCGTGCTTAGGCCTGATCTTGATGCACTTAGCGTATATCTGGCCTCAATGAACATGGGAACGCTGACGGGCGCGCCCAAGATAGAAGCCATGAAGATCATCCGCAAGCTCGAAAAAAATAAACGCGGCTATTACGGCGGGG
>Ga0154575_1104_pt2 | contig 11653 bp, 12 predicted proteins | sample RifGroF2_FD_116004 | JGI IMG/M metagenome (GOLD analysis project Ga0154575, IMG submission 116004) | Planctomycetes bacterium GWF2_50_10
ATACCTCAATAGTGCCGCTGCTGTGGAAATAAAAATCGGCCAGGGCGCAAAGCCCGGCATTGGCGGACATCTGCCAGGCGAGAAGGTTTCTCGCGAAATAAGCCAGACGCGTATGATACCGGAGGGTACCGACGCGATAAGCCCTGCTCCTCACCACGATATTTATTCCATCGAAGATCTCAAGCAGCTTATATATGGCATCAAGGAAGCGACCCGGTACAAAAAACCTATATTCGTCAAAATCGCGGCCGTGCATAATGTTGCTCCGATAGCCAGCGGTATAGTGCGGGCAGGCGCAGATGCGGTAGTGCTTGATGGCTTGCTTGGTGGAACAGGCGCAGCACCCGCTGCCATACGAAATAATGTCGGCATACCGATCGAACTTGCGGTTTCTGCAGTTGATACACGTCTTCGCGAAGAGGGCATACGTAACCAGGCCTCGATCATCGCGGCAGGAGGATTCCGAAGTTCTGGCGATATCACCAAAGCGATAGCCCTGGGCGCCGACGCGGTTTACATCGGGACAAGCGCACTGATATCGCTAGGATGTCATGTTTGTCAGAAGTGCTATACCGGCAAATGCAACTGGGGTATCGCCACGCAGGACCCATATTTGACAAAGAGGCTTAATCCTGATATCGGCAACAGGCGCGCCGCGAACCTGATACGCGGCTGGAGCATGGAAATAAAAGAGATGCTTGGCGGCATGGGCATTAACGCGATCGATTCGCTGCGCGGCAATCGCGAGCATCTGCGCGGCATCAATATGTACGAGCATGAACTGGAGATACTGGGCATCAAGGCGGCAGGAATGGCGTGGTAATAGCTGCGAATATGCGTTGCGGCTAAAGCCAGGATATGTTAGGCGAGAAGTGATATGAAAAGAATATGGATCAATGAGGAATTTTGTATCGGGTGCAGGCTTTGCGAGGTGCATTGCATAGTTGCGCATTCGAAATCTAAGAAAATATTGAAGGCATTCAAGGACGAGGCGGTGCGGGCGCAGGCGGCGGTGTGTGTTGAGGAGCATGGGTATGTTTCCTTCGCGCTCCAGTGCAGGCACTGCAAAGATGCGCCTTGCCTGGCGGCGTGCATGACCGGGGCCATGAGCAGGGACCCGAATACGGGCGCTGTTCTCCATGATGAAGAAAAATGTGTTGGCTGCTGGATGTGCGTTATGGTGTGCCCGTTCGGCGTTACAAAACCCGATCATGAAAAGCACAAAATAGCTTCGAAATGTGATCTTTGCGACGGAAAGCCCGCGTGTGTTGAACATTGCCCCAACGAGGCCCTGGTTTACGAGGATAGAGATGAAACAAGCGGAAAATAAAGCTGAATATGTAATAATCGGAAATTCCGTTGCGGGTATAGCGGCGATAGAAGCGATCCGCAAACGTGACAAGAATTCACGGATACTTGTGATAACCAGGGAGCCTGCCAAGGCTTATTCGCGGCCGATGATATCGTATTATCTCGGCGGCAAGGTTTCCATAAGGCCGATGATGTACCGCAATTCATCGTTTTACCGAGATATGAAGATTGACCTCGTCGGCGAAACCGAGATAACTGCGATCAATTCAAAAGACAAGGTTCTCACAGCCGCTGACGGGCAGTTGTTCGGGTATAACAAGCTGCTGATAGCTACTGGCGGCACGCCAATAATGCCCGCGATAAAGGGCGCAAAAGTTAAGGGCGTGTTCAATTTCACCACGTTCGCCGATGCCGAGGCCATCAAAGAATACGTCGAAGAAGAACATGTCAATGAAGTTGTGATTCTTGGCGCGGGACTTATTGGGCTAAAAGCGGCTGAAGCTCTGATGGCGTTAAAAAAGAAAGTTATAATAGTAGAGCTTGCCGACAGGATACTTGCCACGACATTCGACAAGAAAGCTTCGAGCATAATCGAAAAATCATTGGCGAAGCAAGGCTGCGAGATAGTACTGCGGGATTCAATATCGCAGATAATTTCAGACAAAGGTAAAGTAAGCGAGATCGAACTTGTAAGCGGCAGACACATCGAAGCGCAGATCGCAGTGATCGCAGTGGGCGTAAGGCCTTACACCGATCTGGTAAAGAGTTCGCCGGTAAAGTTGAACCGCGGCATAATCGTAGATTCCGCGATGCTCACCAGCGAGGCCGATATATACTCAGCAGGCGATGTTGCCGAAGGACCGGATTTTTTCGGCACAGGCAATATAGTGCTTGTGATTTGGCCCGATGCATCACGGCAAGGTACCATTGCCGGAACCAATATGGCAGGCGGCAGCGCTGTTTACGGCGGCGGTCTGGCTATGAACTCGGTGGAACTGGCCGGCGTGCCGACGGTATCCGTTGGCAAGACCGATCCGCAGGAGGAGGGATATGAAATACTGGAAAAGGCTGATCTGAAGAATTCATTTTATAAGAAGCTTGTGTTCAAGGACGATGTGCTCGTCGGCGCGATACTTGTAGGCAGGATCGACAGGGCCGGCATCTACACCGGGCTGATAAAAGACAGGATCAGTACATCGGCGTTCAAAAAAGATCTGCTAAGCGACGACTTCGGAGTGATATCGCTGCCCAGGGATTACCGAAAGCACATGGTATCTGAGAGCGATGTGCCGATCATGCAAAGCTGATTTGCCACAGAGACAGAAACAAAGTAAACTGAAACAGGAAATAGATATGGCTGTTGCGACTGCGAAAAACATGGAAATACTTGACGCCAGCGGGATGCACTTTATCACGCTGAATGAAAAAATTCGCGAGCTGGTGGACGGCGGCGTCAAAGAGATAGTGCTTAATAACGTCTGCGGGCATCGGTACATCGGCTGTGGCCTGGGACCTGGGATCAGCTTTACGATCAACGGCGTGCCGGGCAACGATCTGGCGATGTTCATGGGCGGGTGTCGGATAGTGGTTTACTCTTCAGTGCAGGACTGCGTAGCTAACACGATGGACAGCGGCGAAATCATCGTGCACGGCGGCAGCGGCGATACTCTTGGCCACGGTATGCGAGGCGGCGAAATATATGTCCGCGACAATGTCGGCACGCGCGTCGGCATTCACATGAAATCTTACGAACAGAAAAAGCCTGTGCTGGTCATTGGCGGATGCGCCGGCAACTTCCTTGGTGAATACATGGCTGGCGGCATATTGATCGTGCTGGGGCTTAAAAGAAAGCCCGAGCAGGAACTTGTCGGCAGGTATGTCGCCACCGGCATGCATGGCGGGACGATCTACATACGCGGCAAAGTCGACGATTTCCAGCTTGGCAAAGAAGTAAAAGTATTCGAGCTAAACGATGGCGACAAGGAAATCCTCACAAGGTACATAGGCAAGTACTGCGGTTATTTCAATGCTTCGTATGAAGATATCATGAAGCAGGATTTCATCAAGCTTGAGCCATACACGCACAGACCATACGGCAAACTGTACGCGTACTAAAGTATTTTAAACATGTGATGATACGCAACCCTCTTCGGAGGGTTGTATTGTTTGTGTTAGTGATAAACTATCAGCCGTTTTGCATGCAAACTGTCCGGCAGTAATATAACATTCCATCGAGCCGATCAGGATAAAACAGTATCCCAGGAATTCGATAGTCTCTTCCACAAATCTGCCGATCATTCGATGATGGTGTTCCTGCAGAAGCGATTCCCAGAGACTTTGCTGGCCGATGATCCTGGCAAAGATCATGACTATGAAAGCACCGTTGGCAAAACAGATGAATGGCCCGGTAGCTGTAAATCGCACGAACTGTTGCAGCACCCGTTTATGTGTTCTATATAGAATATATCCCATATAGATCACGCACACGACAGCCAGCACCTCCCATGCTTCGTCAAAGACATAAGTTTCCAGAAAGTGGTCGTTTTCCCGAATGATAGCAAGGACGGGGGCAAGGTAGAGCACCTTGAAAAAATCCCGATATTCCCTTGTGCGATTACTCGCGACATAAAGCATGACCGCCGCCAGGATAAGCACTGCCACCTGCGACAACTCTATGACACCGTCTTCTCTCATGAGGAAGTACCCGCCCCAGAACTGTGCCAGGAACGACGCGATCCCGATCAAAATTCCAAGAACGATGCAATACGCACTGAAACGAAAACATATATTATGTGAAAAACAGCTACTCATTTATTTATATCTCACGAATCAATCAGGGAGAGAAGTTTACTGATGTAAGCTGTGAAATTCAATCAAAAAATTGCGACTGCCAAACGCAGAGATATGCGTGATTTGACGCACTCTTTTTAAAGGCTTTAATGTGGTTTAGAAGCAACTAGGAACGTTATTTATCAGTGGGGTTAAATTGCAAACCCGATGCCTTGCGGGAGAGTATTTTGGAGTCGTGGAAACCCTCTATAATATCATAAATTAAGCCATCCGCTCCAATAAAGATGGTAGCTGGTGTGGCGAGGTAATCGTAATTTTCGTCGAAGTTGGCCTCATCGGCTGTGGCTATGCGATAGGGGAGTTGCAGGCGGTTCTTGATATCGGCTAATTCGTTGGTGTCGTTGGTACTGAAACTTAAGCCGATAATGATGGGGGCTGATTGGGAGTCGCTTTGCAGTTTCGAAAGGAGATTCGCGGTGTCGCGGCTTTGGAGTTCATATGGATCCCAGAGATTGAGCCAGACGCCCCGGCCTTTTAGCGAGGAAAGTTTGTAGGTTGAGCCGTTGACGTCGGAGATATTGAAATCGGGGGCGGGCTTGTTCAGCAGCGAATGTTCCCCAGAGAACAGATCGGAGGATTTATTTTTCTTCATTGCTCCGGTGTAGTAAATAAGCCCGAATACGCAGCTAAAGAGCATGCCGGCAAGCGACAAGCCTATGCCCCAGCCTGCCATGGGCTTGTGTGCGCCGCGAAGGGCAATTATACCCAGGATAAGGCCGACCAGGCCGAATATAAAACCTGTGACAATTACCGACATTGCCGTTGAAACGATACCCAGTACGAGAGCCGCTACGGCCAGACCGATCGCGGGCCCAGGTGGGGGTGAACTGACTTCATCCAAAAATTTCATTTCGTTCATAATATCGGTTCAGATAACATTTCCTGTACTTTGACAGCCTGGGTTTTGCGAAGCTTTCTCGCGGCAATAAACCCGGACACAATATAGAACATGGCAAGACCGTGAAACGCAAATGTAAGCCAGGCGGAGCGACCGGCTTCGGTTGCAAGGGCCGCAAAGAGCACAAGCAGCGTATCGATGCTGTAGATGGCTATGGTGGTAATGAAGGCCCATGATTTGAGCTTTGACGCCATTATGCCAAGGACGATGACGATACCTCCGGCCATGAGGTCTATTACGCCGGCAATGATCTTGCCTGCTGGGCCGATTTCATTACCGATACTGTCGATCACCTGCGTGATGGCTGAGCCGACAAGGAACTGGCGGTCGGAGCCTGCAAGCATCAGTATGGTATTGACAAGGCTAAGGCCCGCTATGGCATAGATCCAGCCTGCGGCATTCTTGACTTGCTTCAATTGTGATTCATCGGGCGTTAGTGTTGACGTCGGCGTGTTTTGCATGTTTTCACCTGAATAGTTTAACAATAAAGGTATAACGCATGAACTGTGGTAAGTTTTACCTAAAATCGGGACAAATACAAGAATTTTGTTGCGGATTTTTATGACTGGTGCGGATAATAAGGAAAACTATGGGAATGCGATATGACAAGGAAGTTTGAAATTTCGATGCCGTCGTTAAATTTGCATCTGCCGCTCGAGATGCTGACTGGGGCGATTGCGATTTATGTGGCATTAAGTATTTATCTTTTTAAGCCGCATCTTATCGCGTTCGATCCTTGGCGTGGGCTTTTCGTACCCGCTACCAATTTTGCGGCGTTAGGGGCATTCCTGCTGGCCCTTAGATGGGTGGCTAATCCCGGGGCGGCTTTCTTTTCTGGGCTGTTGTACGGCTTTGGACCATTTACGCTTGGCTTTGCGATGTTCCACCCGGCTTCGGCGGCAGCGGTTGCGATTATCCCCTGGCTATTTATGCCCGCGGCTTTTTGGCCCAAGACTTCTAAATACGGCACTGCCATAAGAGCGGCTTTGGCTCTGCTACCGTTTGTTGCAGTAGCATTGTTTTTTGCTATCGCAGCTAGGTACAGCTTTTATCCCGTGCCCATAGGTGAAAAATTCCATGTAACCCCGCTCCATACTCTTGTTGGGCCGCTGATTTCAAATGCGCAGGATTTTCCAATATTCAATTTTTACCATGTCGCGGCTGGGCCTTTGGTGATGGGGTTGCTGTTGTTCTTTCGCCTCCATCGTGTAGGCACGATAATACTTCTGATCGCTGGTGTAGCACTGGGTTTATCGTCGGCTGTTGGGCCGGCAAGCCCGATCATTTGGGGTTCGATTGCGGTTCTTTGCGTGTGCATAATGATAGGATTGGGTCTAAACGGACTCACCGTTGCCAGTTCTGCCGATAGCATCTGGGTAAGCCTGTGCGGCTTTGTGCTCGCGGCGTTGGCTCTTATCTGCGGCATCGAAGCCAATGGACGCACCTGGTGGGCATGGACTGCCCTGTGGTATCTTCTTGGTACGGCGGCGGTATTTGGGGTACTCGCTGCAGCCATTTATGATAAGGCTTGGCACAAATGGCGATTTTTCGCCTTAGCCGTTCTGATCCTTGCGGATGTTTTCATCAACTCGCGTATAACTGTCGATAAGCTTTTTTAGAGCATTTTAATTTTTTATGTGTCGCTTATGGCGTAGCGAAACCTCGCAAGACAAGGATGGCGATGCAGGCAATGTTGTGCATTTCCGAAGCAGCCAGACGCTGGATTGCGAGGTTGCAGCAGCCAGAAGCGATATAGAAAAATTTGAAACGCTCTAAGGCGCAGCCGGCGGGGGCACGAGAACATAATTGACAACCTGTATCATGCCGTTTGTCGCGGGAATATCCGGCTCAACTATTTTTGCTGAGCCTATGAACAAGTCTGTGCCTGAACGCCGAACTGGTAGTGTTTTGCCGGCGATAGTAAGAACAGTGTCACGCGTGGCGATGTCGGATGCGCTGAGTCTGCCGGCGATAATATGATTGACCATTATGGGGCGAAGCTGGGCCGAGTTTTGCGGCAGGAATAAATCCGTCTGGAGATATTGCGGAAATGTGTTCCAGGCTTCCTGCGTAGGCACGAGAACCGTGTAAGGCCCCGGCCCTTGCAGCAGCTCATCGAGCCGCGTGTTGCAAAGGCCAGTCACAAATGATTGAAACCGGTTTGTTGCTTCGATGGTGCTAAGCAGGTCTTCGGGCTGTGTAACAATGCCAGTCTGCGGCGCAACCTCGCCTGCAAAGTCATTGTTTTCGACCTGCACTTTGCAGCCTGCCAGCGACATCAAGGAAAGTATCACGAGGAATAAGAACATGCGTTTCATTTTGATCCCTCCATTTTCTGATAATTTTTAATAAGCACATCGATCGCTGCTGCGGTATTTGCGGCATGCTCTTTGATCGCCAGCTGCTGTATCATGCGAAGATCGGTTATCGTATCGGCAGCAGGCTGGGAAAGTTTGGCGCCGATCTGGGTAGAACGTGAAATCCGAGGACCGGCGTATGCGATATGCGGTTTTTCATCAGGGCCAGTTTGTGGCGATAGTGGAACTTGGCCCAACTGGCTCTTTGCACGATCCTGGGCGGAAATCCACGGCGCGGGTACTCGCATAATTTCCTTGCCGTCGGTGAGATAGCCATTGTCCTGCGCAACCAGGATAGAACCGAGGATAAGAAGTATAATTGCCAAAATTGCCGGTTTGATCATGTTATTTCCCCCAAATTTGAAATCCCAGGAACCTATAAACCTATTATGCCCAAAGCAGCGGCAATTACAATAGGCAGGGGCCTTAAGAAACCAAAATGTGCACTTTTCTTGACCGCGGGCCGTCAAATTCGCACAAGTATATACCTTGCCAGCTACCCAAAAGTAGTGAGCCGCCCTGGAGGATAACAGTTTCGCTTGTGCCCACCAGCGAGCTTTTAACGTGTGCGTCCGAGTTGCCTTCCGAGTGACGGTAGCCTTGGCGGTGATGGGGAATAAGAGCGTCGAGAGTTAAAAGCATGTCGTGGATGACATCCGGGTCGGCATTCTCATTTATGGTTATCGCGCCGGTAGTATGCGGGCAAAAAACTGTAACGATGCCGTCCTTGATACCTGATGAACGCACGACCTCACGGACGGGATCTGTAATGTCGATCATTTCGTTGCGGCTGCGAGTTGATACGGAAATTGTCTTAAGCATAAAATGTCATCCGACAAAGTCGGATTCCGCAATTTTAAAATTTGAAATTTAAATTTTGAATTTTTATCACATTTGCTCTACAACTTTTATGCCCAGCAGGTTAGAAAGGCCGTGGGCGATGTTTTTTGCGGTGAGATCGCAAAGCAGCAGGCGCGAGGGCCGCGATTCAGGGCCGGCCGTGAGAACCGGGCATTGCGTATAGAATGCCGAGAACTTGCCCGCAAGATCGTAAAGATACGCCGTGAGATAATTGGGCCTGAGATCATAAGCTGCCGAGTAAATCGCTTCATCGTAGCGGCACAGAGTTTTCGCAAGTTCGATCTCGGTCGGCTCGGTGAGCGTTATGTTAGTTATCAAAGCCAGCTCCTCGGATGCATTAATACCTTTTTCAAGAGCTTTGCGCTCGATTGATTTAACCCGGGCGTATGCATATTGCATATACGGTGCTGTATTGCCTTCCATAGCCAGCATGCGGTCAAAGGAAAATACATAATCGCTCGTGCGGTTATTGGAATAATCGGCGTATTTAACCGCGCCGATTCCAACAGCGGCCGCTATATCGTTTTTCTTCTCTTCAGGCAGTTCGGGATTTTTCTCCTCAACGACCCTTTTTGCCCGGCTGACCGCTTCATCAAGCAGGTCGCGAAGCTTTACATTTTCACCAGAGCGGGTTTTAAAGGGCTTGCCGTCCTCACCCAGCACCGAGCCGAAGGTTACATGTTCAAGTGATACATCTTCAGGAACCCAGCCCGCCATCCTGGCCACTGCGAAAACCATTTTAAAATGCAGTTCCTGCCGAGCGTCTGTAACATAAATTATCTTTTTAGCACCAAGTTCCTGCACCCGGAATTTCAGCGCCGCAAGATCGGTTGTAGCATAAAGAAACGCCCCATCCGATTTCTGAACAATCAGCGGCAGGGGGTTACCCTCCTTTGAAACAAACCCAGGCGCAAAAACGCAAACAGCCCCATCAGACTCAACCGCTATACCCTTGTCCTTTAATTCCTGAACCACTGGTGCGAGCCTGTCCGCATAAAAGCTTTCACCGCGAATGTCATCAAGTTTGAAGATGCCGCCAAGATAATCATACAATTCAAAGCAAGTTTTTAGGGTAATTTTTCGAGCGTTCTCCCAAAAGGCTAAAAAAACAGGCTCTTTCAATTGTAAGTGCCTGACAGAATTCCTAACAGCCTCCGCAAGATTCTCATCCGTCTTTTCCTGTTCCGAAAGACGCTTATACATTTTCTCGAGTTCAATCAGAGTTATCGGTGATTTTTCTATTCTGTTGTGAACTTCTTCGATACTCAGCAATGCGCCGCTGGCACCGGCCCATGTTTTGGTTTCGAGTGTACTGGCCATCATGGCGTGGACAACCATTCCTATTTGCAAACCCCAATCGCCGATATGGTTTTGGGGGATCACGTCATAGCCCTCGAATTCAAGCAGCCGGCAGATAGCGTCGCCGATGATCGTGGAACGAAGATGGCCTACATGCATCTGCTTTGCAATATTCGGGCCGGAGAAGTCGACCACGACTTTTGTATGGTTCTGAGTCGGGCTTATGCCCAGTCGCACGGAATCAGATTTAACTTCCATTAGCCTTATCGCAAGGAAGTCAGGTTTAAGGCGGAAATTTATAAAGCCCGGCCCGGCTATTTCCGGCGTTTCGCAGAGATCGGCAACATCGAGTTTTTCAACGACCTGCCCGGCGAGGGCGCGGGGATTGGATTTTGCCTGCTTTGCGATAGCCATGATGCCGTTGGCCTGGTAGTCGCCGAATCGAGAATCAGCTGAAATACGAAGCAGGGGATCAGCATCAAGTCCCGTCGCGGCTTTTATCGCGTCGCGAACACGGACTGAAAGGATTTCAATTATTCGGATCATTATTTAACCACTGCCTGATGCAGATAAATGCGGTTCAACTATTTTTCCCAATCGACCTTCTTCGCATCGCCCCAGAGCAGTTCCAGGTCGTAATACTGGCGGTACTCGGAGTCGAAGAGATGGACTACGACGGTAACAAAATCCAGCAGTATCCAGCGGCCCTGTTCATACCCGGCTCTGCCGAAGAGGCCAAAACCCATCTTGCGTCCAGCCTCTGCAATATCATCTGCAATAGTGCGCATCTGCCGGTCGCTTGTACCGGTGCCGATGACGAAAAAGTCCGTCGCCGGGCTTCGACCAGCAAGGTCGAGCACAACTAAATCGGTGCAATTAAGCTCAGAGGCGATCTGGGCGGCCTTGATGGCAAAATCATGGGCGGAATATTCGATTTTTTTCGCTACCTTTTTAACTACTTTTTTTGCGACTTTTTTAGTAGCTTTTTTAACGGTTTCTTTAGCCAATTTCATTTCCTAACTAACAATAACGCTGTTATTTGCATAGATTACTGTTAGTTGGCCCGATAGTCAATGATATAAGACAGGAGATAGGCTTAGGAGTTAGACGTAAAAAAGAAAAACCCCCGGCCGGTGCCGAGGGTTTTGTGATCAGACTTATGAGAAGGCCAAGGGGGTTTATTCCTTGGTTGAGCCGATTCTCATCGAGTAGAACGAACGGTGTATGAACACCAGTGCCGCGGCAAAGAAGAACGCCGCAAGTGCCCAGCGTGTCTTTGTGGGCAGTTCGATCGCAAGCTCAATAGCCAGCAAGCCGAACAGCGTGGTGAACTTGATGATCGGGTTCAAGGCAACCGAAGATGTGTCCTTGAAAGGATCGCCAACCGTGTCGCCAACGACTGTCGCTGCGTGAAGCTCGGTGCCCTTTGCATTCATCTCTGTCTCAACGATCTTCTTTGCGTTATCCCATGCGCCGCCGGCATTGGCCATGAAGATTGCCTGGTACAGGCCGAAGATGGCGATTGAGATCAGGTAGCCGATAAAGAAGAACGAATCCGCACAGGCGAATGCCAGCGTTGAGAAGAAGATGGCCAGGAACAGGTTGATCATGCCCTTCTGTGCGTACTTTGTGCATATCTCGACGACCTTCTTTGAATCGGTGATCGAGGCCTTTGTAACGCCTTCGAGCTTGATGTTCTTCTTAATGAATTCAACGGCATAGTATGCGCCGGTCGTTACCGCGTTCATCGATGCGCCAGTGAACCAATATATGACCGCACCGCCCATGATCATGCCCAGCAGGAACACCGGGTTGAGAATGGAAAGCTTGTCCATATTGGTCGTCAAGCCGATGGTGAGGATAACGATGATCGAGAAGATCATTGTCGTTGCCCCTACGACGGCCGTGCCGATAAGAACGGGTTTGGCGGTAGCTTTAAATGTATTGCCCGCGCCGTCGTTCTTTTCAAGATAAGACTTTGCGTTCTCGAAATCGGGTTCAAACCCGAAATCCTTCTTGATCTCGGATTTCACATTTGGAACGTTTTCGATCAGCGAAAGTTCATAAACCGACTGTG
>Ga0154575_1105_pt1 | contig 11627 bp, 10 predicted proteins | sample RifGroF2_FD_116004 | JGI IMG/M metagenome (GOLD analysis project Ga0154575, IMG submission 116004) | Planctomycetes bacterium GWF2_50_10
AGAGCACCGGCCTTCCATCCGCTTCTTCATTCAAACTTCCGGTTCGATTAAAGCGTCTGAAATCCCAGTGATTCCAATTTAATTAGCCGATTTCTCTCAGCTAATTACGATAATAAATACTTTCAATTACATTTCAAGCTAATTCTTAGCAGTAATCTCAGTTTGGAGGCGCAAGTTTGCAGAGAGGAAGGTAAAAAACATGATGCGGGAATATCGCCGCCTTCGGAGCTTGAACTCACTATTGGGGTGTTTTGCGGATGGGGACACCATTTTGATTATTCTGAGTACGATTGCGGGAGAAAGAGCATGGGGCCGTTCATTTGGTACTAAATTGAAATAAAAAAAAGCCGCTGGTCGCGGCTTCGTTAGACAGGAATATTGAATTCACTATTTTCGTTAATTATTGAGATATCTTTTTCTAACGCAAAATTAATTTCTTTTAAATCAGGGTTCCTACTTTCATTACAAAAATCAACAATAATCACATGGTTACAAGTGTTGTAGTTACAAATTAATGCCTTTGCTCTACTGTCCCATTCCATCCCAAATCTCCCGCATTTTGGGCAAACGAAACTCATTTTTAGCCTCCTTAATAAACTTGTTTAAACACTTTGTTAAAAACTCGTGGCTTAAAACCTTCGAAAAGCTCGTGTTCAATTTTGTTGGTTTTAAAAAATTCTTTCGATTCTATTATAGGATAAGCTTCAACATAAACTACTTTTTTAATACCAGCATCTTTGATATAACGAGCACATTGAAAACAAGGAAACGTGTTAACATACATTACACAATTTTCAGCACTTCTACCGTGCAGACTCCGTATGGCCCGCTCTTCGGCATGAATAGCTGTGCATAATTCAATATTTCGGCTCGGAAAGAAGGTTTTCTTGAAATTACAGGCGCACTTTTTCTCAATATCACCTTTACACCGCCAAGGTGGCTTTAATTCGTTTTCTTTCCCGCACTCTGGACAGTAAATTTTTTTCATTTTTTCCAACTTACTGTCCATTACCATGTCTTTATAGCACAGACCCTGAAAAAGTAAATAGCAAGGATTCATTTTAACTGGGTTTTCATTGTAACCAACGCTAAGTGGGATATTGTCCTCATTTACGATAAGCGCGCCAACTTTTCTTTTAATACATCCTGAAGCATGGGATTGCGAAACAGCTGTTGCCATAAAAACTTCATGCTTATAAGCTTTTCGAAAATCTGGACTCCCTAGCATTCCTGATATTTCGCCTTTTATTTTAAGAGCTAATGTTTTGTCGCGATTTGATTTAGGAGATAGAGGGTCATTGTTTCTCAAAACATAATCTGATTCATAAACACAATCTTCAACGTTTTGGCCGAATGTATCATCTTCATCTGAGTCCCGCTGATCATCCCTAACAAAATCTGCTTCTATTTTATATGTTTCAGTTTCTTTAATGCGTGCCCATCTTACTTCGTAATCAGCACATACAGCAATCAACCAAAAATTTGAAAACCGGTTTCGAAGTGCAGCAACTTCACCTAAATTTCTAATACCATCAATTACTACTCGTTTTGAAGTGATGCTATTTATTGCAAGATTAATCCAGTAATCCGAGGACGCCACACCGTTATTAAATTCACCTTTACGTCCTCGATTTCCGATTTCCTGAAGTTCTTCTCGCCAGCGAGGGCCAAAGTCTTCTAAAGTAGGCTTCTGATTGTAAATTTCTTCAAATTTCTTTTTAATTGGATTTGATAGCGAAATCTGCTCAAAACCCTCAGTAGCCAAAGATTTTGCAACCGTGCTGCAGCCGCTTCCTATTGAACCAGTTAATCCAATTATGATTTCGCACTGGTTTAATCCCATACGTTCCTTAGAGGAATTTGAATTTTGGTTATTGTCTATTAAGGCCCTCAATATAACTTATGTTAATACCAAATTGAAGTACAAAATTCTAAACTACCCCCACTTCTCCCAAAAATAGTTCTTTAGCTAGATTTTTCTCCGCGTCCTCCGGCTCTGAATCCCCCAGCAAAATACTGCTAAATCAACTTGCGCGAACTAAACAAGATTCTTATGATCTCCATTCCTCAGCTTTACTTAAACTATTTGCTTAGAAACTGTTATATCTATCGACAAAAAAACCCGAATTGTTTGATCTTGTTCGCATACCCCCTGTTTCACCATCTTTCCCCCCTCATTCGCACCTACAAGTCTCCTTTTTCATCCACATAACCCCCCATTTTACCCCCTATTACCCCCCCGGATCCCCCCCACTTCAAAGCCAAATAGAATACTGGGAAATGTCCAATATAGCCCAAAAATCCGCCTTGATAACGCAAAAAACCGCCTCTTGTGTGTCTAAAAATTCCTCTCCCCAAAAACTTGCGCCCCCGCGCCCCCTCTTGCTACCCTTTGCTAATAAAGCGCAAAGAAAACCCCCGAGCATTGGGAGCAACTCGGGGGCTGGTTAAGAGATGGAGGAGTCTCTTATGAAAGGGTCTTACTTTTTGGCCTTTGCCTTTTCAAGGAGGTTAAGTAACGCACTGGCTGGTGCCTGGGTGCGGGGGTCTCTTTGGGCTACGGTCAGCGGGATGGCTGCCTGGTCGTATTTGCCGGTGCCCAGGAGATGATAGCCCAGCAGCAGCTGCATCTGGACGTTGGCGGGATCCATCATGACTGCCCGTTCGAGATTATTGATCTGTGCGGTGAGGAGATCCTCATCCTTATACATGCCGCGAGGATAAAAGACCTCCGGCTGTTGCGGGCCGAACTCGGCAAGCGCGGTATATACCACGGCGGCGGCCTTTTCATACTCGTTATTGGCGAAAAGGGCCTGGGCATACGCAAACGGCAGCACGGCGTCGTTGGGTTCCATCCGTACCGCGACCTTGAGCGTCTCGGCGGCGGCGGCGTAATTGGTGTTTTCAAAATCCTTTACCGCGCTATCGAAAAGCTTGTCGGCTTCGGTAGGCTCATCAGGCCTGGTGGGCGGCTCGGCGGCGGCGGTCATCTTGATCTTCTGCCCAGCCTGGATGAGGCCGTCATAGTCGGGTACTTCTACGCCGGCGACTGTCGTGCCGGGGACGAGCGCGCCAGGTGCCGGGTAACGCTGGTAAGTGTAGACCTGGGTATCGCCGATGGCATAAGCAGCCGGTGCCGCGCCGTACCATACATAAGGATGGCAGCCATACCAGTAATATCTGCTGTATGTGTATGCGGGCCAGTAGCCGCCGACGCTTACAAACATATAGCGGCGGTGATACTGCGGATAGACATAGGAAACGGTGTAGTGCGGGCCGTAGCCATAGTACATGACTCGGCGGGTTGGGTAGATAATGGTCGCGCCCACAGCCGTGCCGATATAGGTGCTTTCGACATAGGCGGGCTGGTAGATGATCGGATCATAGACGACTACCGGGTTCCAGATGGGGGTGTAGATCGGCTCATAGACTATCGGTGCCCAGTGGCAATAGTGGTAACGCGGGGCGTAATAGCCGAAACTGAAGCTGAAATTCCAGCGGCTGTGATAGTCATGGTGGGGATAATACGCGGGGCGCCACCAGTTGCCATGATGATCATAACGGGGGCTGTGGTAGTCGGGCCTGTCGTGATATCCGCCGCGACTATCGCCATGCGAGCCTCGGCCGTAATTGTTGTTTATAATAGTAGTATTGTTGACGACGGTGGTTGCGCGGCCTGTGCGGCCGCCGTCATAGCCCTTCATGGGTGCTGTGACCCCCGCCATTGGTGCCCGGCCAGTGCCAGAGGAGCGTGAAACCTGGCTGGTGCGGCCGTCACGCTGGATAGTTGGGCTGGAATCGCGGCGCGGCGAGCCAATTGGGGTAGCTACCCTTGCCCTGCTGGAGGACTTATCCCCCCTGCTTACTGTTGGCTGGCTGGACTTGACATCGCGACCGGTTCGAGACTCGGCAACCGCGGTTTTACTATCCTTTTTGACGATTTGATCTGTGCGAGAGCCTCTTTCCGAGCCGCCGGAGCCGCTTCTGGATTCACTCCGGGTGCGGCTTTCACTGACGACTTTCGGCGAGGTTTTGGCCTTGCTGTCATAAACGACCGTAGGCTCGGTTCTGGAACGGGCGGAACTTGCCGACTTATCAGAGCCTCTGCCGGAAGATACGGGGGTCATTACGCGTTCACGGGTGGAAACTTCCACCTTGCGGCTCACTGCGGGGCTGCCGCTTACAGTTGCAACCCTGCTGGCGGAGCGGCTTGCGCCCGTATCGGCAAAGCGGGATTCGGAAGTTCCCCTGGAAGAGGGTTCGACTGCCTTGGGGGCAGTGTAAGACGGGGTGTCATAACTTCTGGTCCTGCTTTGGCTTGCGGCCTGGTTTTGGCTGGTGCTATAAGATGGATTGTCACTTCGTGTGCCTCGGCCAGAGCTGCTTTGGCCCCTGCCGGTACTGGCTTGCGGGCGGGCTTGGCTTACTTCGCGAGACGACGATTGAGCCGGTGCCGAGCGAGCTTCGCTTTGCTTTGGTGCGGATTCGACTGGTCTGGACTCAACTGCGGATTCGCCCCTGCCCCTTTCCTGACTTGCTGAGCCGGAATTCCTCTCACCCCTGGCCCAAAGATTCGATGTGATCAATACTGCTGCGATGCAAAATGCTGTTTTTACTACTGGAGCCCGAAACATAATAAACTCCTTTTTCCGGATGGCCTTAACCTATTGCCATCCAATGCTAAGCGAAACCTCGTGGACTTCTACCCAGATCCTGTTCGACGCAACTACCCAGCTTGACGTGTCCTGGTTCTTCCATAATGCCTCCTTTCAATACTGATAATGCGGTTTTTGGCCTCATGTTCATGTGGTACCTTTGGAAACTTTGTCGAAAAATTCTACCGCCCTTGCGAAAACCCGTTCCATTACCTGGCGTTCCTCCGGGGAGAACTCCATGGCCGTGAACAAGGCCGCCAGGCGCTGTGCCCGCATGGCCTTGAACTGCTCGACGGTTTCGCTGCCTTTGGCGGTAAGCTCAACGAAGGTTACACGCTGGTTTTCAGGGTTAATACTCTTGGTAACGAGCTTTTTGCGCCAAAGTTTGGTGATATTGGTGCTGATGGTGCTTTCGCTGACATGGGCACACAGATTGCTTATTTCAGAAACTGTAAGCTTGCCCCGTTCAGCAAGAAGCTCGAGAATCAAAACATCTCTGTCGGCCAGGTCTTCACTTTTCATAGCCGCTTCCTGCCCTGCCCTGAGCAGCCGCATCCTAAACCCTAATTCATCTATTATCTTCGCAAGTTCCATTTGCCTTTGTCCCTTTCTGGAAGGAATTATACGCGGAACATTTGCTGTGTCAATATGTTTATTGGAAGAATACTTTTATTTCTGAAGTGTTTTGTGATTTGTTGTGGCTTTTGGGTTGTTTTCTGTTGTATATATAACGAAATTGCTCGATTTGACGGCATTTTACGGTTTTTTATGGAATGTTTCATGTGAAACAGCGTCTTTTTGTAATCACTGATTACACAGATTGCACCGATTTCTATTTTGCTTGGTCGCCCCGCTTAGCATCGCGATGAGCATCGACAAGAGAGGCGAAAAGCTGGCAGGCAAATTGTTTCACGTGGAACACCGAAGTTTTTCTGACGTAATTAAAGTTTTCTGTGGAAAGATTCCGAGTTTATGGTAAAGAGTATACTCGAAGTTGTATCTATTATAGAGCGGCCTTTCGGAAGAGGCTTGGCACAGGAAGGAGCTTGAAAGCATGTCTGAAGTGAAGAAAGATAAGCCAAAACATCTGGGCAGGGGGCTTGCATCCTTATTAAATCCTATGCCGCAGGTTGCACCTGAAATGCCCGCGCCGCTGGCCAATAGCCCTATAATACCCCAAATAGCACCGAAATTCCCCCCGGATACCCAGTTAAAAGAGGCTTTAAGGGACGTTTCGCTGTCGTTTATCAGCCCAAATCCGTACCAGCCGAGGACGCAATGGAATGAGGCTCAGCTAAACGAGTTGGCCCAGTCCATAAAGGCGAACGGCCTGATACATCCTATAATAGTGCGTCAGAACGGGATGAATTTTGAGATCATAGCCGGCGAGCGGCGATTCAGGGCGGCGCAGCTGCTTGGGTGGGAAAAGATTCCTTGTATTCTCCGCAAAGCCACTGATGAGCAGATGCATGAACTAGCCCTGGTTGAAAATATAAACCGTTCGGACCTCAATCCTATTGAGCGGGCAAAGGCTTACCAGAGGTATGTCCAGAGCTTTAATCTCACGCAGGCCGAGGCGGCCAAGAGGCTTGGCGAGGATCGTAGCGTTGTTGCTAACTTCTTGCGGTTACTGGACTTACCAGAAGATATAAAACAGATGCTCGTCTCTGAACAGCTCTCAATGGGCCATGCCAGGGCGATACTTGGGCTGCCTACTGATGAGCTTAGGCGCAAGCTGGCCAACAGGGCACTGGCAGGGCGGCTAAGTGTACGGGAAGTGGAAAGGCTGGTAAAGAAATTCTCGTCAGAGCCGACGGAAATAAAGGAAAACATCAATATTAAGGCCCCCAATATCATAGATCTGGAAAACAGACTAAGGCGGGAGCTGGGGACAAAAGTTTCCATAGAAACACGCAGATCGGGGCAAAAGGGTAAGATCGTTATTGAATTCGCCTCGTTAGATGAATTCGAGAGAATCGCACAGAAGTTGGGCGTGGAGCAGTTTGAAGAAGTTTAAAGCCGCAAATCCGAAATCCGAAGCTCGAAATCCGAAACAAATTCAAAATTCTAAGCGCAAATAACAAAACAAGGTAACGGCTGCGCGAGTTTGTTAAATATCTACTTATTTTGTGCTGAAGTTTTGCTTACTTGGGGTGTAAGTACTTCGTCTGCGATTGAATATTCTTGACAGGGTAGTTGTTAAGTGGAACAATATCCCTTCTAAATTTTGAAAGGAAAATAATGAAACTTTACGCTATCGCATTTTTGGCTGTTTTGGCTGTGGCAACCTGTTACGGAGCCGACGCCAATGCACCGGTTACAGAAAGCAAGGATACATCCGCTGTAAATGACAGTATTGCTGTTACCGTTGATGGCCAAAATATCATGGAAAGCGATATAACAAAGAAAATCGAGCCGAGATTGAAGGCGACAAAGGGCCAGGTTCCGCCACAGTATGAAGCTGAGTATAAGGCACAGCTTCGCAAAAGAGCCGTTGAAGGGCTTGTGGTAGAGGCTGTACTTGACAAGAAGATCAAGGAGCAGAATATCGCTATCAGCGACGATGAGATCAAGGCTGAGATGGAGAAACAGCTCAAGCAGCAGAACATGACCGAAGAGGATCTCAAGAAGATATTGACTATGTACGGGCTGAGCTTTGATGATTATAAAGCACAGCTGAAAAAGGGTTTAGCGTATCAAAAGATGCTTGACTCAAAGATGGCAGGGCAGGCTGATGTAAACGATGCACAAGCCAAGGAGTATTATGAAAAGAATCCGGCTGAGTTCAAGACTCCTGAACAGGTGCGTGCAAGTCATATACTAATAAGCACGCGCTCAACCGATCCTAATGCTGACGCTAACAGCGTAAAGGCAGCGGCTAAGAAAAAGGCTGATGAATTAATGGCCCAGATCAAGAACGGTGCAGATTTTGCGGAACTGGCGAAAGCTAATTCCTCATGCCCATCAAAGGATCGCGGTGGTGACCTGGGCTTTTTCGGCAAGGGCCAGATGGTTCCTGAATTTGATGCGGTTGCATTCAGTATGAAAGTAGGGGATGTAAACGGCCCAGTTGAGACGCAGTTTGGCTACCATATTATTAAGGTAACAGAGCACAAGGACCCAAACACGACGACTTTAGAGCAGGCTTTGCCGCAAATCAAAGAGAAACTTGCCGCTGAGAAGAAGGGCAAGCTAGCACAGGTCTATGTAGAGCAGCTTAAGTCTGAAGCGAAGATAGTGTACCCGGCCGGCAAAGAGCCTAATGCACCGCCAAAGGCTATCATTGGTGCAAAGCCTGAGGACGCAAATAAGAATTAACAAAGTAAAAGCTCGAAATCCGAAACTCGAAGTCCGAAACAATATTAAATGATCAAAAAATAAATGATCAAAACAAAACTCACGGCAGCCCTGGGCTTGTTTGATCATTTGGATTTAGAAAACCCTTGGAATTCTATATTTCAAGGGTTTTTTATTGGACTAAAAGGGCGTTATCAATACTGGTATTGCATTTTATGGCTTTGGTGTTATGCTTATCAGATTATGGAATTTCCAGACTGCACAAAAATAAAGAGCAATACGATCCGCATCGTTCCTCGTTATAACGAGACTGATAAAGCGGGTATCGTTCACAACAGCGTCTATTCGATTTACTGGGAACTTGCCCGTACTGAACTGCTGCGTGCGAACGGCCTGGCTTACAGCGATCTTGAAAAGTCGGGTGTGTTTTTCGTAGTGGCTGAGCTTGGGGTAAAATTCCGCCGGCCCGCTACCTACGATGAACCTTGCCTGATAACAGCGACCTGCTCAGAAGTAACAGCTGCAAAGGTTGTTCACCAGTACAGGATGATAAGGGAAGCGGATCAAATCCTTATAGCAGAAGGGTTTACCATGCTGGCGTGCGTCGATACCGCTGGAAAGATCCGCCGTGTACCGGAGTTTATGTACCCCTCTGAAGAGGAAAATCTGAAATCCTAAGCACGAAATCCGAAACAAATTCCAAAGGGTAAAATAAAAAAATAAAGGCAACACGGCCTAGCTGCGCTAGACCGTGCCACAAACGTGGAAAACGGTCGTTAAAACAACAGAAGTTGTGAACATTGGTGTTGATAACCTGTTGGGTATAGTGTTAGGTCTATAATGTTTTGGGTATTAACACTGGCCGGGGCGAAAAGGGCTGTGTAAACAGCATAGGCTTTAATAGCTCTGCTAACATGTTATCCACACGGCAGGGCGGGCTGGATGATGACGTAAATATTGTGTTTTTAAAGCGTTACGGCAGCCAATCTGGAGTGAATAACATTGTTAAATGCCTATATGAATTAATAATACTATCTAATTAAATACATATAGGAAGAGACTTGTGAAAAGGGGCTGACGCTTTTATGAGAAAAGGCCCGAGATGTACAGATTTAGCTTTTCAAAATACCTTATCTTGTGTACATTCTTAGGACGATTTAAAAAGCGGGATTCTAAAGTTAGTTCCCGTGTACGGGTAAAGCAACTTGATGGGTGATTTAGAAAGATAACGAAGGGATTGGCTATGAAGGTGAATTTCAACACTGCAGCATTGCAGGAGGCACTGGCCCTGGTTACATCCATTGTTCCAAGCAGGACGCCAAAACCCATCCTGAGGTGCATCAAGCTTGTGGCTGAAGGCGACAGCGTGAAGATGTGCGCTACCGATCTTGAAGTAGGTATCACATACATTATAACACAGGTCGAGGTTTCAAAACCCGGTACTATTGTCATCCCGGCGGACAAGTTCGCATCCATCGTTCGCGAGAGCATAGATGACAGCATTAGTCTTGAAGCAAGTGAGTCGTCATGCCAAATTCGCGGCAAAGACAGTTTCTTTACAATTTATGCCCATGATGTTTCGCAGTTTCCGGCCACTGCTGATTTTGAAGGCGAGGCGGCTGTTGAACTTTCGCTTCCCAATATGCACACAGCCATCGAGCAGACACTTTTCGCCACTGCAAGGGAAAGTACCCGTTATGCAATAAACGGCGTGCTGTGGGAGGTTCAAGGTAAAAAGCTTAACCTGGTAGCGACAGACGGAAGGCGGCTAAGCAGGTGCAAAGTAGATCTTATCTCGGCAGGGGAGCCGGGCCTGGGTGACAGACGAATAATCGTGCCTGCAAAGACCATGAGCCTTCTGGCAAAGCTTAGCGGGACGGATAAAGATCAGGTAAGCGTAAAATTAGTTGATAACCAGATCGTCTTTAAATGCTGCTCGGCGGTAATAAGTTCAAACCTTGTAGAAGGCAACTTCCCCAAGTATGACGATATTATACCACATGATTACAATAGCAAGCTCAGTCTTAATACAGATTCGGTGCTCAGTGCAGTAAGAAGGGCGGCTTTACTTACAAACGAAGACAGCAAGGGCATAAAGCTTGCGATAAGCAAAAACGCCATGACGTTTACCTCGCGCGCACCGGAAACGGGCGATGCCCAGATCGATATGTCGGTCGATTACAGTGGTGCTCCTATTGAAATAGGGTTTAACCCCGCATTTCTGCTGGACGTATTGAAGGTAATAAAGACATCAGAGTTTGACTTTGAATTTGGCCAATCCGACAGGCCCGGGCTTATCAAGAGCGGGCCAAATTATCTTTACGTTGTGATGCCTATTAACCTGGGATAAGAAACCAGCACGCTGGTACAGCGTAGAGTAATAGTGAAACTGAGGTTACGAGTAGTTAGATCAAGATGTCAAGGGAAGACGACATACCTGTGCTTGCTCGATACCTGGTGAAACAGGAGAGAAAGCCTGTAAAACTGGGCATGGCTATCGAGGAACTTTTCAATACGCAACTCAAGCCCAGGTACAGACAATGTGAGCGTATAGAAGAGATCTGGAATGAGATAATCGATGAGTCGCTTGCCGGTCATTGCAGGTGCGGGGGGATCAAAGGCGGGGTGGTAGAGGTAAAGGTTGATTCGCCGGTTTACAGTTATCAGTTGAGCCTTGTGAGCGGCACATTGCTGGAGCGGATTCGCGAGATGGCGCCGGGTCTTAAAGCCAAGAAGATCAAAGTAGTTCTAGGATAAGAATACAGAAGACAGAATTCAGAAGTCTGAAGAAAAGAAGAGAAGCAGAGAAAATGACAGAGCCGCAACAATATAACGCAAGTAATATTAAAATTCTTGAAGGCCTTGAGGCTGTTCGCAAAAGGCCCGACATGTACATCGGCGACAGGCAGCAGAACGGGCTTCATCATCTCGTGTACGAAGTGTTCGATAATAGTGTCGATGAAGCACTGGGCGGTTATTGCGACAAGATATTTGTCCGCATCCACATTGATGGTAGCTGCTCTGTAGAAGATAATGGCCGAGGCATCCCGGTAGAGATGCATGAAGAAGCCGGCAAGAGCGCACTGGAAGTTGTGCTTACCGTTCTTCACGCCGGCGGTAAATTTGATCATGACAGCTACAAGGTTTCGGGCGGACTTCACGGAGTCGGCGTAAGCGTTGTAAATGCGCTAAGCGAATGGCTCGAAGCCGATGTCTTCCGTAACGGCCAGCATTATAATTTCGCCTGTGCTCGTGGCGATACCTCAAAGCCCGTCCACGTTGTGGGCCCGACAACTAAACGCGGCACTAAAATAACATTCAAGCCCGACGAGGAAATATTCGGCGATATCGAATTCGATTATGAAACGCTGGTTAAACGCATACGCGAACTGGCATATCTTAATGCCGGCATCAACATAACATTTCAGGACGATCGCAACGGCAAAAAGGATACATTCCATTTCGAAAACGGAATACGTGAATTCGTCGTCCATCTCAACGAAGGAAAAGAAGCCCTGCATCCAAATGTTATTTATATTACCAGGGACGATCCAGAACAGAGGTTGAGCTGTGAAATAGCACTTCAGTATAACACCGGCTATACGGAAAATGTGCTGGCCTTCGCCAATAACATTCGCAACCCTGACGGCGGCACGCACCTGTCCGGTTTCAGAA
>Ga0154575_1002_pt3 | contig 11420 bp, 12 predicted proteins | sample RifGroF2_FD_116004 | JGI IMG/M metagenome (GOLD analysis project Ga0154575, IMG submission 116004) | Planctomycetes bacterium GWF2_50_10
GTCATTGCAGATGCCAACAACGCCGCCATGATAGTTAAGATCTTTGGATGCATTCAGGAATTACCGCCTGCTCTGCTGCCTGGAATAAAATCCGCGGCAATTGACCGTAAGCTCCGGCCCGTTTTTGACTTTGACTATAAGCGCGTCACTAAAAAACATCGTCTTGCTGTCAGCAGGGGCAATTATATTGACCGTAAGCTTGTAAATATTATCCAGTTTTTCCTGCTTGAGCAGTTTAACATTGGCGTTCTTACTGGTTATAGACTCGATATCGAAGGGCTTGTCATAATTTGATTTCACCCATATCTCACGCTCGCTCACCTGCCCGCCAACCGCATCGCGAACGATTATCGAACCCGGCTGAGTTTCATATTCCGCCGGCGCACTGTACGGAATACTGATGACATCTATTGAAGGATGCGTGATCCTCAATTGAACCGCTCCCATAAGATTATTCCGCAGTTTAGCCGTATCGACTGTAAGCGGAATTGTAAAACTTGAAGCGGTTGCATTGGGGTCGATATTGGCTGTTATAGCATTATTCGGCGATTCAATGCTCGTTACCGCAAATGGCTTGCCGTCGGTACTCTTAATCGTAATCGGCTGTGCCCCGCCGTTTGGCTTATCAAGACTCAACCGCAGATTTTCCGGTGTATATTCGACTTTCAAGACTATATTCGCTTTTAGAACTAGTTCGATCCGCGGATTGACAGGATCATTTGAAGGCACAAACAACTGCTTAGATATAGGGCCGGGGTGCTTGGTGGCATGATATTCCACCTTCAAAACACCTGATTCGCCAGGAGCATAATTATTTTTGTCCAGTGCCGGAACCGTGCATCCGCAGGTTGATTGGATCTGGCCTATATTAAGAGTACCTTTGCCCGTATTTGTGAATTTGAACTGCGTCGCATTCCGGCTGTCGGGATCTATGCTGCCGAAATCATGAGTAGCCGCCTCAAAAACCATCGTCGGGGCGTTACTGTCATTTATACGCGGAGCTTGCGCGGGCTGGGACGATTGAGTTTTCACCTCTGCTGTCTGAGTTACAGCGTTATTTTCTGCCGCGTTCGCTGCAGTTTCTGTTGTTTGCCTGGCGCCTGAAGACTTGCAGCCCCAGCCGACCAGCAATGCCGCTACTACCATCAAAGACACAGCCCACCTTACCATACTCTGCTCCTTTTGTAATGTCTAAGTACGTCAAATAAAAGAGTTTGTGCCAATTATACAGAAGAAATAGTGTACGGGCCAAACAAGCTTTTAGCAATCGTAATTACGACGCAAACTGCAAATGTTTGGTGTCAAAAATTCTGCTAATACCTGAATTTTAGACAAACCACTACATTTTTAAACTTAAAAGGAGCTTTTTTAATTAGAAATGATAGCCAATTGCTTGTCCGGTTTAGCGACATCCGCCCAGGCTGCACTGGGGCAGTGAACCTTTCGGAACCATGTACAGAACCATATCCGTTTTGCTTGTATCCAGGCGTTTGGCTTTAACCAGTATATCAGAACTATTTTGGTCCATTTTGATTTTAGAACCGTTCTGCACTGCCTTGTACATCACTGTTTTACCAGAATTACGATCCACATAGTACACAGTCCCAGTACAAGTGGCGGTATATTCGAAACAACAGCCGCCCCGCGCTTCTTTGCCGTCAAAAAGTACATGCCCGCCCCCGATCGGATGACTGCACCCAAACAACACCAATGCTGCCCCCACAAATACCGCGACTTGGATCAAATGTTTTTTTATCATCTTCATTATATGTAAATTCCGGAGGCAAAGTTTGGGCTTATAACCAGTTTAGAATGAAAATTCCGCGGATAATTTTATAGGACCTTTTAAAAATGGGTAAAAAGAAAACATCGAGGACTTTTTGAGCCGCTCGATGTTTTCCGGAGGGGAGAAAACTCTTTCAGACATATCTATCGGCAGCGGCTATGGCAAAACTTTACCGCAGTTATACGCAAAATGAGATGAGTTAATCACGTTCCAATAAAAACAACTCTTGAGGTGCAGGTATAGGGAAAATGCATAAAAAATTTTAGAAAAATTCCTGCAATTTTTGATGCTTGTTAGCTCCGCTTGATCCAGCGACGGCGAAAATTATCCCTGATTTTTTCTGAAAATGTAAGCCCAACCCGCTGCCCGCTGGACCGGAATTCATGGTCAAAAAGGTTATCGGGCTTTGGCTTTCTGGCCAGTAAAGAAAAAAGGCCTGCAACTAGGCCTAATATTCTGTGTTTTCGCGCACTCATCTTTGCACAGCCAGCCCCACATACTTGTATAGTTCGTCCCCGCAGCGGCTCTCGAACTTGTCGCTGCCAAGTAGCTGGTGCATTTCGAGCACCTCCGGCTTGTCATTATAATACTGCCCAACAGCAGTAATGCCCCCTGTCGCCTCACCTTGCGTTTTGTACCCGCTTTCGATCAGCCATGAGCTTAGTTCATCGTTGTATTCAGCAGGAAATATGATCGCCACAACGAATTTTTCATCACTGTACTTGGCTAAATGCACTTTCGCCTTTGTCGGCGCCGAATTTATCACAGCCAGGTTCACCAGACGCTTGTAATCTGCTTTTGCCGTCTCAATATCATGCGAATAGAAGAACATGCCCATCTCAAGCTCAAACAGTTGCGAGCGTACCCCGCGCAGCTCGACCTTTCCATCCGGATAAGCGTTATGGATCTTATATACTTTAATGTCCTTATATTGTTCGCTTTCCAGCAGTTCCGTTACTTCCTGCCCTGTAAAGCCCACACCCGCATGGTCGCCAAAATCGACCACATACAAACCGATATAATTATGACTATTTCTGAGTCTTGGTAAATTCTTTAAATTTTCAGTCATTTTTAACCTTTTACAACCAGCTTGGCGAACCTTCTTTTGCCCACCTTTATTATCATACCGCTCCTGGGCATAATCTCATTATTTGGATCGGTAATTTTGGAATCATCTATGCTCATTCCGCCCTGCGTTATAATACGCTTGGCTTCGCCGCCTGTTTGAACCAGTTTTGCCTGCACTAGCAGTTTGGCGGCTGTAATAATCCCAGCACCTATCTCTACTTCTTCAATTTCATCAGGCAACTGCTTCTGGGCAAACACTTTATCAAACTCCGCAGCAGCATTTTCCCCTGCCTGGGAACCATAAAACTGGGCTACTATCATCTTGCCCAGCATCATTTTGGCTTGCTTGGGATGTGTTTTATTACTATCGCAAAGCACTTTTATTTCATCCGCAGGCAAATTGGTCAAGAGTGTAAAATAGTTCTCCATCATTAAATCGGAGATACTCATGACTTTGCCGAACATATCATTAGGCTCATCGGTAACGCCGATGTAGTTACCCTTTGATTTACTCATCTTCATCACGCCGTCAAGCCCCACCAGTATCGGCATTGTGATAACTATCTGCGCCGGCTGCCCCGCGATGCGTTGCAGGTCACGCCCCACCAGGTTATTGAACGTCTGGTCAGTCCCGCCAAGTTCAACATCGCTCTTAACCATCACCGAATCATACCCCTGCATCAGCGGGTACAAAAACTCGTGTATTCCTATCGGATCGCCTTTTTTGTACCGCAGCTCAAAGGTATCTCTTTCCAGCATGCGCGCGACAGTCATGTTGCTCGTAAGCTTGATTATGTCCGCCAGGCTCATTCCCGCCAGCCACTCGCTGTTGGGTCGCACCTCCAACTTGTCCGGGTTTGTATCCAGTATCTTGCCGGCCTGATCGAAATAGGTCTTTGCGTTTGCGTCAATCTGCTCGGCCGTAAGCATCGGCCTGGTGGTATTTTGCCCCGATGGATCACCGATCCTTGCGGTATAATCGCCTATTATAAGCACCGCCTTGTGACCCAAGTCTTGGAACTGCCTTAACTTACGCAGCACAACCGTATGGCCGAGGTGAATATCCGGAGCCGTTGGATCCATCCCAAGCTTAACCCGCAGTTTCCTGCCCGTCTTAGCCGCCTCTACCAGGCGATTGGAAAGCTCATCTTCACGGTAAAGCTCAACAGTACCTCGTTTGAGCATCTGCAATTGAGCAATAATATCGTTCGACATATTTAAACCTTAAATTTTCAAACCAGCCATTATACGCCTTCAAGCATCGCATGGCAAGCACAGCCGCATATCAAGGTTGACAAATCCGCTTTACCCAAATAAAGTTTGGCAATGATAAAAACAGGAATAATCGATTTTCACACGCACGCGTTTCCCGATGAGATCGCTCCTAAAGCCATGGCTGCACTGACCAAGGCTGCCGATATAAAAGCTTATGCTGATGGCACGATAAACGACCTGCTTCGGTCAATGGATCGAGCCGGCATCGAAAAATCCGTAATCGCCAATATCGCAACAAAGCCCGGCCAGTTTGAACCAATCATAAAATGGTCCGCCATGATAAGCTCTGAAAGAATTATCTCATTTGCATCCGTTCATCCCAACGACCCAGCCAGAATAGACAACATCAAACGAATAAAAGATGCCGGCCTCAAGGGAATAAAGCTCCACCCCTTCTACCAGGATTTCTTTCTTGATGAACCTCGCATGTATGAAATGTATGCTATAATTCAGGAGCTTGGACTTGTCTGCCTCGTTCACACTGGATTTGATATCGCCTTTGAACGAATCCGCCGCTGCGACCCAGCCCGGATACTAAAAATTACGCAGGATTTTCCACGGTTTAAATTCATTTCAACACATTTCGGTGCATGGGAAGATTGGGCCGATGTAAAAGAGATGCTCCTTGGCAAGCCCGTCTATGCTGAAATTTCGCTTTCACTGGAATTTCTCGACCCAAAGGTCGCAAGGACTATGCTGATGGCTCACAAACCGGAATATTTAATTTTCGGCTCTGACTCCCCGTGGGCCGACCAGCAAAACGCCCTCAGACTCCTTGAAGAACTTGACCTGGATGAAAAGTTATACAATCTCATGCTCCGCGAAAACGCACTGAGACTCCTCGGCGAGTAGCTATTTCGCTATAATTGTCGATATCCTGAACACTGGCAAAAGCAGTGCTATCGCCACCGTACCTATTATTGATCCCATGATAATGATCATTACAGGCTCGATCATTGCCGTTACATTCTTGATACTTGCCGCGAGTTTCTTTTCGTAAAAAGTCGACATCTTATCGCAAACCTGCCCCAGCCGGCCGCTTTTTTCACCAGCCCGAAGCATCTGTATAACGCCAGGCGAGATCAAATAACTGTTTGGCGCAGCTATCAGAGAATCCGAAAACTGCAGCCCCGCGCGTATCTTGTCATCCACGCCGGCCCACAATTCCTGAAAATAAATATTAGGACACGACCTCCGCGTTATCTCGATTGCGTCCAGCAGGTTCACGCCTGTTTTTATCATTGTGGCGATAAGCCGCATAGACCTCGTCAGGCTCGTATCAACAAGCATCGTCCCCAGCACAGGCACATGCACCTTTATATAATCAAATACCCGCTTTCCGCTGATAGTCTGGTTCCAGTAATAAATTCCCATGCCCATGATGATCAACAATGTGAGGGTAAACGTCATCTTCTGCGCATCGCCCAGGAATGAACTGAAGTCCACCAGCACCTGCGTAAGCTTTGGAAGTGCAGCCCCCCTGGTTTCGTAGATCCTCATAAATCTTGGCAGCACGAAAAACATCAGTGTGCCAGTAGCTGAAATAGCCATCAGCATCATTATGAATGGATATATCATCGCGCCTTTAACCTGCTTTTTCGTATCGGCCTCAGCTTCCAGATACCTGCTCAACACGTCAAACATCTCCGACATCTTTCCCGAAGCTTCCGATGCTTGCACAAGACTTATAAACATATTGTTGAATGATCTGGGATATCGTTGGAGTCCGCTTGAAAAAGTGCCGCCGTTTTTTATACGAGTCGCGATATCGATAAGCACTAATTTGAGATTGCCTTCACTCTGGGCCGCGATAGCATCAAGGGCATCCGAAAGCACCACACCGCTGTCGAGCATCACGCCAAGCTGCGTAACGAACATGATCAAGTCGGTGGAATTGATCTTTATCGACGCAGCCCGCGCGTCGCTTACATTTACAACAGCGGTATTATTACTCAAAGGCATTGCTGCCATGCTCTACTCCGTTACCCTTATGATCTCATCGATCGTTGTAATACCTGCTTTTACCTTCTCAAGCCCATCGGCTCGCAGCGGAGCCATGCCGTTCTCAAGCGCCTTGGCCCGAAGCTTTTTAAGCCCCGCCTGTTCGCTTATCATGTCCGCGACCTCATTATCAGGCACGAACAATTCATGTATAGCTATTCTTCCGCTGTAGCCGGTATTTCTGCATTTCTTGCAGCCCATGCCATGATAATATTTATCAATATGTATGCCCCACTTCTCGACCATTTTCCTTATCGACAGCACAGGCTCGAATTCATCTTTGCAGTTGGGGCATATTTTACGTACGAGTCGCTGCGCCAGTACTGCGATAAGCGATGCACTAAGCAGGTATGGCGCAACCTTCAGATCAAGGAGTCTCGTAACCGCCCCTGGAGCGTCGTTCGTATGAAGTGTCGAAAGCACCAGGTGCCCCGTAAGCGCCGCCTGCACCGCTATCGAAGCGGTGTCCTCATCACGGATTTCGCCCACCATTATTATATCCGGATCCTGCCTGAGCAAACTTCTCAGCGCTGTCGAAAACTCAAACCCAGCCGCCGTATTGACCTGGAATTGATTGATCTGCCCGATATTAGCCTCTATTGGATCCTCTACCGTGCATATATTCACCTCGTCCGAGTTCATTTCCGTAAGAGCGGCATACAAGGTTGTATTCTTGCCCGAACCGGTCGGCCCAGTCACAAGCACTATCCCATTAGGCGCCGCGATTTTCTGCCTGAATAACTGTAAATTATTATAACTAAATCCAAGCGCCTCAAGATTGAACATCACCTTGCGGGCGTCGATCACTCGTATAACAACTTTCTCGCCGTAATTGCCGGGCATCACCGATACGCGCAGGTCTATTGGCCTGCCCTCCATCAGCACATGTATGCCGCCATCCTGTGGCAGACGCCGCTGAGCGATATCCATTTCCGCCATGATCTTTATTCGGCTCACTATCGCCGCATGCATACGAAACGGAGGACGCATCTTTTCAAAAAGTTTGCCGTCCACCCTGTACCTTATGCGAAGTTTTTTATCATCAGGCTCGATATGTATATCGCTTGCGTTCTCACGCACCGCGTTGTACAGCACCGAGTTCACCAGCTTCACCACTGGCGATTGACCCGCCAGGTCCTGCAGGTTGCTTATGTCTTCAGGTATATTTTCAATAAGCGAAAAATCTTCAAGCCCCGCATCGTCTATAACATCATCGATCACAAACACGTTCGCGGCGGGCATGTAAGTCTGAAGCGTTGCTTTGATATCCTTTACCGTCGCGCAGACCACCTGCACCTTGCACCCGCCCAGCCGCTCGATCTCATCGATCACAAACACGTTCGCGGGTTCACTTACCGCTACCGTAAGAACGTCACGCACTTTGAACAAAGGCAAAACGGTATGCTCTTCAATAAATTCCCTTGGCAGCACTTCTATTACGCTCGCGTCGCATATCTTTGGGCTTATCTGCGCGTATGGCAGCCCGTAAGCCTTAGCCAGCGCCGCCGCGATCTGATTTTCGCTACAATAGCCCAGTTCGACAAGCACTTCGCCCAGAAGCTTACGGTGTCCCGTTTCTTTCTGGCGCATAAGGGCAAGCTCGATCTGTTCGGCGCTTACTATCCCCTGCGCCTGCAGAACCTGCCCCAACTGAAGTCTTGTCTCTATCATTTGAGCCATTTAGGCCATGCTCCGTACCGCCTGCGAAAGCTCGGCATACTTATCAAATTCTTTATAAAGTCCGGTTATCTCAAGTATCTTCTCACAATTTTCTGTCAAGCCTGCCACTTTGAACGCGCAGCTGTTCTCATTGCTGTAGTCCCTTGCCCAAAGCAGCAGCTCAAGCCCCTTGCTGTCCACGAACGCCACCTGGCTCATATCCAATATTATGCCTGGCTTGCGCTTGGACACCACGTTTTCAAGCGTATTTCTGAGCATCTCCGTAAAATCAGAAGTCATCTCACCCTGAAGTTCGACGACCGTCAATTCATCATATTCCTGCGTTTTGATCTTCATCGCAGAAGTGCTCCCACAGCGCTGGTGCCGTATGCACCCAGCCCTGCCCGTGCCTGCTCAACCATGCCGTCCTGCAGAATTTTCCACAGTTCATAGCCGGCGTGCTTAATAAACAGTCTTCCGATCTTCTCGTCAAATTGCGTTCCAAGCCCTTTCTCCATTTCCGAAAGAGCCTTCTGAATATCCATCGCATTGCGATACACTCTCTTGGACGTCATCGCGTCAAACGCGTCCGCTATCATCACGATCTTGCCTATCAGCGGTATTTCCTCACCTTTTAGCCCGCCGGGATACCCCTTGCCGTCCATTCTTTCATGGTGACAAAGCACCCCAGGCACAATATCCGCCATCAGCTTGATATCTGAAAGAATATTCGATCCGATCGCCGGATGTGATTTTATCTGGTTACGTTCTTCATCGCTCAGTGCGCCGTTCTTGCATAGCAGCGCCTCGCTTATTCCTATCTTACCTATATCATGCAGAAGACCAGCCAGATATATCCTGTGTATGAACTGCTCATCGAGAGGCTCTTCCTCTCCAAGCTTTTCCGCTATCCATCTTGATATGAATGCCACCCGTTCGGAATGACCTCTCGTGTACTGATCTTTGGCATCGATGCTGTTGGTAAGCGCCTTCAGTGACCCTATAAATAATTCCTTCAGATCGGTAAACAACCTGATATTTTCAATAAACACCGCACACTCATTCGCTACCGAATTGAACAGCTTAACATCGATGCTGTCAAAATCGGGTTTATCAAGTCTGTTGACCGCCACCATCAACCCAGCTACTTTCTCATTGCTGTACAGCGGCACCGCTATAATATTCTTGATCCGCCCCGGCCAGCTGTACCTGAACTTGGAATCCACCTCGCTGTCCAGCAAGGCCTCTTTGCCCATCGATACCTGCTCGTTGAGCCTGTCGAAAAGCACATTGGCGAGTTTCTCATCTATATCGATCAAACCAGAACCCGCCGTCAGCACAGGTCTCTTCACATTTCCAATTGTCTTCTCTATCAGTATCGCGATACCTTCAACATTCACCAGATCCGTAAGACTGTCACAAGCCATCTGAAGGTAATTCGCGTCCGATTCCGTAACTTTCATACTGGTGCTCATTTTATAAAGCAGCACCAGTTCCTCATACGTCTGCGCAAGTTCCGCGCTGATCATCTCGATCTGCTCCTGCGCCTTGACCGTAGATTCAAAATTTGCCGTCATCTCATCGAGCATCCCAGCCGCGCAGCATGCCATTTTCGCATCCGCCCCGCCACCAAGATTCAGAAATGCGGCCCCAAATACTTCCGCCCCCGCCCGCAGTGTTGTACCGATCACTTGACCCGATGCAAAAATTCTTGCGCCATTTTTACCTGCTTCAAATAACGACCTCGCGAATTCCCTCATGCTCGAGCAATCCGGCTCTGTGCCGTTTGATGCGCACACAACCGCCGGGCTACCGTCGCCATCCAGCACCACAAATGCGGCATCAAATCGCCTTGCCCTGTCGCCGAATTTCTTAAGCTGATCCAGTTGGACAGCGCTCATCTTTTTGCAAACTGTTTCCAGCATCATTTTTTCTCGTTTACTGCATTACAACAGCTTCATGGAGCACATCTTCGACCGTACGCAATAATTCCTTTGGACTAAAAGGCTTGCTCAGACAGTCCGATATCCGCAAGCTTTCCTTCTGATTATCTTCTATCGCAAAACCCCTCGCCGTCAGCATAATCACCGGCATCGCCGCCGTTTCATTGTTCTTCCGCAGCGCCTCGATCATCTCCAGCCCCGTCATCGCAGGCATCTGGAAATCTGTTACTATGATATCTGGCTTTTCCTGGCACGCGATCTTGTAACCCTCGCAGCCGTTTTCAGCCGTGAAAACCTCATACCCGTTATTGCGCAGCTTTATCGCCACAACATGCACGATATGGATCTCATCATCTACTACCAGAACCTTTTTACCTGTCATAAATGGCCTTTCTATTCATCATCAAGAAGACTGACGTACCCCCAGCGGCAGTTCAAAACCAAAGGTACTACCCTGGCCTTGTTTGCTGCTGACGAAAACACGACCGTCATGTACTTTTTCGACTATTTGCTTGACCAGGTTTAATCCTAAACCCGTCCCTTTTGCCACCTTGTTGTTCGCCTTGACCCGATAAAATTTATCAAATACCCTCTCCACCTCGTCCGCTGGTATTCCAACCCCCGTATCGGTTACAAGCACCCGCACAATATTATCCATCTCATTAACTTCGCTCGAAATACTAACCTGCCCTCCCGCTGGAGTATATTTCACCGCGTTGCTAAGCAGATTAATAACTACCTGGCTTATCATATCCTTATCCGCCATCACCTGGTCGAAAACGATCGGCGTCTGCGCATGAACGGTTATGTTCTTTTCCGCGGCATAGCTCTTGATCATCTCCGCCGCGTCTCTTATCACCAGCGTTATACTCACAGGCTCTTTGCTTATCTTCACCAGCCCGGATTCTATCCTGGATATGTTCAGGATGTCCTCGATAAGCCGGTTGAGCCGCTGCGCCTGGCTTTGTATGATCGAATAAAATTCCGTGCGTGTCGCCTCGTCGCTCGCCTCACCGTCCGCAAGCATCTCCGCGTATGCCGTTATAGATGCCAGCGGCGTCTTGAGTTCATGCGAAACATGGCTTACAAATTCATTTTTCATCTGCGAGATTTCTTTTTCCCGCGTTATGTCGTGGAGCACCGATACAACCCCGCAGATATTGTGCTTGTCATCGTAGATGCATGATACTATGCACGAAAATATCCGTGGTCCCTCCGGCTTGCTTATCGTGATCTCGTGCTTGCTGTGACGTGTTTTGCTGTCTTTGCTCTGGCGAAGTATGCTCGTGAATTCCGGGCATTTTATCACCTGCCCGACTGTCTTGCCCTTGCCCGCCTGCGGCTCGAATTCAAACAGTTCGCCCAGCGTGTCATTTGCCAGCAGTATCTGTTCGTTTTCATCAATTACAATAACCGCGTCACGAATGCTGTAAATAATTTCTTCTGTATTACGACGCTGCCTTTGTGACAGCATGATTTGGATGTTGAGTTGATCTACTTCGGATCTGAGTTTATCGACCTGGACTTTTTCCCGTTCTATTACATTCTCTATGCTCGCCAGTGCCCCACCTGCCCCGCACGGCACTCCGAGTTTAACACTTACATTTTCCACCTTGTTCCAGATGCATGTATATGCGTATGCCGCCGTAACTGCCGCCGCTATTCCGATTACCCCCGCCGCCGCGGTA
>Ga0154575_1049_pt1 | contig 11317 bp, 20 predicted proteins | sample RifGroF2_FD_116004 | JGI IMG/M metagenome (GOLD analysis project Ga0154575, IMG submission 116004) | Planctomycetes bacterium GWF2_50_10
GTCCTCCATTAGGGTTTTATTTACAACAAAACAATCGTCCAAATGGAGGACTTACTATATCGACTTACAAAAAAGCGAAACTTATCTTACGTTATCGCCGTTCGCCAGCTGGCCGCAAGTCTTTGTAGATGATGAAAGACTGGCAGGAGCACTGCTGGACAGGCTTACGCATCATGTGCATGTAATTGAAATCCTGGCCCCAAGCTTCCGGCTTAACGCAACGCAAGCCTCAGGAATATCAAACGCAAGACTGCCGAAAACAATATCGACCCGTTGGCCGGCAGTAAAGAAGTATAAAATCACAGGAGTTTATTGACAGCGTTGAAATCAACGCTATATTTATTAACCTAGGTGGCTCAAAATTCGCCGCTATCACCGGCTCCATTTTCGATGCTATTCACCAGCTTACATGCCGCACCGTCGCATACAACGGGTGGTCGTAACTCACGACCTCGGCGAGACTTACAAAAATAGCGGGGGATCGTTTCGAACGTACGACCTCCACGTTACGAGCCCAAAATCGTGGGTTCATAACGGGCAACCACCGCGCATAAAAAAAGAGATAAGTTCTTATTTTACAAGTACTTATCTCTCGGTCTAACTAGCGGGGGTAGGATTCGAACCTACGACCTCCGGGTTATGAGCCCGACGAGCTACCAAGCTGCTCTACCCCGCAATTAAATTAATATTCTATTTTAATCTTCTAATAAAGTCTTTGTAAAAAAGCTTTTCTAATACTTTGCCCTAATTAACCTCCATAAGACACAAGCTTACTCTATTATGCAATCTGTTCAATCCAAACAACCACTGAAATCGCTAATTGAAAGTTATCGCTTAGTAGATCCCATGTCCTTTTTTTTGGCTTTCTTCTTTTTTGTTGCTGCTTCTTCACTCTTCTGCTGGCCAACAAGTTGGAATAGAACGAGCTGACCACCATCGCCAACGCGACGTTTGGATAATTTTATTATTCGAGTGTAACCACCTGGCCGGTCCAGATAACGTGGCGCAATCTCGCTAAAAAGCTTACCGATCACAGTACCGACCTTTACATTTTCGCCGTCCTGCTCTTTAACTATGTCACGATTACCGAGAATACCTATTGCTTGACGTCGTGCCGCAAGAGTTCCCTTCTTCGCAAGTGTAATTATTTTCTCCGCAAAAGGTTTTATTTCCTTCGCTTTTATTACTGTCGTCGAGATCGTTTCATGTTCTATCAACGAAGCGACCATATTCCGCCTCAAGGCGAGCCTGTGCTCGCTTGTTCGGCTCAATTCACGTCCTGCTACACGATGACGCATATTACTATCCTCTTTCTAATTCAAACATCAACCAACATCAGTCATGCCAAGCGACAATCCGAGGTCCGCAAGTTTGCGTTTTACCTCGCGCAGACTGGTCTTGCCAAAGCTTCTAACTTTGAGCAAGTCCGCCTCGGTCATTGTTACCAATTGGCCAACTGTTTCAATACGTACAGATTCAAGGCAGTTGCTCGCACGAACAGAAAGCTCGAGATCATGAATCGGCTTGCCAAGCTTACCGATAAGTTCCTCGTTAACCTGTGGCTTCAATGCCTCTTCTGTAACCACTGGCGATTCTACAGTTTCTGCACCAAGTTCGAAATACTGAACAAAGGGGTTTATGTGCTTACGCAATATCTTGGCAGCCTCAACCATCGCCATTTCCGGCGAAACGGTCCCGTTAGTCCATATTTCAAGAATCAACTTGTCATAATTCGTACGCTGACCTACACGCGTGTCCTCAGTCTTATAACGCACTCGCAAAACAGGTGAATATATAGCGTCAACAACGATCCGGCCTGCTTCCTGATCAAATCGGTCCATTTGAGCAAGCCTCTCAGAGGCTGGAGAATAACCGCGTCCATTCTCAACTACTAGTTCCATCTCGAACTTACGATTTTCGGTTAACGTCGCGATCACCAGATCCTTATTAACGATTTCAATATTTGGATCCGGAACTATGTCTGCTGCAGTAACTGGCCCTATCTTTTGAACAGAAATATTGATCGCTCTGGCGGCTTCACTCGTTGATCGGACAATCAGTCTTTTTACATTGAGCACAATTTCAGTTACATCTTCCATTACGCCCGGAAGCGATGTAAACTCATGATCGATACCACCAACCTTAATGGACGTAACAGCGCTGCCTTCAAGTGAAGAAAGCAAGACGCGACGAAGTGAATTTCCTATTGTCGTGCCAAACCCTCTTTCGAATGGCTCGACATAAAATTTCCCATAGCTTACGCTCGAAATATTTTGATCACGTTCAACACGCGTTGGTAACTCCAAACCACGCCAAGTAATTCGCATATATGGCCTCCAAAAAAAGCTCGACAAATGTTCTCAGCGGCCATCAAGGCCTAACCAGACTGGCAGCTATCTGTTAATTTGCCTAGCAATAAATACTATTATTTCGAGCAGAATTCAATAACCAACTGCTCTTCAACAGGAATCTGAATATCATCACGCGTCGGCATTGCGACGATAGTTGCCTCCGGTTTATCGGCATTAAGCTGCAGCCAGCTCTGTGCCTGAAAATTCGGATTCGTCGCAAGCTGTTCTTTAACCCGTTTGGTTGATTTCTCAGCCTTCTTAAGCGTCAGCTTGTCACCGATATCAACACGAAAATCAGCTATGTCGACCTTGCGGCCGTTTACATGCACATGTCCATGTGCAATAACCTGCCTTGCCGCTTTGCGGGACGGGGCCCAGTTCAGCTTGTAAACAACATTATCAAGACGGCGTTCAAGCAATACAAGAAGCAACTCACCTGTGTTGCCTGGTTTGCTCGCCGCTTCTGCAACATACCGCATAAACTGGCTGTTAAGCATACCATAATATCGCTTTACTTTTTGCTTCTCACGAAGGCGTACTGCATATTCACTGCTTTTGCCCCTGCGCCATCCATGCTGACCAGGAGCCATGCTCTTCTCACGACGCTCAATGGCGCACTTTGCTGTCTCACACTTTGCGCCTTTAAGCATCAGTTTCATGCCTTCGCGCCGGCACAATTTGCAAGATGATTCAAGATAACGTCCCATCGCTTATATCTTCTCCGATTTATCGTTGTTTTTATACTCTTCTCTTTTTCGGCGGACGGCAGCCATTGTGAGGCAGCGGCGTAACATCTTCAATCGAGGAAATCCGAAGTCCTGCCTGCTGAATTGCAGATATTGCAGATTCGCGACCGGATCCCGGCCCCTTTACCCTTATCTCAACCTCACGAACACCGTTTCTCATCGCGGCAGCAGCGCACTTTTCAGCTGCTCTCTGTGCGGCGAATGGCGTGCTTTTGCGTGATCCCTTGAAACCTACTGTACCAGCAGAGTCACGACTGATCGTATCACCGTTTGCATCGGTTATTGTCACGAGAGTATTATTGAACGTTGCCTTGATGTGGACAACGCCCTTTAATATATTCTTTTTAACTTTTTTCTTTCCCGCAGCTTTTGACATACCATCTTATCCTGTGCTCAAATTCTTAAATTAACCGCGCATTTCCTTGACGCCCTTCTTGCCGGCAACCGTCTTTCTTGGACCTTTGCGGGTGCGAGCGTTGGTTTGTGTATGCTGACCACGAACCGGCAAACCTCTTCTGTGCCGTACTCCACGATAGCAGCCAATTTCACGCAGCCGGGCGATGTTCTGTGATATCTGACGACGAAGCTGACCCTCCACCAGGTAATTACGGTCAATGATCTGTGCTATACGGCTTACATCATCTTCCGTGAGCTTATTGGCTCTAAGCTGGCCGTCCACATTCGCTTCCTTAAGGATAACCTCAGCAGCAAACGGGCCGATACCATGGATGTATCTAAGCGATATCCTGATGGGTTTGTCATTGGGAATATCAACACCAACGATACGCGGCATAACTACTCCTTATCTTCTCTTGCCAAATTAACCCTGCCTCTGCTTGTGACGCGGATTCGAACAGATTACGCGCACTTGCCCTTTACGGCGGATTATCTTGCAGTTTTCGCAAATACGTTTTACTGAACTTCTTACTTTCATATCTTCACCTTTTTCAGGATTAGTGACGCATCGTTATCCGACCTTTGCTCAGGTCATAGGGGGACATCTCTACCGTAACCATATCGCCGGGAAGAATACGAATGAAATGCATTCTCATCTTGCCCGAAACATGCGCTATAATCTGATGACCGTTTTCCAACTCGACCTTGAACACTGCGTTCGGCAGTGCATCAATTACCTTGGCCTCAAGTTTGATCGCATCTTTTTTCGACATAATTCCTTAAACTGTCAGCACTTCGCATCCGTGCGTGGTTATTGCTACGGTATGCTCGAAATGCGCCGAACATTTTCCATCTTTTGTCACAACCGTCCAACCGTCGCGAAGCATTTTCACATGAAAGCTTCCCGCGTTGATCATCGGCTCGATAGCAAGAATCATACCTTCGGCAAGCATAATATCGTGCGACCTAAGTTCAGGACTCACAAAATTCGGCACACGCGGGTCTTCGTGCATTTCAGTCCCTATTCCATGCCCGACATAATCGCGTACTACTGAAAAACCCTGCGATTCAGCGTGCTTCTGCATCCTGCTCGCGATTTCGCTCCATTTCAACCCTGGAGCACACATTGATATCGCGATATCCAACACGCTTTTGGTTACATCCATCAGCTTGTGATTACTGCTCAATACCCGGCCCACACCGATCGTAACCGCCGCATCGCCGCAATAAGCACCAAGTCTTATGCCGTAATCCACGCTGAGAATATCACCATCTTTGAGCTTGATCTCGTCAGATGGTATTCCATGCACAACCTGATCGTTAAGCGAAGCACAGATAGTACCCGGAAACGGCTTTCTGGCATAAGGGCTTTTTACACCCTTGAACAGCGCCCTGCCTCCGCGTTCGATCGTAATCTTCTCGGCGATCCGATCAAGCTCAGCCGTGCTTACACCCGGCCTTGCCGATTCCTGCAATTTTAAAAGAACTTCGGCAACCACTCTGCCCGCATTGCGAAGCAAATCTATTTCTCTGCGGCTGCGTAGCGTTATTGCCATACCTACCGTACTACGAAACTACGCACCCTTAAGTGCATCCAGTTTCGCGAATATCGCCTTTGTAACTTCGTCTATATCCTTATCGGCATCGACAGACATTACAAGGTTCTGTTTCTTATAGTGATCTATTACCGGTGCGGTCTGGGCATGGTAGGTTTTAAGCCTGTTTGCCACCACTTCCGGCTTGTCATCGGCTCTTTGCACAAGCTCCGACCCGTCTTTATCACACAAACCCTCTTTTTTGGGCTTGAGATTTTCCACATGATAAACCGTCCCGCATACGCTGCAGCTTCTTCTGCCGGTCATACGCGATGCAACGATTTTGTCGTCAATATTAAGATTCAAAAGAACATCGATCTTGTCGCCGGCTTTCATAAGAGCCTTATCAAGCTCCTGCGCCTGAACAACTGTCCGTGGAAAACCATCTAAAACATATTTGCCGCCGGCCTTCTGTATGGCCCCTGCCATCATCGCGACTATAAGGTCATCAGGCACCAGACCGCCTGAATCCATAAAACTTTGGGCCTTTTTGCCAAGCTCTGTTCCAGCAGCACGCTCTCCGCGAAGTATATCACCGCTGGACAAATGCACCGCACCAAGTCGGTCCACAATTCTCTTGCACTGCGTACCTTTACCAGCACCGGGCGGACCAAGCAGTATAATCCTCATGCGTAAGCTCCCTTGATTCTGCCCGATTGACTGAAGCCCTCGTAGTTACGCATCAGAAGGTTCGCTTCAATACGCTGGACTAGATCAAGTGACACACTCACAACGATCAATAAGCCAGTACCGCCAAGAAACTGGGTTATCTGCCATTCAATACCCATTGAACGATTTACAACACTTGGCACTACCGCGATGACCGAAAGGAACGCCGCACCAAAGTACGTTATCCTGGTCATTACTGTCTCAAGATACTCAGCCGTACGAGGACCCGGACGCAGTCCTGGAATAAAGCTTCCCGAATCACGTAGCCGCTTTGCCATTTCCTTCGGCTGGAACTGAACCGTCGTCCAAAAGTACGCGAACAAGAATATCAGCGTAATATAAACTATATTGTAAGTGTAGGCGTGCTCTTGAAACGCATTCTGTATCATTCCAAGTGCGTTTGAATCAGGCCATACACGCAGCAACTGTCCTATCAACACAGGAGGAAACATCATCAAGCTCGATGCGAAAATAATCGGCATAACACCGCCATGATTGACACGCAGCGGAAGATAATGCCTCTGTCCGCCGTACATACGATGGCCTCGCATCTGTTTAGCCTGCTGGATGGGAATCCGACGCTGTGCTTGTGTTATCAGGATCGCACCGGCTACAACAAACACAAATGATGCAAGCAAGAATATAAGGTGAGCCGGACCATACTTGCCTGGAGCGCCGCCAACCGTCCATTCCATATTGTTCCAAAACCGTGCGATTGCCCAAGGCATTCTGGCAAGAATACCAGCCATGATGATAAGACTTATACCATTGCCGATTCCGTATTCATCAATCTGCTCACCGAGCCACATCAAAAATATTGTACCAGCCGTCATACCGACTACGCCCATCGCAATAGCCATTCCATGCATACCGGCATAACTGTACTGCCCCATTAATTTAAGGTACATCATCGCCTGGAATACGCAAAGAAGAACCGTGAGATATCGCGTATACTCCTGAATCTTCTTGTGTCCGGTCTGACCTTCCTGCCTCAGTTTGCGCAGCGAAGGAACCACTTCACCAAGCAGCATCAATATAATTGATGCCGAAATATATGGCATAATGCCCAGCCCGAATAAACTCGTCTGGTCAAGCCTGCCGCCGGTAAACATTTGAAGGTAATCCGCCACGCGACCGATAGGGCTTGACGAATCACGATTCTGACCCATTTCTGCTGCAAACTTGGATTGGTCAAAACCCGGCACCGGAATCGCGAAGCCTATGCGGTAAATGCACAACATCGCTACCGTAAACAGTATCTTCTTCCGAAGATCCGGTATTTTGAAAATATTTACAAAAGTTGCAAGCATCGTAATTTCCTAACTTTTATGCGACGACCTTAGCCGAGCCGCCGATATCGGTAATCTTCTGCTGTGCCGACTTACTGAACTTATGTGCCGTTACAGTGAGTTTTTTGGTAAGCTCGCCATCGCCCAGTATTTTAATCCTGTTCTTGGCATTCGCTACCAGGCCAGCTGCGATAAGCTGCTCAATTCCGACATTACTGCCGTCATCAAACATATCAAGCTGCCAAAGGTTCACGACCGAATAACGCGTTTCAAAATCAAAATTACTGAAACCACGCTTCGATATTCTTCTGAACAAAGGCATCGAACCGCCTTGGTACATCGACCTAGTCGAAGCACCGGCTCGGCTGTTAGCACCCTTATGACCGCGTGTGCTTGTTTTGCCGTGCCCGCTTCCGGGCCCTCTGCCGACTCTTCTTCGGGCTTTATGTTTGCCTACAACTGAAGTTATTTCATAGCTTAACATCAAATCACCTTTGACTTGCTTGAACTTCGACACCGCGAAGTGATTCAACCGCTTCTTTACTTCGCAACTTAAGTAACCCGTCCAGCGTCGCCTTGACAACAGTCTTGGCACCTGTGCTGCCATAAACCTTGCTCAGCACGTTCGCTACACCGGCATACTCAAGCACAGCGCGGGCACTCGATCCCGCTATAACGCCTGTACCTGCACTTGCAGGAAGCAACTGGATACGCGTCGCACCGAACTTGCCCTTGATCGGATGCGGCAATGTGCGGTTTACCAGCACTATCGTTTGCAAATTCTTTTTTGCTTCCTTAACAGCCTTCTCGACTGCCTGTGGAACTTCGTTCGCCTTGGCATACCCGATTCCGACCGTTCCGGCCCTGTCGCCTACTACAACAAGAGCTGCAAAACTGAATCTGCGTCCACCTTTGACGACTTTCGCACAACGGTATATTTTCACAACCGTGTTTTCCAGCGGCCTTTCTTCCTGGCCAAACTGACCTTTGCTTATTTCTTCTGCCAAAATCTAATCTCCCATTTATAGGGTTAGAACACTAATCCTGCTTCGCGAGCACCATCCGCCAGGGCTTTTATCCTGCCGTGATAACGATACCCATTTCTATCAAACGTAACCTGCTTTATACCTACCTGTGTCGCCTGCTTAGCAAGCGATACCCCTACGGCCTTGGCTGCATCCTTGTTGCCCGTCTTGCTCAGAGTCTCACGAATCGCCTTGCATTTTGTATTCATTGATGCAAGCGTCAACCCTGCGACATCGTCTATCAACTGTGCATAGATGTGCTTATTCGAACGAAAAACTGAAAGCCTTGGACGCTCAGCTGTACCAAACACTTTTTTGCGTACATGCCTCTTCCGTCTGAGCCTAGACACCTGTTTATGAATCTGGATCTGCATATCTTTATCCTATGTTCTGATAGATTGCCAACCTATCTCAATCTCTACTAACTACCTGAAGCGAACGCCTTACCGCTCTTGCGCCTGACTATTTCGTCGGCATACCTGATGCCCTTGCCTTTGTAAGGTTCCGGCGGACGTACCGAACGCAAGTTCGCACAAAACTGGCCAAGCACATGCTTATCGGGACCCATTAGGCTGAATTTTGCAGGAACTTCATTTCCCTTGGTTGCAGGCACTTCGATCTTGGCCTTAATGCCCTTGGGCATCTGCATTTCAACGGGATGCGAAAAGCCTATGGAAAGCACAAGTTTTCCGCCCTGATCTTTTATATTGTACCCTGTCCCGAAAATTTCCATATTCCTGGTAAACCCGACACCAGCGCCCGTGACCATGTTCGCTATAAGCGCCCGTGTCGTGCCATGCATCGCCCTAGACCTGCGATCTCCCAAGTTGGGATTTTCAACTATGACCTGTGTGCCATCAACCTTGACGGTGACCTCAGCGGGTGCTTCCCATTCAAGGTTACCCACTGGCCCAGACACCTTGATCTTGCGCCCGGACTGCTCAACTTTTACATTCTTAGGAATTTCTACTGGTTTTTTGCCTATACGACTCATCAGCTCACCGTGCAAATTATCTCGCCGCCGATTTTCTCGCTGCGACAAACTTTATCACTGAATACACCCTTGCTCGTCGAAACAACCACGATACCCATTCCGCCAAGCACAAGCGGAAGTTCCTTTGCTGCACTATAAACCCTTCGTCCGGGCTTACTTGTACGGCTGATATCGTGAATTACACTTTCGCCATCAAGAGAATACTTCAGATTTATACGAAGAATGCCCTGCTTTGTGGCATCCTCTACTCTGTCATAACCGTCTATGAAACCTTCCTGCTTGAGTACGCCGGCCACGCCTTCGCACACCTTGGAAGCCTTCACGTTCACTTCCGATTTGCCGGTGCGAACCGCGTTACGGATTCGCGTCAACATATCAGCTATAGGATCACTCAAACTCATATTATGCTCCAACTCGATCTTTCAAGTCTTACCAGCTTGCTTTTCTCACGCCAGGTATTTTGCCTTCGTTGGCAAGTTTTCGGAAGCAGATACGGCATAATCTGAACTTGCGGTACACCGCATGACTCCTGCCGCACAATTCACAACGCGTGTAGCCGCGTACTTTGAACTTGGGTTTCTGCTTGGCTTTAAATTCAAGTGCCTTAGTAGACATTACAAACTCCAGTTATTCTTATTTCTCACGGAATGGCATTCCGAACTGAGCCAGCATTTCTTTGGCTTCATTATCCGTCTTTGCCGTCGTAACAAATGTTATGTTCATACCTTCCTGCCAGGTAAGCTGCGCCGCGTCAATTTCAGGGAACGTGCTCACTTCGGCAAGACCCATCGAATAGTTACCACGGCCGTCGAATGCCTTTGGATTCAAACCGCGAAAGTCCTTTACACGCGGTATCGCCAGGTTGATAAGCCTGTCAAGGAACTCGTACATTCTGGCCCCGCGGATGGTAGCTTTTACGCCGATATCCATTCCCTCGCGTAGCTTGAAATTCGAAACGCTCTTTGACGCCTTACATAGTAACGGCTTCTGACCGGCAATCGCTGTCATATCTTTAAATGCCTGATCAATAAACTTCTTATCAGCCACCGCCCTGCCGACACCCATGGATAAAACTATCTTTTCAATTTTGGGGACAGCCATAGGGCTTGTATAATTGAACTTCTTTTGAAGTTCAGGAACTACCTTGGTCTTATATGTGCTTTTTAAACGTGCCATCGATACACCTGTTCAAAGGTCTTTATTTCTTAACTACAACGCCCAGCTCGGTTCCGTCCAGCGTTACTCTTTTTTTGCCGCCCTTTGCGTCAGCTTCAAAACGAACTCGCGAACCCTTGTTGCTCTTTGGATTCACAGGCAGAACGTTCGAAATATGAACGGGCCTCTCAACCTGCAGCCTGCCTCCCTGAGGATACTTGCGGGACTGCTTTACATGCTTCCATTTGCGGTTGTGTCCTTCGATCACTACCATGTCCTTCTCAGGAATCACTTTGAGCACTTTGCCCGTAGCGCCCTTGCTTGAACCGGCTATGATTTGGACCAAATCACCTTTTTTTACATGAGCTGCCATTACTGTCTCTCGCCTTAAACTACTTCGCTCGCAAGCGAAATGATCTTCATGAAATTTTTATCGCGAAGTTCGCGTGCAACCGCGCCGAAAATACGCGTGCCGATTGGGTTATTGTCGGCATCGATGAATACGACTGCGTTTCTATCAAACCGAACATAACTGCCGTCAGGACGCTTCACAGGCTGCTTGGTCCTGATCACAACACACTTGTAGACCTTTTTATCATCTAACTGGCACGTCGGAAGCGATTTCTTGATTGCCACGCAGATAATATCGCCTACGTTCGCAGTAACTCGGGTGTACTTACCCTTGGCACTGTTCTTGCCCATAACCTTGATGCATTGCGCTGTCTTTGCACCGCTGTTATCGGCGATATCGACCATTGTTTCCTGTTGTATCATACGCGCGTCTCTTTCCTACTCTTGAACGGCTTTCTCAACAACCTGCACAAGCCGCCATGTCTTATTCTTGCTAACCGGACGGCATTCGCTGATATCCACAACGTCGCCGACTTTGGCTTCATTCTTCTCATCGTGAACGCCAACCTTTGTCGTACGCTTGAGATATTTGCCGTACTTGGGATGCTTGTACATCCATTTAATTTCTACTCTGAGGCTCTTGTCGCCGCTATTGCTCACGACAACTCCGCGTTCTGTTTTTCTGGTTTTTCGTGTTTCCATAGCCTTACGACTGGCCCTTCAACTCTCGTTCTCTCAATATTGTT
>Ga0154575_1087_pt2 | contig 11292 bp, 11 predicted proteins | sample RifGroF2_FD_116004 | JGI IMG/M metagenome (GOLD analysis project Ga0154575, IMG submission 116004) | Planctomycetes bacterium GWF2_50_10
CGCCGATGGCTTTGTCATCATAGACCAGCACGCCCTTCACGAACGCCTTATGTATGAAGAACTTACGCGCCGTCTCGCCGCAGGCCCGCTCGAAAGCCAGCGGCTTTTGATCCCCGAACCAATAGACCTCACCGCTGCCCAGCTGAATATAATTGAGTCCGCCCGCGAATTTTTCGAAAAACTCGGAATCAAGCTAGAGCCTTTTGGCGCAAAGACTTACATCATCCAATCTTTCCCAGTCATACTCTCAAAACTAAGCCCCGCCCCCTTCGTCCACGACGCCCTAGACCTCCTTGCCTCCCAAAGCTCCAAACTCGACCCCCAGCGCCTCCTCCACGAGATCCTCGATATGGCCGCCTGCAAAGCCGCAATCAAGGCCGGCCAAAAGCTCACCGCACCGGAAATCCAGTCGCTGCTTGAAGATAAGGAAACCGTCGAACGCGCCTCCCGCTGCCCCCACGGCCGCCCAACCTCCATAACCTTCTCCCTTGCCGACCTCGAAAAACAATTCAAACGCACATAAAAGCTAGCGAAAACGCCTGCCGCAGTTTAAAATTGCCCCCTTATGCTCCGTTCGAAAAAACTAAATTTGGTGATCCTGCTGGCCGCAACTATAGTAGCTGCCGCGATTTATTACGCCTCCACAAAGGTCGTCAAACCCGTCGCACCTCAATCACCCCAGCGGATCATAGTCACCAGCCCCCAGCTAACTGAGATCGCCTACGCCCTGGGCCTCGAACCCCGCATAGCCGCTGTCACCAGCGACTCCGATTACCCTCCCCAGGCTGCCAAAACCAACCCCACTGTCGGCAAATTCTGGCAATTGAACATGGAAGCCATCATCGCCGCCCGGCCGGACCTGGTAATAATGGAAAAATTCGACCAGCAAACCAGCATCGGCAGGCGGTTAGAAGCCTTAGGCTACCCTGTGCTTACCGTTCACCTGACCGACATAAGCCAGCTTTTTGAGGCCATTGACACCGTCGGCCAAGCCGCCGATGTGCCGGATAAAGCCAAAACCCTCATTGATTCAATAAAATCAAGGCTCATAACGCTTTCGGGCCGATTCCAGACCCAGCCCAAACGCACCGTTTTGTGGGTCATGCAGACCGAACCCATCCGCGTTGCCGGCCTGGAAACCTTCCCCAACGAACTCATTGAACTCGCCGGCGGCTACAATGCAATAGGCAAGACCATCCAGAAATATCCTCCAATCGGTGCCGAACAGATCGTCTCCTCCGCCCCGGATGTAATCATCCAGCCTGCCATGTCCCAGACTTCGGTTGAAGCCGAGCGGCTGCAGGCAGTGCGATTCTGGTCCCAGTTTCCAAATATCCCGGCAGTGAAGAAAAACCGTGTTTACGTCATCCAGGCTGATACCGTCCACCGTCTCGGCCCACGACTGCCGCAAGGCCTTGAACTCGTCGGCCGATGTATTCATCCTGAGCTTTACGACTCAAATTTGCCCGATCCCAATTCCACAGGAAACCTAAATGCTGACCCAAACGACGCTAATAACTAGAATTATGATCGCAGTAGCGATCCTGCTGGTCGTCTGTGGCTTTTGCCTGATGACCGGCACAGAAAAGATATCGCCGGGCAATATCCTCAAAGGCCCCGGCTCCGTGCCCGGGTCAAATATTGAATATGAGATATTCATCGGAGTTCGCCTGCCGCGAGTGCTCCTTGCGGCTCTTGTCGGGGCAGCGCTTGCGGGTTCCGGCGTGATCCTCCAGGCAATCCTCCGCAACCCGCTTGCTGATCCCTTTATCCTGGGTATTTCCTCCGGCGCAGGTTTGGGCGCTGTGATCGCGATAATTGCTGGCTTTACCTTCACTTTCCTGGGTGGCTCGCCTATTACCGTATGTGCCTTTGCCGGTGCCCTGACCACTGTCTGGATTGTCTGGGCTATCGGCCGATTTACCACCAAATCTGAACTGACATCACTTTTGCTGGCAGGGGTGGTCGTAAACGCTTTTTTTTCCGCCCTGATAATGTTTTTGACCTCAATCGCCAAGAGCGAACAGATGCAGGCGACGGTTTTTTGGCTTATGGGCAACATCTCCGAGACTTCGCTGCCCGTCATAATAGTCAATTTCGTGATAGTGCTGGCTGGGCTTGCAGTACTGTGGTCTATCTGCCTTGAGCTTAATTTACTAAGTTTCGGTGAATCACAGGCGCAAAACCTCGGCGTAGACCCTACACGCATTAAGCTGATAGCCTTTACGGCATCGGCCATAATAACGGCTGTGGCAGTAAGTCTTTCAGGGCTTGTGGGTTTTGTGGGGCTTATCGTACCCCATGCTATCCGGCTGGTGCTTGGGCCAGACCATCGCCAGCTTTTGCCGATAAGCGCTATAATCGGGGCGGCGTTTCTTGTACTTGCAGATACCATCGCCCGCACGATAGTCGCACCGGCCCAGCTTCCGGTGGGCGTTATCACCGCGATGACTGGCGGGCCGTTCTTTTTGATACTTCTGGCACGCTATACCCGCAAAATAAGCTGGTTTTCCAAATAGGTTAAGTTATGGCAATAATCGAAGTTACCAATGTCAATTTCAGTTACGACCAGGCGCATATCCTGGAAAACCTGTGGCTTACAGTCGCGTCCGGTTCATTCCTGGCAGTAGCTGGGCCTAATGGTGCGGGTAAAAGCACGCTGCTTTATATTCTGGCTGGCCTGCTCAAACCTGCTTCAGGATCTGTGAGTATTGAATCGAAACCCATCGGTTCCTATTCTTTTATGGATTTAGCGCGGAAAATCGCGTTTGTGCGTCAGGAATTCGTGCCGGCATTTGGTTTTACGGTTGAGGAAACGGTGGCCATGGCGCGGGCGCCGTATCTACAGGGCTTTGGTTTTGAAACGCCAGATGACCTTGCCATCGTAAATGAGGCACTTGAAGCGACCGAAACCGCCCAGTTCGCTAAGCGGCATCTATACCAGCTCTCCGGCGGCGAGCGACAGCGGGTTTTCGTTGCCCGCGCGCTTGCTCAGCAGACGCCGATCCTGCTTTTGGATGAGCCTATGAGCTTTCTTGATCTTAAGCACCAGGTGGATATTTACGACCTGCTCAAGAAAATGCAAACTCGGCTTGGTAAGACGATCCTGCTTATCTCGCATGATATTAATGTGGCGGCACAGTACTGCGATAATATCCTGCTGTTGTCGGCAGACCGGAAGTATCATTTCGGCACGGCGGAGGAGATATTCCGGCCGGAGCTGATAAAAGAGGTTTTCGGGGTGTCGGGCTATGCAGGCTCGCTGGGCAAAGAGCGGTTTTTTATTCCGCTGGGGAAATTCGCGAAGGATGCTGAAATTTCGGGTTAATTTTTTTTGCGCAAGTTGGGGTTTTGAGGGGTAGAGGAACAATTTAAAATTTTAAATTTATGATTTCAAATTTAGAAAAACTGTGCGTTTTTGGGGCTGCGAAAGCGGTTTTTTGGGGTGTTGTGGATATTCCCTAGTGTTCTTTTGGGGCGTTCAAAATTGAATTCTTGGGGGGTGTCAGGGGGGTATTTCATTGGTTATTGATTAGGGATTATTGATTATTTGAAGATAAAGATGGGCGTACGGGGGGTAAAAGGGGATAATTTTGTGGATTGAATAATTCGGGAATTAGGGATTCACGTTCAATTAAAAAGTTTAAAATTCATCTCATTCAAAACTGGGTCGTCATAGCTATCGAATTTTGATATACCATTAAAAGACTTTTTATTAAGGAGGAGACTGGCCGAGCGTTGGCTGGTCTCCTCCAAGTAAGTTCACACCATTATTTCTTCTTGCGTGCAAAGAAGAGTCCGCCCAGACCCAGCAGCGCCATCGTCGCCGGTTCGGGAATAGCTGTGGCCGACACATTGTCCCAATACGCGGTGTAGTCCTGGTTGCTGCCAAAATTATATGCCTGGACAAAGACTGCTGTAAGATCTTGGTATCCCGTGATAACAGTGCTGTCAGTATAAACAGTACTTCCATCGATCTTGTAGACAAAGGAGGAGCCTGTACCAGTGATAGACAGCGTGTGCCACCCGGCTGTTACGGTTGTGGATAAATCGACCCAGCCATTAGTTGTATCGGCATCCCAAACGCGCCATGCTGTCGCAATGCCGGTTGCAGATGGATTAAATCCGTCGGTTGGATCAAAGCGACGAATGCCTATAATAGGATATGTCGCATTGTCTTCTGTACCCACACTGCCCGCCCTAGCCCAAAGGTCTGTGCGTCGCAAATTATTGCCCGACAGCATGTCTTGGCTCACATACACGTCGCCAGAAACCACCCATCCCGGCGTCAGGTCGGCCACCCGCTGCCGACCCTGTGTATTATAAAAGCCTGTCACGCCAACCGCTTCGGGGGCATCGATGCTGATCTGAAGCCGTGAATCGCCATCGAACGTCGTTGTCCCAAACACGCTCGGCTCAGTCCGGTCTGTGACCCACGCCGCGTTGAGTGAGTCAAACGAATCTGTAAACCCTGTTGCCAAAGCCATACTGCTTACCATCGCTATTACTGCCGAAATTGTTACTAAAGTTTTCATGGTTTTCTCCCTTAAAAATTATTGTTTTCTTGATCTTATTTTTGCCGCTTATGTGCGCGGCGAATATATCGAAGCCGTAACCAGGAAATTTAAATCATAGGCAAATCTCCTTGGTTACTCGATATGAATGTTCCCGGACGATTGGGATGAATTGCGCAATAACAAACATGATCGCTTCTTTCGAAGCATCCTCAAAAAGATCCACTATTTCTCCTCTCCTCACCGCAATGCAGTACTAAGCAGGCAGTTGCTGGTTGCTAGCTAACAAGAAACCAGCAACGCACGCTTCTGCAGCCTAAACACCGTGCCACTTAGTAAAATACAATTGCAAGGCTGTTGACCGAGAGAGAAATGGCCAACAGCTCTTGCAAAAGTTTTGTGAGCTTTAAGAAAGTTAAAGTGATTAATTCAATTTGCGCCTGAGAAAACCAATGCCACCAAGACCAAGCAGAGCCATCGTCGCCGGTTCCGGTATAACCGCAAAAGTGCTTGTACCTGCGGCGGCATCCTTAGCGGATAACTTAAATTTAAACTGCGACTCGATGCTCGTAAGCGTATCATTAATTATCTCATCGCCCGATGCAGGTCTTGATTCACTGATTGTCAGAGTGTTATTCGTAACCGCGAACGAGCCAACGAGATTTGCCCAGACGATTGAACCGTTATACTTGGCCTGGTGCATTTTGCCGCCATCGAAAAGACCTGTGATCGCGGCACCATTGGTCGGAGTTCGGTCGCTAAGAGTAACGCCCGCCGAGGCGTATGCGCTGGGGTTTGTCAACGCGTCGAACTCAAGCACCTCGCTTGTGATGGTAAAGGTTGTCTCCGAATTGCCCGCCCGAACGGCAAATTCAATACCAACTTCCGGATCCTCGTCGAGACGGATCGCCAAGCCCTCGATAGCGGCATCGTCAAACAAGACAATATCTTGATCGACCAGACTGACCCTCTGAAGGCCCTCACCGGTTATTTCAGCAGCAAAATTTCGGCTTGCCGTATTCGTCCCATCCGACGCGGAAATTGTGATACCGACCAGGCAGGCATCTGCTGCTGCAGGTAAAAACAGCCCCACAAAAAACAATGCGATACTTCGTTTCATCTTCTCTCCTCAAAAAAAATCGATAATAGCATGTGCCACACGCACTAGAGCAGTTTAAGCTATCCTGCTCTGGTTCTGGCTACTTACAATACCGCGTCCGGCTGCATCAAAAATGCAGGGCATTTCCTGCTCCGCCGTCCTTGTCTTGCGAGTTTTCGCTACGCCATAACCAGAGCACTATATCTTAAAATGCTCTAATACTAAAAGGGGAGTTTAAAGTGCAATTGAGGAGAAAACCATCGTGGAAAATACGGGATTTTAGGACGTAGCACTAATTAATTTCGACTTTATCCAGGGGTTCTGGATTACCGAGGTAGTTTCCATTTTTCGATAATGTCGCTTTGACCAATTCAACGACATTATCTGTCCCCAATTTTCGCATGATGTTTGCGCGGTGATCTTCGATCGTTCGCGATGAGCGATTCAAAAAGCTGGCTATTTCCTTATTGCCGCAGCCTTCCAGCAGAAAATTAAGAACCTTCTTTTCAGTTTTAGTCAGATTGTTTTTTTTAAAATTGGCTAGAATGGATCTCTTGCGTATGACAGATTGCACGCTTTTCAGTACCATTCGCCTGCCAGTATCGTGGGATGATTTCGTGATCTGGTCTAGCTTAACGATCATATTATTCGTCGTCATCAGTAGCACCGGCAGGCCAGGAACTTCCCGTTTTATTTTTTCTATCAACTCAAAAATATCGTCTATCGTTGATTGCAGAAGAATCACTGCTACATCGAAATCCTTGCTGGAAAGTGCTTTTTGAAATGCCTGGGGGCAATTAAATTCCATTACCATGCATATATCGCTGCGCAGATACTGGGCAACTTTCTTGACTCTCTCAAAATCGTGGCCAAAAACCGCTATTCTGGAATCATCATCCCTACACATTTGACGAACCTGTAATTTAAAAGAACATATAATAGGGATTTAATTATATAATTGATATCCGTATAACTACGGTTTTTATACAATTTTCTAGACGTTCATGGGTGATTTCTGCTCAAATCCGGGGAGAGCGGAATTATTTTCGCCGGATTTGTGCTTTTTGGGCATTTTTTTGGCGATAGATGGGGCATTTCTGGATTTTGGTGTGAATTTTCAGTAAGATGCCCGTATGTACGTTAACGAACTATTTTTCAGTATTCAGGGTGAGGGCAAATTAGCCTCCGTTCCGAGCGTTTTTATCCGGATATCCGGGTGCCCGCTTCGGTGCCGGTGGTGCGATACACGGTATGCGTGGGATGACAGGGCGGGGGAAGATATGGATGTTGAGCAGATCGTTTTGCAAGTCTCAAATTTTGATACCGATTTCCTTGTCGTCACCGGCGGAGAACCGATGGCAAACCCGCATTTGACCATGCTCCTTACGGCACTTGCACGCGAAAACAAGCACATCACAGTCGAAACGGCAGGCCTTGCGTTTATCCCTGATCTGCCAGTGGACCTTATGAGCATAAGTCCAAAACTTTCTAATTCGCTGCCTAGTGACCCGACACTTGCGGCGGCTCACAACGCCTCGCGGCTTAATATTAAAGCGATAAGGCAGTTAACGGCAGCCTATCCATATCAGCTCAAATTCGTCGTCGAAGACGAAAGCGACATGGCTGAAATTGATGAGATCGTTGCCCAGGTGCCGAAGTTGCGAGCCGAAAATATCCTGCTTATGCCGCAGGCATCCAAACAGGAGGCTCTGGTGGCGAAATCCGCAAAAATTGCCAAATTGGCCGTTTCAAGGGGATTTGGCTTTTCACCGCGGCTGCATATACTCCTTTGGGGGAACCAAAAAGGAAAATAAGCGTATTTTTGGTTGTATTCTTATGGAAATCCGTTATATTTTCCGTCTTGCCCGCCCGGGTGGCGGAATTGGCAGACGCGCCAGCTTGAGGGGCTGGTAAGAGCAATCTTGTGCTGGTTCGAATCCAGTCCCGGGCAAATATTTATAACGCAATGACTTACATCTAATCAATAATCCTGAAAACAGCGATTCTAAAAAACCTGTTCCAACGGGGTTCCATCATGATCTGCTTGCAAGCTATTGCTGTTTCGGTCTTCTTGCCAGCGACAAAAATCTCTTATTTTCGCTCCAAAGCAGGTTATGAAATGGCTTCTAATCATCTTTAAATCGCAGAACAAAAGTAATTTTAAATATAAAAAGGTTTTCAATATGAAAATAACGGGCACCTTCTTAGATGAGATCAGCCATGATATACCTTCAGCAAACTGGGGGGCAGAGGAATGGGCAAAAGACTTCGATTGTATGAGAATGATCGGTATTGATACTGTCATCATAATTCGCGCTGGATACAAAAATATGGCAATATTTGATAGCGCTACACTTAAGAAACATCGGGGGATGATAATTTCACCTAATTATGATTTAGCCGAGATCTTTCTCAGAGAAGCAGATAGATGTGGAATGAAATTGTTCTTTGGTACTTATGACAGCGGTGAAAATTGGCATGCGGAACAGTTTCAAAAAGAAATAGAAATAAATTATAAGTTTACGGAAGAATTATTTAGTAAATATGGCCATTTCAAATCTCTTGGTGGTTGGTATATATGTCATGAGATTGACAGTTGCAATGAAAACGTAATGAGAGTCTATAAACAATTAGCTCGACATCTCAAGGCTATGAAAAATATTCCTATTCTTATTTCCCCATATATTCACGGAAGAAAGCAATTTGGAAATGACGCAATTAGTATTGCCAATCATAAAGCTCAGTGGGATAAGGCTTTCTCAAAATTTGAAGGAGGTGTAGACATTGTTGCTTTTCAGGATGGCCAAGTTGATTATGAAGAATTAAATGATTTTTTACATGTAAATAACGAACTTGCAAAAAAATATGGCCTTACATGTTGGAGTAATGTGGAAACTTTCGACAGAGATATGCCTATCAACTTTCTCCCCATAGGGTGGCCTAAACTTCTCCACAAAATTAATGCCGCGAGTCAGGCAGGAGTGGATAAATTAATAACATTTGAATTCTCTCATTTCCTAAGTCCGAATTCCATGTATCCATCAGCTCGTGGGCTTTTTAAAAGGTATGTGGAATGGATTGAAAATAAGGGGGATAAGTGCTGATGCAAGCAATATGGTCAAAGCAAAAATTTTGCGAATATGCCAATTTATATCAAAAGACCTTGTTGAATGATGTTTTACCATTTTGGCAAAGATTTTCCATAGACATGGATTACGGCGGTTATTTCACATGCCTTGACCGCCAAGGTAAAATTTATGATACTGATAAGTTCATCTGGCTCCAATGTCGTCAGGTCTGGACCTTTTCTATGTTATACAACAAGTTCGAAAAACGAGACGAATGGTTAAATATTGCCAAGCACGGAGCCGATTTTCTTAAGAAGTATGGTATGGATGCCGGGGGCAATTGGTATTTTTCGTTGAATCGTCAAGGCCAACCGCTTGTTGCACCCTATAACATATTCAGTGATTGCTTTGCAGCAATGGCATTTGGACAATATTTCATAGCAACTAATGAGGAATACGCGTGCGATATTGCTTTAAATACATATAGAAACATTCTTAGCCGTAAAGCAAATCCAAAAGGAGTTTTCTCCAAGGCAGTTCATGGCACCAGACCAATGATTTCTCTTTCACTGCCAATGATACTTGCAAATTTGACTTTGGAATTGAAATCTATTCTTTCAGATCAAGAAATAAATGAAACCGTTGAGACTTGTGTGGCCGATATATTGGGTTTGTTCTTAGATAAGAATAGTAAATTGTTATATGAAAATGTTGCACCCGATGGCTCCCATCTCAATACTTTTGAAGGAAGACTTATCAATCCAGGTCATGGTATTGAAGCAATGTGGTTCCTTATGGATATAGGGAAACGGCGTGAGGATTACCGGCTGATAAATGAATGTGTCGATATTATGCTTCATATTCTTGAGTTTGGTTGGGACAATAAATATGGTGGTATTTTCTATTTTGGGGATGCCAAAGGTAATCCGCCACAGCAGCTCGAATGGGATCAAAAATTGTGGTGGGTACATTTAGAAACACTGGTTGCACTCTTAAAAGGATATTCATTTACAAAACGTGATGAATGTCTAAGTTGGTTCGAGAGAACACATGAATACACGTGGTCACATTTTCCTGATCCTCAGAATGGAGAATGGTTTGGATATTTGAATCGACAAGGTGAAGTGCTCTTATCTCTTAAAGGTGGTAAATGGAAAGGGTGCTTTCACTTGCCACGTGCATTGCTACTATGTTCTGAAGAGTTTAATTTATTATCTAAGCAAGATGATACACGATTCACGATATGAGACGTTCGTGTATAACCAACTGGGCCAAATCTTTACCAATTCATGTGGTAAAAGAACTTGCTGGTCTCAGCGATATCAAAACAACACAGCAGTTCTACATTTCTGCTCAGCCTGAGGATATTATTAAAGCCCAGAAGATACAGGAATCAGTGTTGGGACAAATCCGCGGAAATGACCTGACTGACCCAAAAATGACCCACTCGGCCCCCAAACGGGCATTTCCGGGTAGGCGAGGTTGTTTGGCCAAAACGCAACCGTTTAATTGACAAGTACTTGCAAAAATGCACCCGACAAGACTCGAACTTGTAACCTTTGGTTCCGTAGACCAATGCTCTATCCAATTGAGCTACGGGTGCTTTGCCGTAAAGATACAGCTTGATAGCCGAAAACGTTCGAATATGCAAGCGTTTTTGCGATTATACCTTCCAAATACACGTGGGCAAATCATTTTGGGCTAAAAAAGTTTGAGTTTGGCACCCTGGTAAGCTAAGCTGGCGTGACTTTTTGGAGCAGAGATGGTACTGATCACGGTCATATTAATAGCACTGGCACTTTCGGCGGATGCTTTTGCGGTATCTGTTACCAGCGGTGCGATACTGAGGGGTTTTAAAGTTCGCCATGCCTTCAGGCTGGCAGGTTTTTTTGGAGGTTTTCAGGCGATTATGCCGCTGGTGGGGTATTTTGCCGGTACCCAGCTCAAGGATTATATCTCTGGTTTTGACCATTGGATAGCATTTGGGCTTTTGATAATAATCGGCGGCAAGATGCTGATTGAGTCTTTCCAGCTTGGCGGCAAAAAGGAAGGCGGTTTTGATCCAACCAGGCTTGCGGTTGTCTTTACGCTTGCAGTTGCTACAAGCATCGATGCTCTTGCAATTGGTATCACGCTTTCGCTTCTGGCGATGCCGATAATGGCATCAGCTGCTATAATTGGGGTAATAACCTTCGGTTTATCGCTTCTGGGCGTGTACATCGGAGTTAAAATGGGGCACTTTTTTGAAAACCGCATCGAGACTATCGCCGGCGTGGTTTTGATACTGATAGGCATCAAGATACTTATAAGCGGCTAACACGAGAAGCTTGCTACAATTGCATATCTGGTTATAATCCTGGCATGTCCCTAGGTCAAATAATTCGAAAACGCAGAGAAGAGCTTAATCTTACCCTTGATTATGTTAGTTCTCACATAGGCTATTCCAAGCCATATTTATCAACCATTGAGACGGGTAAAGTTAAAAATCCCCCATCTGACCAGTGCCTTGTCAAGCTGGAGAAGATCCTTGAAATGGAAAGCGGCTCCCTTGTGGAAATGGCCCATGTAGGCAAGCTTCCGCCGCAGCTGCGAAAACAAATCGAAGAGGCTG
>Ga0154575_1015_pt4 | contig 11274 bp, 7 predicted proteins | sample RifGroF2_FD_116004 | JGI IMG/M metagenome (GOLD analysis project Ga0154575, IMG submission 116004) | Planctomycetes bacterium GWF2_50_10
GCCGAATCGAGCGATAGCGAAGTGAGGCCGAGGAATCCATAGAAAGTGGTCCCACAGGGGCCTACCTCGTCTCTCTTGCCTTTCTTCCCTGAACTCTCAACCCTAAACGCTCAACGCTGAACCCTGTTCTTGCACTTTAAACTTAGGCTTTTGAACCTCTTCTCAATTTCCGTGCGTTCCGTGAGTTCCGTGGTGAAGCCTTCTTAACCCGCAACCCGCAACTCGCAACCCGTAAATCAATCCCGGCTCCCCCTCTCAACCCAATCTCAACTTACCCTCAACTCCCCCGCGCACACCGGCGCTACCCCCGCGCCCCACCCTCATTTTCACTTTTTTTGCCCTCCAATCATAAGTTTTTCTAATACTAATTCCCCCCTCAAAACCCGTCAACAAAGTTGCACAATGTGAACCAAAACGACTATGTCATTCCCACTAAGCACATGATTTCTCATTTTTCTATTGGCATTTGTTTCGGGTTTCGATCTTCGAATTTCGGGTTTTCCTATCCGTGTCCTCGGTGTTCTCTGTGGTAAAAATTCTTCTCTTGTTACCTGCAACCCGCAACTCGTAACCCGCAACAATTCTTCCTATCCCTATCTGTTGCCTCTTGCCTGATGCCTGTTGCCTACTTCTCCACTTGTGACTTATGACTTTCCAATCAATTCGCCATCGCGGCAAAATCCGGACATCTCTCCGACAACATCGAAAGATCAATAATGTCGCTCGCTGCCAGCTGTTCAAGAGCCTGATCCATCGTGCTCATGCTGTATTTCTTACCCGACTGAATAATGCTGAATATCTCGTGCGTCCTTCCCTGGCGTATCAGCGCGCGGATCGATGGGATCACATTCATTATCTCACAGGCCACAACAAGCCCATCCACATACTTCTTTGGCAATAGCTGCTGCCACACCACGCCCGCAAGACACGATGACAACTGATTGCGAACCTGTGCTATCTGTTCCGACGGGAACATATCAACGAATCTGTTAACAGATGATATCGATCCTCTCGTATGAAGTGTCGCAAGCGTCAGGTGCCCCGTTTCCGCAAGCGTAAGTGCAGCCTGCGCAGATTCCCTGTCGCGTATTTCGCCTATAACGATTACATCCGGCGATTGCCTCAATACCCGCCGCAATGCCTCATGGAACGTATGCGTATCCATGCCGACCTCGCGTTGATCGATAGTCGAAAGAATATGGCTGTGCACATATTCGATCGGATCTTCTATACTCACGATATGGCACTTACGGCTGCGGTTTATGTAATCCACCATACAGGCCACAGTCGTGCTTTTACCGCTGCCCACCGGCCCCGTAACAAGCACAAGCCCCCGCGGCAGCATCGCGAATTTACGAATTATATCCGGCAGCAAAAGGCTCTCAAAACCGGGAATGGATTCAACCACCCGCCTTGCCACAAGCGCCGCCGAGCCTTTCTGAAGGTAAAGATTTATTCTGAAGCGCCCAACCCCGTCGATAAATACCGAGCCGTCGAATTCCCTGTCTTTTTTGAACATCGCTATCTGCTCGCTGTTGATCAGCGACATGCAGATAAGTTCCGTATCTTCCGCCGTAAGATCGCCGTAACCTTCAATTGATACAAGTTCCCCGTATATTCTCAATTGCGGCGGCTTACCGTCTGTCACCAGCAGATCGCTCGCCCCTTCGACCTCGGCCATCTTTACCAGAAGTTCAGTACCTGTAATATTCCCCATCTGCGTTCCCTTACAAAGCGCCGATATCCTCGGCAAACGTTACCCCTATGACCTCGCTTGCGGTAGTAAGACCTTGCGTCATGCGACTTACCCCGCTTTCAAGCAGCCCGCCAAAACCCTTCTTCCTAGCGACTGCCCTTATCGCCAATTCACTTGCGCCTTCGACGATCTTCTCGCGGATCTCACTGTCTATTATCAAAAATTCAAATATCGGCACTCGCCCCAGGTACCCCGTCCCGCCACAAGCCTTGCACCCCTTACCATGGCAAAACGTGCTTTTCTCAACCGTTTCCTTATCAAGCTTAAGCCGAGGCCATAATTCAGGAGCAATCTGTACCGGTTCCTTGCAAAATGTGCATATTTTCCGTATCAACCGCTGTGCTACTATAAGATTTAGTGATGATGCCAACAGGTAAGGCTCAATCCCCATATGCCTCAACCGACTAATCGCACTCGGCGCATCGTTCGTATGGAATGTACTCAGAACCAAATGCCCCGTAAGCGATGCTTTTATCGCTATTTCGACCGTTTCCTTATCGCGTATTTCGCCGATAAGAATAATATCCGGGTCCTGCCTCAGTATAGAACGCAGGCACATGGCGAAATCCAGGTCGATTTCCGGCTTAACCTGCGTTTGGTTGATTCCCGCAAGACGATATTCAACCGGGTCTTCCACAGTCATAATATTTTTACGCGGGTCCCGCAGATAGTTCAACGCCGAATAAAGAGTAGTGCTCTTGCCGCTGCCCGTAGGTCCGGTAACAACTATGATCCCGTACGGCTGTGCGAGAACTGTTTTAAATTTCGTCAGCAGTTCCGGTTCAAAACCGATAGCGTGTATATCGTGATTAACCGCCGTCTTATCGAGTATGCGCATCACGATCTTTTCCCCATAGATCGTAGGTATCGCGCTCACACGCACATCGATATCCCTGCCCGGGGCCTTTATCTTAAAACGCCCATCCTGCGGCAGCCGACGTTCGGCAATATCCATTTCGCTTATGATCTTTATGCGAGTTACAACCGCAGCCTGCATACGCTTGGCTGGCGGAACCATTTCCCGCAAAAGCCCGTCAACACGCATGCGGACCGACATCGAATTTTCCTGCGGTTCTATATGAATATCGCTGGCCCGGCTCTTAACAGCCTGGCTCAAAAGCAGATCGACAAATCGTATCACAGGCGGCTTGCTCGCCAGAGCCTCGCTGCTTATATCAGCACTGGTCGCGTCCTCAATAAATGAATCCGCCTCCTGCGTCTGATTCTCATCTTCAAGCTGAACAAGATCGCGCAATCGCTGCTCTTCGACATCCGAACCATGATATACCGCCTCAATTGCGCGTTTTATCTCCTGGCTCGAACTTATCACCAGCTTCAGCGGACGCTTTATCTTGTGCTTGATCGTATCGATAGCCACTATATTCAGTGGGTCAGCTATCGCTACAACTATTTTATCATCGCTCTCCCCCGTAATTATCATGCAAAAACGCCTCGCCAGCGTTTCCGGCACAAGCCTCGCCAGGGAAATATCCAGCTTGGAAATATTTGTTATTTCGAAGCGCTCAATATTGAGGTATTGCGAAAGCGACTCGGTAATGTCATTTTCGTCTGTAATTTCAAGGCGCAACAGCACCTCGCCCAGCCGGCCTCCAGTGAGCTGCTGCTCCTGCAGAGCCTTTTCCAGGTCGGAGGCTTTGATCACCCCCTTGCTGACAAGCCATTCCCCAAAAAACTGGCTGCTGTCCACCGTTGTATTTGCGACACGATTCATAGATATCCTTATCGGCAGAATCCGCAACACGTTTTAACTTATGATTTGAAAATCCCCTTCGTGACCATATCCTATCGGGCTAATTATATTTAAGCAACCATTTTTAATATAAAAAACAGGCTTGTCGTCACTCAGTGTAGTTATTACAGATTTGTGCGCAAAAAAAGGCCCCAGCATTACCGGGGCCTTGATTCAAATTAGTTGCGTCTTAGACGTTACGAACCGTAATTGTCACCGTCTCGGAATCCGTTAATAGCCCGTCACTTATAGTAAATGTCACATAATAAGTGCCCGCCTGTAATCGTGTAGGCGTCCATGTGAACGTCCCATAAGAACCAGGGGTGAAAGTTGCACCCGCAGGCAGCCCTTTGGCTGAAAACGTTACTGGCGTCTTGTCCGGATCCGCGCCCTTGGCGTAGATCGTCAGCTTCGAAGCTTCATTGACGCTCTTCGAACCTATATCATACAACCTCGGCGGCTGATTAACATTCACTACAGTGATCGTGATCGTCGAAGACGAGGTCGTTACACCATCACTGGCGGTAAATGTAACTGTGTGCGTGCCCTGCTGGATAAACGTCGGTCTCCAGTAGAACTTGTTGCCGGTAAACGAAGCGTAGGTCGGCAAACCCTTTATAGAGTATGTCACAGCTTTGCCTTCCGGATCCGTAGCGTTTACATAAAACTGCAGCGCATCACGTTCTTTAACTGTCTTGTTGCCGATAACTGCAAACACCGGCGGCTTGTTGGTCGATGTCGAAACTGCGGTAACTGTGATCGCCACTGTCTCGCTATCAGCTAACTGGCCATCGCTTACTCTGAACGTAACGCTGTAAGTGCCCGCTGTTGTCGGTGTCCAGCTAAATGTCTGTCCGCTCAGCGTTGCTCCGCTGGGAAGCGTCGATGCTGAATACGTCAGCGTATCATTCTCCGCGTCCGTTCCTGCCAGGTTGAAGCTAAGCGTATTTCCAACCTGCACAGTCTTGGAACCTATCGCCGCAAGCACTGGTGCTTTGTTTACCGGCACAACGACTCCGCCGTCCACAACAATCGTCACAGTTCTGGATACCTGCAGTTGGCCGTCCGAAACCGTAAAGAGCACATCATAAGACCCCGCCTGTGTTACAGTCGGTATCCATGAGAATGTGCTGCCCGTAAAGCTTGCACCGCTGGGCAGTCCGGTCGCCGAATAACTCAGAGCGTCACCATCTGGATCGCTCGCCACCACGTTGAAGCTCAGCATGCTTCCCGATGTGGCATTCTGTGTAGCTATAGCGCTCATCACCGGCGCCCTGTTGGCGTTGGTTACTGTGATCGTAACAGCCTGCGAAAGGGTTGCGGTTCCATTGCTTGCCTTGAAAGTCACTGTATAAGAACCGCTCTGGCTGTAGGTTGGCGTCCATGTAAACGTATCACCCGACAGAGTCGCCCCTGAAGGCATATTAGCTGCGGTATACGTCACTGCCGCTCCTGCTGGATCCGTCGCACTGAGTTTAAACGTCAGCGCATGATCCTCAACTACGCTTTGTGGCCCTACATCTACAAATGTAAAATTAGAATCGACAGGCTCAGATGACGGCTTACCGCCAAACTCATAGCACCCTGCATCAGCATAGTTGCTGCCGTTATTGCCAACTGACGCGATATCCACGCGCGATGCCTCCAGCATATCACTTGCTGAAGCTGTCGTCAGCGGACAAATATCTACTCCGGGGCTCCCTGATGCCAGTTGATACTCGTCTATCAGATCCGCACCGGTAGTCCGGGTTACAACTTTGAACGCGTAATTATCGAACTCACTGCCGCCGAGGAAAAACTTGCCCGACGGATAAAAGTAAGATGAGTTCGTCGCAGAACTTGTCACGATCTTGTTATTGGTCAGCGCAGATATCCATGACCCGCTGCGGATCAGTGAATAAATGATGTTATTATTGATATTCGCGCTTGGCACACTTGAAGACACGCTTACTGCGCCGACGAAAACATTGTTATTCATCTTAAGACCGCTGCCGTTAACACCCGTTGCAAGCTGTATCTGCAATGCGTATTCATAATAGCTGCATCCGGTACGGCCTCTGGGCCTGCCGACGAATGTATTATTTCGGATCACAAAATTGCTGCCCACATCACAGAACTCAACCGAGTACATATTGATGGTGTCATATACCAGATTATTCTCGATGAGCATGTTGCAATACCCTGTGGTCGGGAAAATCAGGCCGTAACTCCTTATGCCCCTGGTATTACCGTAGTTATGAATCACATTGCCCCTGATAACCATGTTATCATTCCGGATACTGATACCAGTGCCATGTGCATCGTCTACAACATCCTGGTCATATATCTCGTTGCCTTCGATATATATCGTACCGTTGCCTATTTTCGTTGCCGGCTTGATGCCGCTGGCCGCGAAATGATGCAACTCATTATTACGGATCACTACATTGTTGCCGATCGTTCCGGTAAGTTCTATACCCACCGATGCATCCCGAATCTCGCAGTTGTCTATCCACACGTCATTGATGCTTTTAGAATTAGGAGTTGAAAAATAAACGCAGTAACCAGTCGTCCCTGCCACTCCTCGCGTCCTGAAATCACCTTGGATCAGCATGTTCTTGAACTGCAAAAAAGAACTGTCTGCTATCGAAACCACGCGACCGGTTCCTGATTTGGCTATCACAGATATGCCGTCAAAAACCAGGTAACGCTTTGCCGGTGTAGTCGAACTGCCCCATGCGACATTGAGGTAATCGAATACCGGATTACTTCCTGAAGCAGCCTTGTAAGTGATCGGACTTGTCCAGCTCAAACCATTTCTATCAGTATTACCGAAGCTTACTCCCCCATAATTACCCGACTGCAGCAAGACTGTGTCCCCTGCCGCGACTGTCGCTTTCGCCTTTCCGATAGTCTTCCATGGCGATGTCGACGAACCATTGCCGGAATCACTGCCGCTTACTGCGTCGACATAATACGTCGCAGCTTCAGCAACAGTCGGCATCAGTAAAGCTGCGATAGCCAACAAGGCCACCTTTAAGCTTACACTGATTCCCTTGATCGATTTTCTTTGGTACTTCATGGTACTTCCTCACAAAAAAAACAACAATACTACTGAACTACAAATAAACCTTTTGAATGAATTAAACCGAATAATATGCACATTCAGGTGATATGAATTTCTTAGATGTAAATGTTAAATATGTTGAAACCAGATCCTGCCTCGATAGATTTTGCGATTTGCTTTTTTCCAAGATGATATAGACCACGCTGGCTTTACTCCTGAAACGCAGGTTACTAACTTGTTTACCAATTATCAATAACTTCGGCAATACAAATAAAAAATATTAACCCGTTTATGATGAAAATTGTTTCACAAAGACGGAGCACTTACTCAACTTTTACCGGTTTGCTATTCTGAATAGTTTACTTACGTTTACATAGTTCATGTGTTCATTGTTCATAAAATTAAAAATAGTCTTGACCGTCTAAACACATTCAGATAACTTTGGAATTGCTTTTAGGGGAATAGAATTCTTCTACTCCGGTTCATCGCTTTAGCGTTAAACAGGTATAATCGGAATAGACTATACACAAAGTATAACTGATTTTGGGGGCTGTTTGAAAACAATGTCGCTTCATTTTAAATGCGATCTTCCGGGCAATCTAACCTGCTTAAGCAATAATTCCGGCCGGCGACTGCCATTCCGCACGATCACCGTATTACAGGAACTCGATTCCGCAAAGGCTATCTATAAACTCCCTGCCTCGCCCGACGCATCAGAGTTTATTTATAACTTGTTTCGCAATCACTCTCTTGCCTGCGATTACCTGGGCAACAACTTCACTGTCGCACCGCCCGCTCTGGAGCATGGTGGCATCAGATTTGATTATCTCACCGGCATCAACCTTGAGGATGCTATCTCGCGAGATCTTCTCAGCAACGACTTCAACTCCGCAAACCAACTCTTTACGGACTACATAAAAAGGATTATATCATTGAAGGTGATCCGCACCGCACCGCTGCAATTCTATAAGCAGTTCGCTCTTAACGGCCCAACCATCACCCTTGACTGTCTCTCACTCGGCGTTATCGACCTTATACCCCGCAATATAATGATCGTAAACGGCAATTGGGTCGTCATCGATAACGAATGGCTCTTCAACTTTCCTGTCCCCCGCGAGTACCTCATTTTCCGAACCCTTCAGAAGCTTGCCGCGATAATCCAGCCCGCGATCCGTTCGGTTGCAAGCCAATCAATCCCCCTGACCGGCCTCTTCAAGCTTGGCATGAAAACATTGTATCTGCCAAAGCCATGGCTCGATTCTGTCCGGCCATACTGTGGCAGCTTCAAAACCATGCTCAACTGGGAGATCGCCTTCCAGAAATATGTTACCGGCTCATATCCTCGCATCGCCCGCCTCAAGTCCAAACCTGATACTCTCACTAGTTCTAAAACCCGCGCATGCGAAAAGTTGCTTTTAGCCGCTGCTTCAACTTTAAAACGTCTGCCCGGCCTTCAGACCACGCTGGGCGTTCTAGATCGCGCCATCGTCTATTCCAGTCAAAGGTCGAATTAACAGCAATCATTAGGAGATAAACATGCCTGCTTTTGCCGCAATGGTCTCGCACACAAAACTCACCTTTGACCACCTCACCTCTATGTCGGACCTGTGCCGAACCATAAAAGACCAGTTCCCTGACCTAACCGAAAATCTCATCCGCCATAACTCGCTCATCGCGTCAAGATTCTCCCTGCCCCACAGTGCTGTAAAACAATTTGTACTCGACCCTCAAACCCAAAGCTGGATCTGCTGCATAGGAAATCCTCGGTCCGCCTCCCTGCCTGGCCAAGGCCAAACCCTCGCCGCAAACATCCTTCGTCAATACCTCGATCACGGCCCATCCTGTATTACAAGCCTTGATGCGCCCTTCGTTGTGGCTATATACGATTCAGTTCAGCATTCATTTCACCTCGCGACCGACCGCGTGGGCCTGCAACACATTTACATGGCGACCATCGACGGCGCAACCATATTTGCCACCTCCGCCCTAGCCATCGCCGCTATTACAAACCCGTCCTTCGACAAAGCTTCTCTCGCGCACTACTTTTCAATCGGCCACCTTCTCGAAGACCGCACTCTCTTTGAGGGCATAAAAAAAATCCCCGACGCGACATGGCTCACCATCGACCGCACAGGACTCAAAACAGCAAAATATTGGACGCCCCCGCATGAATCGCGCCTAATGCCCCCAAAACTCCTCGCCTCCGAACTCTCCCATACATTCACTTCCTTACTCGACCAGCGGCTCGATAACGCCCCCGTTTCAATTGAACTCACAGGCGGACACGATTCACGCCTCAATCTCGTCGCCGCCCTCCGCTGTGCAAAACCTTTCCAAGGCTGGACAATAGCCGAAAATAACTCCGCCGAACTTGCCGTCATAAACAAGCTCAGGCAGGTGGTAGATTTTCCACACCAGGTTATTTCACCCGTAAAAGGCCTTGAAGATTCTTTCCTCAGCGACCTCGACCAGATCAACACACTCACCGACGGCGAAACCAACGCGTTAAATCTTATCGCATCCCTCGCCTGCAACCGCCAAACTAACCCCCAGCGACTCGCCTCCATTTCTGGAATGGGCGGCGAGATCCTCCGCGGCTTCTATTACATAACCCACATGGGAATACCAAACTCATCCTCCTCGATATACTTCGACAGGATCATATCTCTCAAAATGCTCCCGCATATAGGTTTCACTCCCGCGATCTTCTCCGACTTTTTCCCGCCAGACCACCACCAGCTACTCAGGGATTCCGTCCGCACCTATTTCGACCGCACCGCGGGCCAAAATCTTTTCTGGCGTCTCGATGACTTCTATTTCCGCGCCAGGCAGCAGCGATTCGCGGGCCGCAGCTGCTCATTCAACAGCTACTTCTATCGCACAGAAATACCCTTCTTCGCCAACGATATAATAGATATCTCTTACCGCGCTCCATGGAAATTGAAGAAAAACTCTAGACTTGTCCGCCAGGCTATTGAACTATGCAACCCCGCCCTTGCAGCCGTCGACATGCTCAATGGCCGCCCCGCACGTCCATTCCATTTGACGGATACTCACAAAATGATCGCCTATTACGCCCGCCTCACGCAAAAAGCTTTCACTAGAATGCGATCACATTTGTTAAAAACTACTTCCCCCGCGCATGATCCCGTTGGCATCCAGGCCCTAATCAGGAAAAAACTCTGCTCTCCCCAGCTCATCTCAGACGTTCTCAATTATAACACTATGTCCAGTGCGTTTCTTTATGACTCAAAGCAGTTCCATCAGTTCCTTACGCAAAATGCGAAAGCGGATTTCCCCAATCTCTACCAGCTTGGCTTGATACTCTCTTTTGAACTCACATGCCGCCAGCTCCGTCGTTCCTCAAGCCGCCTGAACATAGCGAAATTTGAACCTACAGCCCCCGTCTTCAGCGAGCAGACAGTCGCCGCAAATTTCAAATAATTTCAGGCTACCGGCATATTATTTTTTGAAATCGCTGTGCGACGATGCACCAGGATATCCAGCGTCAAACTATAACCCACTGCCAGAAGTGTTGGGCCAAGAAATACGCCAATGAAGCCGAATGTAAGCAATCCACCCAGCACGCCTACAAACATCACCACAAACGGCAGTTTAGAGCCGCGGCAGATGATGTATGGTTTGACAAAATTATCAATAAGACTTATTACGCAAATGCCATAAAGGACCATGAATATCCCAGCCCCGCTGTGCCCTTCCGCGAACAGCCAAACGGATACTCCTATCCACACCACCGGCGGCCCAGCCGGCACAAAGCTCAGAAAAAATGTAAACAATCCAAGCAGCATCGGAGACGGAACACCGACTATCGCAAAGCCAACAGCCGCCGCGACCCCCTGAGCCAGTGCTGTGCCGATCATTCCGTAAACGACGCTCTGAACGGTTGTCTTTACCACTTCGATCAGATGCTGGGCATAATCGCCCGTTATGCGTTGAAAGCCCGCGCGAAGTTGCGTAACCACCCCTTCGCCGTCACGATATAAAAAGAACGCTATCAGAATACTCAGTGATAATTGCAGCAGCCCTTTTGCGAAATCCAGACTGTGCCTAAGCAGCCACGCCCCCACATCCTGTATCCAGGGATCAAATCGTTTTATCAGCGGCGAGGCGGATGAAGCTAGATCGGACCAGTACTGATGGATAGCTCCGCCCGCAAAAGGAATACTCTCTATCCAGCCCGGTGGCACCGGCAAAGACAGTTCTTTACGAGAATTGAGCCATTCCATCGCCATACGAATGCTGTCTGTGAAAGTAAAACCGATTACTAAAAACGGTATTAGCAGCATCAGGGTCAGCACCACTGTCATTATCGCCGCCGCCAATGTGCGACGGCCTTTGAACCACTTGATAAATAATTCGTGCACAGGCCATGTAGCAAAACACAGTATTGCCGCCCAGAGTATTGCCGAAGCAAAAGGTCGCAATACAAAGCCGCACCCTACGACAATAGCGCCCACAAGCGCCAGTCCTGCGATTTGTTCGATTCGCTGTTGATTTTTAACCATTTGATTAGTGTAGCGTACTAATTCTGATTCCGCTACGATGAATTTACTGCCCGCTTCGCCTCACAACCGTGTAATGCCTATTTCTTATGCATCTGTTCCTGTTCGAGTTTGAGCTGTTCGATAATGGCGGCCATCTGCAGATCGGGTTTTATACGGCTGCCTTTGCCGTTCGCATATACGATTTTAAGTATTTTGC
>Ga0154575_1090_pt4 | contig 10821 bp, 7 predicted proteins | sample RifGroF2_FD_116004 | JGI IMG/M metagenome (GOLD analysis project Ga0154575, IMG submission 116004) | Planctomycetes bacterium GWF2_50_10
CCGATCGCCTGCACATCCTTAAGATAGCAAAGCGTCGGTATCTTTATCCCCGCCTGCCTGGCCGCATCCAGTATCGTCGTCCCCCCAGCCACTTCAACCTTAACATTATCAATCATTAAACTTGGCATCTTTTACCCTCAAGTCTTTATAACTTAATTATTCTCGCTTCGTGTTCTTCGTGCCCTTCGTGGTTAATCACTGAATCCTTTGAACCTCTTCAGTTCGATCCGCATTCCTGCCGAAAGTCGCACCGCAAACACCTCTTCGCCTCGCGCCGCGCCACATTTTCCGCCAAAGGCAGTTCCACTTCCTGGAAATTATTGCGGCGTTTCTTCACAGGCATAAGCTGCATCTTCGCACGCGGATACCCTACCGGATCATCATCCGGATCAAACATCGTATCCACCTGCTTCTGCGTCCGCCAGAACGCGTGATTGACACCGGTGAAATAAACATCTATCCCGATAGCCGCACGTTCGCCCGCCGATATCGCTTCCACAACCGAAGCAGGCCCAAGCACCGCGTCGCCGCCGGCAAATATCCATTCATCAGCCGTCTGACCCGAAACCGGATCCACTTCGATAAACCCGTTCTTATTTATAACGATCTTCTCATCGCCCAGGTCATGCTTAGCGTCAAGTCTTTGCCCGATCGCCGCGATCACCTGGTCAGCCTTGATAACGAACTCGCCTTCCTTGCCTGCCACAGGCTTCCTTCTTCCGCTGCGGTCGAATTCGCCCAGCGTCATCCGCCTGCACTTGACAGCCGTAACCTTGCCGTCCTTGGTAACTATTTCCATCGGTGCCGCCAGCGCCTCAAGCCTCACACCCTCGTGTTCAGCTTCATTTACCTCTTCTTCATACGCCGGCATCTCCGCTCTCGTCCTGCGGTAAAGAACTGTAACGCTCTTTGCCCCAAGCCGAACCGCTGTCCTCGCCGCGTCGATAGCCGCGTTACCTCCGCCGATCACAACCACGTCCTTGCCCACATCCGCCGATCCGCGAATATTATATTCTCGCAAAAACGCAAGCGCATCGATCACGCCTTCACCCTCTTCGCCCGGTATCGCCAGCTTCGTGCCCTGCGGCGCGCCGATGCCCACAAACACTGCCTCGTATCCGTCTTTCTTAAGGCTCTCAAGCGTAAAATCTTCGCCAAGCTTCATGTTAGTCTCGATCTCAACACCCAGCCGCTCTATCATTCGTATCTCGCGGGCAAGCTCTTCCCTTGGCAGTCTGTACGCCGGTATCGCCTGCACAAGCATCCCGCCGGGCCTGGGCTGAGCCTCAAAAACCCTGGGCTTATAACCCAGCCTCGCCAAAAAGTATGCGCACGCCAGACCCGAAGGCCCCGCGCCGATTATTGCTATCTTCCTCTTGGCGTTGTCTTCACTTTCCTTCACTTCAGGCAGTTGAACTGTTATCTCCTGCTCCGCCATGAAACGCTTCAAGCTGCGTATCGCAACCGAGTCGTCGAGATTCGCCCGCCTGCACTTGTCCTCGCATGTGTGAAAGCAAACCCTCGCGCACACCGACGCGAACGGATTCCTCTCGCGATGCAATTGCAGCGCCTCTGCATAGCGTCCCTCGCCGATAAGCGAAACAAATCCCGGCACATCCACGTTCGCCGGGCAAGCGTTCTGGCACGGAGCGCGAACAAGCGACGGGCAAACTCCCGCCGGACACCTGCGTTCCTTTATATGAGCCTCGTATTCATCGCGGAAATATCTTATGGTAGAAAGCACCGGGTTCGGCGCTGTCTGTCCCAGCCCGCAAAGCGCGCTGTCTTTAATTTCATTGCCAAGCGATATCAGTTTTTCAATATCGCCCTCTTTGCCCCTGCCCTCGCAAATGCCGGTAACAATTTCAAGCATCCGCTTTGTACCAACCCTGCAAGGCACGCACTTGCCGCACGATTCATCCTGCACGAAATCCAAAAAGAATCTCGCCACGTCCACCATGCAGCTGTCTTCGTCCATCACGATCAAACCGCCCGAACCCATTATAGCACCAAGTTCATTAAGCGATTCGTAATCGACAGGCACATTCAAATGCTCGCGCGGTATGCACCCGCCGCTAGGCCCGCCCATCTGCGCCGCCTTGAACTTCTTGCCTCCCGGTATCCCGCCGCCGATATCATAAATGATCTCGCCAAGCGGCATCCCTATCGGCACTTCAACCAAACCTGTATTATTGATCGCCCCCGCAAGAGCGAATACCTTCGTCCCTTTGCTCTTGGCCGTGCCCATCGCACTGAACCACTCCGCTCCCTTGAGCAATATCTCCGGCACATTCGCGAACGTCTCAACGTTGTTAAGGCAGCTTGGTTTATCCCACAATCCCTTAACAGCCGGGAAGGGGGGTCTTGGCCTGGGCTCTCCGCGCTTGCCTTCGATGCTTGCCATCAGCGCCGTCTCTTCGCCGCATACGAAAGCGCCCGATCCCATCCGTATCTCGATATCAAAATCAAACCCGCTGCCGAAAATATTTTTGCCCAGGAGGCCGTATTCAGTCGCCTGCTCTATTGCCTTCTGGAATCTCTCAACTGCCAGCGGATATTCCGCCCGGATGTAAGCATAACCCTTGTGCGCCCCGATAGCGAAAGCGCCGATCGCCATACCCTCTATAACGCTGTGCGGGTCGCCCTCAAGAACGCTCCTGTCCATGAACGCCCCCGGATCGCCCTCGTCACCGTTGCAAAGAATGTATTTCACATCACCCGGCGAACTCCGCGTGAATTTCCATTTGATACCCGTCAAAAATCCTGCCCCGCCTCTTCCCCTAAGGCCGGATTTTACCATTTCCTCTATTACCGCCTCGCCGCTCATCGTGCCAAGTACTTTAGCCAGCGCCGCATACCCGTCCCGCGCAATGTATTCTTCTATATTAAGAGGATCGATCACCCCGCAGTTTCGCAAAACAACCTTCATCTGCTTGCGGAAGAACCCAACCTCTTTTATGCTTTCTTCGACCTCGCCCGTTGTCCCCTTGTGAACCAGCCTGGTAACTATCTCCCCGCCTGCCAGGTGCTTCTCGACTATCTCCGCCGTATCTTCAACTGTGATACCCTGGTAAAAAGTCCCCTCCGGCCAAACCACCGCCACCGGCCCCATCACGCAAGGCCCAAGACACCCCGTCTCCACAACCTTTACCTTTGAGTCGATCCCAGCCTCTTTGATGTGCTCTTTAAGGGAACTGATGATATTCATCGCCCCCGATGCTATACACCCTCCCCCCGTGCAAACCAGCACATGCCTGCCTGCATCTAATCCCTTCTCACCCCCTGTACCCCCCCTGACTGACAGTCTCAGAGCTATCTTTTCAAGCGCCTTTTCCTTGATTTTCGCCAGTTCTGTAAGACTATTTACTCTTGCCATATAGTTATAACTCTTCTTTTCTGAATTGCTTTATAGCCCTAAACGCTTTATTTAACAGTACTTACCTTCTTGTCACGGTACTGCTCCAGTATGTTCTCCACCAGGCTCTCTTTAACCCTGTGATGAACAACCTCATACACCATCACCACCGGCGCCAGCCCGCAAGCCCCGAAACAACGCCCGACTTCCAGCGTAAATTGTTTGTCGTAAGTCGTTTCGCCAACGTCAATTGCGAGTTTTTGCTTAAGGCTTTCCAGTATACGTTGCCCGCCTCGAACATAACATGCCGTCCCCAAACAAACCCGTATCACATGCCTGCCCCGCGGAACCGTCGTAAAATATGAATAAAACCCCACCACGCCAGCTACATAACTATAGGATTTGCCTAAGCTTAGGGCAATCCTCTTCATCGCCTCCTCAGGCAGGTAACCGAATATCCCCTGTGCCATCTGCAGCACCGGTATCAGCGCCCCATCCTTATCCTTATATTTTTCCAATACCTCTTCAAGCCGCTGATACAACGCTTCAATCGGCTCTTCTCCACAACCCGCGCATTCATTCCTGCAAATCATATAGACCCCTTAATATTGCTTAAGTACTGCAAATTATACGTCTGAACGTCGAAAATATCAAATTATCAATCCTGTGCACTTCTTCACAAGCCATGTTACGTTTATGGATTCACAAGACACGGATAAGATACGCACGCAACCTTAAAAACACTTAAACATTTTTGCTAAAAGTACTTACATGCACCTGATGTATATATTGCAATCCCATGATCGTCGCAACAAAACTCGTATAATTCTTTGCCGCCAGTATCGGCTTGCATTATTCTGCTAATATCTCACTTGCAGCAACGAATTTTGTGAATGTGAACACACGCACAAACTCCCAAACGTGAACGGATTCACAGAAAATGACGTCAAATTAAGACCCCCGCTACTTGATTTCAAACCAAATAAACGCCTTATTTGTATCAGCCTTGCAGCCGAGTTGCGTGATGTGATTTTACAAACCCAGGAGTGAGAAAACAAAAAATGGAGACGATGGGAATCGAACCCACATTCCCGCGATGCGACCGCGGTGTGCTCCCGTTACACCACGTCCCCATTCAGGCTTGGCATTTTAACCACCACCCAAACCTTTTTCAACCTTATTCGTGCCTCAGGCTCTCTATCGGGTGAACGTTTGCCGCCCGCCACGCCGGATACGAGCCGAAAACTATCCCCACAACAGCCGACACACCAAAAGCCACTGTCAGGCTCAGCCCGGTAACCACCGTCGGCATGCTGAAGAAGTACGTCACCAGCTTCGGAATTATTACCCCCAGCACCACCCCCAGGATGCCGCCGATCGACGTAAGCAGAATCGTCTCGGTGATAAACTGCGTGATAATATCCTTTCGCTTTGCCCCCAGCGCCCTGCGAATACCGATCTCCCTCGTCCTTTCGCTCACCGTCGCAAGCATGATATTCATAATACCAATACCGCCCACCAGCAGCGAGATAGCCGCTATCGAGCCAAGCACTATGCTGTAAATCCGCTTTGTCCGCTGTGCCTCACGAAGCTGCTCCAGCGGCACCTGGATATCGTAGTCTTTTTTCTTATGGAACTGCTCCATCTGTGCCGCGATCATGTCACGCGTGGGCAGCACATCTTCCATGCTCTTAACCTTTACAGTGATCTCCTGCAGTTCGACTTTTTCCACCTTGCCGCCGCTGGTACCGAACGAGACATTCAATTCGCCGAACCTGCTTTTTACAGCCGTAAGCGGGATGTACACGGTCCCGCTCGATGCCCCGCCTGCATCGCCGCCGCCCGTGCGAGCCTCATTATCCGTTTTGCCCCCTTGCCGCGAGTCCACAATTCCCACCACGGTATAATAATCACCAGCCAGCTTTATCGTCTGCCCCAGCGGATTATCCATTTTAAAGATCGCGTCCATCAGTCTTTCATCGATCGCGCAGATACCCTGCTGATAGCTCAGATCATTGCTGGCCAGGAACCTGCCGTACTTGACATTCAGCGAACTTATCGACGTATACCACGGAACCGTGCCGATAACTTCCACCGCCGCCTTGCGATTTCGGTACCAAGCGTCCTGGTTAAGCCGTCTTATCGGCACGATCACCTCGGTGTTGGTAAGTGATTCATAAAACCGCTCGGCATCGGCATAAGTAAGCCCGTATTCGCTCATTATAGTATTATTGCCGCTAGCCTTCATATCATCCGGCGGCTTGACAGTTTTAATTATGATATTCGTCGAGCCAAGCCTGGCGATTGTTGCCTGTGCTTCCCTGCTTGCCCCTTCGCCTATTGCCAGCATTCCGATAACCGAGCACACGCCGAATACAATACCCATCGTCGTCAGCACCGATCGCAGCCTGTGCATCCAGAGGCTCTTAAGCCCCAGCTTGATAATTCGCTTTGCACGGAAAACTTGCATCAGTTATAAACCTGCCTGTCTATTTGACCATCGAGCAGATGTATTACCCTGCCCGCCCGCTGGGCCACTCTGCTGTCGTGCGTAACCACGATCAAAGTTCTGCCGCTCTTATTGAGCTGATCGAAAACCGATAGAATATCCACTCCGTTTTTCGTATCAAGATTTCCCGTCGGCTCATCCGCAAGCACCACAAGCGGATTATTCGCCAGCGCCCTTGCGATAGCCACCCTCTGCTGCTGCCCGCCGCTAAGCTCGAAAGGTCTGTGGTGAACTCTATCCGCAAGACCCACCATCACCGCCAGATCCGTCGCCCGCACCTTGCTCTCGTGTTCGCTTATGCCCTGGTAGAACATCGGTATTTCGATATTCTCAATCACATTGAGCTGCTGGATAAGATTATACGATTGAAAAATGAATCCTATTTCCTTGCCCCGAATTTCGCTAAGCTCGTCGTCGTTCATGCTCATAACATCCGAGCCGCCAAGTTTGTAAACACCCGACGTAGGCTTATCAAGACACCCAAGCATATTCAACAGCGTAGATTTCCCCGAACCGCTGGGCCCCATGATGGCCACATACTCGCCCCTGCTTACGCTGAAATCAATACCCTTGAGCACATCAAGCTGGCTTGTGCCTATCACATAACTTTTCGTGAGGTTTTGTATTTCAACAATATTTTGCATCTAGCGTGCCATCCGAACCATGTTACGTCTTACTCTGGGAGTTGCTGCGCTGCGAACGGGCATATTCGGCGTATCATTCGTCATCGACCTTGGCGGATTCAGCGCAACTCTCTCACCAGCCGCAAGCCCGTTCTGCACCTCGATAGAGACGTCGTTAAACGCTCCTGTTTTTATCTTACGCTCCTCAAGGCCTTTGCCTTTCTGAACATAACAATACCTTGTCCCGCCGCGGTTTATCACAGCCTGAACCGGAACAGTAATCACATCCTCCAGTTCCTGGATTATCACTTCCACCTTGGCCGACATGCCCGGCTTAAGAAAATCATTATCGCCGTCAATGCTCACATCAGTTGCGTACACCTTAAGATCGGGATTGAGAAATGACCTCGTCTGGTCCGGCAGCAGCGATATCTTGAACACTTCCCCTGTAAGCGCCACATCCGGGAACGCGTCGATCGATATCCGTGTCGGCAGACCCACTTTCACCTTGTCCACATTCGACTCATGCACCTTCATTTCCACAGCCATCTCAGCCGTGTTTGGCAGCGACAATATCAACTGTCGCTCGCGTATCGAAGCGCCAGCCTCCATTGGCTCGCGCGCCCTCCAGGAATCGCCCGTATTGGCATAAACCACCAAACCTGCTTTCGGCGCCCGTATCGTGCATGCCTCGAATTGACGGTATAATTTCGCTAGCTCATTCTTCTGCAATTCGTATGTTGCTTCAGAACTTCGCAGCTTTGTTACCGACTGCGTCAGTTTCGACCGCGCCTCCGAATAAGTCCTTTCAAGCTTCATCTGCGATTCTGTATACTTGCCCAGTGTATCTTCCGCCATTTTCGGAAATTCATATCGCAGGAACAAGTCAAGCTCTGTCTTTGCCTGGTCAAGCTCGATACTTTTGCGTTTTGCCGCAAGCTGGTCTGCTTCAAGATTCCCCCTTGAGGCATACTGCTTTGCAAATAGTTTTTCCGTCCAGTCAAGCTGATCCTTTGCCCGCTTGAATTCCTCGTTAGCCAGATCGATCTTTGCTTCGAGGGTTCGCTTCTTCTGCAGCGCATCGCCGCCCAGGTTCACATCAAACGCCAAACTGGCCACATTATAAGTTTTAACCGGCTTGTCAGGATCGAGCAGCAGCTTGCGAATTATTTTCAGATCAAGCAATTCCTCAAGCTCGATCGGCGCAAATATCACAAGCGCCTGCGCAAGCGGCACTATCGAAAGCCTTGCTTTTTCGTGAGCGCCTATAAGACTTGCCGCCACCGATTCGCCCAAATACTTCTGCATGTCCATCATGGTGAATTTAACACCCTGCTGATCGGTGTTGATATCGCTTTCGTTTTGCTTGAGACGAATGTTATAGTCTTCCTTTGCGTCGGTGTAGCTCGATTCTTCATTGGCAAAAGATATTTCCTGCTGGGTGATGCGCTTCTGAAGTTCCGAAGTATCCAGTTCCACAAGGATTTTGCCGCTGGCCACATCCGCTTCTGTGATGAATGTACCTTCTGGTACTATGCTGATTAAAGTAGTCCCGCCTTCTACCTGCGATTTGATCTCGACTGCATCCTTTGCCTTCACCGACCCGCTTTCAGTCACGCTTACAAGCAGATCGCCTTTATTAACTGTATGAAACTGTATCTGCCCCATGCCTTTGTCACGATTCGTCGGAAATAATACCACGCACAGGATCGCAACTGCCACCACCCCCGCGATAATCCCGCGGACCACCCATTTATTCTTCGGCTTTTCAAACTTCGGCAATTTGAGCCACGTCTTGGGCAGTATAATAGGCTTATCACTTTTTACGTCAACCGTCAGGTCGAGCAAATCTTCTTTTTGTTTCATCGTACAACTCCTTCATACCACATTCCGTCGGCTCGAACACGCAGAATACCTATATCGCGATAAAAAACCATCTTCGCAATAGTATGGTTGACTATCGCTGATGTAAGCGCGTCCTCAGCATCGAGAAGCGACCTCTCGGCATCAAGAAGATCACGCGTAGTTACATTCCTGCCCGCCAGCAGCAGCATATTCACATTCTCAACCCGCCGTTTAGCAAGGTTCCTGCTGTTTAGCTGTATCTCGTATCTTGCCGCCGATGCTTGCACCTGTCTCAAAGATCGGAGCACTTCAAGCGTAACCTGATCGGTAGCCTGGGTGTAATTGCGATTCTGTTCTTCAAGTGAAAGCAAGGTCTGTCGGTACGCATTTCTCTCTGCCGTCCTTTCAAGGGGCAGATCCAAATCCATTCCCACCCTGTAATTTCCCTCATCAAACTGGATATCACCCGGCTTTCTGTTATCCGAAGGCGCAACCATTGAAGCCCTAAGATCAAGGCCGGCCTTGAGCGCATCCTCTGCCACGATCACTTTTCGTTTTGCGTCTTCCAAAAACCCGAACTCATTGGCTAGATCAAGCCTGTAAGTCAAAGCCGTAGTTATCGCGTCGCCGGTGCTGTAATTAGGCTCGGTTATCGCGGTATTCCTTATCTTTAGGAGGTCGCACGGGTCCAGCACCACCTTGGCCACCACCGGAAGCGCCAGCCGAAGCTTGAAAGAATCAAGAACTTCCTCATAGACCTGCTGCTGCGTAACGAGCTGGTCATAAACCTGCAATGTCTCCTGCGTCGCCTGGTCTACCTCGAAATACGGCAGCTGCCCCGCGTCAGCCAGCATCCGCACCCGTTCTTCCGAGATTTTAAGGCTGTCGTACGATCTTTTCGCGTTGTCCACGGAATCCAGCGATTGGAGCACCTTATAATAGTCCCGCACGATCCCGACAACAAAATCCTGCCGAAACAGGTTAAAATCCCGGATCGCGTAAAGCGTGCTACGCTGCGCCTGCGTCAGCGGTTCGCGATAGACCACCGGGTTAGCCCCGCGGAGTATCGGCTGCGTCACAGATGCGCTGAAAACAGACCCCAATGAAGCGTCCGGCGCGTCGGAGCCGAGGAATTTGAGCCAGTCCGTCGCTATACTGGTACTAATTATCGTCCCCGTGCCCAGCCACTGCAGCGGCTGTATCCCGAATTCGCTTGACGCATCCACGCTTTCGGTGCCGTTATTGTTGTTGTAGCCGGTGCTTATGACACCGAAAAGGCGGGGTTCATAGACGCTCATCACCCCCGTCTGGGCTAGTGCCGCCAGGTATAGCTGATCCTTTTGCCTCAGGTAATCGCGGTTCTGTGCCGTCGCTATCCGCACCGCGTCAGCCAGCGTTATGATCCCGTTAACAGGCAGGGCGGCGGTGGCTATATCGTTTGGCCCCGCGTTTACATCGCTTACGCGGTAATTTACCTTCTCACCGAAGTTCGGGTCCCATTTTTTATCTAAAATATCATAGACCTGCTTGTCAGCCTTTTCCTTGAACTTATCCGGACTGCAGCCCGCTATGTACAGACCACATCCCACAACCCCCAAGATCAGTGTGAAAACCGCCGTTTTTCGCATCTCTATCCGTAAATCTAATGTCAATGATCCCAGTCTCTATACAACGCCTCGGGCCCGCCATTTATTGCATCTATATAATAGACTACCACAGCACCCATTTTGTTACAACCCGCATTCCCCACCTCCAACCCAACCATTTTACAGGGAGGATTCCACACTTTGTTTTGGCGAAACTTGCGCAAGTTGGAAAGGGGTAGGGAAATTGGGAGTTTTGAGTTTTGAGTGGTGAGTTTTGAGTTAAATGTGGGTTTTTGGGGGAGCCAGTGCGTTTTTTGGTGGGCTTGCGCAAGTTGTTGTACATGTAAAAAAGTGTGTCAAGGGAATTTTGAGGGGGGGTTGAGGGTGTAGTGCGGGTGGGTGGAAAGGAGGCTGAAGCGGGGAGAAGGGGTTGGGAGGGGGCATATTGAGGGTGGGGTGGAGTAGTGCCAGATTTTTGTTGCGGGTTTCGAGTTACGCGTTGCGGGTTTAAAGAGAAGACGTTTACCACGGAAAACGAACAATTCGGGTATTTGGGGAGTCGTGCTTTGATGTGAGGTTTGAAAAGTGAAAAAGTGGAAGAATTAGCTTGAAAGGTAATTAAAAGTACTTATTATCGTAATTGGCTGAGAGAAATCGGCCAATCGAAAAGAAATCACTGAGATTTCAGACGCTTTACGTTAAACCGGAAGTTTGAATGAGGAAGCGAATGGAAGGCTCGGTGCCTTTTTGTATATGTGCTTCGCTGGCTGTTAGTCTTTGTGGTGATCTTTCCAAAGCGTTTTTAAGCCAAAAGACGGGAGTGAGCGTAATGTATGTCTGCAGAGGGCACCGTTTGCTTTGCGTTCCTCAAGGCTCTTCCGGGCCTAACGTAAGCGCATTGCG
>Ga0154575_1058_pt5 | contig 10645 bp, 11 predicted proteins | sample RifGroF2_FD_116004 | JGI IMG/M metagenome (GOLD analysis project Ga0154575, IMG submission 116004) | Planctomycetes bacterium GWF2_50_10
GCCGCCGTAAAATAATTGAACGGAGCCATCGCATAAATATAAACATCTCTCGCCTGCGCCCACCGCAGCGAATGCAGAAACGCGGACAACCCGATTATCGCAAAAACAACTGCTGTCAAACGCTCCCCCTCACCATGCGATTATTTTTTTATCTGTCTTGTTTCGAACATTTATATTTTAAATTTTGAATTTGTTTCGGAATTCGAGCTTAGTGCTTAGGACTTGTTTGGCTCAAAGAGTTCCTTGAATTTCATCCCGATATCAGGACTCTTGCAAAGCGTCTCGCCGATAAGCACGCTGTTTATCCCCGCCCCGATTAGTTTCTGCACATCCGCCCGCGTCTTGATGCCGCTTTCAGCCACAAGTTCCGCCTTATTGTCGATAAATTCTGAAAGCCTCGCACAGGTATTTATATCCACCTTCATTGTCTTGAGATCGCGGTTATTTATCCCGATCACGCTGTACTTTTGCTGGGGGAAACCCACCATCGACCGCACCTTCATCAGCGAATCCGCCTCGTGCACCTCGATAAGCACCGTCAGCGTAAGCTGATTTGCGCAAATCAGAAAATCCATCATGTCCCCCGCCGTCAGCGCCTCAGCGATAAGCAGTATCGCATCCGCACCAGCCGCCCTGCTCTGAAATATCTGCCACTTGTCGACTATAAAATCTTTGCGAAGTATCGGCAGATCGACCACATCCTTTATCTGCTGCAAATATTCGATCCTGCCCTGAAAATACTTCTCGTCCGTCAAAACGCTAAGCGCATCGGCCCCGCACTGCTTATATGTCATCGCAATCCGCACCGGGTCAAAATCCGACCGTATAACTCCCGCCGAAGGCGACGCCTTCTTCACCTCCGCGATAACATTAATTCCGCGCCGATTCTTCTTCGTAACCGCCTGATAAAAATTACGGCACTTTGGCATTATCGAACACCGCGCACGCAGTTCCTCAAGGCTTATCTCTTTCTTACCAGCCTCAACCTCTCGCCGCTTCTCTTCAATTATCCCCGCAAGTATATCCGCCAAACCACTCGCCCTTCATCTGACACTATCCATAACAGCTTAGCCTGGATAAGACTCTGTCATCCCCGCGAAGGCGGGCATCCAGTTTTTCTTTGTTTTGAATTTTAATTTTCGTGCTTCGAATTTGTTTCGGATTTCGAAATTCGTGCTTCGGATTTCAGCGTTAGCTGGTTTTCCCGCCCGACATCTGCACAAACGCCATCCGCAACTGGTAAAGAGCGCCTTTCATCATTTCCGCTTCTTCTGCGCTAAGGTTGCCCTTGGTCTTCTCTTCCAGCATGGAAAGCATCTCAATATTGAATTTAGCCATCTCCAGATCAGGCTCGCGAGGATTATCCTTTTCCGCTTCTTCGCCTATTATCCCCATCGCATAAAGCGCCTGCGTCGCCAGCATGCTTATCAATCCCGACATGCTCGCCGGCGGCAGTCTTGGAGCCGATTTCTCCTGCTCGTGTTTTGCCTGTTCTTCTACAAGCTTCTCTTTTTCCTTCTGCGCCTGGTTCTTCCAATCCTCATCGATTATGATCTTCTTTTCATCAGCCATCTGTCACCTCTCTTTATGCTGCTTGCAGTTGTTTTGAAATTTTAATTTAGCAATTTAAATTTGTTTCTGATTTCGAGCTTAGTGCTTGCATCCAGTTACCTGTTTTTATAACGTTTTATGCTTCGGTCAATATCTTTTTTCTGCTGGCGTTCCTTTATCTTCTCACGCTTATCGAACTGCCTTTTCCCCTTGGCCAGCGCGATCTCTACCTTCGCTATACCCCTGTCGTTAAAATACACCTTTATCGGCACAAGCGTATAACCGCCCATGTCCAATTTCGATGTTATTTTTGCGATCTGATTTTTATGCAGCAGCAGCTTGCGGTCCCGCATCGGCTCGTGATTCATTATCGACGCCTTTTCATACGCCGCGATCTTAGACCCCACCAGCCAGACCTCATTCCCCTTTATTCTGGCATAAGAACCATCCAGCTCGCAAAGTCCCTGCCTCAGCGACTTTACCTCCGTCCCCAATAGCGCGATGCCCGCCTCGACCTTCTCAACTAGTTCATAATTGAAAAGGGCTTTTCTATTCAGTATCTGCGGGCTGTACTTGCCCTTGCTTTTCTTCTCGCCTTTAGCCATAAACGGCCGAATATATCATTTCAGCCCCCTTTTAGCAATCATATTGCCCTCCCTAAGCACTAAGCACCAGGCACTAAGCACTTCTAATCCCCTTTTCAACATATATCGGATGCACCTGCTTGCGAAGCTTCGGCAGTTTAGAAGCAAACACCGCCGCCGCCGCCATGCACAACCCGCCCGTAACCGCAAGCGTCGTCTGCGCACCGATATATTTGGCCCCAAGCCCGATCAGCAAACTCCCCACCGGCGTCGTCCCAATAAACGCCATCGTATAAAGAGCCATTACCCTCCCCCGCTTGTCATCCGCCGTTATCGTCTGCAGCAGCGTATTGCACGAAGCCATCTGCACCATCAGCCCAAACCCAAGCAGCGAGATCAGCCCCATCGATACCCAGAACACATTCGAATACGCAAAAGCAACCGCCCCTAAGCTGAATACCACTATCGCCCCCACAATTACCCTCCCCAGCCCAAGCACGCTCTTTCTCGACGCCAAAAACACCGCCCCAACCAGCGCCCCGATACCCACAGACCCCATCAAAAACCCCAACGTCTGCGGCCCGCCATGCAATATATCCCTCGCATAAACCGGCAGCAAAACCCCGTAAGACATCCCCGTAAGACTCATAAACGCCAGCAGTATCAGCAGTGTGCGTATCGGCATAAAATTCGCCGCATACCCAAACCCTTCCGCAAGCTCACTCATAACCCCAGTTTTTCGCACCCGCGCAATCGGCCTCTTTATGCTTATAAAACAAAGCGACACGATCACCGCCCCAAAACTCACCGCGTTTACCAAAAAACACGCCGCCTCACCCGCGTAATAAACCACCACCCCCGCTATCGACGGCCCAACAAGCCTTGCCGAATTGAATATCAATGAATTAAGTGCTATCGCGTTTGGCAGATCCTCGGGCTTATCCACCAGCTCATAAACCAGCGATTGCCTCGTCGGTATGTCAAACCCGTTTATAACCCCCAGAACCGTCGCCAGCACAACAAGCATCCAGTAATTCGCATGCCCGTCCCACGCCAGTGCCGTCAAAACCAGCGCCTGCGCCATCGCCGCGACCTGCGTCACGATCACGATATTCCGCTTGCTGAGCCGATCCGCCAGCACCCCCGCCACCGGCGCCAGAAAAAACGTCGGCAACTGGCTCACAAACGCAAGCACCCCAAGATAAAATGCCGAATCAGTCAGCCGATACACCAGCCAGCTCATAGCCACCGTCTGCATCCACGTCCCGACCAGCGACAATCCCTGCCCCATGAAAAATAATCGATAATTGCGATGCTTCAATGATCGCAGCATCGTGGCGAATCTGTCCTTAACCCCCGCTATATTCCCAGCCAGTGCCATTTTCAGTCCTGCTCTGGTTCAGGCCCCTCAAAATCGCCTTCCGGCACTCTTTGTCCCTTGATCTTCATAAACCCCCACCGAACCACACCCCACAACGCAAACCCGCAAAACGCAACCAGCAGCGCCGTTTGAATATGCCACACCACTACCAGAAGAATCACAAGAGCATATATCAGTGACATGAAAGGCTTCTTGCCCCTGAACAACTGATTCGCCAAATGCGGATATTTTATCCTGGTGATCATCAGTATCCCCGCCCCGAAAGTTATAACCGGCAGCCCCCACAAAAGCACATCCTCGCTGAACCTGAATATCCAGCTCGTCCTCTCTGTAAGCTCAGGCAGCATATCCTGCTGAAATACCACTATGCTCGCCACAACCCCCGCCGCTGCCGGCGAAGGCAGCCCCCAAAACGCCATGTGAGCCGACTCATCCTCTTCGTTTTCCACATTGAATCGCGCCAGCCGTATCGCCGCACACGCCACATACACCGCTCCGCATATCCAAACGAACTTCGTCACCATCGGCCCAGCCGTCACATACTGCGCGCTCAATTCCGCAAGCCTGCCCTCAAGGAGCCGAAGCATCAAAAACGCCGGCGCCACCCCGAAGCTTATCACATCGCACAAACTGTCAAGCTGCCCGCCAAAACTCGATGTCGACTTGCTCAGCCTCGCCACCCGCCCGTCAAGCATATCCGCCACCATCGCAATAAATATCATGTACCCCGCCATCGCGAAATACGTCAGCTTTGGATTATGGAAAAAATACCGCTCCGCCCCCGTCCCTGCCCCTCTGCTTGCAAATCCAATCGCCACAAACCCCATAATAGCATTCATCAGCGTTATGAGTGAAGGCAGCATCGCGATGTACCGAAGCCGCTGCTTCCGCACATGCGTAATGATCGAAGGCCTAGCAAAATTCGGCTTAAACTTTCCCAAATTTATTTTTCCCTGCTTCTGAGTTCTCGGTCTTTTCTTAACTCGCAACCCGTAACTCGTAACGCGCAACAATGCTCTCGCTTATTCAAACCGAACAAGAATACTACTCCCCGCCCGCACCTTATCACCTGCCTGCACAAGTATCTTCGCCCTGCCGTTATCCGCGAAATGCAGCTCCGTCCGTGACCCGAATTTGATCATCCCGAACTGCTCCCCCTGCCCAAGCTCCTGTCCTTCTTTAAGCTCACAAACGATATGCCTTGCTATCGCCCCGCTTACCTGCCGCACCACCATTTTCCCTGCAGGCTCATCCAGCCTGGTCATGACCACGTCATTAGCTTCGTTTACTTTGCCGCAGGCCGGGTTCATCGCGTTGATGAACTTGCCTACCTTATATATGATCTTCTCAACCCTCGCCCTGCACGGCGCCCGGTTGATATGAACATTAAATACGCTCAGAAATATCCCGATCTTAATCGCCTTGGAGCCGATATAATTGCGATCCTCAAAATACTCCACATCCGTCACCGTCCCATCCGCCGGCGAAACAAGAATGTTCCTATCCATCGGCACCACCCGCGCCGGATCACGAAAGAACGACAGCATCCATACCAGCACAGCCCCCAGCACCACCTCACTGGCTATCCAAACACCTCGCGGCAATGGCAGACAAAGCACCAGAAGCATAATTAAACCCACAAGCGCCGGATAAAAAGCAACTTGCGGCATACCGTATCTTGTTAATTTCATTTTCATAGTCGCACAATACTATCAAATAAACCCACAGCTAACAACGAATTTTACGCATAGAAAAAGGGCCGGTTCCATTCCCGGCCCTCTGCATTATACGAAACTCGCGTAATCAGTCCCTGATTTTCGCTATGTTTAGAATTTTCTGCTTTTCAATTCGAATTTGTTTCGGATTTCGAAATCGTGCTTAGAGTTTTATCAAGACATACCTCGTATACTCACCCTGCTTAACCAGCAGAAGCACCGAATCCTTCGCCTTCCGCAGCGCCTTTGCGAACTCATCCGTATTCGCCACAGGCGCCCTGTCTACCTCAATTATCAGTGTACCAGGCTGCAATCCCTCATCCGCTGCCGGCGAATCCTGTTCGACGCTCGCGATGATCACGCCCTTGCTTTCCTTGTATCCGAATCTGCTCGCAAGTTCCTCGGTAAGGTTCTGCACCCTGATACCGATTTTGCTGGTGTTATCCCCTTCGCCGCCGTTGCCCTGATCTTCAGTCTGGGTAGGCAGCTTGCCTATTGTAATCGTGATGGTCTTGGCTTTGCCCTCGCGGATCACTATCAGCGTCGCCTTCGACCCTGGCTCAAGCATCGCGACATGATTCCGAAACGCCGTCACGTCATCTGTAACTTCGTCGTTCATCTCAGTTATGACATCGCCGCGTTTAAGCCCAGCCTCCTCGGCCGGCGAATCCGCGCTCACATCGCCGACCAGTATGCCCTTTTCGCTCTCCAGGCCAAGCTTCTTTGCAAGCTCGCCCGTAACCTGCTGCGGCACAATACCCATATACCCGCGCGTTACCGAACCCTTTTCGATCAGCTGCTTATACACATTCTTAGCCATGCTGATCGGTATCGCAAGACCGATACCCATATTTCCGCCGCTCTGGCTCAATATCGCCGTGTTGATTCCCACCACCTTGCCGTCAATATTCAGCAATGGCCCGCCCGAATTGCCGGGGTTAATCGCCGCGTCGGTCTGTATGAAATCTTCATAAGCAGTTATATTGAACCCGCTCCTGCCCTTGGCACTCACTATTCCCGCCGTCACCGTACTTGTCAGCCCAAACGGGTTGCCTATCGCCACCACCCATTCACCAACCTGCAGCTTGTCCGAATCCCCAAGCTCAAGCAAAGGCAGATCGTTCGCATCCACTTTGATTACCGCAAGATCGGTAGGAGCATCAGTCCCGATCACCTTAGCCTTCATCTCCCTGCCGTCAGTGAATTTCACCGTCACAGTATCAGCACCGGAAACCATATGACTATTTGTAATTATGTACCCATTTTTGGTAATCACAAACCCGCTACCCTGTCCGCGAACACGTCTCTTCTGTTGTTGCCTCGGCTGCTGGGGAACATTGAACCGGTGCCCCTGCGGACTCTGTGGCCCAAAAAATTTCTCAAACAGATCCCCAAAATCCTCACCCCCGCCGAACACCTCCCCGCCCTGGCCTGCGTCAACCTGCTTCTCCATGCTCACGCTCACCACCGCCGGCGAAGCCGACTTGGCGATCCGCGCAAAAACCGACCCGCTCTCCTTGAGGGCATCGACGTTGTTCGAAACACCCTCAGCAGCCCAAATACTTGTATTTGCAAGAGATATGCAAATTATAGCAAATACGATTCTAATCCCTAACTTTGCCAACTTCATCCTGTCATCTCCTAAAATTTGTTTACACACCAGCCCAATCAGGCGTTAATAGTACCACTTACGTCTAAACACGAAATTTGGTTCGCACATACCTGCCAAAAAATTTGCCCCGTACTCCCCAACCCAAATTGTAGATAATTTCAATGCACAGGCAAGCTTATTCTTATTCCGCCCCACTGAACGCCAAACGCTCTTCCTATCCGCTATTTTGCCCCCCAAACACCCATCTTTTCTTCAAATAATCAATAATCCTTAATCAATAATCAATGAAACGCCCCCCTGATACCCCCCCAAAAAATCACTTGACATACTTTTTTACATGTACAACAACTTGCGCAAGCCCCCCAAAATCCGCACTGCAACCCCAAAAAACCCACATTAAACTCAAAACTCCCCCTTCAAAACTCAAAACTTTTGCTCCCTCTACCCCTTTTCAACTTGCGCAAGTTGAAAAGCTTGCCCCCCAAGCCTCTCTCATGCCTGAATAATGACAAGCTATATAACAAAATAACATCAAAAAAGGCAAGGGGGACCGCATATCCCGCCTTGCCTTTGTTTTTTAACATCGCGAGCTATTAAGCCTGTGGCGCCTCGATCAAACCCTTCTTGATCAATATCTGCTTGCGTATCTCATCGGCCACATCCTTGTTGGTTTCCAGGAACGTCTTTGCGTTATCTCGACCCTGGCCAAGCCGCACCGCGCCGTAATTGAGCCATGCGCCACTCTTTTCGATAACTTCGCAAGCTGTGCCGCTATCGACCAGGTCGCCGCTATAGCTTATGCCGCCGCTGAACATGATATCGAACTCCGCCTCGCGGAAAGGCGGGGCTATCTTGTTCTTGACCACGCGGGCCCTGACGCGGTTACCTATCGCCTCTTCATTAGTCTTTATCGTACTGATCCTGCGCACATCCAGCCGAACCGAACAGTAAAACTTCAGCGCGTTTCCGCCTGTCGTCGTTTCGGGATTACCGAACATCACACCGATCTTCATGCGTATCTGGTTGATGAATATCAGGCTCGTGCGGGTCTTGCTGATGATACCCGTAAGTTTTCTCATCGCCTGGCTCATGAGCCTTGCCTGCAAGCCCATGTGCGAATCGCCCATTTCGCCCTGCATTTCAGCCGCCGGCACAAGAGCCGCGACCGAATCGACCACGATAACATCCACCGCGTTCGATTTCACAAGCATCTCGACGATATCCAGTGCCTGCTCGCCAGTATCCGGCTGTGAAACCAGCAGCGAACTTATATCCACGCCGATCTTCTTTGCCCAGGTCGTATCCAGGGCATGTTCGGCATCGACAAACGCGCACACTCCGCCAAGCTTCTGTGCCTGGGCGATAACGTGCAGCGCCAGCGTCGTCTTACCGGAAGATTCCGGCCCGAAAAATTCACATATACGGCCTCGCGGTATACCGTAGCCGCCAAGCGCGATATCCAGCGACAAGGCACCTGTGGGTATGCCGTCGATCTTGCGGTGCAGCGATTCATCCATCTGCATGATCGCGCCCTTGCCGAACTGCTTTTCTATCTGTGCCAGCGTCCTCTCCAGCGACGCGTTACGGCTCGTTACATCCTGCGATGCCACCTGCTCCTGCATTTTGCCTCTCGGGGCCTCTGCTGACTTTGATTCCTTTACTGCCGAAACCGGTGCCTCGGCCTTTTTTCCCTTTACTGGTGCTGCTTTTGCCATTTCTTTCTCCGACTATAAAAAGAGCTTGTATTACCTTGATTTTTGACTTTGCCCGATTGATTTAACCCGCCTGGATTACTTCAGATCGTATCTTGCTAACAGGGTATAGATTGGAGCCGTCGCCGTCAACTGGCTTTTATAAATTGATAACGCATTTACTTCAAATGTGCCGATTTTGACATTCTCATACCCCTTGGCCAGCTTGGAAATCTCTCCCGCCGCACGCATATCCCTCACCCGCCCAAGCGTCAAATGGCCCGCAAATTCCCGCTCTTCCTTTTCAATCCCGATTTGTTGAAGCGCATCATCCAGAGCCCCCGCCGCCTGGGCCAGGTGCTCCCGCCCTTCCCCAAGTCCAACCCAGATCACCTTTGCCGGCCGGCCGAACGTACCGACATTCTCTACCGCCAGTTCAAACCTCCCCAAACCGCAAGCCACATCCCGAACAGCCGAAAGCACATCCGGCAATTTTTCTTCCTCAAGCTCACCCATGAACTTGAGCGTCAGATGCATTAGCTCCGGCCTGACCCAGACGACCCCCTTTTGGGGGCCTTGTTTGCAAAGTTCCCCCTGCACCTGGGCCACCTTGTTGAGTATCTCTTCGCTAAGGTCAACAGCGATAAATACCCGCATCCGCTCTGCTCCTGCATTAAAATGTTATGAGGTCTTTGAGCAATCCAAGCCGACTTTCAATCGCATTCTTATTTAAATCCAGCAATCCATGTAGTGAAAACTGCTCGATGGTATATGATGCCACAACCGTGCCGTACGCCATCGCCGATTTGAGCACGCCGACATCCGCGCTGCCCTGCTTGGCGATATATCCCATCACCGCACCCGCAAAAGAATCACCCGCGCCAGTCGGGTCTTTGACATTTGTGGTGGGGTAAGCCGGTAATATGAAATAGTTCCCTTTTTTATCTACCAGCATGGAGCCGTACTCCCCGCGCTTAATTATCACCACCTCCGGCCCCATATCCAAAATCGCCAGCGCCGCGGATATAATATTATGATGCTGAGCCAGCAGCCTTGCCTCACCATCATTTATCACCAGCGCGTGCACCTTCTTAAGCAGTCCCTTGAGATCACCGAGCGAATTTTCGATCCACAGGTTCATCGTATCTGCCATGATGAAAGTGGGATTGTGTATCTGCTCAAGTAATTGCTGCTGCAGAGCCGGCGCCGTATTTGCCAAGAACACAAACTTGCTGTCCGCAAACGCCGCCGGAACTACTGGCGGCTTTTCCGCAAGCACATTAAGCTCCACGCCTTCCGTCTTAGCCTCGTTCATCGAGCCGTGGTAAGACCCCGCCCACCGGAACGTTTTCGAGCCGTTCCTCACCTCCAGCCCCATCAGATCCACATCCCTGCCTTTGAACACATCCGCCAGGTCGAACGGGCAATCGCACCCCACCACCCCCACAAACCGCACCGGCGCAAAAAACGATGCCGCCACACTGAAATAAACCGCCGACCCGCCCAGACAATTCTCACTAACCCCATGCGGCGTCTTAACTGTATCAATCCCGATAGAACCTGTTACTAATAATGCCATATGATCAAAACTCCGTGTATTCCCCGCAACCGGAGAATCCAGCCTCTAAAATAAATTTATACGTTTTCGTCAAAATATTTTGAGATGATGGGCCAAGTACGGCCAATTAGCTCGTGCATTAGACCTGAAGCAATTACCGCCGTTTGGGCATTTAGATAAATATTATGCAAGAAAGGCACTTCGATCCTAAACGTTTTACGGCCACCATCATCTTTAATTTGCACTGGGTATTTAAGCCCCTCATCAATAGCTGGAATTCTTTTCTCAATGAGTTCGCAGTAGCTCGTTGCATCTGTGTTAGCATCAGTACTAACATGCAAATTGGTTGAACTCTTTTGCAACAACTAGTAACTCCTCGCCCAATATGGACGGATTTTGTGAAATCCATTCTTGCAAATCATATCTTTCCCGTATGCCTGCTTCCGCAAAAGTGATACGATTCCATCGCACAGAGTGTTTTGTTGTTGGATCAACTCTAAAAATCGCCATTTGCATACTATTTATTTGCTCCCGAATTTACTCAGCGCAATAT
>Ga0154575_1063_pt1 | contig 10582 bp, 10 predicted proteins | sample RifGroF2_FD_116004 | JGI IMG/M metagenome (GOLD analysis project Ga0154575, IMG submission 116004) | Planctomycetes bacterium GWF2_50_10
TCATGATCGGTTCCCTTTCATGAGCCGCCATTATTAACTTTTTAGAGAACTCGGCAAGATGTGGTTGGCCGTAATAGTACCAAAGAGACTTGATAATCAGCAATGATTTTGATGATCCAACTCTCGCAAAACTTGGCGAGGCGAGGGCTTTTCTTGGAGACACGGAGGACCTTGCAGCCGATTTCTGGCAGACCGTATTACGTGTAAAGGGGCTTCCTGACAGTTTGGAATTGAGTTCAGAGGGCAAGGGTCTTGTCAAAGTTGTTTCTGAAGCATTAAACATTGAGCTGCATACTATAGCAAAATTCCATAATAATATTCATTAACAATTATAGCGATGGCTTTAATCTGCCTTTGCTCAAGGAACTTTTTGCAATGGCAGATATTTCGGTTGCTAAATTCAACATGTATTCTTCGATACAGATTGACTTCCAGGATTTCCTGATGACACAATTTGAAAGGGAACGATCTGGCTTAATATCAAAATTCAAGGCGGCCGTTGCCTTTGCAGGTCTCATGAAGAAGAATATAGCTGCCAAAAAGGAATTTTTCAAATACTTTAACTCATTTCAAAATGCTTCAATTGAGAACGCCTACAATATAAATGATACTTTGGTTTTGGATATAAAGGGATGTTTCCAGTACCTCTTCAGTAAAGAGCCACTTTGCTTACTCAACATTGACTACGATACTTTGAATAATGGGCAGAATGCGAACATTGATGCGAAATATATTGAGAACCTGGCAGCGTTTAAAAGTAGGCTTGTTGAAACTGGAGGAGCATACAATAGTGATATCGAATCCTTTTTGGACAATTCTGAAAACAGGAGTTTGATATGTTTCGGGGAACTGGATGAACTTGTCAGCCGCTTCAATCAGAAATTTAAAAGACCCCCTAAAACAGAAACTTCAGGCGGTGGTGGTGTTTCCAAGCGGAAGAGAGAAATAACATTAAATGGCATACATATGGAATATGATCAGGATGATTTTGCACAACTTGCTTCGGGCATTGAAACCGATCTGCAGTCACACAGTTATGACATTAAATCATATACACCTTCGAAACCAATTCACGGATCGGGATATAATTCAGGATTCGGCGGTGGAGGCAGCAGGAGAGGTGGGATTACAGAGGGGCAAGCTAAGGAAATAGGCTTTATTGGAGAGAAGTATGTCTATGAAATATTGGTGCATAAGTATGGTCAAGAACGCGTAACTTGGGCATCTCAATATGCCGCACAGGTAGGTATCAATCCTGAAGGCAGGGATGATGTTGGATATGATCTTTAGTATTTTGATGAATCTGGGGACAAGAAATATGTTGAGGTCAAGGCGTCAGCGGGTGATGACCCTGGTTTCTCTATTAGCAAAGCAGAAGTGAGTTTTGGTGCGCAGCATAAATTGGCTTATGAAATAATTGTTGTGCAGGATGTTTACAAAACTAACAGGAACTTGCTTAATCTTGGAAATATATTTAGTTATGCAGAAGAGGATACATTCAGCAATAACCGCAAATTTGCCGTTGATACAGAAGGATTCAGAATCAGATTTCGATGATCGGATGTTTTCCGGAGAAGCTAAAAACTCCATAATAATTTCCCTTGCGCTTTCATCCATTTTGGAGTATTCTTGGAGCAGGTTTGGAGCAGAATAGAGCATATTGGAGCATATTCTGGCGTATTCAGAGCATTTGGGCAAGATAATGCTGTTTGCGATAAGTTGTTGGCGTGAAAGGATTTAAGGTACTGGGCGGTACTGGACTCGAACCAGTGACCTCACGGGTGTGATCCGTGCGCTCTAACCAACTGAGCTAATCGCCCCTGAGTAAAGATATCAAAAGCGAAAATGCGATGAATGTCAAGATTTTTCACCAGAGCGGGCGATCACGCTAAACAAGGCCGGTATTGTTTGTACCGACCTTGGTGCAATAACGGTGTACATGAAAGGCAGGCTATTCAGGAGTCTGATGGTCGGTATCGTATTTGGGTACTCACTGAGTGTCATCGCGCCACTTAGCTGGGAACTGAACGCCTTCGCACATATTTATAATAGTTAAAAAATAGCCGTAAAGGCGTTGTTCTCATAATATGCATGTTCTTTGTAATGAGCAAATGCTACAGTATCAAAAAAAAGAGGGGAAACATCCTAAGTTCTTGTAATATTGGCACTGATACATTTGGGCTAAACGAGAAAATATATTAAATATTAGGTGGAGGGAAGAATTATGGTTGCTTCCAATAAACGGGGATCTGCGCTGATATTATCGATGTTTTTTGTGATGATATTTGCAGCTATTGCGATAGCTTTTTCGCAAATGGCATCTAACAGCATCGAAACAGCACATAATCAGCAAAAAGGCGGCAAGGCGCTTAACGGAGCCTTATCGGGGTTGGAATTTGTAAAATACTGGTTGAACGGCATATCCGTTCCCGGCAGCGTTTTAAGCTCCAACAGGCTTAGCTATATAGCTGCGAAGCTGGATGACAAATTCACTGATGCCGGCGCGACGGGTGTTGAAAGATCATGGGACGGCTCAGTGCTTAGGATTGGGCGAGTTAATACGGATTCGGCTGGTACAGAGGGTTTTTCAGTAGCCGTGAGGCAGTTGATAGAAGATGGAAATGACATTATCCAGGCGGATATAACCGGGCAAAGCGATGCCGCAACACGAACAATACGAGTAGTTTACAGGTTCCAAAAACGCGGCCATAGCGCTTTTGATTTCGGGATCGCAACCAAAGGACCATTATCGATGCTGGGCAGCGTTTCGGTTACTGGGTCTGTTGCCGCAGTCGATGCCAGCGTTTACATCGAAAGCCTTGATGTCGCTCAGGCACTTTATATGAAAGGCAACGCCCTCATATCGGGTGATGTAAGTATTGCAAACGCAAGTGGCTATGCAAAGCTCGAAGGCAGTCCCTCGATTGGCGGAATCACAGGTGAAGGTGCACAGTCACACGTTTATAAGGGTGTACCAGTAGCTGATTTCCCTACGCCCGTAACTGAGCCATTTGAAGCATACTGCACAACAACAATCACTAGTGACGCACAGGCTAAATCGAGTACTACATGGTCTAATGTCAAAATAGCGGCTAATTCAAATCCCACGTTTAATGCTCAAACTACGATAAATGGAATAATGTTTATCGAAACGCCCAATGTTGTAACGTTTGGGGGAGGGGTGACTATTCGAGGCATGATAGTTGGCGATGGGCAGTTTACCAGTGCGCAAGCTCCAGCCGACCAGAAGCTTGTTTTCCAGGGCAATGTAACCAGTTATCCCATTAACACGCTGCCCAATACTTCAGAATATGCAGATGTCAGGGAAGAAACTGGTACTTTCATAGTCGCACCCGGCTTTTCGGTGGAATTAAATGGTGACTTCGCAAGCGGGTTAAACGGCACTATAGCGGCAAATGGCGTGAAGATGCAGGGCAATGCCGGAGGCGAGATACTGGGTTCTATCATTAATTACAGTAACCAACTTATGGGTCTTGCGGGCAGTACGGATCTGTTTTTCAACCGGTCGGGGACGGACAAGAATCCCGCGGGATTTATGCCTACGATGCTGGTTGTGTACGATCCACAGTCGTATGATGAAATTTCACTTGGAGAATAGTCAAAATCAGGCTTTTCGGGTGAGATAGACGGCCTGTTCGGCGAAGAGATTTGGGGCGAATTTAACCGGGCTTTCGTAAGCCTTGATCAGCGGGATGCGTTTTTCGACTACCGCACCAATATTTTCGCAAAACTGATCGAAATCCTTGAGCGAAAGCACATGGATGTTCGGTGAATCATACCATTTGAAGGGTAGGAGGTCGGTTTCCGGGGCTTTGCCGGTGAAAAACAGCTGCAGGCGGCAGCGCCAGTAGCCAAAATTCGGGAAGCTGACTATCACTTTTTTGCCAATTCGAAGCAATTCTTTATACACCTTTTCGGCATTTCTGAGGGTTTGGACGGTCTGCGAGAGGATCACATAATCGAAGCTGCTGTCGGCGTAACGACTTAGGCCTTGTTCGATATCATGGCCTATTACGGATAAACCGCGATTTACACAAGCCAGGATGAGGTGCTGGTCGAGTTCTACACCGTGGCCTTTGATGTGTTTATCGTGATAGAGGCGGGCGAGGAGTTCGCCGTCGCCACAACCTATATCCAGGACGTTAGAGCCGGGTTCGATGAGCGATTCAATTACGCTGTAATCGATGCGTGAACGGCTGGCCTGATCCACAAGGGGTAGTGGGAAGGTCTGGGGTAATTGGGTCAGAATGTGGTTATGGGAGCCCAGCATGCGGTGATTGGAATCGATAAATCCTGAGATCAGCATGCCGAGGGTTTCGGGTTCGAGGAGGAAGGCATCGTGGCCATAGGGGGATTCGATATTGCAATAGCTTACGTCTTTTGCCGTTGCGGATAAGGCGTTTACGACCTCCTGAGACTGGTGAGGGGTGAAGAGCCAGTCGCTGGAAAAACTGACGATAAGGAAACGACTTTTTGAGACTGAAAATGCGTTTTTGAGCGAACCGAAATCCTTTTCCGGATCGAAGTAATCCATGGCCTTAGTTATGTAGAGGTAACAGTTTGCGTCAAATCGCTCGACGAAGGACTGGCCCTGGTAGGCCAGATATGTTTCGACGGAGAATTCCGAGTTGAAATCGTAACTGTAGTCCTGGGCGGATCTTAAGTTGCGGCTGAATTTGCGGCGCATGCTCTCTTCGGAGAGGTAGGTGATGTGGCCGATCATGCGGGCAATTGCCAGTCCCCTGTCGGGGCCGGTGGTGTTTGAGTGGTACTGGCCATTGGCGAAATTGGCGTCGCCGAGGATGGCGTTGCGGCCGACGGCGTCGAAAGCTATGGACTGGGCAGAGAGGTGCGTGGTGGAAGCTATTACTATTGCAGACTTTACGAACTCTGGGTAGTCGATAGCCCACTGGATGACCTGCATGCCGCCCATTGAGCCGCCTATGACGGCGAGGACCTGTTTTATGCCTAGTTTATCGAGGAGGAGCTTTTGGACTTTGACCATGTCTTCTATGGTTATGAATGGGAAGTCCAGGCCGTAAGGCTTGTTGGTATCGGGGTTTATGGATGACGGGCCGGTGGTGCCGGAGCAGCCGCCGAGGAAATTTGAGCAGATTACGAAGTATTTTGTGGTGTCTATGGGCTTGCCGGGGCCGATCATGATATCCCACCAGCCGGGTTTTTTGTCATTTTCGGAGTTGAAGCCGGCGGCGTGGGCGTTGCCGGAGAGAGCGTGGCAGATCAAAATTACGTTGTCAGCGGCGGAATCTAAATTGCCGTAAGTCTCGTAGGAAACGTCAATTGGGGCAAGTGTTTTGCCGCAGCGAAGGGACAGCGGACTAGCCGGCTCGACAAGCCGGATGGTTTGGGTTTTGACTATTCCTACTGAACGGACATCTTCCATCGGGACAAGTATATTCGATTAGTTTTGAGAGGCAAGAAAAAGTGTGCGCGGGGTGATAAAAGGTGTGTGGCCAAATTGTTTTTTTGGGGGGCCAGGGGGGTGACGGTGGGGTGAGGTTTTGTGGAAGGTTGATCGGGGGGCAGGGGGAAGAAGACAGGAGACAGAATTCAGAAGGCAGAAGGTAGAAAATAGAACATAGAACAAGAGCATTGAATGCCGTTTTGCTTCATGCTTTAAAGAATATCCTTTTCCATATTACCCAGTTAATGCTATACTTTTGGGCTAGTTGTACCCGGTTGGCTTCTTTTATTAAACAAATAGCTACATTAAAATTATCTTAGGTTCTATATGCAATCACGCTCAAAAAATATGTTGCATAAGTCTATTGCTGCTGTGCTATCGGCTATAGAGATATACAATAAGCCAGATTTTAAGTACCGATCAGAAACTTTTGCAATACTCTGCATAAATTCGTGGGAGCTCTTACTTAAAGCTCGTATTCTCCAGCTAAACAAAAATAGGGTCAGTTCTATTTTGCAATTTGAAAAACGGAAGCGATCAGATGGCACACTTTCAACAAAGCTCTATCGTGTTCAAAATAGGAGCGGCAATTACAATACAGTTGGCCTTTTCAAAGCGTTAGATCTTTTGATATCAGAGTATGGAGATACCATTCCTGCCGTCGTGCGCCATAATTTGGAAGCTTTGGTGGAAATTCGTGACAACTCAATTCATTTCCTAAATGAGAGTGTAATTCTTGAAAAAAAAGTTTTGGAATTAGGTACGGCAGCCATAAAGAATTATGTCAGGCTGGCAGAAAAATGGCTAGGTGCCGACTTTTCTAATTTCAATTTGTATTTGCTCCCCATAAGTTTTGTTAACACGAAAGGACAGTCAGACACAATTGTACTGAACAGTGAAGAAAATAGATTATTCAAATTCCTTCTTGCAAATGAAAAAATATTCAATAATTCGGACTCAGATGACTTCAATTACACTTTGGCAATTAAGGTGAAATTTGAAAAAGGAAAATCGCCTGATAATGCTATCGTAGTCACAAATTCAAAGGAGGATACTGCAATAAAAATTGAATTATCCGAAGAGGATATTCGTGAGCAGTACCCATGGGATTACAAAATATTAACCACTCGTCTCGAAAAGAGGTATTCTGATTTTAAATCGAATGATAAGTATCACAAAATCCGAATCGAATTAGCTAAAAATGAAAAATATTGCAGGGTTAGATTTCTTGACCCTGGGAATCCTAGAAGTGCAACAAAACAGTTTTATAATTCCAATATACTTAAAGAATTTGACGCTCATTACACAATGAAAAAAGAAGATTTGACCAGTAATTAACTTTGAATGGTGGTGAGCAAAAAAGATTTGCCCACCACCACGGCCTTATAACTCCAATACTGAGGTGCAATATGATAATTGAATGCCCCTATTGCGAATCAAAGGTTAACGGCGTGATTAAAGTTTTGTAGCCCACCGGAATACCGAAAAAATTGCATCTAATTTGCACTCTTATATTTCCACATACACCTAGACTCTTGAATTCAATCCTTGTAAATCTATAATACTCCCATGCCCAATTATCACAGGCGAAAAATTGAGGGCGGTTGTTATTTCTTCACCGTCGTTACCGCTGGGCGAAGGCCATTGCTCTGCGACGATTCGTCAAGGGAAATTTTGCGAGAGGTTTGGTTAAACGTCAAGTCTCATCGGCCCTTTACGATGATTGCGTTTTGCCTCATGCCCGATCACCTGCATTGCATCTGGCAATTGCCCGAAAATGACAGCGATTACTCCGGCCGGTGGTCACAAATAAAAACGGCGTTCACCCGCAAATTCCTCGCTCACAATGCAACACATCCGGTGGGCAAAAATTTGCCCACCCTACGAATTTCGCAATCGCGCATATCGAAACGAGAACAAGGTGTATGGCAGCGCCGGTTTTGGGAGCACCATATCAGGGGCGAGGTCGATCTGGCTCGGCATATCGATTATATTCACACGAACCCCATTAAACATGGCCTAGTTGAAAAGCCCGAAGATTGGCCTTGGTCGACGTACAAAAAGCATTGTGATGGCGGGAGGAAGATCGTTTGTTCATATGAGGAATTCGAAGATAATTATGGTGAATGCTTCAAGGGATAAATTTCGTTTTGGGCGCATCCGGTGGGCAAAAATGAATTTTGCCCACCCTACGCTTGCGCTTTTAATTACCTTTCAAATTAATTCTTCTGCTTTTCGCGCAATGCGATACATGGGTATTCTCAGTGTTTCTTTCGCCCTTCCAGGGCTTTGGGGAAACGAGCATTGATTCCGGGGGTTTACGCCGCCCGGCTATGCGTTCTGATGCCCCGTCGGGGCTTGAAGAAAAAAGGTCCATCACGGAGCAGGTGCAGCTTGGGCAAAGTTTTGTACGAGGAATTCGAAGATAATTATGGCGAATACTTCAAGGGCTAAATTCCATCCTGGGCGGCAGATGGTGGGCAAAAAGGAATTTTGCCAGCATACGAGGGATTTGGGGTCGGGTTGCGATACAAGTTATGGTAATATAACAAAAATTTTGTTATAAGAATTGAATACTCGGAGGTCTTAGTTTGAAAAAGATATACTTGTTAATTTTGATAAGCACGTTAATCATAAATCAAAAAACCTTTGGTATATCTATTACCGAACAACAGTCTATATCTGTTAATTCCAAATCCGAAGACGCAAATACAAATGCACCTGTCGAAGGGCCTTGCAATTACATACAACTTCTGAACCAAGGCGTTTACGACTGTCGCAAGCAACTCCCTGATATTACGCTCAGTGCCGAAAAAATAGCTTCGCGTACCATTGCAGGCGGCAGGCTCTGGGTCGCGGGCAGACAAAGTGACTTTATCAGCGAAGTAAGCGGACGGGCCGGCGGTCTTTTGTGCATCAACCCTTTAGATGTTAAATCACTGCGCTCGGACGACAGCATTCTCTATGCTGTTGCCGGCGAGCTGAACTCCGAGGACTTGACATTGCTCCGCACATGGAATGACAAGGGTATATATGTAGCAGCTTTTGCCTCCGGAGTATTGCCGCAGGATGCCAATCGTCACGGCCGGACAGTACTGATAAAAAATTCCATCTCGCCAGGTCTGCCTGTTAATTACGACAGCAAGCAAATGCTCTGCCCAGTTGATACTGTCCTGAATGTTCTGAATGTCTGGATGTGGACAGGTGAATTTGCCTCTGCTTCATTGAGGCGGGGCAAGATGCCTGTGTTTTATCAGAGTTATGGAATAGAAGGTGCTCGAAAACGCGCAGAAAAATATACAGGCAGCGTGTTCCACAACGATGTCAACATCCCACCGATTGCGCCGGGTGTTTTAGGCAAAGCCTATGTGGATGCGGTACAAACTTCCCTCCACAACATTGTCACCCGTGACAGCAACGTATTGAACGACGCCGTTGTCGCTTGGTGTAAAGCCGAACAGGATCTCACGGCGGCCTGGGTAGTGGGACACATGTTTCCCGTTCACTTCCAGGACACACGATCACCGCAACCCATACCATTTAAAACGGCTTGGCATGACCAAAAGCTCGCCGTACCTGTAACGTCCAAGCAGTTTGTTCTGTACCTGGGTTACCAATATGCCCCGCAACTATTGATAGACCAAGCTGCCGCGGAGGGGTTTATTTTAGCTTACGCCAGCGTCCAATCTGCTCACCCCTCGCCTGCTGTCACCAACATTATTCATATTGATCCTGCATGGCCTTTGGCCGACGCGTGCGTGAATGTTCCTGGTTACGATATTCCTATTCTCCCTGCCAGCGGTGTAATCGATGCTGCCATCTATTGGTCACTATTGGCCGACTATTGCCAGTCAGAGCATCCGGTGGGCAAAAAATAATTTGCCCACCCAACTAACAAGTTAGACCGCGTACAATCTAAAGAAACACGGCCTAGCTGCGATAGACCGTGCCACTACATCTATTCGAGGTCATTCTACTAAGATCAGAGCAGGTAATTGGTGTCTGGTTTTAGGAAGGGGTTGATTTCGCCAGCTAGTTTTTCGTGGCCGGGTTTGCCCATTAGGGCGAAGGTGGCCAGTTTGCCTAGTTCGACGGCGGGCTGGTCGTAGGCGTCGATATCGAAGAGCAGGCCGGCGATGGAGGTGCTGGCTTCGTAGAAGCAGATGAACTGCCCTACCGCGTAGGCATCGACCTTATCGAAGTACACGGTCATGGACGGGCGTTTGCTCGCGGCGAGGGCGTATTCGGTGGCGATCTTTTCGCTGTTGAGCAGCTTGCTCATCCTGGCGCCGGCGAGGTAGCCAAGTTCCGGTGCGATAGCTGGTGCGGGGCCGATGGTGATATCGGCATTGCCGAAATCGTTGACCTGCAGAAAGGTAAATATCTTATCGTTTGGCCCTTCGCGGTAGAGCTGCACCTGGCTGTGCTGATCGGTGGTGCCCAAGGCCTTTACCGGGGTGGGGCCGACGTTGACCTGCTCGCCATTGAGATTGACGGCTTTGCCGAGGCTTTCCGCCCAGAGCTGGCGGTACCAATCGGAAAGATCCTTGAGGGCATAGCAGTACGGCATGAGCACTGAAATATGCTTGCCGCGATTATAATAATGCCAGTTGATGGCGGCATTGATGGCGGCGGGGTTCTTGTGGAAATCTTCTTCGCTGACGCGTTTATCCATATCCCTTGCACCAGCGAGCAGTGCATCGATATCCACGCCGCAGACGTAGGCACTTAAGAGGCCTACCGCGCTTAAGACGGACCAGCGGCCGCCGACACCTGGTGGGACCTCAAGGGTAGTGAGGCCCTGGGAATCGGCGATCTTGCGCATCGTACCTTCCTTGGGGTCGGTGGTGGCGATGATATGTTTTTTGAGGGCATCGGGGCCGAGCTTGCGGGTGATCATTTCGGTTATCACCTGGAGCTGGGCGGCAGTTTCGGCGGTCTGGCCGGACTTGCTGATGACGTTGAAGACTGTTTTTTCAAGCCGGGGCTCGACCCACTGCAAAAAGCTCATAAGCTGGGCGGGGTCGACATTATCGAAGACGAAGAGCCGCGGGGTTTTGCGGGCGGAGTCGTCGAGGTTATACATATATGGGTTGAGGGCGGTCTGGAGGGCGATATTGCCCAGGGCTGAGCCGC
>Ga0154575_1008_pt1 | contig 10561 bp, 4 predicted proteins | sample RifGroF2_FD_116004 | JGI IMG/M metagenome (GOLD analysis project Ga0154575, IMG submission 116004) | Planctomycetes bacterium GWF2_50_10
GGATTGAGCTTGCCTCGTGATGGCATTACCCATCCATCGTCGGGTAGGACTTGTCCGCCACCATCTACTACTGTTGTCATACCAGTCGCTTTGAAGCGAGCAAAATCAACTTCGACAACAAGCCATTTGAAGAACGGGAAAACTTCCGCAAAAGAATAATCGCCGGATACATCCGTAGGCGATGCCTGATAAATTGTGCCGTCTCTGAAACGTATATTCACGTTCTGTCCAACCATGCCAGGCTCATTCGGATCGCGGAAGCCATCGGCGTCGTGATCATAAAATACCGACCCTTCTAGAGTCCCGAACCAGCGATATTCCAACACATCACCGAGATTTACGTGCTGCCCTGCTCCGACCGTAACATTATGGAAGCCAAAAAGATTATCCAGCGGCTTATCCCATGTAACAAGCTGATAACTTCCTGCCGGAACATTTCGTATTACAAAATGACCGTTCGGCTCACAAGCGGTCGCGTAAAGACCAGCGAATTGAAGAGGCCCACCCAGCTCGATCGCTGCGCCTGGTCTTGCAAGCGGATCATTGAGAGCCACCCAGCCTTCTTCAATAAAGTCGCCTGCCCAAAAACCTTGCGTCATAGGAGGACGTGAGAAATGATTGTATCTCAGCGTGCCTTCGATAACACCAGTAGCGGCAGGCGTTTCAAGATTCCAAGGCAGCATATCGAATTCCTGCCCCTTGTATACCGATGTCACCGCAGGACCAGTCTTTATATAGCCAAAGAACACATGATTAAAGCCTGTTCCGAAACCTTCAACGAATAATTTTGGTTCATTTGCTTTCACCCATGCGTCTATCGTAGGAGTACCCTCTATCGTGGCCGTCTGTATCCATTCCATAGTACTGCCGTCATCAGCCTTATCAGGCGGTATCACGATCACACCGTATTTTCCCGGAGTGATATATTTCACCAGTGCTTCGCCGACTTTCAAATTGAATGGATTCCTGCCGGCGTCAAAATCTTCTTTCGTCAGCGTCGTAACTGTACCGCTGCCCATTTCAAGGACGACCGGCACCCCCTCATCGTCAAGCACAAAACTGCCATCAGGATTCTGTTGATAGCGAGTACCCAGCGCATTGCCGAAGGCGTCCTGCATCAGTTGCCCTCCGACATCGGAAATGACTATCCTTGATCCTCCGATACCCTGTTCATGTTCGTCGTAAACATTGTTTATGGGGTTCTGATCCTGGAAAACGTACACCGATATCTGTGACGTAGGAATTGAAAGAGCATTTACTTTGACTTTAACAGCCGTCTGATTCAGATCGACCGCCGCTCCCCCAATTGAATGATCCGCGTCCGGTAGCACCGAAACAAAATACCTCGCATTCGGATCCAGAGCATTTGGCGTTGTCGCGGTACTTGTCTCCGAATGCCCTTTGACAACTAATGGCGCATAACTGTTGTGAATAGCCAGACTGATGCTATCGGACACCGGTACGCCGGGGATGGTATAAGTGGTCGTATCTTCCTCCACCAGCCATCTAAAACCGGACACAGGGTTGCCAGCCTGATCGACGACATTTATCGTCAGCGCTCCGGCCCATGTGTGCAGACCTAAAACAAAAACAAGAAATAAAAACAAACTTTTTACCGATTGTGAGCCATACCTATGCATAGTGATCCCTCCATAATGAGTGAATATACATTCACCGCTAGTAGTCGATATGATTTACAGAAGAGTACATTTGAATTGGTCAAACGTCCTCATCCCACCATAGAGCTTTTTGCTTACCACGATTAGAACTGTAATAATAAAATACTTTTAAATCAACTCAGGCAATCCCTGACTTTACTTCTACAAAAACCTCAGAGCATCTACCTAATTAAGTATAGCTTTGGACAACTGGGTTGAATTCACGTGGACATATATTAATGTACAAATCGCTCTTCCGTAAATTTATCAATGTCGATTGCCTCACTTATGTGTATGGATAATGCGGTCAAGTATATCGACCCTGAAGAATCAAATCAGATTTGTATTGGGAGCCAAATCGACAAAGATCGTCTTATTTAAAGCATGGTCTTTGGACTAAATCGGTTTATCATCTCAGTTAAACTTTGGCCGTTGAGCCTCAGCATCAAGTTTCACTAGCTGGACTTCCATGGCACATTTTAAATGCCTAAAAGCCTAGCATGAACAAATTGCTGCTCAGGTCAACGGCCTCAAGCTCTCGAAAGTATTCTACAACACAGCCAAAACTTCCGCTTTTGGCATTTGCCTTATTTTTCCATGCTAATACTCTTAGCTGCTTGTTTGTGTATGAACCATTTAGAATAATAAGCCATAATCCATCTAAATTACCTGCACGTGACAGTTGTTATAATTAGGACTATTCATCAAAGGTCGCACGGTTCAAGTTCTGACGGGCTGAACCAAAAATTCCGACCACGATTAGGGTCCGTTAAGCGACTTGAGCCATTTTGCTAATTTATGTGTCGTTTCGATACTGCTAGAGGCCATTTGCAAAAGCCAACGCAATAGCTACGAAAATCACTGCGAAATGCATCAATAATAACAGCAAAGATTACCATTTTTTGTATACATACTTCTTCCCTCCACCCTCTACTTTCCCTGTCCGCCCAAATTCATAACCGGTATCGGAAGTGGCAATCGTATCGATCTCGTCACTGCCCCATGCCTCCGCAATAGCATGATTTTGGCTTTGCTCCAAGACAGAAGCCGGCCCTGACCACACCGAACGGCTTGGCGGATTATGAAAGTTCTATCACAGGGCTGCCTGATAAAAACCAGACCTGCTAGATCATGTAATTACGCATATTCAGTTGTATTACTACCTTAAATTTGGTATAATTTTGCTTAGGAGGAGTGTTCAAATTACATTCCGTCTTTTCAAATCTGGAACAGGAATGGGTTTATGAGATATCTTTCGTTATTAACAGTTCTGGCTTTTGCATACTCTGTCAGTGTAGCTGGTCCAATTGCACAGTGGCATTTCGACGAATCCCCTGGCGCGACGGTTGCTGTCGGGTCAGTAAATGGTGCCAATGGCGCACTGCAGAGTACAGTGCAGTTCGTATCAGGCGGAATATCAGGCAATGCTTTGCAGATAACTCCGGGGGGATGCGTCGATATGGGCAATATTTGCGCATTCGGAGATCAGGATTTTTCAATATTGCTTTGGGTAAAATTGAATTCCGGGGACACGACCGCTTATTATCCTCTATGCAAGCACTACAGTTGCTGCGGACAGGGTTACTTTGTGGGCCTCAACATGCAGGGCAATGGCATAGGCGCATATGACAGGGCATGGTTTTATACTGCCGGCGGATTGGGCCAGCAGGCATCTTCGACAACTGTGATCAACGACGGAAAGTGGCATCAGATTGCAGTTGTGTATCATCATGGCGGCGTTGTAGATATATACGTCGACGGTTCTCCCACAGAACAGAGCAAACAGTGCCCGATTAATACCAGTTATCCGGCCCCTTTCAGAATAGGCGGAACCGATACGCTCGTTAATTTTAACGGCATGATAGATGAAGTTCAGGTGTACAGTAACACACTCACGGATGAACAGATCCAATATCTTTATCAACAACCATCTCAATCGCTGACCGACGATACTTCGCTTGCAAGGCTGAATATGACGTTCTGGCTCAAAGCCCAGAGCGGCGAAGGATATGGCGACGGTAACCCGGTAGGAAAATGGAACGATAGTTCCGGCAATCATTTTGACATGACCAATTCCAATCCCTCGCAATACCCCAAATACATTTCAGACGCTATCAACGATCAACCCGCATTGCGTTTCGACGGCGACGATTTTTATCAGCGAGATAATGTCAGTCTTTCAAGTATAACAGCCTCAGATGAGGCGACCGCCTTCATCGTGTGCAAGGAAGCGGCTTCGCAGGCAGGCAATGAAGGACGCAATACCATCTTCTCGATATGCAACGGCTCTGAACGATTTCTGCTGCATACTCCGTGGGAGAATACCATAGCTCTTCAGCATGGCTATGTGTATACGGCCCAGGGCAACTGGGCACCTCCTGCGAATTGGGATGACAATTGGCATGTTATCGAATTTGTGCGTGACAACCCGGTTTTTCAGTGCATTATTGACGGCACAGATCTGGGCGTTCAGTATGGAAACACTACTCTCAACACCGCCGTGGCATTGACCCTATACGTCGGAAATGACGGATGGGGAAACACTTTCCAGGGTGACGTCGGTGAGATCATGGTATACAACAAAGCCCTGACCATGGCTCAACGCTACGAAATCCGACGTTACCTCAGCGAAAAATATGGCATCATCGTGCAAAAACCAATTAGCTTTGAACTCTTCGCAAAAATGGCAGCACATTGGCTAAATACCGACTGCGCATCGCCATTGTGGTGCGATGGCGGTGACGCCGATTGCAGTGGCCAGGTTAACATGTCAGATTTCATAAGCCTTATCGATAATTGGCTCAAATAGCAGTGCCGAACATAACACCTATCAGCTAGTTATATGCCTGACTTAGCCTTTACGAAGGATTTGTACCTTGCCCATTCATCAAGGGGTTGCAGGTTCAAGTCCTATTGGGATTACGGCAGGATTAACGCTGGCGGATTTTAAGCGAAGGCAAGCACGGCTCGGTTCATCCGGGCCGTACTCTTCAAAATAGTATTCGATTTATCTTATCTTCTATCCGGCGTCCCGTTCACCCAGTAATCCGCCATTATCTCGAAATCCCTGAAATCCACACCTCCGTCAAAATTGAAATCATAATATTGATCGTTCTTCTCACAGCTCGCCTGCCATCTCCCTTCCCATGCGATTTCGTCGGGTTCCCATATATGCTCGATATTTTCATACGTGAAGCTTATCCTCTCCATACTCGGATAATATGAGTTTTGCGAAACAACCCGCAGTGGCATCTCTCTTCGAATATCCGAAATCACCGCGTTCAGCAGCTCTACCGTGTAATAATGCTCTTCCATGCGCGTCGCAGGGTTAATGTAGTAAAACTTAATCATCACCCCAAGCCTGTCCCTATCCCGCCATGCATTAAACAGCAACGGCGATGCCTTGTCTATCGGCTTAACGATTGTAAAAGGAAAATGGCGTATTTCCTCATTGGCTATGCAGGTTTTTTCATCTTCTTCCGATACCACAGTATGCCTGTACGAATAAACATCACAGCTGCCCGCACGCCCCCCCCTTTCACTGCCGCCCGGTATTAACCCCTCCGGCCCTGTTACCCACATGTTCGGGGTCAACCCGGAAAAACAAGCATCCGAAACCAAGACTGTTATCAAAAATATTGCCGCTCTTTGTATTCTATTCATTTCAAATCCTCCGGCCAGTTTGCTTTAAAAAATCACCTCAGCCATTCATCCGCCATGATCGCATAATCCTTCAGGTTCACCGTCCCGTCGAAATTCAGGTCGCTCAGCACGTTCTGCGGGCAGCTTGACGTCCACTCATCGCTCCCTTGGGCTCCGGTTTCCTCAAATTCCTCGCTGTACCTGCCGTACGTGAAACTTATCCTCTCCATGTGGTAGTAGTTTTCGTTTGCTGTATCAAGCATCAGGGGCATTTCTTCACTTATCGACTTGATATAAACGTCCCTCAGAAAGTATGTGTAGTAATTAATTTCTGACCCGCTTGCATCCACCTTGTACAGCCGCAGCGTCACCGTCAGCTTATCATGACGACTCCACGCCGCCAGCAGCTTAGGCGATGATTTGTCGATAACCTTCGTTATAGTAAAAGGAAAATGATTGCGCTTGCCTGTCGAAAGACAACCATCATCCGCATTTGCCTCCGTCGCAAACGTCTGCCCAAACCCGTGTATCTCGATGCTCCCCTATGAAGTTAAGATTGGCGCATGGGCAGACCAATGGCGGTCTGGCATTGTTTACCTAAGGCGGACCCGGGCGCAGTTCCTCCTGCCAGCGCCAGTACTGTCCGGCTTGAAAATTATGAATACCAGTGCCTGATCAACCACACCTCCAATTATGCTCTAAAACCGGATATTCAGCCCAATTACTGGAAGCGTTTAGAGGTCACCAAGGCATACGGAAAAGGAAATGTCGGATGCCTTTCAACATGCATGCCTCAATTCCAGGCTGGTGAACTGAGGCCGGTCGAATATCACGATAACAAATTTTATTTCCTGGATACATTCATTCAGGGCGGTTACACAAAAAGCAAAATGATGGTTCCTGGCTCGCTTGGTTGGCTGGGCAATAGAGGGGCGGCGATGTACAGATGACTTGGTCACCATCGGCAAAATGGCCTGTTAAAAGCGGTGACGAAATCCAGGCAGAGCATTTCGAAGACGTTCGTAAGTATGTCTGGGCCGCACGCCACATCTGGCTTGTATATGGAAGCGGCAAGAATTGGACTCCGCCAACTGAAAACACATGGTCTCGGACTTTTTGCCAGAAAGTTTCGATTGACTATAATGAGTTTTGGTACGGCTACATGGTCGGTGATGTGGTCTGGTACAATGGCGAGGTTTGGGTTTCGGCAACAAACCATCCTGCTTACCAGGACACACCAGGCCATTGGGTGGGTCGCAATTCAGTTCCTGCCAAAGATAATGGCGGCTGGCAGCTCGGCGTTGACGAGCGGTTCTATTCACATTACGATGTCAATAGTGGCAGATACAGCTGCGTCGGAGATGGTCGGGCCAATCGCTCGCTTGTGCCAGCTTCGGATTACCTGCCGATTCAGGTCAAGCCTGACAAGCAGGTTCGAGGACCATTAAAATGGTCATACCCCAAATTATTTTGGGAAGGCGACACTGCCGAGTTTTTGCCGGGCATATACAAGCGATGCTTACGCACGCATGTCAGCGATAAAAGCCAGAATCCTGCGAATTGGTCAATGATAAATTACAATCAGGCGCAGGTTCCGATCAAGCATAATAGTCCGGTCGAGTTCGCTTACGAACACATTACCGGCGTGACCGGAGCAATTTTTCCGCATCCGCTTAACCAGGGAGGCACTCCGACTCCTTGGTACTATTCATATTACATGGCCAATGAAAATCAGCCCGATAACGGGCTCGACAGCCAGAAGTATTACAATCCCAAAGTCGCTAAGGCATATCAGGCACAGGTTGAACTTGCTGTTGATAGTTGGGGCGGATACTGGACCGGACCACCGGCTGGCGCAACATCCGGTTCCTCGTATTGCGGCCATAGGCTCGGTTACGGACCAGACCCATCCGGCCATTACAAGGGCCAGGACGAAAATCATAAAGGCAATATTCCATTCAATCGAAGTGCGTTTGAAGAAATCCTGCACCTGGTCGGCAGATATGACTGGTATTTAGATTTGAGTTATCCTCCGCAGGTTAATGGCGGATGGGGACCGACTGAGCCCGGATGGACGCGAGAACCAGTTGCATGCTGGCGCAGAACGTGGAAGTATTCCATTGAATATCCGGCTGTGATTGGCCAGACACGTCGGATCGTCTATTTGCGTTTTTCGGCACTTCCTGCCGATGGTGCGCAAATCAAGGTCGGTGATTATGTGTATAAATTCAGCGGGAATATATGGGCTGAGCTTGAAATACATCCGACATACGCCATCGTTCCGATTGGCTGGGATTACATGGGCGGAGACATTGAGACAGCCTGTTACAACCTTGTTGAGGCCATCAACAAGTCGCCAACCAATGCCGGAGCCGAGCTTGCCGGTGCAGATATGGTAGCAATTTATATGCCTGTTGAAAACGGCAATGTTGTATGCGATATGCGGAGCAATGCATCTATATACAAAACGTTTCTCTCTGGCGGCGTTTCGCTTATGTGGCCGCAGGAATTGGGATGGCCTCCTGAGCCTGTTACAAGCTGGAACAAAATTGCGGATGTTGAGAAGTTAATCCAGGACTTGCACGACCGGTGGAACAAGCCTGCAAACGACGAAATGCGAGCCAAAATGGTCGAGCGGCATACAGGCAATTACAGAGCCTGGCAGGATTATTATCATCCCGAGCTTGTCGCGGGCATTTTAAACGATATGAAAGCGGCGATGGAACATCTGAAATACCGCAGTGAAAACATCGCTGCCAGTGTAAAAAGCATTGGCTGGTCACCGGACACGCATGAAAACCCATTGATGACAAGTTTTGGTGGAGCGGCAGGCGCGTTTGCAGGCCCGGGGGAATGGATAGAAGCACCCGGTTGGAATTACAGCGATGTTGACCCATACAACGACGGAATTTTCACTGTGATGCCCGGCGGCTACTGGGGCAGCGTCGACCCATACTGCTTTGGAATGTCTGATTGGGGGCCGGGTATAGGTTTTAGGGGATTCATTTACCGTATTTATAATCCCGATACAGGTGAGTATCCCTGGACGCCTGACGGGGGCGGGATGGGCGGTTGGAGTAGATGGTGCGAACTTTACGGCATTAAAGTTCGTGCAGTTGCAAGCGATGACCTGATTGCTCGTTATGGCCAGCGTCAAATCAAACTCAAAGTTGCGCTCTATGGAGAGGAATATACTGGCCGCTGGTACACATATATTCAGATGTGGCCGGTCCAACCCTACAATCTCAATCCCGATGGCACTGCGGCTGGAAGAACAATTTGCATTCCTACATTGACAGTTCGGGGCGGCGATCTGTCGCTATCGCAAAAGCCAAATGAAAATTGGATACCCACTGAAGGCTACATAACTGTTCCGCTTGTGCCGTATTCTGATAATACTACTGCGGTGGCCATCATGCCGGATGTGAACTTCCAGTTCTATGCGCCAGATATGGAAAACTTAGAAGCATCGGCAAACTGTTTGTGTATGGGTGTAATCAGTTTTGGTGGTTATGATGTTTTAATCGTGGTTGACCCGCGTGAATTAACAATGAAATAAGGAGTATTTGCAAATGGCAAAAACAACATATTGGACCGGAGCTGCCGGCGACGGTAACTGGACTAATGCAAGCAACTGGAATAATGGCGTGCCTGTTTCGACAGATACGGTTATATTTGATGGTCGCGGCGACAGCGCTGGAACAATCCGTGCGCTTACTTCCGGATTAAATCAGGGGGCGGTCAATCTTGCTCTTTTGCATATTAAATCTGGATTCGATGCAAACGGCGGTGATACAGGTAGTCCTTTAGAAATTTCAGCCAGCGAAATAATTTTTGAAGGTCCAGGCGTTTGGAATATCAAATGCTGTGGTCCAAATTCCACCTCGAATAACGAAGTTGGAATTTGCATTGTAAGTAATACCACCGGCGTTCTGAATATTTCCAGCAATGTAAATGGCGCAACATACGCATCGAAATGGACCGAGGTAGTGGTCAAAGCCGGTACACTCCAAATTGCAAACAGCACAGACGTTCGCAAAATACGCATGCTGGCGGGACTAGCTGTGATTGGAATTGACTGCGTCGAGGTCAAAACTGCAAACGCACCAATGGACATATACGGCGATGGCGGACAAATCACAACTGATAGCCCATTGGTAATCTTGAGCTTCACGACCAGGCGGTAATTATTCAAGGTTCCGGAGTCGGTGTATATCCGACCATTAGTCCGAATATCAATCTGGCCAGGATTTACGGCAGTGCACAATTGAACTGGAGGCCAGTATTTAACGGCACACCGCAGTTAAAACAATTCTATTGCTATGGTGGTTCGATTCTGGCGGCTGGCAGCACTCCCAAGCAGATTGGTTCAGGTGCAGCAGAAAAATCTTATATTCACCCTGTTGCTGTAGTCAACCTGGCAGGCAGCGATGGTGCGATTCTGCGTGGTACAAATTCTGTGGTGGTCAATTACGGTGGCGAATTTATGATGCCGTCGAACACGCAGCAGACGTGGTGATTTTGCTCCCCTCGGGTGGGCCGGACTCATGCCGGGCGGCAGTCCCTTGGCTTTAGTACTGAAGCAGCAAATTTAGTTTCCTAAATCATAAAAGTGGCCGGACCCTTACGTATGGGGTATGCGTCCTTATGGCCTATTTCCAGAAGATACTGGCGGATACCACAAATTCGATATTACGCGTATCGAATATGGCGCTCATTTTGAAATGCGTATGACTGGTGAGACTTGCCAAGTGGAGGACCGCGACGGGTCAAATCCGGTCATTACCGCATGGTGGGCGAGGCGGCAACCGGTGCTCCAACAACCGATTGGCAAACAGAGCGGAGGATTGATATTCTAGTCCGCAGCTATTCTGGAACCAAGCGATTCTGGTTAATACGGTTCATTGCACCGAAGGCGAGACCGAGCAGTCCTTTGTTACCATCAACGGCGTCAATACCGAATGCACCCGAATCTGGTGCGTCGCTCCAAGCACGCATCTGGCCGTGGGCGATAAGGTGGTCCCATATGATAATGCGTCACCGGATTATGTAACCATATTTAATCCCGGCGACCTTAATCCCGGCAGACTATGTGTTGCCGCTGGCTGGTATTATGGCCAGGTCGATGTAGTGGCAATCGGCGCAAACTACACTGATGTAAAAGGACCGCCGCATTATTTCATGATTCGCATATCTGCCCAGACATTATTTTTTAAGGGTGGCGACGAAGGATGGAACCACACGGCATGGCTGGCCGCCCG